>Ga0190269_10000513_pt1 | contig 19689 bp, 17 predicted proteins | sample Popmic249IS_FD_133749 | JGI IMG/M metagenome (GOLD analysis project Ga0190269, IMG submission 133749) | Populus adjacent soil microbial communities from riparian zone of Blue River, Arizona, USA - 249 IS | ecosystem: Environmental > Terrestrial > Soil > Riparian zone | place: USA: Arizona... | reverse complement strand
GTTCTGCGTTCGGCACAATGCCATGAGGCGCGCGGAGCGCACCGCGGCCTTCCAGGTTTCTGTCGGCTCCGCGCTGCCACGCGCCCGCCGCGTCCAAGCTCGGCGTGCGCTAACGCGCGCCGAGGGCGGCCCACGGTACCGCGCCACAAGGCGCCCCCGACGTCAGCCGGCATCCGGCCACGCCCCGCGCCCCCTCCTTGCCTCACCACGCCGGCAACCTCGTCGACTTGCCGTCGATTTCGCGGCAGCGCGCGTGTAAGCATCCGCGAACACTCACAAGATGTGACCAATCATCAGACTTTGACGGCGACGGCGACGGCCTCTTCTGGCGCCGAGTCGCCGACACGCCCACGCGAAAGACGTCGGCCTCAGCCTCGCTTGCGGCGCAGCCACAGTGTGAGGCCCAGACACAGCGCGGCGGGCCAGGCGTCCGCCGCTGACGGCGGCAAGGTCAGCTGGCAACTGCAGCCGCCTTCGATGGAACCTTCGTCGAATGGCGCCCCGGCGTCGCCGGCGGGCGTGGCCGCGTCTGCTACGGCTGCATCGAGCGGCACGGCGGCGTCGCTCACGGCTGCATCCGGCACGGCAGCCTCCGAGCCGCCGGCCCCTGCAACGCTGGTCGACCCGCCGCTCCCAGCTGCAGCGCCTCCCGCGCGTGGAGCGCCTGCGTCAGGCATGCCGCTGTCAGCGACACCGGCATCCGGCATGGGCGCGGGCTCGTCCGGCTCTCGCGGCGCGTCCTTTCCGTAGAGCACCACGTGTGAGGGTCGGCTGTAGCGCGTTACCGTACCGGTGCTGGCCGTGGAGAACGCGACGATGCCGCGCACGCCGCCCCACTCTGGCAGCCAACTGGCCTTGGCTTGATCCCCGCTCGGCTTCACGTGCTCGGCGAGCAGCCGTGCGCCGTCCGCGAAGCTGGCCTCGTCGCCCGCGGTGAGGCCCGAGACCGACAGCGCGAGCGACTGATTGGCATCGGCCTGCGCCGCCGCAGCTGGGGCCGTGAGCTGCAGAGGACTGCGCGTGACGAAGCCGCGCCACAACGTCGCGAGACCCTCGCTCGGCAACCACGACGCGGCCGTCTTGTCCGCCCGATAGTCGTCCCAGGCCGCGGCCGTGGGCACGTTGCCGCCGACCGAGTCATCGCTGTGATCGGCGAGCCAGCCTTTCGACTCGTCGAGCGCGATCAACGCCACCGGCCCATCCTTCGGGGATTGATCGCGCGGGTAGCGCGCCGCCACCATCTCGGCGAAGAACGGCGCGAACGCGCGCTCGGCGATGCCATCTTCGTGCTCGGCTCCCCATTCGCGCAGCTCGGCCCACAGCGCGTGCTGCGCCCGGCCCTGCTGCACCAGCGAATGAATGACCGTCGGCACGCCGGCGTTCGGCTCCTCGGAGCCCCAGATCAGAAAGCCCGGCACGGCGAGAAACGCCGCGTCGAGCGGCGCCTTCGCGAAGCCGGACTTGTTCACGCAAAATGCGATCGTGCGCTCCGGCTTCCAGTGCGCGAACGTGAAGCTGAAGTAGCCGCCGTTCGAGAAACCTTCGAGCAGCAGCGGCGCGCGCGCCAGCTCCGGATGCGAGGTCTTGTCCGCGTAGGCTTGCAAGGTGTCGAGCAGCGCCATGCCGGGGCCGTTGCTCGCATCCGTGTACATGCCGGTGAACTGCGTGCCGAGCACCGCGAAGCCGAGACTCTCGCCGAAGCGTTGCCAGAAGCGATTGTCTGCCATGTAGCGCGTGTCGCCGCTGCCGCTGCCGCTCTGCCCGCCCGTGAACACGACCACGCCGCGCAACGTGGTCACTCCGTCCGGATACCACAACGTTGTCGCCAGGCTGCGCGAGCTCGCGAACGTTAGATTGTGCGTGGCCTTTGCGGCCTGCACGCGCGGCGCTGCGCAGAGCAAGGCGAGAGTGATGAGCAAGCCGAATCTCGCGGTATTCTGCATGTGATGTAGTTCACGCCCCGTTGTGCAAGCGGCGCACGCGCTAGCGCACACTTGCGGTCGACGCGCATCGCTCTACATTTGCGCTCGCCGCCGTCAGCAGCACAATCGATCGTACACTGTTTCGGGCGCGACAGCCCGAGCTGCGTTACAACTGAATGACGGAACCACTCTGCTCGGTTCCTACGCGCTTAGCAGTCATGCACAATCTAGAAAACGTGTCCGCTTCCTCCCCTGCCGCAGCGCCGCGCCCTGCCGAAGTCCCGGTAACTGCGCCCGAAACGGCGAAAGCTCCGGAGGCCGCGGCGCTTGCCGAGCCGCTCGTCGTCAAAGCGGCGAAGGCGGCGCGTCTGGCAAACGTGGAGCGCCTGCGCGTGTTCGCAATGCTGGAAATCGTGCGCTACCACGACCACGGCGATCGCCTCGTGCTCGTGGGCGGTCTGGGGCTGCCCACGTTCCTGCTGCTGACGAACTTGTTCAACTGCACGCTCACCAAGAAGCGCGGCCCCGGGACCTTCATGGCCGACAAGCGCGAGCGCCTGGTCGTGCCGTGGATCTTCTGGAGCATGTTCTACGGCGCGTTCCTCCTGTGGAGTGCGGCGCGCCACGGGCAGCCGCTCGGCGACGTGCTGTCGTGGGATATGATCCTTGCGGGCACCTCCTCCCACCTGTGGTTCGTGCCGTTCGCGTTCGCGTCCGCGGGCCTGGTCGCTGGTGCCCAGCACCTCACGCGCGACCTGCCGGATCGCGCGACCGGCTTCGTCGCGCTGGCAGTCGGCACTGCGGTGCTGCTCTTCCTCGGTCACATGCCGGAGCGCGACTACCCCGCTCCCATTCCGCAGTGGCTGCTCTCGACGCCGTCCGCCTTCTTCGGCTTCGCCATGGGCCGGCTCGTGCTCGCGGACGGTCCGCAGTTCCGCGTGCGCACGGCCGTGCCGGTGGCGATCGGCGCGCTCGCGATCGCCGCGTATTGTGCCCTGCTGCAGCCCAGCTTCCTGATGCAGCGCTACGCGACGTCCATCCTGCTCGTGCTCGCGGTCCTGCTCGTACCGGGCAAGTCGGAGCGGGTCAGCACGTTCCTGTCGCCGCTGCTCTTCGGCATCTACCTCGTGCACCACTTCATCGCGGACCGCGTTCTGTCGCACGTGCCGGGTGTGGCCGGACAACCGTGGCTATTCCTCGTGGACTTCATCGTCACCATCTTCGTGGTGCGCCTGATGAAGGAGACGCCACTCAAGCGCTTCATCTGATTGTCAGCGCCCGCGGCTTCTCGGCCACACTGAGACGAAACCCCTCGCTGTTCACGCGCTGATCCGCGCTCGCGCGTGTCAGCAGCGTGGCATGTGGGTTGCAAGGCCCGTGCGCATGGCAACCCTACAGAAGAACCCTGTCGAAACCGCTCAGCAGGCGGAACAGAAGTTTATCGAGGTCTTGCGCAGCTTCGACTACGCCATGCTCGTCAGCAGCGGCGCAGGCGCGGAGCCGCACGCGCGCCCCATGGCCATCGCGGAGAGCGACACGGACGGGACGATCTGGTTCCTGACCGGCAAGGACACGCAAAAGGTCTTCGAGATCGCCGAGCACACCGAGACGCTCGCTGTGATGCAGAGCTCGTCGCGCTACCTGTCGGTCACGGGTCGCGCCCGCATCGTGGACGACCGCGCGCGCATCCACAAGCTGTGGAAAGAGCCGATGCGCGTGTGGTTCGACGGCAAGGACGACCCGAACATCGTGCTGATCCGGCTCGAGCCGCGCTTCGCCGAGTACTGGGACAACAAGGGCTTCTCGGGCGTGCGGTTGGCGCTGCGCTTCGCAAAAGCTTACGTGACCGGCGATTCGCCGAAACAGAACCCCGACGACGTCGCGACACACGCCAAGGTCCAACTGTAGGCGCGGTCGCTCAGCTTTGTCATAGCCAAGGAGTCAACATGTTAGCCACACAGCTACTGGAAAAACAACACCGTGAGGTCGAAGCGCTGTTCAAGAAGCTCGAGAAGAAGGCGGGCCGCCCGGAAGAAGTGGGTGAGCTGCTGGAAGAGCTCGCGAACAACCTGGCTGGACACATGACGATCGAGCAGGAGCTGCTCTATCCGAACGTGGAGAATCTCGCGCACGATCAGATCTTCGAGGCGTACGAGGAGCACGCGCTCGCCGAGATCGCGCTCAAGCGCTTGCTCGCGACCGACCCGCGCACCGAGGCGTTCAAGGCCCGCGTCGTCGCGCTGAAGGAGCTGATCCTGCACCACGTGAAGGAAGAGGAGTCGGAGCTCTTCCCCACCCTGGAAGACAAGCTGGACGACAAGCAGCTCGAAGCGCTCGGTCAGCGCATGCAGGAGCGCTTCGATGAAGTGCTCGAGAACGGCTACGCGTCCTACATTCCGCAGGGTGTCGGCAGGACCTCCGCGGATCTGTCCAAGAAGCTGATCAAGACGGCGCGCGAGAAGCGCAAGCGCGCGGCCTGACGCCTGAAACGACAGTCACGCGGCCTGCCCGCGCGCGGGCCGCGTGCACACGTTTCCGCTAAAGACCGCCCGTGGTGTACGCTAGCCAAGATGCCACCGCGCGGAGCCGACCTGTGACGTGGCTGGACCTGCTGCCACTCGCTGCGTTCGTCCCGCTCTACGCGCTTTTACGCTCGCGCTTCGCGCGCTTGCCGCTGCACATGGACACGGGTTTCTACGTGACCAACGCGGCGATCGCGGAGCGCCGCTACCGCCCGTTTCGTGGCTGGAACACCTTCTTCTCGGGTAACAGCCGGCTCGTACCGGAGTGGGTGCACAGCACGCTGTATCTCCGCTGCGGCGCCGAGCGCTATGCAGCGGCATTCCGCGCGCTGTACACGGTCCTGTCGCTGTCGGCGGCGGTCGGCTACGCCGCAGTCGCTTGGGCGCTGCTCGGCACGCCGCACGCGTTCTGGCCGAGCGCGCTGATCAGCGCCGCGCTGCTCGCAGAGCCGCAATACGGCGCGTATTTCGAGAGCGCGGAGGCGTTCGAGGTCGCTGTGCAGGGCCTCGGCCTCGCGAGTCTGTGCTGGGGCAGTGAGCTCGGACAGCCGGCGCTCGGCCTCGCGGGTCTCGCGCTGTTGTGGCTCGACGCGCTGCTGATCAAGAGTAGCGCGGCGCTGCCATGTGCGCTGACCACGCTCGCGGTCGCGCTGCGCTGGGAAGCGCTGCGCTGGCCCGCGCTGCTGTGCTCGCTGCTCGCGGCGGCGGGCCTCGTGGCGCTGCTGCGAGCGGCAGCCCCACCCGCCCGCGAGAAGCTCGAGCTCATGCGACGCCATGAGCGCTACGTGCGACGCAACTACAAGAACCCACTGCGGCTGCTCGCAGTGAAAATCGGGTTCTCGGCCAAGCTGCTGGCACAGGCACCGCTTCTGCCGCTTCTAGCTGCAGCAGGTGCGCTCGTGCTCGTGCCGCAGGCGCTTACAGCGGCCGAAGGCGCGCTGTGTTCGTACGCCGCGTTCGCGCTCGGCAGCGTCGCTGCGCTGCTCTGGCAGGGCAACCGGGTCTGGTATTACATGCTGCCGCTGCTCGCGCTGTGCGGGCCGCTCGGCGCGGCGCTGGTGCTCGAGCTCGAGCGGCGCGTGGGCATCGGGAGCGCTGGGTTCGTGCTGCTCGTCGGGCTCGGTGCCAGCGTCGTATCGAGCCTGCGCAAGCTGCGCGGGCGCGACGTACGAGAGCACTGCCGGCGCGTGTTCTCGGTCTACGATCGGCGCGGTGGCGCGTACGGCACACGTTTCGCCGAAGACAATTTCGAGCTGATGCAGGCGTGCAAGCAGTTCCGCGAGCGGGTGCGCGGCGACAGCGTGCTCGTGGTGGGTGGACACAACCAGGCTTACCTGCAGCTGGAAGCGGCATATGCCACCCCGCTCGTCAGCGTGTGCGAGCTGAGCCAGGCCGTGGCCGGCGAGCTCGGCCGCTTTCTACCCGGCGTGCCGGCACCGCGCTACGTCCTCGACACCTGCGGTGCTTTGCCCTCCACACGCTTCGGCCTCGAGTGGCTGTCCCGCTACCGTCAAGTAGACAGCCATGGACGCATGCGTCTGTTCGAGCGCGCCGAAACCGCGACCTCAGAGCACTAGTGAAGCACCGTGGCTCATGCCAAGATGCCCCCGCCCATGCGACTGGCAGTACCCGAGGTGCAGACTCCGGCCCGAGATCCGGCTTTGACTCCCGACACGCCGAGCGCGCACCCCCGTGAGACCGCGACTGCGCCGCGCTGGCCGGCGCGGCTCCGGCTGACGCTGGCTGTCGTCGGCGTCGCTTGTCTGGCGTGCAGCTCGGGCAAGTCGCCCGAGGTCAAGCGCAGGCGCGGGCCCGTGGGCACCCTGATCGGTGAGGTGCACCTGACACCTGGCACGCGCATGCCGGAGTATCTGCCGGTCGACATGCTGCGCAGGCCGCTGCGTCAGAGCGCGTTGCCTCCGCCGCCGGCCGAGTGCGCAGCTGCGAACGAGGCCGCACGCCATCCGGTCAGCGTGACTGGGCGCGGCATGCTGGGTGGCGTCGTGGTGGCTGCGAGCGACTTCACGCGCGTGCGCGAGCGCGGGCCGAAGGTGCACGGGGTCGTCATCGAACATTGCCAGCTGAAGCCGAGCATCATCGCCGCTCAGGGCGGCGACACGCTGGCGATCGAGAATCGCGACGCGTTCGGGTTCGAGCCGCTGATCGGTCCGGCCTACGAGGCGCGCTCCCTCGCGACCGGCAAGAAGCTCAAGCTGCCGCTCGTGGCCGCGGGGATCGACTCGGTGCAGTGCAGCCTGGGCGCGCCGTGCGGACGCACGGACCTGCTCGTGTTCCACCATCCCGTGCATGCAGTGACGAGCGAGCTCGGTCAGTTCCGCATCGAGAACTTCCCCGCGAGCGAGCTCGTGCGCGTCACGGCCTGGCACCCCCTGTTCGAGCCCACGGAGACGTTCGTGTGGCTGGAGCCGAGCCAGGTGACCACGATCAACCTGCAGCTCACGCCCAAGCAGCGCTTCGTGCCGTCGGACGCAGCCACGGCCAGCAAGCCGCAGCCGTGAGCGTCAGCGACTCGGCGGCTCGTACACGAGGAAGGGCGGGAACGAGCCGAAGTGCAGCATCTCGGGCACCGGCATCAGCCGGCTGACGAAGCGGTGACGCTCGATCTCGGACCAGCTGGGATCGGCCGCGCGTGCGAGCAAGTACTGCTCGCCGGGCCGCGGCAGCTGCGCTCGCACGATGCCGAACGGCGCGGCGACCAGAAACACGTACGACGGATCGTCCAGCGAGCGCTCGAACGTCAGGCGCAGCACCGTGGGCAGCCCGCCCACCACGTTTTCGGCGCGCACGCGCAGCCCATCCAGCTCCACGGTCTCGCCTTCCGCCCACACGCGCTGCGGCGAGTGGAACATGTTCTCCTCGCCTGAACCGAGGTACGACGCGCCGAGCGCGCGCAACAGCAGCTCGTTGTCCGCCGTGCGCTCCAGGTAATGCGCGCACGGGCAGGCGGTGATCGGAAGATAACTCCGCGGCAAGGGCCGCCCGCTGTGCGCCCAGATGTACGAGAAGAAGAAGGTGGTCGTGAACTCGCCGCCGGCCAGCATGACCACACGCTGCTCGGAGACGCGCGCCGGATCGATCTCCGCGGCCCACACCCACTCGCCGGTCGACGCGTAGTGATCGCACTGCGCCTGGACGTTGTGCTCGAAGGGCGCCTTCAGCTGCATGTGGAAGATCGCGCCGAGCATCACGCTGTAAGCTGCGAGCTTCAGCCCGAAGCGCAGGCTCGGCGTGAATGGCAGCGCGCGCAGGCGCAGCGCCAGCTCACGCAGCACGAGCGCGAACAGCGGCGCGAGCCCGAGATACGCGGCGATCGTCAAGCGTGTGGAGGGGAACGAGCCCACCACCGGCACGAGCGCCGCGACCGCGCCCACGAGCAGGAACCGCAGCGCCCGCCGCTCGCCCGCGGCCAAGCTGGGCCAGCAGAAGTAGACGCCGAAGCCGAGCGCGAGCAGCGCGGCGCCGCCGAGCAACAAATGGAAGAAGTGCCAGCCCGGCAGCTGCAGCCAGATCTCCGGTGGGATGATCCACATGCCGAGCAGCCGGTCCCGCCAGGGCGTCCCGTGATCCCACCACTCGGAGGGCACGTTCCAGAACATGTCCGCGAAGAAGACGGGCACGCGATGCAGCACGGACAGCGCGAAGCGCACGGGCTCGACGCCCGGATCTACGTACGCGCCCGAGCCGCGCGCCCCGTAGTGGAGGCGTGCGCGCGCGATGAGGAACAGCAGCGCGGGCAGAAGGCTCGGCAGCAGAGATAGCGCTCGCCGCCGCCAGCTGCCAGCCGCGGCGAGCAGCTCGTACGCCACGATGTACGCGAGCATGGGTAGCACCCACTCTCCGAACAACAGGCCGATCGAGACGCACAGCGCGCAGACGAGCGCGTGGCGCACGCTGCCGCGCTCGCGGAACGACAGATGCGCGTGAAGCGCCAGCACACCAAACAAGAGCGCGTAGATGCCCCCGCGATTGCTCAGCCACAGCACCGGAAAGCGATGGCTGTCGTCGACCGCGAAGATCGCGGTGGCGAGCAGCGCCGGGATGGGCCCGAGCAACCTGCGATACAGCAGGCTCGCGCTCACCACCAGGCTGAAGAACGCGAGCAGCGAGTGCGCGTGGTACGCGCCGTAGTGCCGGCCGAACAGCAGCCGATCGAGCTGCCAGCTCGCGCTCGACAGCGGGCGCAGGAACGCGATGCGGTAATCGTCCGGGGCCCACCACGGCAGCGACCCGAGGCGGCGCAACGCGCGCACGTCCTCGGCGGTGCCGTCCGCGAAGTTGAACAGGTCCAGCGCGCCGCGGGGAGCGGCGAACTTACCCTCCATGATCGCGACCGCGATATAGTCATCGGCGAACAGGCCATCGTGCAAGGTGGGCCAGTAAAACCAGAGCAGGGTCGCGAGGATCAGGCCCACACCCAGCGCGTGAGCGCGTGGCGAGCGCGTGGCGGCCAGCTGAGGGAGCGTCGACATCGGCCTGCCATGCTCCACAGGGCGGCGGCGCGGTCAAGGGCGCTCGGAGCGGTCCCGGCGGCGTCGCACGAGGCCCTCCTGCGCCACCGTCGCGATGTGCTCGCCGTCTTGCGAGAAGATGTGCCCCAGAGTCAGCCCGCGGTTGCCCCCGAGCGAGTGCACCGAGAAGTCGTACAGGTGCCAGTTCTGCGCCTGCAGAGGCTTGTGGAACCAGATGGCGTGGTCGAGGCTCGTGCCGAAGTAGTCGGAGACCTTGAGGTGCTGATCGGGGTGCACGGCGATCAGCGTGTCCATCGGCATGTCGTCCGACGCGTATGCGAGCGCGCAGGAATGACGCACGCGCTCGGCGCCGACCTCGTGCAGAATGCGGAACCACGCCTGCCCGCGACCCGAGCCAGGCACCGGTGGCACGCTGCGCCGATCGAACACGGGGCTCCAGCTGCCGGCGGGTAAACTCTCGGGATCGGGCGCCTCGGGGCGTGCCTGCGTCTGCTTCTCCGGGCCGTCTTCCCCCGACTGAAACGACGCGCTCATGTTCAGGATCGCGCCGGTCGATTGCCGAGCGACGACGCGCCGCGTGTAGAAGCTCTTGCCGTCCCGAATGCGATCCACCTCGTAGCGGATGGGCGCGGACGCGTCACCGCGTCGAATGAAGTAAGCGTGCAGCGAGTGCACGGCAAAGCTCTCGGGCACGCTGTGAGAGGCCGCCATGAGGGCCTGCGCCACGATCTGGCCCCCATACAGGCCACCCCAGGGGTAACTCGGGCCGGCGCCGACCCACGTATCTGGTCCATGAGGCTCGAGGGCAAGGAGATCGGTCAGTTGCATCCCGCGAACTTACACGCGAGCTGCGGACCTGCCAACGCAGGACACGTTGTGCAGGCCTCACACGTTGCGCGCGGGCAACGGCGGCGGGGGCCGTGTCACTGCCGCTCATGGCTGCGCCATGGCGCGGGCTGCGGGCTGCGGGGCGGGGAGCGATCGCTGCTAGCGCCGATCGTCACGCTAAGTTGGCGTCGTGGTCAGGCTAATAAGAGGCGAGGGACCGAGTTGGATTCGGTTGGAACCCGGGGCGCCTTTCGGCGCGGTGCCGTAGGCCAGCCTCAGTGCGCAAGGGTGACAGGTGAGCTCGAACGCATCGGGCGCACGGTCGCCTGGTGCCGTCTGCAACCTCTGCGGCCTACGGCGCGCGCCGAGCGTGTCCCGTCCGCGCGCGTGCGCACATGTCCTGGAGCCGATCATGCTTGGAGAGGCTCAATCCACCTGGTGCGACGATTGCGCGGTCGGACGGTGGGATGCAGTCGCGGCACGCTCCGCACGCACATCCCGCAACTTGCGAAGCATGAAGCCTCGACCGAAATCGCGCTCGGCGTGCAGCGCATTGTGAGCACGGCACATGAGACGCAGATTTTCGACGGTTGCCGCGCCTCCGAGCGCGTGGGGTGTGTCGTGATGATGGACCTCGAGCAATCCCGCGCAGCGCACCGCTGGCAGTCCGAGCTAACAAAGGTGCACTGCCCGCCATCCCGCGCATACACCTCGCGCCGCACCGCGCGAGGCACGTAGCGCGACAGCGAGCGCGGCCCCCGCGCGCGCAACCCCTGCGAAGCGCCAACAGCATCAACGCGCCGGTCGGAGGCGCTCAACGGTCCGAGGCGCTCGCCCGCAGCGCTGAGTCCGTCAACCGGCCCGTCCGCTGCGCTGAGCGGAGTGACCCGCCGGTCCGCAGTGCTCAACCGATCAACGTGATTCTCTGAGAATACAGCATGGTGAACATGGTTCTCTGCGCCGTCCGAATTTTCAACGCGCTTCCCTGCTGTCGGCGGTTGCGCGCGCGGCTTGTCCGGAGGAGCGCTCCGAGCACGAGGCGGCCTGTTCCTAACGGCGGTCTGAGCGAAGCGCTGTTTCAGCGTCTTGTCGAGTAGGCCGTCGACTGCAAGCGCGACGATGCTCGCCAAGCCGCCATCCGGCACGCGATGCCGCAACAGGTCTCGCAGCTGCTCCAGCTCATCATGCACCTCTTGCCCCACGCTGAGCTGCAGCTTGTAGCGGCCAGGGCTCAGCGGGGTGCATGAGGCTCGGGAGCGTGGCATCTGCAAGGCGAACGCGGGTCTCTGGGCATCCGCTGCGACCGGCAGACACACGGCGCCTACCGGCGCCGACTGCGCGGCGCTCCTCGAGAATGAGCGTTCGGAGCTGGTAGCTGCAGCGGCAAAGCTCGCGAGACCCGACTGCGCATGCAGGGCGTGAGTAGTGTGCGCTGCGTCCGCCGACACGGGCACTGACGATAAGGCGGCGGCCGCTGCGATCCGACCATGCGCCCGTTGGCGTACCAGCCTCTGCTCGGCAACGACGGCCAAGCGCTGGAAACTTGCCGCGACAACATCGGCCCGCGGCGCACCAGCAACGAGGGCACGCTCGCAGGCCGAAGCCCTATCCCCGCAACCCCTCACAACTTGCGCAAGCGAGGCGCAAGCTCTTCCTTCCAGAACCGCAAGAACCCCGCTTGGTCCGGCCCCACGCCGAGCAGAACCAGATGGTCAAACCCCGCGTTCAGGTACTTCTTGACCGACGCAACATGCCGCTCCGGGTCCGGGCCACACGCGACCTGCTCCGCCACGTCCTCCGGCCGCACGTGCGACACCGCAGCCTCGAAGCTGCCCGGCGTTGGAAGATCCGTCATCACCGGCCAGCCCAGCGATCCAAAGCTGAAGCGCTCGTGCGCGACGCGCACCGCTTCCGCCTCCGTGCGCGCCCAGCTCAGCGCGATCTCCGCGTAACGCGCGCCCTTCCCTCCCGCCGACTGATAGCTCTTCAGCAGCTCGGGACGCGCCTCGGTCGTGAAGATGCCTGCGCCCTTGCTCGCGGCGAGCTCTGCCGCCTTTGGGCCACCGGCCGCGATCGCGAGCGCAGGTGGCTGGTCCGGCACGTCCCAGAGCTTCGCGCGATCGACTTCGAAGAACTCACCGTCGAACGACACTTCCTCGCCCTTCCAGAGCTGCGCGATGATGTCGACGGCTTCGGACAACATCGCCTGGCGCGTGTGTGGCGCAGGCCAGCCCGCGCCGATTACGTGCTCGTTCAGGTTCTCACCGGAGCCGAGCCCGAGCGTGAAGCGACCCTGACTCAAGATCCCGAGCGTCGCCGCAAACTGCGCGACGATGCTGGGGTGATAACGCAGACTGGGGCAGGTCACCGCGGTGGTCAGCCCCACGCGCTGGGTGCGCGCTGCGATCGCGCCGAGCACGGTCCACGCGAACGGCGCGTGTCCCTGCGCTTTCACCCACGGGTGGTAGTGGTCGGAGATGGCCACGAAGTCGAAGCCCGCTTCCTCCGCACGCTGCGCATGGTCCACGAGCTCACGCGGACCATGCTCCTCGCTCATCAATTTGTATCCGAACTTTGGCATTCCCTCGCACCCAGCAAGGGTTGTGCCCGGCAGCTCCAGCGCGCGCGGGCGGGGACGGGGCCGCAGCGCACCACGCTGCCCCTGTTCACAATCCCGCCCCGCACGCAGCCATCAGCTGCCCAGTCTAAGCCGCCCGCCGCTGCCTGAGCGCACCCGCCCGCGGCGCCTCTCGCTCCAGCTCCACGCGTGCGCGCGCCAGCGCGCGCTGGCTTTCGACCAGCAGCTTGCGTGCGGCAGTGAGCTGACGCCCTGATCGCAAGAAGCCGGTGAGCACGTCCAACCGACCGCGCAGGAGCGCAGAGCCGACGATGCGCAGAAGCCGCGGCTGCGGCACGAGGTCAGCCGGATCGAGCCGCCGGTCGAGTACCTGCGCGAAGCGCGCGGACAGCTCCGGGTCCGCGGCCGCCGTGGCGATCACCTCGCGCATGAACGCGTCGTTGAACCCAACCTTGCCCTGCCGGATCGCGTCGCAGTGCAGCGGCAACGTCGCCGTGTCGCGCTCGCGCCAGTAGAGCTGGTACGCGGCCTCGCGCCCGTCGAGGATCGCACGCGCGAGACGCTCGGCATCGAGGAACGCATCGGCCATGCCCTGCCCTGTCACGAAGTCCTTGAAGTAGCGCCCGCGCATGAAAATCTCCGAGCTCAGTCAGACCTCTGGCGTGCCCCTGCCCACGATCAAGTTTTACATCCGCGAGGGTCTCCTCCCCGCCGGGCAGCGCACGTCGCGCAACCAGGCGAGCTACGACGCGCAACACCTCGAGCGACTCGTGTTGATCCGCACGTTGCAAGACGCCGGGCTGCGCCTGGAAGTGATCGCCCGTGCGCTGCGCGCAGCGGACAACGCGAAGGAGCACTTCGTGACCGCCGCCATCGACGCGCTCGAGCGACCGGTCGCCGCGCGACCCCCGGACGACAGTCCGGAGGAGCGCGCCGCGGAGGCGCTGCTCATGAAGGTGGTGCGCAAGCGAGGCTGGCTCGTGACGCCACAAGACGTGTGCGTGCGCGATGCGGTCAACGCGCTGATCACCATCGACAAACACTTCATCCAGGACGAAGCGCGGCCCGAGGAGCTGGAGGTGTACGTGGATGCGGTGGAGCAGATCGCGAAGCTCGAAATAGCCGATGTCGCGAAGCCGAAGAGCTCGCGCGAAGCCGCGTTGCGCTACGCGATCCTGGGCACGGTGTTGATGGAACCGCTCATCCTGTCGCTGAGGCGCATGGCGCATGTGGCTCGCACGCGGAAGGCGCTCGGCGTCGGCATCACCTCGGCCGGGGGCGGACCGGCTGAGCCCAAAACCGGGGCGCCCGCGAAGCGCACGAAGCGCCGCTAAGCGAACGCCTCAATCAAGGGCGAGTGCCCGGACTTCCGCAACGGTGCCACCATCATGGCCGCGGCCTGGCGATCTCCGCGGGCGAGCCCGAAGGCGGGCCCCTGCTCTTCGAGTGGCACGGTACGCCCTCATGGCTTCGAGAAGTCACCGTGGTCCAGCGCGATCCCCTCGAGCGTGCCCAACTACTGCAAGCTCTGTGAGTGGGAGCGCCGGCTTGACGCGTGGCCGGCGCGTCGCCAAGGTTAGAGCGCGATGAACCCGCGCCCGCGCACACACGTCAGCACCCGCATGATGCGCAGCCCCTCGTTCCGGGCTGCCATGCTGCTCGTCGTGCGCGCTTGAGCCTCGTTCCAGCGCTTCATCACAACGAGCCCGACATCGGCCGCCCTCCGGGTGGCCCATGCCGGGTTGGCACGGAGGTCGGCTTTCACCGAGCCAGGAGACTACCGTGCCCCACGCCAGCGATCCCCTCTACGTCACGACTGCGATCCCATTCGTCAACGCCCAACCGCACCTCGGCTTTGCGCTCGAGCTGTGCATCGCCGACGCGCTCGCACGCCACGCCCGTGCGAGAGGCCGCGAGGTCCACTTCGTCAGCGGTACGGACGACCACAGCCTCAAGAACGTGCTCGCCGCGGTGCGCGCCGGCACGGACACGCGCAGCTTCGTGGACGCGCACGCCGCGAGCTTTCTGCAGCTGAACGCGGCGCTGCACACGTCCCTCGACGCGTTCGTGCGGACGAGCGCACACCCGGGCCATCGCGCGGCCGTATTCGCGCTGTGGAATGCGTGCGCCGCGCGCGGGGACCTGTACAAGCAGACCTACCGTGCGCTGTATTGCGTCGGCTGCGAGCGCTTCGCAGACCCCGGCGAGAGCGCGTGCAGCGAGCACTCGGCGCCCCTCGAGCAGGTGTCCGAAGAGAACTGGTTCTTCCGCGCTTCGCGCTACACGGAGCTCCTGCGCAGGCGCATCCTGTCGCACGCGCTGCGCATCGAGCCGGCGTCGGCCCGTGAAGAGACGCTGGCCTGGCTCGCGCAGCCGCTACCCGATCTCTGTGTCTCGCGCTCGGCGGCGCGCGCACGCGGCTGGGGCTTGCCGGTCCCGAACGATCCCGAGCAAGTCATCTGGGTGTGGTTCGACGCTCTCGCGTATTACCTGACGGCGCTCGGCTTCAGCAGCGACGACCCCAGCCGCTACCAGCGGCTGTGGGAGGGACCCGGTCGGCGGATCCACGTCCTCGGCAAGGGGATCACGCGATTTCATGCGGTCGTGTGGCCTGCGATCCTCGCCTCGGCCGGTCTCGGCTGGCCGAGCGACTTGCTCGTGCACGGTTATCTCACCCAGGACGGCGCGAAGATCAGCAAGTCGAGCCGCGCCCTCGATCCGTTCCCGTGGCTGAACGAGCTGGGCTGCGACGCCGTGCGCTACTACCTGCTGCGCCACGTGCGAACGACGCGTGATGGCGACTTCAGCGCCGAGCGCTTCTTACAGGCGTACAATGCGGAGCTCGCAAACGGGCTCGGCAATCTCGTGGATCGAACCCTCGGTCTCGTGGCTCGCGCGACGGCTGGTCGCATCCCAGCCGCGGGCGCGGAGCCCGAGGCCGTGACCGAGCTGCGCCGCGCCGCGCAGGCGTTGCCCGAGGCGATCGACTTCGCCGTGGCGCGCTTCGCGCTGGATGACGCGCTCGGGGCGATCTTCGAGGTGGTGGCGACGTGCAACCGCGTGATCGATCAGACCGCTCCCTGGGCGCTGATCAAGCGCGGCGAGCTGGCCAGCGCCGGCAGCCTGCTGCGTGCGCTGCTCGATACGCTGGGCGTGATCGCGAGCGAGCTCGAGGTGTTTTTACCGGTGTCTGCGGCGCAGCTGCGGGCGGCGCTGCTGGGCGGCGCCCCGGTCTCGGAAGGCCTGCGCACGGACCGGCAGCTGCCAGCGGCGCTGCGCCTCTTTCCGCGACGGGAGCTCACACCTTGAGCAGCTCGTCCATCGCGAGCTGCAGCACCTTGGCCCGCGACAGCCGGCCGTGGCGCGCGAGCACGAAGTAGTTGCCGATCAAAAGCGAATACACCGTCAAACTTCGGGCCTGCGCCACGTCGGCGGCCAGGCCCAGCTCGCGAAACTGTTCACTCAGATAGCCCATGCGGCGCTCGTCGACCTGACGCACGCGCTCCTGCACCGCGGGATCGCGCTGACCCAGGTCGCGGATCGCGAGCTCCGTGCGCAGCCCCTCTGCGGAGTCGTGCACGGTGCGCGCCCACAGCTCGCGCAGCTTGGCGAGAGGCTCGCTGGTCGTGCTGTCGACGTGCGCGATGACCGCCTCGGTGCCCAGCTGGACCCAGCGGTCGAGCGCGGCCGCGAGCAGCTGCTCGCGCGTCTCGAAATGCCAGTAGAAGCTGCCCTTGGTCACGCCGAGACGCGCGGCGAGCGGCTCCACCCGCACGCGCTCGACTCCCCCATCGCGAAGCGCCGCAAGCGCGGCGTGCACCCAGTCCTCACGCGACTGCCTCCCGCTCGGCTTCGACTTTTTCATGTGCCGCGCAACTTACCATACGGATCCGTATTGACGCGGGACAGGTGCTGAACCTACTCCATACGGCACCGTATGGTCGACCGCACCGGCCGACCGCCACGCCGCAGGAGAGGTCACATGTTCGCGACATCCGAAGCACGCCCACAGCCCGCAGCAGCAGCAGCAGCAGCAGCAGCGCCCACAGACCTGGCAGCGCGCTGGCAGGACGTACGAAGACTCTGGAAGGCGACGCAGTTCGGCGCCTTTGCCACCGTGGGTCCAGACGGCGCCCCGCAAGTCACCCCGATCGGCTCGGTCTATCTGCACCCGACCGAGCCTCGGGGCTTCTACCACCCGATCTTCAGCACCCGGCTCCCGAAGGCGCTGACCCAGGATCAGCGCTTCGAGCTGCTGTTCGTCGATGCCGGCATCACGCCCTGGCTCAAGGGCCTGTTCTCCGGCAGCTTCGACCGCCTGATCGCCGTGCGCCTGAAGGGCCGCGCCAGCGGTCCGCGTCGGCACGCCACCCCCGACGAGGCGGCGCACTTCCAGCGCCGCGTCCGGCCGCTGCGCTGGACGCGCGGCTACGACCTACTCTGGAAAGACGCGCGTTTCGTGCAGGAGCTCGCGTTCGACTCGCTCGTGCCGGTCCGTTTCGGCGCGATGCGCAACGGCTGATCAATTCAGCGCGGGCGGCGGCGCGGGCGGGACGTCGTCGGGGATGACGCAGGCGGAGAGGTCGAAGAGCATGAACTCCAGGGCCTTCTCCTGCGGCGACAAGTCGGCGTCCTTGCAGCCGACTGGAACCGGCATCTGCGAGTCGTCGTGGGACGCCGCGCCCACGTGCAGGTCGCTGAACACCACCCGCCCGCACACCTTGCCGTCCGGGATCTTCGCCTGGTCGGTCGGCGTGTTGAACGAGAAGTACTGCGTGGCGCCAGGCGCGCTCGAGGCCTGCGAGGCCAGGATCCACGGCTGCGACGCCGAGTGCTGCGAGCCGACATCCGCGTTGTGGCGCGCTTCCTGGATCGGCAGCTCGCCATTCACGAGCGCGTTGGTGTTGCCCAGCCACTGCTTGAGCGCCTGTCCCTTCGGGAACGAAGTCACGATGCTGCCGGCGATGTCGCCGATGTTCTGCGAGCCGGTCGTCCAGCTGGCGAGCTCCTCGCCGGCGTACGGGCCGTTGTTGAACCACGCATAGTGGAAGTGTGAGGCGAACACCCTGCCGCCCGCGGCGGCATAATCGTGCAGCGCTTGCTCGTTGCGGCTCTGCGTCTCCTGGCCTTCGCACGACAGCAGCACCACGTCGTACTTCATGAGCTCGTCTTTGGAATTCCACAGCGCGGCGGGAGCGCGCGCTGCAGCGGGCGAGGTGTTCGGCGCATCGCGCCCGGCGCCGGTCGCGCCGTTGCCCGGGCTGCCCTGGAAGATGTGGATGTGACCCGAGCCATTGGCGCCTGCCACGTATTCGCTGGGGTCCACGCCCACGCGCCGCAGCAGACACTCCAGGGTGTCCGCCGAGCCGGTGGCGATGGCGATGTTCGGCAGGTCGCCCTCCTTGCCGTTCTTCGGCAAGGTCAGCATCTTCTCGGGCAGCTTGGTCTCCTGACACTGCGCGACGTTGGGAATCGTGAACTGCCGGCGCCACTTGCCGATCTGCACGACGAGCGGGATGTTCGCGCCGTCGGGCGCCTTCTCCAGCTTGAACTGACCGTTCGCGTCCGTGAGCGCCGAGACTACGGCCTTGCCGGTGTACATCGTGTCGCACGTGTCGCACGACGCGCCCTGCTTGAGCGGCTTCACCGGCTCGTTCGGCACGTACACGGCGACGTTGTAGATCGGGTTCTTCCCCGCGGGATCGTAGACGCGGCCTGTGATCGTGGTGGAGCCGCTCGGGCACTTGTGCTGTTGGCACTGCAGGCCCTTGCAACCGTACTCCTCGGGCGCCTTGGAGATCGGACCGGAGCCGCCGACGACCAACAGAGGCGTGGGCGGGTTGGCGCCGCTGCCAGCGACGGGCTCGGAGGGAGTGACGTCGGTCGCCGTGCCGCCAGTGGCGGCAGGGGCGGGCGTGCTCTGCGGCTTGCCAGGCCGGCTCACGCCGCCGTTACTGCCGCCCTCAGCGGCACAGGCCAGGCTCACGACCAGCGGCAACAGCGGAACGACACGCGCGCACGCCGCGAAAAACCCAGAAAACCTCGACTGCACCATCTACCGTCTGCCTCACTCTGAACGGGAAGGCGGCCAGGACATGGACCGACGCCTGTGCCCCACGTTGGATACAAGGTGGGCGCGCAGGAGGGCCGTTGGCCGCGGACTAAGCGCTGTTCGGCAAAGCTGAGCCCCGAGCTTAGCGCAGGTTCATGCACATGCGCTATGACCAGCGCAGGGAACGATCGCTCGCATCTCACGCGCTCGCCAAGCGCCGGAGATCTTTCAATCTCCGAGGAACTCCGACTCCTGCGCGGGCGCACCGAGGTCGTAGTGACCTCCGACGCCGACCATGAATAGGAGCGCAGACGTGCCCGCCGACAGGTGCGTGTCGAAGGTCTCGCCAGCCAAGATGGTTGGACGCGTGACCTCGGCTCGGCCGCCGAATACGTGCCGCAGCCCCAGCACGAGCGACATGGTGCCGCTGCGATTGAGCAAGCCGACGACCTCCACCCCCGCGCCGTAGCCGTGGCTGCGGACCCAGTCGCTGCCGTTCACCAGGTCGGATTGCACGTCCTGACCGGGCAAGCGCACCACGTATTTGGGCTGGTAGAGCTGCGCACCGATGAAGCCCTCGAGGTACGGCCGCACGCGCCAGTGTGCGGGTTGCACGCGCAGCCAGGCCTCGAAATGCAGGAGGCGCGTGTGCGTGGCGCGCTGCGCTCGCACCGCTTCATCGCCGAGCGTGAGATCGAGCCTGTCCTCGGCATCCCCGATGCTGCCGATCGACATGAAGTCGAGCCCGAGCGCGATCGGGATCTCGCCCCAACCCATGCCGTACGTGACCGCGAAGCCGAAGCCGGCCTTGTCTGGGTTGCCGGCGAGCGGCGCGCTCACTGCAGCCATCAGCGACGCTTCGAAGCGCAGCGGCGGACCGGGCTCGTCGTCCGGAGGCGGCGCGCCCTCGTCCGGCAGGGTGGTGGGCAGCGGATCCTCGGCGCGAGCCCGTGCGCTCCCACAACACAACGCGAGCGCGAGCGTGACGAACGTGAGCGCAGAGCGGGTGCAGCTCGGCATTCAGTGCATTGTCGGGCATCGCCGTGTGGAAAGGGAAACTTCGCAGCGCGCCGCGTGACGCACATGCACGCCTCTCTGGCACATGCGCGCCTCATGCCGCAGCGTGCGCGCGCTGCAGCACTCTCCGGCATGAAACTTGAAGCACACGCGGCACGACAAGCAAGCATCCCACTTCGCTGCGCGGGGGCCTTGGGCTCGCGCTGATCTCGTCTGCGACGCTCGGGGCTGCGCTGCTCGGCGCGCTCGTGGCACCGAACCGCTCGCCCTCACGGCAACG
>Ga0190269_10000512_pt1 | contig 19700 bp, 11 predicted proteins | sample Popmic249IS_FD_133749 | JGI IMG/M metagenome (GOLD analysis project Ga0190269, IMG submission 133749) | Populus adjacent soil microbial communities from riparian zone of Blue River, Arizona, USA - 249 IS | ecosystem: Environmental > Terrestrial > Soil > Riparian zone | place: USA: Arizona... | reverse complement strand
TCCGCGAGATCCAGTCGTGCGTCGCACGCCGCTTGGAGCCGGGCGGAAGTCGCTTCTCGACCCGGGTGCTCAGCCGCCGGCCGAATGCGTAGGGAATCTGGTCGCCGAGGAACGCGCCGAGCGCCGTGGCGCCGATGACCAGCAGGACGTTGGTGGTGCCCGCGGCGGCGAGGACGCCGGCGATGATGACGACGGGCTCACTCGGGATCAGCGGCAGGAACGAGTCGAGCAGCGACACCGATATGAGAACCAGGTACAGCCACGGGGACGCAGCCAGCGACTCCGCCAGCTCGATCCAGTCGATCATGAGACTCGCGGTTCGGCATCGAGCGTCCGGCTCCGGAGGTCGTCCACGGGCCGCGCGGCCGGATGTGCTCTGTCCATGTCTCTCATGGAGATCCCTTCTCGTTGGTGTGGATCGAATGCCTGCGCCGCCCGTCGGCGTCAGGTGAGCGCACGGACCAGGAAGACCAGGCCGATCGTGGTGCCGAAGGTGACGATGAGGGCTTTCAGGAGACGGCCGGGCAGGCGTCTGGCCAGGACCGCGCCCGCGTAGCCCCCGACGACCGCCGCAGGGGCCAGAATCAGGACGGCCGGCCAGTCGACCGGGCCGAAGGCCGCGAAGACGAGCACGGTGACAGCGCCCACGGTGACGGTGAGAACGTTCTTGAGCGCGTTGATGTAAGCGAGCGTCTCGTCGAGCACCAGGGCCAGCGCGGCGACGTACATCACGCCCAGTGCGGCACCGAAGTAGCCGCCGTAGACGGCGCCGGCGAAGACGACCACCTGCAGGGTGATCGCCCGGCGGCGAGGGCTCTGCGTGCGCGGCTGTCCGACCAAGCCGCGCAGGCGATCCTGGAAGAACAACGTCGCGGCCGCGCCCAGCACCAGGAACGGCACGAGCAGCTCGAAGGTGCGAGCGGGTGTGCGTAGCAACAGGGCGCAGCCGACCGCTGAGCCGGCGACACAGGCGGGCACTGTCGCCGGAATGCGGCGCCACCGCCCGGCCAGCTCGGCGCGGCTGCCCAGCACACTGGCGACGACGCCGGGGAACACCGCGACCGAGTTGGTGACATTCGCCTGGACCGACGGCAGGCCGGTCGCCATCAGGGTGGGGAATGTGATCAGAGCGCCGCCACCGGCCAGGGCATTGATGCCACCGGCGACCACGCCGGCGAAAACCAGCAGGAGTACGTATCCGATTTCCATAGGCGCCGACGTCCCTGAGAAGTATGACGGTCAGAATTCCGTGGCGTGTGAGCGTGGCGACCACTATTCGCCTCCCCGGCCGAACTGCCGGTTCACGCCTCGCCGGAAACGTTAGGGCGCGAACTTCGGGAAAGCCAGTGCGATCAGGTGAAGTGGCCGTTTACCGCCACGCAATCGCCCGCCGTATCGTCAATACGTGGCGGTAAACGGCCACGTAACCAATACGCATTGGATATGCACCACGCCGGCTGCTTAACGTGTCCGGCATGAATCTCACTGTTCTCGCCGCCTCGGGGCGCACCGGTGCGGAGCTCGTCCGGCAGGCACTGCGACGCGGCCACACCGTCACCGCCATCGCGCGCGATCCGGCACGCATCGACGTCGCGGACTCCCCTGCCCTGCGCAAGGCCGCCGCGGACGTCAACGATGCCGAGAGCATCGCCGCCGTCATCGACTCCGGCTCCGTCGTCCTGTCCGCGCTCGGCACAGATCGAGCCGGCGTTCTCACCGCGGGCGCCAAGGCGGTCGTCGCTGCCCGGCCCCGGCGCATCATCTGGCTCGGCGCGTACGGCACGGGCAGGTCCGCGGAGGCCGCGGGGGAGGCTGCCAAGAGCCTCGGCGCGATGCTGGGCGATCGCCTGGCCGACAAGGTGCAGGCGGACGATTCCGTGCTGGCCGCTCACGGCACGGTCTTTCACGCGTGCCTGCTCGGCGAAGGGCCGGAAAGCCCGACCCGGCGTGCCGTCGGCCTGGCGGACGCACCCCCGCTCACCTTCTCCGAGAAGATTTCTCGCGCGACCGTCGCCGCCACGATGCTCGACGAAGCCGAGACGCCCCGCTTCTACGGCGCCGTGGCCGTGCCGCTCTCCGCCTGACCGGCGACGACCTCCGTCACCGCGGCCCGTACCCGGCCCCGCAGCCATGCGTGGGCCGGGTCGGAGTCGTGAAGCTGATGCCAGACGCAGTTGATCGAAGCCGGCGGGAACGAGGCCGGCAACGGTCGGCTGATCATGTTGAACGCCTCGACAAGGGGGCGGCTGACCAGCGCCGTCGTGGTGACCAGCATGTCGCTCCGGCTCGCCACGTGCAGGGCCATGGTGCCGGTTGTCACCGCCGCGGCCACCTGACGTCGCAGGCCTTCCGCGGCGAGCACTTCGTCGATCGGCCCGGTGAGGCGGCCCCGCCTCGATACGACCACATGCGGATACGAGGCGTACGAGCGCAGATCGAGGTTCTCGGCGCAGGGATGCCCGGACCGCATCGCCACCACCAGGGGGTCGGAGCCGAGCGCCTCGGAGCGGAACTCCGACAACTCCGGCCGGTCCTGGCGGAGTTCGAGATCGACGCGCCCGCGCCGGAGCTCATCTGTGTCGAAGGAGTTCTCGGACAGGATCCGAAGCCGCACACCAGGAGCCTCGCTCTGCACCTTGCGCAGCAGCGCCGGCGCCAACGTCGTGGCGAGCCCATCGTGGCACTGCAGCGTGAAAGTGCGCTCGAGTCGGTCGAGATCGAGCGTGCGGCTCGGCACCAGCACGGCGTTCGCCTGGCGGAGCAGCAGGCCGACATCGTCCTGGATCGCCCTGGCATACGGAGTCGGAACCATCGTGTTTCCCGCGCGGACCAGAATGTCGTCACCGGTAAGCTTCCGGAGCCGCGCGAGGCTGCGGCTGATCGCGGGCGACGACAGGTGCAGCCGCTCGGCCGCGCCCATCACGCTTCCCTCTTCGAGCAGAGCGTTGAGCACGATCAGCAGATTCAGATCCACTTGCACCCGGGTACGGTACCTTCCCGGCCTTTCGCCGCCGCACTGCGGAAATCGGGGCGGCCGCACTTCGGTGCGCTCCGGCACCGGTCATCTCGCGGCGGGCGATGAGGCGCTACCGCCACCAACCACACATCGACGCGCATAGCATGTGGTCCCGCTGAGTCGGCCTGCGCACATCGAAGACCTACAGGTCTTGGGTCCAGACACCCTTCGGGTGCTCATCGGGCCGAAGCCAAAGGCTCGGTTGCCGGTCGCGAACAGCCGGGTCACACGCGACGGCGATCGGGAATCGCTCGTGACGGTCTGCCCACAACACTTGCAGGAACGGGATCGGCGGGCGGCGATAGAAGGCAATCGCGGTGCCGAAGAACGCTTTGTACCAGCGCTGATCGACGGTCTTGAACAGAACTGGACTGCCGTCGAGGATGTGGCTGCGTTCTTCCCCGGGCTCCGGTGGCCATCCCGATGCCGACTGCTCGCCCAGCACGTTGAGGCCGGCCCTCATAACGTCGACCTCCAGGCCGAAGATCGCCAGCTCCGGCTGCCGGCGGCTGTGCCAGAGGCCCACAGTGAACGCCCAGCCCGGCCCAAGCTCATCCTCCGGAATCTGCATGACGCTCCAGCCATGCTCCTCGACGTGCTTGATGGTGTTGCGATCAATGGCGTCAAGCTGGTCCCGGTCGCCGTAGTTGTGGCAGATGATGCAAGGGCAGATCGGCCCCCCGTCGGTCATTCGACCGAGGATAGGGCACTGCCGCAGGGCGCACCGCTGCCCGTACGGGCTGGAACCAGACAAGCACGGCCCCGCCTGGAACGCGGCTTTGCGACATTCGGCGCGACACGATCCAGGTCAGGGGAATCTCGGATCTCCTCGATCGCCACGGTGCGGTCGTCGTCCACGTCGATCGAGCGGGTCTCTTCTCCCGGAAGAACCGCGAGGCTCGGGCGTTGAGAGAGACCTTCACCGGTCACCGCTCGCGACTCGTGGTTCATCAGCCCACGTCGGCAGATCCGGACGTTGAGCGCCTTAAGTAGTGGGCGGGTTTCTAGACCAGTCGCGCATCAGTTGACGGGTCACACGGCGGTCGGCCTCCCTGCCGTTCTCCCGGCTCCCAGGCGTGTCATGGTAGAGGCGTGCAGCCACCGCAAAGTCATGCTGACCTCTTGGACCGGCCGACGTTCGCCCATCTCGCCACGGTGCGCCCGGACGGGTCGCCCCAGTCGAGCGTCATGTGGTTCGCCTGGGACGGCGAGCGCTTCCGCATGACCCACACCAAGACCCGGCAGAAGTTCCGCAACGTGGCGAACGAGCCCCGGGTGGCGCTGTCCATCGCCGACCCGCAGGATCCCTATCGCTTCCTGGAGGTGCGCGGCGTGGTGGAGGACGTCACGGACGACGACGAGCAGGCGTCGTTCTACCGCTCGCTGCAGGAGCGCTACGGCATGGTCTACCCCATCACCGACGCCGCGGTCCGCATCATCATGACCATCCGGCCGGAGAGGTTCGTCGCGGTCAGGAACGGCTCGGTCGTCGTCACCGAAGGCTGACCACCGACGGCGTCAGACGACGCCGAGGGCGGTTATCAGGTCTTCGAAGGCGTCCTCGGCCTCCACATGATGCGCCCCGAGCGCCTCGCGGACGGCGTCGGCGTCGGCGGTCAGCCCGGCTTCGGCTGCCCAGGCGATCGCCGCGCGCAGGACCTCGTCGGGAGTCATGCTCAGCGGCGGCGCGCCGTAGCGGTCGGCGACGTCCGGGTTCAGGTACGTACGCCAGCGCTGCCCGCCCGGGGTCAGCGCCTCCACGTCGGCGACGTCGCTGTCCAGCACGAACGCCGAGATCGCCGGCGTGCCGGTGGCGGCGACCAGCTCGCTGAGGGCGCCCGGAACGTCCCCGTCGAGCTGGATCCAGCGCCAGCCGCCGGCTCTCTCCTCCTCGAACAGGGCGCCGGGGAAGGGGCCGGTGCGCGCGACCAGGATGCGGCCGGTGTAACCCATGCGCTCAGCCCTGCGCCTCGGCCGCGTCGCGACGCGACACGTAGTAGGGAGGGTCGTCCGGCGCGTCGGGCAGCGGCTCGCCCGGGCGCAGGGCGGGTGCGAGCACCGGGAACATCCGCTCGGCGGCGGGCTGGCCGAAGTCACGCCAGTCGTCGGTGGCCAGCAACCAGTAGCCACCGTTGCTCAGCGCTTCCACCTGGGCGAACGCGCCGCTCGCCCGCAGCGCCGCGAGCCCGCCGAGGCGGTCGCCGATCTCCTGCGGGCAGATCGTCAGCCACGCGTACCCGCGCAGCGTCTGCCGGCTGGCGCGCGAGGTCTGGTCGGGCTGGCCGCGGAACACCGACTCGAACGCCGTGCGGCCGCTCCCCCGGTCGTACGAGATCTCGCCGTACGCGAGGCTCCAGTCGTCGGCGAAGGACCGGACGAAGGTGAGCGCCGACTTCTGGAACTCCGGATCGTCGAGCAGCTCGGGCCCGAAGCGCACGTTGAGGAACCACCAGCCGGGATCGTCGTCGTTGGTACGCAGACCGATGTTCAGTGCCGGGAAGGCGTTGGGGAAGCCTGCGTGGTCGAGCGTGATCGCGGTCAGCTCGGCGCCGAACGGCGGCGCGGACAGCCCGTCGAGGAACGCCTTCCACGCCTTGGTGGAGAACGCCTTCGACTTCGTCCTCACCACGCCGCGGGCCCCGCGGGCCGAGGTGTGGACGGCGCTCCACACCTCGCCCGGGTTGCCGTACGGCTCGTCGGCGGGCCGGCCCCGCAGGTTGTAGTCGGACATCGGCTCGGCGGCGAGCACCGCGGCGCGCAGCTTGCCGCCCATCGCCTCGAAGGCGCCGGTGAACCAGGCCCGCAGCATCCGCGCCGCCGCCGCGTCGTCCGCCGGCCGCTCCACCGTCAACTGGAGTTGCATCTGCCATGTCATTGGTTGCCTCCGGCGCCTTCCGCTCGTGGGAGTGCCATTATCCCCATGCGAACAGCGACCCGATGCCGGCCACGACGGCGACCGCGGCGACGGCGACCGGGGCGAGCACGATCGCGGCGACCACCACGACGGCCACCACCGCGACCACCGCGACCACCGCGACGACGGTCTCGACGTCGGGCGCGCCCACCTTGACTCCGTCGTTCGCGGGCAGTTCCGGTGCCCGGGCGCTCGTCGACGGGCTGGGTGTCCGCCCGCCGGGGCGTGGGTAGTCGGTCGCCATCGGCGTCGGGGTGGACGTGGCGGTCGGCGTCGGTGTCGCCGCGGGTTCCTTGTCGTTGTCCTCGAACGAATAGACCTGGATGCCGTCCGCCGCGCCGTCCTCCACCAGGATGGTCGAGCCTGGTTTCGCCGGGTTGGGGATGGAGGAGTTCATCGCCACGCCGAAGCGCGGGCCCCGCTCCACCTGTTTCTTGCTGTCCGCGGCGTACTTCGGATCCGTCTGGATCTGGGCCTGGAGCTTGTTCACGTAGCGGGTCAGCTGGGCCGGGCCCTCGGCTTCGGCCTGACCGCCCTTGTGCTTCATCTCCCAGATGTAGATCCGGCCGCTGTCACAGTTCCAGCAGATGAGGTCGGCGTACCCGGGCTTGTTGTTGCCCTTGGCCGATCCCTCCCGGATGAAGTTGTCGGCCTGGGTGACGGTGACCCGGGCGTGCGGCCACTTGATCTTGACCTGCCGGACCCGCTCGGCGATCGCGGCATCGTGCGGGATCTTGAAGACCTCCCACCAGCGGTCGCCGCCCTCGGAGTCGCCGCTGCCGCCGCCGGAGCCACCGCCGCCGCCCTTGGCGGGCGGGTAGGCGGCCTCTCCGGGCTCGAGGTACGGCCGCTGGCCGTCGGGGTCGCACGTCGAGATCGGGTTGTTGTCGGCGTACGAGTACCCGTTCATCTGCTGCGGGTCGGCGTTGTCCAGCACCGGGTCGACCGACACGAACCGGGCGATGACCGGGTCGTACTCGCGGGCGCCGAGATGGGTCAGCCCGGTCGGATCGGCCTGACCGCCGAGGAAGCCGCGTTGGTTGGGCCATTGCGGCACGCTGCCGCGATAGCCGCCGAACGGCGACTGATGGCGGATCGTGGAGCGATGGGTGGCCGCGTCGATCAGGATGTTCGCGGAGCCCTGGTGGTCGTTGGCCAGCCAGACGACGCCGGCGCTGGTGCGCATCGCGACGGTCTGGTCGGCCCACTTGTAGCTGCGCGTCTCGGCGATCGCGCCGGTCGCCTTGGTCAGCCGGATCTCGACGTCGCCCAGGTAGACCGTGGTGACCAGCGGGTCCTTGCGCAGCAGGCGGGTGCCGCCGGCGTCGTAGAGGAACGTCGTGGTGCTCGACCCGCTCGTGACCGACGCCAGGTGTCCCTCGGCGTCCCAGGTCAGCGTCTGGTCACCGGACCCGGTCGGGCGCCGCTGGAGGTTGCCGATCTGGTCGTAGTCGTAGGTGCCGGCCATCGCGCCGGTGGTGCTCGCCAGCGCGTTCTTGCCGTCGGCGGTCTGGTACTCGGTGAGGGCGTCGCCGGCGGGTGTCCCGTGGTCGGTCTGGCTCTTGCGGTTGCCCGCGTCGTCGTAGGTCCAGGACTGCCAGTACTTGGCCGGGCCGCCGAGCCCTGCCACGCTGCGCTTAGCCGGGTCGCAGTTGCCGTCGGCCGGTGTCCAGGCCTCGGTCAGGCGCTGGAGGTAGTCCTGCGAGAAGCACTGGGTGTCGGCGTTGCCGCCGAGGCCGGTCAGCGGGTCGGAGATGCGGGTGATGTTGCCGGCGTCGTCGTAGCTGTACTGCGGTTGGGACAGCACGCCCTTGGAGGTGGTGCTGGTCGTCGAGTGGTCGAGCCGGCCGGTGGACAGGTCGTACGTGTAGTCCCGGTAGGTCTCCACAGCGCCGCGCTTGTCGGTGGTCAGCACGAAGCCGGTCGGCTGCGCGATCCCGGAGTACGACGTCGACTTCACGTACGCGTTGGCGCCCGGGTAGTCGCTGTCGACGCTGGACGGCAGGCCGGTCGTCGCGTCGTAGTTGTAGAAGATCGTCTCCGGCATCAGGTTGGCGCGGCCGCCGTAGGTGTAGCCGGAGACGCTGCTGTCCGTCGCGATGTTGTAGCCGATGATGTACGAGTAATCTCCGGCCAGCGCGCCCTCGGACGCCGGCAGCGTGGTCGTGGTGCCCGTGGACAGCCCGCGGGGGTTGTAGCCGCGGATCGCCGTCTTGTACTCGTCCGTCCCGACCCACCGGCTCGTCGACGCCACCTTGCCCTTGCCGCCGGCCGCGGTGTCGTACGCCCACGTGGCCCGCTTGGCGTTGGTGGCCTTGTCGTAGATGCCGGTCTTGCGGCCCAGCCCGTCGTACGTGTACTTCAGCGCGGCCGAGGCGCCGCGCGCGTCGGTCACGGTGGCCATGCGGTCGGCGGTGTCGAACGTGTAGTCGATCGTGCCCTTGTCCGGGTCCTTGGTCTGCACGAGCCGGCCCCGCAGGTCGCGCTTGTACTCGAACTTGGCGCCGCCCGGGGCGGTGACCAGCACCAGCTCGCCCTTGCGGTTGTAGGCGTAGCTGGTGACCGTGCCGCTGTCGACGCCGGCGCCGGGCTTGTACTGCTTGAGGGCGACGGTCTTGCCGATGGCGTTGGTGACGGTCTGCACGGCCGTGCCGCCCTGCGGCGGGATCTTGCTGGTGCGGTCGCCGCCGTAGACCATGGTCGTGCGCCAGCGCTCGGCGCCGCGCGGCTGGAAGATCTCCGCGGTGGTCCGGCCGGCCTGGTCGTAGGTGGTCCGGGTCTGCGGGTAGACCAGGTCCGCCTCGACGGTGGCCAGGTCCTTGCCCGGCGGGTTGTTGTTGACCACCGGGCCGAGCTCGAGCACCGCCCGGCCGGCCGAGTCGTACCGGGTCTCCGTCACCATGCGCGACTTCGCGGTCGGCGAGTCGGCCTGCGTCTGACGCTTGCGCAGCAACGAGTCGAGGAGCGTGTAGCTGGTGACGTAGTTGCCGGCCGCGTTGAGCGTCTGGGTACGGGTGGCGACCACGCCGTCCGTGCGCATCTCGTACGTGAAGACGGCGTTCGCGCCGGCCGAGCGGCTCCGGCCCGGCTGCCACACCGCTGCCGTACGCCCGAGGGCGTCGAAGGTGATGTCGGTGCGGTTCTCGTTCTCGTCGACCGCGGCGGTCTGCGCGCCCCACGCCGGGTCGAACTCCGACGACGTGGTGTGCAGCTTCGAGTCGGCCACCGTGGTCTGGGTGACCTTGATGACGCCGCCGCCGGGCGCCCGGTCGTACGCGGTGGTGCGCTTGACGCCGGCCAGGTCCCACGCCTGATCGGTGCGGCCGTAGTCGTCGTAGTGCGCCCGCTGCTGCGCGACGAACGTCATGCTGGTGGGGCTGCTCCAGGTGGCCAGCGACTCCACCCGGGTCACGTCGCCGAAGGCGCTCGGCGCGGCGCCCGCGGACAGCGAGTTGTCGAAGAAGTTGCGGGTGATCCCGATGACGTCGTCGGCGGTCTTCGGCGCGACCGCGCAGGGGCGCGCGTACGTCTCGACCTTCGACGGCCGGTCCATGATCCAGATGGTGCTGTTGCGGGCGTACGTCGTCTTGACGCACGTCTCGTCGCCGGGAACGGTGTCGCTGCCGACCACCGCGTCGTCGCCGCCGTCGTCGGTCTGCACGAGCATGCCGCGGTCGTCGTACTTCATCGTCTTGGTGGTGCGGCGCCACGAGTTGTCCGCCGGGCGCAGCGTGCGGCTGCGGGTCGCCGCGACGTTGACGAAGCGCGCCACGGTGTCGACCTTGTCGACGGTCCGGGTCGCGGTGGCCGCGGACTGCCACGGGGTGGAGACGGTCGCCGAGATGACCTTGTCGTTGTCGTACGTGCGCTCCTCACGCACCATGCCCGCGAAGGCGTCCGAGTCCGCCACCGCCGGCGACGTGTCGATCGCCGGCAGGCTGACCTCCCGCTGCCCGCCCGTGGTCTTGTCGCCGTCCATGCCGCGGAAGTAGGACGTCTCGGTGCGGGTCTGCTCCCCCGCCTCGCCGCGCAGGACGCGTACGCCCTCGTAGCCGCGCCACTGGCCCCAGGTCAGCCGGGACTTCTTGACCAGGCCGTTGTACTCGTCGTAGTGCCAGGCCGGCTTGCCGAGGTACTCGTACTTGCTCTTCACCGGGGGCGAGCCGCCGGTGAGGTCGGTCTCGGTGACGGCGCGGAGCACGTACTTGTGGAAGTAGTCGGTGATCGGGTCCTCGAACCCGTCCGGGGTCCACTTGACCGGGTAGCAGAGCAGTTGGTTGGTGTCGAGGTGGTCCTTGTCCGGCTCGAGCGTGTCCGCGACGCACTGCGGGTCGGTGTAGAAGACCGACGTCTGGCCCCCGCTCTCACTGCGGATCGAGGTGAGGCGGGGCCATGCGTACGCGTAGATGTCGTCGGAGTCGGAGTCCACCCGGTTGTTCATCTTCGTGCCGGTCAGCACGGTCTCCGGCAGCGTGATCGTGCCGCCGACGTGGCCGGTGTGGGTGATGCCGGCGAGCCAGAGGCCGGCGTGGTTGCCGTCCAGCGGCTCGGTCCACGACGCCCGCAGCGCCCACGAGTCGACCTTGCGGTATGCCGAGCCGCCCCAGACCTGCGTGGTCACCTTCGCCAGCCGCTTGGTCGACCAGAACGTCGGCGAGAAGTTGTCCTTGCAGTCGGTGTTCTCCTTGCACCGCTTGTCGAGCGGGGTGTCCAGCCAGTTCTTCCAGTTGTCCTTGTCGTCGATGTCGCAGCCGGTCGTCTTGGAGCAGCGGTCGGCCGGCTCGAAGTGGACCTGCATCGGCGCCGTGCCGAAGATGTCGGTGGTACGGGTGCCGTAGTCGATGCGGCTGAGCATGCCGCCGCGGGTGTACTTCGAGCGCTTGGTCGCGTCCATGTTCCGGCCGTACCAGTTGTCCTCCGGCGCGTACCAGTACGAGAGCGTGTTCTGGTGCGGATCCACGACGTAGTCGAGGTTCCAGCGCCAGCCCTCGTCGCAGAAGGAGTCGACGAAGGCGTCCTTGTGGCAGGTCTCGTCCGGGTTGTTGCCGGCCACCGGCACGGTGTAGACGGACTTGGTCTCGGCCTTGTTCGCGCTCCAGCCGGGCAGCCGGTTGCGCCCGAACCAGTACTGCACACCGTCCGGCGTGGTGGCCTTCCAGTACTCGCCGTTGTCGTCGCCGTTGGCGAAGCTGGTGTCGGTCGCCAGCTCGACCTTCGTGCCGTCGTCCTTCTTCGGGTGCCAGTACTTGTCGGTCGCGTTGTAGATCAGCTCGTTCGTCGACCCGCCCAGCGAGAGCACCACGCTCGAGCCGTCCGACTGGCAGAAGTCCCCGGTCTTCTTGCTGTTGGTGGCGTTGCCGCCCATGTCGTCGAGGCAGCTCTTGTACTTGCGCTCGATGTAACCCGGTGAGTACTCGAAGCCCTCACCCAGCCAGGACGGCTGGTTGTTGGTGGCCGACGTGCGCCCGTCGATGGACTGGGACGAGTAGTTGAAACTCACCTTGGGCGCCTGGCCACCCAGCGCGGGCGGCATCCGCAGCGGATAGCTCCAGGTGAAGTCCCCGGTGCTGCCGCCGGCCTGCCAGGAGGAGGACGGCGCCACGTCGGTGGCGCCGAAGTCGCCGGCCGGTCCGGACTCGCCGCCGACCAGCGCGACCAGCGAGGTGCCGGAAGCCGCCAGAGAGGCGGTCGTGGTGAGCACACCTCGCCGGTGATCGTTGGAGCCGGCGAGCGGCTTTCCCGCGCACGCCGCCGCCGACGGCGTGGTGAGGGCGCAGTCGGGCAGCGCGACCGCCCGCAGCCGGGAGGCCCAGTCACCGCCGTACAGGTTGCGGAACCCGCGGTAGTCGATGCTCAGGGGCACGCGGGTCCCGGCCACGGCGGCGGTCCGCGTCGTGGCGCCCGGGGCGGCGCCGACGCGGATCAGCACTCCGGGCACCCCGGCCTTGTCGCTGGCGGCCCGGTCGAGGAACTCCACGCGCAGGGTGGTCGTCGTGGTCGAGGCGACCTTGACCGGCAGGGAGCCGGCCTTGGCGGGCGTGCCGGTCGCGGCGACGTCGGCGGCGCCGGTCGGCCACGCCGCGTCCGGCACCGCGCCGGTGAGCATCTTCGTGTTCGGCATGACGGCGGGCCGGACCGGCACCTTCGTCATCGGCACCGGCTTGGCGTCCTGCGGCGCCGGGTGGTCGTAGCCGGGGCCGGCGTACGCCGGTGCGCGGACGCCGATGACCAGCGTGACCGACGCGACCATGACGCAGACGAGGGTTCTGCGGGCAGGGGGCATCCTCATGAGGGGGTCTCCCGGTTCGTGAAGGTGGTTCAGGAGCGGCGGATGAGGATGGCCTCGTGGTCGCGCAGGGTGTCGTCGTACTGGGAGATCGAGAGACCGTCGGTCCCGTCCGGGTTCTCGACGCCGGCCGCGCCGCCACCGTTGTTGACGAGGGCCGCGGTGATGGTGTCGTAGTTGAACAGCATCGAGCCGTCCTCGTTGAGGATCACCTCGACCGACAGCTGCGGGCCGCTGGGCGTGAAGCGCACGTCGCGCCACTCGATCACGAACTGCCGCTGGCCGGGCGAGCCGAGCACGCTGGTCCACATCGACGAGTCCCCGTCGAGCCAGAAGTCGCGGCCGAACGGGACGATGAGGGTGTTCATCTGGTCGGCGGTCGGGATCGGCGTCGACTTGTGGAACCACCAGTAGTCGGGGTCGTCCGGGTCTGGCAGAGAGGGCAGGACGCCGTAGACCGTGCCGTACGGGTCGTACCAGACCGATGTGCGGTTGGTGCCGTACAGGTTGAACGCGAACGGCAGGTCCAGCTTCTGGAAGTAGTCGTCGGTCATGGGGATCTGCTGGGTGCCGCGCACGAACGGGGTGTCCTTCTGCACCGTGCAGGCGTAGCCGTAGCTGTCCTTCTTCCGCGCGAGGGTGAAGTCGCGGGTGTCGGACCACTCGACGTGCACGTTGAGCGCTGTGGCGACGTCGCCGCAGCGGGACTCCTCGCTGACGTGGATGTCGTAGTCGTCGCTCTCCAGCCCGGTGAACGAGTACCCGCCGTCGGCCTGCGTGACCGTCGACGGTCCGCCCACCTCGGTGCCCAGCTTGACGGTCGTGCCCGCCGAGGGCGTGCCGTCCGGCTTGCGCACCGTGCCGGACAGCGTCCAGCCCTCGTCGCCCGGCGGGTGGAAGAAGACCGAGTCGCCCGCCCGGACATCGGTGTCCTGATATGAGTACTGGTAACCGGCCGTCCCACCCTGGTTCTCGATGCCGATCGTGGCATCGGAGCTGCCGAGGGAGACGTCGGGCGCGGCGGTGTAGGTGAACGAGACCCCGCCGTGCTCGCCGAGCAGGACCTCGAACGAGAAACGGTCGCCCGGGTTCCAGGCCAGCTGCACGTCACGCCACTCGACCACGAACTGCCGGTTCGGCGCCTTGCCGATGGTGGCGGTCCGCACGCTGGACGCGGCGTCGACCAGCAGGTCGGACCAGAGGGGTGCGACCAGGTTGTTGGGGCCGGCCGGGTCGGGCAGCGAGGACGACACCGGCTTGGACGCGCCCGGGTCGGCGAAGTACAGCACGCCGTTGGTGTCCACCCAGGCGGTCGAGTAGGTGGCGCCGTAGAACGGGAAGGCGAAGGGCAGGGCGGTGCTCTTGTACGCGTTGTCGCCGGTCAGCGCGAGCGCGGTGGTGGCCCGGGTGAACGGCCGGTCCCGCGTGGCCTTGCAGCGGTATCCGGCCCCGTCGACCTGCCGGCTCTGATGCAGGTCCACGACGGCGTCGGTATCCAGGAAGACGTCACCCTGCGCCATGTCACCGCAGCGCCATTCGTTGTCGCCGTTGCTGCGCAGGTGATAGTCGCCGGTCTCGAGATCGGTGTACTGGAACGATCCGTCGCGGCCCGTCCAGTACGAGACGCCCATCGGCTCCAGGCGGACCTCGTTGAACGCGTACGGGGCGTCGTTGCGGTCCGTGACCTTGCCGGACAGCGACCACGAGCCGAGCGGCTGCGGGTTCTCCGGGTAGCGGAAGGTGATCGCCTGCCCGTTCGCCACGACCGGCTGGTTGTCCTGGAACTGGACCCCGTTGCGGCCGCCGGGGCTCTCGATGCCCACCACGGCCTCGGACGCGGCGAGCTTGTCGGCCGGCAGGTTCTGGTAGTTGAACGTGATGGACTGGTCCTCGCCGATGATCATCTCGACGGAGAACTTCGTGCGGGCGTCGTCGAGGCTGCGGTAGAGGTTCCGCCACTCCACGACGACCTTGCGGTTCGGCGCGTCGCCCACCACGGCGGTGTGGATGAGGTCGTTGTAGTCCTCGGCCTCGAAGTAGCCCCACAGCGGCGCGACGATGGAGTTGTCGTCGTGCGGGTCCGGGATCGAGTTCGGCCCCCCGAGCGAGCCGCCGTTGTACTCGTCGGGCTGGGCGAACCGGGCGGCGCCGGACTTGTCGACCCGGATCGCGGTGAGCTCACGGCCGTAGTAGTTGAAGGTGAACGGCAGGTCGATCGCCGGGCTCTGCCAGTCCTCCATGGGCACGGCCTCGGCGCCGGGGATGAACGCGGCGGCCGCGACGGTGCAGGTGTAGCCGAACGCGTCACCTTGCGGCTTCATCGCGAGGTCCACTCCGGTCTGGCCTTCCGGCAGCTCCAGGTCCGAGCCGGCGAACAGGGCGCAGCGGTTCGTGCCGAAGACCGCCGAGATCTGGTACGAGCCCGGCGTGAGCCCGGCGAACGAGTACTTGCCCGCGCTGTCGGTGGTCGCGACCGTGCCCGCCGGCTGGAGGGTGACCGTGGCCCCGGCGACCGGCTTGAGCGTGGACTCGTCGACGACCGTGCCGGAGACGCCGGTCGCCAGGTGCGGCCGCAGGTCCCAGCGCCCGGCGTCGCTCTGCGCGCCGGCCGTGGTGCCGTCGTCGTAGTAGGCGAACGCGCCCACGTAGGCCACATCGCTGTCGGTGAGCGTGACCTGGACCGTGACCGGAGTGCCGTTCGCGTTGGCGTTGACGGTCCGGATGTCCGCGATGCTGGTGTAGTACTTGAACTTCTTGACGTTGGTGTCGCCGCCCGAGCTGAGCGTCAGGGTGAACGCCGTGCCGACGGTCACGTCCGGGCTGGCCGTCGTGACGATCGGCGCGACCGGGTAGAACTGGGCCTTGGCGTCGCTCACGACGGTGAGCCGGTTCCAGACCTTGACGTCGTCGATCTGGCCGGCGAAGAAGGCGGTGTTGGCGCCGTTGAGCTTCGCGCGGCCGATCGCCAGCCCGCCCCCGGCGTTCCACATGGTCACCGGCACGGCGACTGACTTGACCAGCCTGCCGTTGATGTAGAGCGCCAGGGTGCGGTTCGCCGAGTCGTAGGCGCCCTGCAGGTGGGTCCACACGTTGAGCGCTGCGCCGGCCGGGCCGGCGGCGGTGGTCACGGCCGGGGCGGCGACGTCGGTCTGGTTCAGCGAGAACCGCCAGCAGTCGCAGGAGAGGTTGTACTCCAGGTTGAACGCGCTGGACCTGCTGCCGTCCTGGCTGACCACGGTCCGGTTCGTGGTCTTCGTGGTGAGCTTGACCCAGGCGCCGACGGTCAGACTCTGGTCGGTGCGTACGGGCGTGTTGGCGGTGTCCGTGGTGTTGCGGCCGGTCAGCGGGCCGGTGGTGGCGGCGAACTGGTTGGTGCCGTTGAAGCTGAGCGCCTTGCCCGCGCTTCCCCGGCCGGCGGCCCAGATGGCGCCGGTGATCGTCGCGGTGTCCGGGTGCGCCGGGTACGCGTCGGCCGTGGAGCTTCCGGCGCCCTCGTCGAGCTTGAAGTGCGCGGCCGGAAGGGAACCGGGCCCCACGCCGAACTCGTACTGGAAGAAGTCCGGATCCGTGCCGCCCGAGCCCTTGCTGAGGTTGCCGGCCTTGTCGACGCTCCACACCCGCAGCGTGTTGACACCCTGCTTGACCGGGAAGATCTTGACCTGTCCGACGCCGTTCGCGTCCGGCGACACCTTCTTGCACGACGTCGAGTCTGTGGTGTCGGCGACGGTGTAGCAGTAGTGGTCGAAGTCGGTCCGCACGCTGGGCGGGTTGAACGAGAACAGGTCCGGCTGACCGAGCCCGCCGGCCGGGTTCGCGTCCTTGTACATGGGCGCGGAGACGCCGGTCGGTTTCGGCGGCGCGGTGGCGTCGACGGTGAACGGGCACTTCGCCGACCACACCGAATCGTTGATCTGGTCGTTCGAGCGCGCCTGCAGGTAGTAGTCACCGTCGGCCAGGCTCGCCGTGGTGTTGCCCTGGGCGATGCCGGGGTTGCCGAGGTCGGAGCGGGTCACCAGCCGGCTGTTGCTGACGCCGGCGCTCGACGGCGACCAGTAGAGGCGGCCGGTCATCGGCTGCCCGGTGTCCGGGTCGGTGACGCGCGCCTTCAGCTGCGGTGTGCGCGTGCGTACCCAAAGCTTGGATCCGTTATTGCAGGCCTTGCCGTCGACCGCCATCTGGTCGGGCTTGTTCGGGTACGAGTTGTACGTGATCGACAGCTGAGCGGTGTTCTTGTCGTAGCGCTTCCACGACTTCGTGTCCGACTCGTTCTTGGCACGCAGCCCGAGCGTCGTGACCGAGGCCCCGTCGCGCGCCTTCTTCTGCACGAAGCCGGTGGCGTCGAAGTCGGCCGGCCCCACCGGGCACTTGCCGCTGTTGAAGAACTTCAGCGACTTCGACGTGCCCTGCGCGCTCAGCCAGCCCGACCGGTCCTTGTTCCAGCCCGTGTTCCAGGTGGTGTTCTGGTCGGTGTTGTTCGTGCCCCACAGCTGCGTGACGCGTGCCGTCTTGTCCCCGCAGTGGCTCGCCGACCAGGTCTGCTTGATGCTGAAGGTCGCCTTGCTGACGTTCTTGTTCTTCACCTTGGTGGTGTTGAACGCGAAGAACGTGCGCACCAGGAAGCCACCGTCCTCCGGCGACTTGCCGACCTTGATCTCACCGGCGTACGAGTTGGAGCTCGACGGCAGACCCTGGTTGTAGAAGGCGCTGGAGGCGTGGCTGGCCACCGTGGACCAGTGGTTCAGGCCGACGCCGGTGATCTGCCAGACCGGGTCGATCATCACGGGGAACTTGGTGTCCTTGCCGCGCAACAACTTCAGGTCCGGCACGATGGTCATCGACTCGGAGCCGAGCTCCACCTCGACCGGCGCCTGGCGCGGCTCGATCTCCCCGAGCTTGCCGTCGCGGGTCCGCGAGTCCCACATGGTGGCGGTGCCCTGCATCCGTACGTCGCCCCGGCTGTCGACCGCGGCGATCACACCCGGCCCCTTGGCCGCCTTGCGCGTGCGCAGCCCGCTGGACGACAACCCCATCCGCACCCGCTCCAGTGCGGGGTTCGCGGCCGCCCGCCGGTTCTTGACGACCAGCATGTGGGTGAAGCCGTCGACGCCCGCCTCGACCCTCAGGTCGACGTCGGGCAGCACCTCGCGGTAGATCGCGGCGGAGCCGTGCACCTCCGGGGTGGGCAGGTTCTTGCCCCAGCCGAGCCGGATCTGCTTGTCGTCGGCGCCCATCGACGCGAAGGCCCGGTCACCGCCACCGGAGAACCGCATAGGCGCGACGGCGGCCTTGGGCGACAGCGAGCCGTCGGCGTTGCGCTGCAGCGTCGCATCGGTGGCGACCCACGTGCCGCCCCGCTTGACCCGGATCGGCCGGAGGCTCGACTCGAGGGTGAAGGAGCCGTTCGGGTTGGCCCAGAGCGTGGCGGTCTCGGTGCGCTCCCCGGCCACCTCGACGCGGTGGGCGCCCTTCCGCGCGGCGTCAGAGGCCACGGCGGACTCCGACGGTGGCGCCGGCGGTTCGGCGCCGGCCGGTGCGCCAGGCGCGATGACCGCGGCCGAGAAACCAAGAAGAAGGACTGCGGCGTACGTCGTGCAGACACGACTGAGCGCACTCGAACGCGCCATGATGTTTCCCCCGTGATCGTGCGGTGGCGTCAGCGTAGGGAAGACATTCACGATTAGCAATCAAAAGTTCGACCCTCTGTCCACACTCGACGAACAGGCTCGGGTCATTCGGCTGAGCTGGACCTTCGCCACTCGCTCGGTGTGGCGCCGTACCGTCTGCGGAACTCGCGGGTGAAGTGGGCGTGGTCCGCGAAGCCCCAGCGGTGCGCGACCGCGGCGATGGTGAGGTGCCGGTTGCCCGGACCGGTCAAGGTCCGGGCCGCGGCGGCCAGGCGCTGTTCGCGCAGCCAGCTTCGCAGCGATATGCCGTGGCGGGTGAGCACCGTGTAGAGGTGACGTTCGGAGATGCCGTGCACGGCCGCGATCCGGGCCGCAGTGAGGTCGGCATCGGCCAGATGAAGACGCAGGTACTCCAGGATGCGGGTGTCGAGCGTCTCGCCGAGGGCGCCGCGGATCCGCGCGTCCTCTTCAGACGCGACGCTCAGCAGCGCGCGGGCCAGAGCGACCGTCGGTTCCTGTACGGCGTCCCGTTCGGTCCGGCTCATGGCGGGCGCGGTCGCGGCCACCCTCATCAGGTACGACGACACGACCCGCGTGAGCGGCATCCCGGGTCCGAAGGGTCGCGCCACGACGTCGCGCAGGAGCCGGTCCGGCAGCCCGAGCAGGTCGGCCGGGATCAGGAACGAGTGCCGGGTCGTCCCCACGGGGAACGTGTTACGAAACGGCGCGAAGGAGATGTAGGCCGCGACGTCCCCCACCCGCAGATGCGCCGCTCGGTCGTGCTGGTCGAGGACGCTCGTGCCGGCGCCGAGCACGGTCAGCACGACCAGCGGCGGGCTGTCGTCTCGCGACAGCCGGACGTCACGGACGACTGTCGCGCCCGATCCGTGCGTACTCAGCAGACAGATCTCGCCCAGATCGATCTCCTGCGATCGGGCGGTGACATTGAGCGGCTGGTGCGGACGCAGGTCCATCGGCAGGCGCCAGCTCAGCATGTAGTCGCGGACCGCTTCCAGGCGCTCGGGGGGCGACAGCGCGGAGACGCTCACGTCCAGGGCCATACCTGACCTTCCCATGAGCGTATCCCGGTGAACAGGTCTGATTCCGGTTCAGCACAGGCGCCGGCGAAGTGTTCAAGCCTCGCTCGGCGCCCCGCGCTTACGGTGGCGGCGATCGCCGGGAGGCTCCGATGCCCTTGACCGAGGACGAGCAGCACGACATCGCGCGGGCCGGCGAGCTCGCGCTTCTGCCGGTGGTGTTCGTCCACGGCCAGGGATCGCTGCCCGACGTCTGGGACCCGTGGCGAACGATGTTCGAGGAGCAAGGGTTCGCCACGGTGGCCCCCGGCTGGTCCGCCGACCCGGAGATCGCCTGCGTCACCAGCCACCACCTGGAGGTCGTCCGATCGCTCCATCGGTTACCTGCTCTGGTCGGGCACGCCTTCGGCGGGTCGGTCGTGCTGCGCCTCGCCGACCTCGGAGTCTCCAGGAGCACCGTCGCCATCGACCCGGCCGGCATCGGTGAATCCGGCCGCACACCCCTTCTGATCATCGATACCGAGAAGTGTGGTTTCCCCGGCCTCACCGTCGCCCGGACCGCCCTCGACTTCATCCGCCGCCATCAGTGACGAGCCTTTCGAGGAGACCGCTATGCCCTCCATCACCACGACCGACGGCACCGACATCTTCTACAAGGACTGGGGCGCCGGTCAGCCCATCGTCTTCAGTCACGGCTGGCCCCTGTCGGCGGACGACTGGGACACCCAGATGATGTTCTTCGTGCAGCACGGCTACCGTGTCATCGCCCACGACCGGCGGGGCCACGGCCGTTCCACCCAGGCCGCCGACGGCCACGACATGG
>Ga0190269_10000511_pt1 | contig 19726 bp, 16 predicted proteins | sample Popmic249IS_FD_133749 | JGI IMG/M metagenome (GOLD analysis project Ga0190269, IMG submission 133749) | Populus adjacent soil microbial communities from riparian zone of Blue River, Arizona, USA - 249 IS | ecosystem: Environmental > Terrestrial > Soil > Riparian zone | place: USA: Arizona... | reverse complement strand
GCTCGCGCGAGTGATGGACCGCGCTGAAGTGTGCTATGCGTTCGCGCCATGCGCGTTGTCCTTGCAACCTGTAAGACCCTGCCTGAGCCCGACCCTGATGCGGAGCCGCTGCTCACTGCGCTGCACGCGAGCGGGATCGCTGCGGGTGAGCTGGCCTGGGACGACGAAGGTAGCGACTTCAGCACTGCCGATCTCACATTGTTGCGCGCGACCTGGAACTATCCGCACCACCCGAAGGAGTTTCTTGCGTGGGTCGCTGCGGTGAGCGAACAGACCGCGCTCTGGAACCCAGCGCCGGTCGTGCGCTGGAATCATCACAAAGGCTACCTCCTGGACCTCGCCGCGCGCGGTATCCCGATCGTGCCGACAGAGCTTGTGCCCGCAGGCTCAGACGAAAAGCTGCGCCGCATCTGCGAGCGGCGGGGCTACAGCGCGATCGTCGTGAAGCCAGCGATCGGCGCCGGCTCCTTGGGTGCGCGCAAGTTTACTGACGCGGAGCAGGGCGAGGCACACCTCACAGCACTGCGGGAACGCGGCGACGTGTTGGTTCAGCCGTACCTGCGCAGCGTCAGTGAGCGCGGCGAGCGCTCACTGATCTGGATCGATGGCGAGATCACGCATGCCGTGCGCAAGGCGCCCAGGTTCGCGGGTGAGCATGAGCAGATCGAAGCCGTGACAGACATCAGCACGAGCGAGCGCGAGCTGGCTCTTCGCATCTTCGGCGCGCTCCACATGCCGGTGTTTTATGGGCGCGTCGATCTGGTGCCGGGCGACGACGGTGAGCCGCTCGTGATGGAGCTCGAGCTGATCGAGCCCTCTCTCTACTTCCATCACTCCGCGCACGGCCTGGCGCGTTTCGTCGCGGGCACGTTGGCCCGCCTGTGATCAAAGCGCGGTCGAGCTCTCGGCTTCATCGGCCGTCTGCGCGATCGCGCCTCCCGTCGCGGTGGGCAGCAGGATGCGGCCGAGCACCAGCCCGATCACAGCTGCGACAGCGCTGGCCGCCAGCACCCCGAGCTTGGATGCCGCCAAGAGCTGCAGGTCGTCGAACGCGAGCTGCGTGATGAACAGCGCCATCGTGAAGCCCACGCCTGCCACGAACCCCAGGACGACGAGATGACGCAGGGTGAGCCCGGCGGCGAGTGTGCCGACGCCCGAGCGCAACGCGAGCCAAGAAGCGGCGAGCACACCGAGCGGCTTGCCGACCACGAGCCCGATGGTGACCGCGGTGAGCACTTGCCAGCCGCGCTGGTCGAGAGAGTCTGCCGAGATGACCACGCCCGCGTTCGCAAGCGCAAACACCGGCATGATCCCGTAAGCGACCCAGGGATGAAGGATGGCGATGAGGCTCTCTGCCGGAGACAATGCTTCGCGACGCGCGTCGTCGACATTTCGCAACGCGCCCAGGATGTGCACCGACGGGGCTTGCTCCAAGGATGCGAGCTCTTTGCGAGCGTGTCTCACGAAGCCGCTCGGCCCGAGCCAAGCGCGCACCGGCGTGAGCAGCCCGACGATCACGCCCGCGATCGTCGGATGAATGCCCGCAGCGTAGATGCCCGCCCACACGACGAGCGACGGAGGAATGTACGCGGACTTCGCGCGCACGCCGAGCCGTTGCATGATGATGATCGCTGCGACGCCACAGGTCGCCAAAACGAGCCCTTGGATCGCGATGCCGGAAGAGTAGAAGAGGGCGATCACGACGATCGCGCCGAGGTCATCGATCACTGCCAGCGCGAGCAGTAAGACGCGCAACGCGGCGGGCACGCGCTTGCCAAGGAGCGTGAGGATCCCGACCGCGAACGCGATGTCCGTCGCCATCGGAACGCCCCAGCCAGCGTGCGTACCTGGTGCGGAGGCGAACGTCAGATACAAGAGCGCCGGAGCGATCATTCCCCCCAACGCAGCTGCCGCCGGCAGCGCCGCTCTGCGCCACGCGGAGAGCTCGCCGCAATACACCTCGCGACGGATCTCCATGCCCACGACGAAGAAGAAGATCACCATCAGACCGTCGTTGACGAACCATTCGAGCGGCCGTTCGAAGGTGAATGCGCCGAGACGGAAGCCCAACGTTGTGTGCCAGAGCGCGAAGTAGCTCTCGGCCCAGGCCGAGCTCGCCCACACCATCGCGATCGCCGCACTTACGAGCAAGAGAATGCCGCTGGCAGCTTCGATGCGCAAAAAGCGCTCGAGCGGCCGTATCGCCACATGTCCCCAGCGAAACAGTGGTTCCCAGGCATCGGGAGGTACGGGAGAGGGTGGCCCGTGCTGCGGGCTGTTCATCGTCATGCACGATCCCGACCGGTTGTCTGACCGGTGGGATGGCGGCCCGACCATCCATTGTCCTGCAGCGCGCGTGTGCTGCACCCTTTCGAGCGGTGAGCTGCTAGCTTGGCATAGGCCGAAGACAGCGTCGAGAACAGCGACAGTGTAGGCTCAAGCTTGTTCGGAGAACCTGTGTCGCAGTCAACATCGCCTGTCATCGTCGGTCTCCTCGGCAGTCTGGTCGCCGGTGCGGGCACGGGGCTCGGCGCGCTGCCGATCTTTCTGCGCGAGCGCTGGAGCGATAACGCGCAGCGCCTGATGCTCGCAGTCGCGGGCGGCATGATGCTCGGCGCCACGTTCTTTTCGCTGCTGCAGCCTGCGCTGGATCGGGTGGAGGAGGGTGGCGGAAGCAGCTTGCGCGGGGCGCTCACAGTGTCGCTCGGCACGCTGCTCGGTGCGCTCGTGCTATGGGGCGCGCACGCCGCCGTTCCCCATACGCATTTCTCGAAGGGTCACGAAGGCACGAGCTCGCTGCAGCTCGGACGCAACACGCTGTTCGTGTTGGCGATCGCGCTGCACAATTTCCCCGAGGGGCTCAGTGTCGGCATCGCATACGGTGAAGGCGCGACTGCGATGGGTCACGCCGTCGCGCTCAGCATTCTTGCGCAGAACCTCCCCGAAGGGCTGGCAGTGGCTGCCGCCTTGATCGCAGACGGGACCTCGCGCGGACGCGCGTTCTTTATCGCGCTCGCGACCGGCTTGATCGAGCCGATCGGCGGGTTGTTCGGCGCGCTCGCTGTGAGCGTCAGTGGCGCGCTGTTGCCTTGGGGTCTCGCGTTTGCCGCGGGTGCGATGTTGTTCGTCGTCTCCGGCGAAGTGATCCCGGAGACGCATGTCCATGGCGACGAGCGGCGCGCGACCTTCGCGATCATCCTCGGCTTCATCACCATGATGTCGCTCGCGGTCACGCTCGGCTGAGCCCTTTGCGCTGGCGCGCGGCCCGCTCGCTGAGCGAGAACGCTCTCGCTCCAGCGCAGCGACAAATGCCATGCGCTGCCAACCGGGCGCTACTCGTCATGGATGAGATCGCCTCGTACAAGGCATGCGCGGCTGTGTTCAGCTGCTCCGCGTCCTCGCTCATCGCTCCAGGTGTGTGTGACATAACAGTCCCCGATTGACGTTGGGAGCTCACGCTGTGAGGGATGAAACTTACGATAGACCTAACTGATCTAATCGAAGTCAAACTTGACTATTGGGTCTGGGCGGGCTTGATGGATGCGGGTCACAGTGCGCGAGCCGCGCTGTTTGGTCAGCGTTTGGGCGCAGCCCGGTCCGTGCATCATGGCTGAGTATTGAAGGTGAATGTCGATATCGATAAGGTGCGCCCGGGTAGAGGGCATGACAGCTTCGCATCGCGCTTGTTGGCGGCTGGTTTTGCTGGGTCTGAGCGCCACGAACACGGTGCTGGCCGAGCCGCCGACTGGCGTGGAATCAGCGGTCGAAGTCCGCGTGCGCGGGGCATCCAACAGTGAGCGCGTGCGCGCGTCGGCCCAGGCCGTCAAGGTGATCGACACGACCGAGGATGCACGGCGGAGCGCGGACCTCGGCGAGGTGCTCGCGCGCACGGAAGGCATCTCGATTCAGCGCAGCGGCGGGTTGGGGTCGGACACGCGTCTCTCGCTACACGGGCTGCGCGGCGATCAGATCCGCGTATTCATGGACGGTGTTCCGCTCGAGCTCTCCGGCTTTGGTCTCGGTCTCGCGACAGTTCCGCTGGCCTGGGCGCAACGCATCGAGGTGTATCGAGGGGTCGTGCCCGTGCGATTCGGAGCAGACGCGCTCGGCGGCGCGATCGACATTGTCACGGACCAAAAACCCGCCCAGACGAGCCTCTCGGGCTTCTACGCGACAGGTGCCTTCGACACGCATCAGCTCGGCGTGGAAGGCCGCACCTACGATGCAGCCCACGGCGTCTACGTGCGCGCCGCCACCTTCTTCGACACCACTGAGAACGACTACGTGGTCGACGTACGCGTGCCAGATCAGCTCGGCCGCTTGCGCGCCGCGCGCGTGCCGCGTTTCCACGACGGCTATCGTGCGGGCGGCGGCGTGCTGGAAGCGGGGGTCGTGTCGCGGCCGTGGGCCCGCCGCCTCGCGCTGCGTCTGTTCGGGACGCGCTTCGACAAGGAGCTGCAGCACAACATCGACATGAGTGTGCCGTACGGCGCCGTCAGCTATGGGCAAGCCGCTCTCGGCGGCACGCTGCGTTATGACTCGCCGCTGCTCGTGTACGACAAGCTTGCCATCGAAGCTGTGGTGGGCTTCGGCAGACGTGCGCTCGACTTCGAGGACAAAGCGCGCTGGACGTACGACTGGTTCGGCGCGCGTGTCAGTGAACGAAGCAGAGGGACGGGTGAGACCAGCAACTTCGCGAGCGATCTGACGCAGTGGGACAACAGGCTTTTCGCGCGAGCGGGTCTCAGTTACTACTTTGCGCCCTCTCATACTGCGCGCTGGGTCAGCGCGCTCGATTGGACCAGGCGGGACGGCGAAGAGCGCCTGCGTGCGCGCGCGGACCGCCTCGATCCACTCAGCTCGCGCCGACAGATCATGCAGCTCACGAGCGGACTCGAGTACGCGCTGCGCGTCCTCGACCAGCGCGTCGAGAACAGCCTGTTCGGTAAATACTTTCTGTTCCAACCGTCTGCCGACCAAGTGGACACCTTCGAGAACGCGGTGCGACAGCTGGACCAAAGCACGCATCGCTTTGGTGCGGGCGATGCTGTGCGATTGCGTATGGTCGATCAGTGGTACGCGAAGCTGTCCTACGAATACGCAGCGCGTCTGCCGCGCGCGGACGAGATCTTCGGAGATGGCGCGACGATCGTGCCGAACTTGGAGCTCTCGCCAGAGTCGAGCCACAACGCGAACCTTGGCATGCTCGCGCAGCGGGTGTTGCCAGAGGAGCTCGGAGAGCTGTGGTTCGAAGCGACAGGCTTTCTGCGCCACAGCGAGAACATGATCGCCGACATGATGGCGCAAGATCTCCGGCACTTGGTGTATCGCAACGTCTCCGATGTCCGCACAATCGGTGTGGACGGGACGCTCTCTTGGCTGTCACCTGGTCAGTGGCTCGGCGTACGCGCCAACGCGACTTGGCAGGACATGCGCAACCGCTCGGACGACGGCGTATTCGCGCCGTTCGCCAGGTACCGCATGCCGAATCGCCCGTGGTTGTTCGCGAATGCGTCGCTCGCACTGCGCGTGCCCGGGCTCGGAACACCGAACGCCGTGCTGCGCTTCGTTTGGAACACACGCTATGTGCACGAGTTTTGGGCGAGCTGGGAGACGAGCGAGCGCGATGATCGTCACCTCGTGCCGAGCCAGCTCACCCACGCGCTCGGCCTCGTGTACACGGTGGTGGGGGCGTCCTTTCGGATCGACTTCGCATTCGATCTGTCGAACCTCACAGATGCGCGCGTGGCGGATGTGCTCGGCATTCAAAAGCCTGGCCGCGCTGCGTTCTTCAAGATCAACGTCTGTTGGGCTTGTTCAGTCTCATCAGACAATTCGTGACATATCTCAACAGTCAAGGGACAGAATCATGCTTGGTTACCGCTTTCTACGATACGGACTGTGCGCTCTACTCGCCGCGACTCTCGCCGGCTGCGAGGAAGAAACAAGCGAAACGCCTGCAGCGGATGGCGGCAGCGCGGATGCTGCCGCCGGCGACAGCCCGCTCTATGTGATCGCGACCAGCTACATCACAGGCGACGACATCGAGACCTACCTCGTCACGAGCAAGACCTTCGACGAATCCACAGAGATCGAGCCGAAGGACGGCCCGAAGCTGCTCGGTGGCATCGATATCGTTGTGCACGACGGATCGGTGTTCGCGCCTGAATCGAATGGTCCTGTGCTGCTGCGCTACGACACCGACGCACGCGACAAGCTCGTGCAAAAGGCGGAGCTCAGCTTTGCCGGGCTCGGGTTGAGCGAGATCCTGGGGGGGCACGTGTTCGTGGTGAACGACACCAAAGGGTACGTGTTCGATCCCAAGGAGCCGCGCCTGATCGTGTGGAACCCAAAGACGATGACACTCACCGGCAAGGAGATCGACTTGTCGGAGATCTCGCGCGATGGTTTCAGCCCCCGCCTCAGCTTGGGCTTGGTCAACGTCGGTGCGCTGCGCCGGGGTGACGAGCTGGTGATCCCGCTCGGCTGGCAAGATCAAGATGGAAACTCTCGCTACGCGTCGGGCGTGTTGGTCGTCGACACAAAAACTGATGAGGTGGTCGCGCTCGACGAAGACGAGCGCTGCGGTGAGGCGTACACGAGCATTGCCGCTCCGAACGGCGACATCTACTTCTTCCCACCGGCCTGGAGCAGCACGCAGCACTACTTCGTCGACGACCACAAGCCGACGTGCATCCTGCGCGTACAATCTAACGCGAACGAATTCGATACGAGCTTCGAGCTCGATCTGTCGAAGCTCGGCTCCGGCAGCGCGGCGGCCAGCGCGATCCCCGACGGGGAGAACGGCTTTTTGTTTCTCAGTGTGGACGAAGAGCTCTGGGCCGAGCGTGAGGATGACCTCGATGCGTTCTGGCGCGTCTGGCACTACGACTTCGAAACCAAGGAGTCGCGGCAGGTGGAGAGCACGCCCGTGTGGACCGGCAACGCCCACTACGTGGACCTCGGCGATCGCATCGCCTTTGTTTACTGGGAGGAAACCGAGACCGGCAATCGCACGACGTTCTACGGCGCTGACGGCGCGAAGGATCCCAAGCGACTCTTCGCATTCGACGCCAGCTGGTACAGCTTCGGAAAGCTGCGCTGACGCGTATGCCAGGCTGACACCTCGGCTCCAAATCGAGCGAAATTGCCTCTCTGGTGCAGACCTGGCTCGGCACGTTCACCACAGTTCGCGCCAATCTCGCGCAGGACGCGCGCCGAGCCATGGCATGACGGTTGCTGTTTACCCGTCCAGAACCACGCCGAGCAGCGCTCGGGGCAATCAAGGGGTCAACCATGAATCAGGTCATCTACATTGTCGGGCTCGTCGTCGTCGTCTTGGCTATCGCGTCTTTCTTCGGACTGCGCTGATCACCAACCGCACGTGGCTGCTCGCGATCGACGCAGCGGCGGCTCGCACAGGAGCCGCCGCTGAGAGCTGCAGTGACGTAGAGCCACTTCGTGGCCCGAAGCTGATGGCGGCATGCGAGGCGCTGGCCGCGGTCGCAGAGCGGGTCTGCACGCAACAGAGTACATCGCCTTACCTCGTGCGAAGCGCGTCAAGCGAATGCACAGTGCGCTGCGCGGGCTCTGTACAGCTGAGTCCTGCCGGGGCTGACCGCGTTCCTCATGCGATTGTGGGCTTGAGTCTCGTCAGCACCTGAACTAGGTTCTGCCGCGTTGGCGTGTCGCATGAACTTGAGGGCGGGGGCGCCACATCTGTAACGGCTGTTCTTCCGGCCTCGATACGGTAGCGGATCATCGGACATACGGTGCTGCACGCTACGAGTAGATCTCGGGTTGAACGCTAGTGACCGGGCTTGGTTTTGCAGATGTTCGTCGCCGAGTTCAGGCGTTCGCAACACGTTCTCACGTCGCCACGGGTGCGGTGTGGATCGCGTGGGCGATCGCGTTTGCTTATGCCTACCATCGGGTGTTCCACGGCGCGATCGAGGGTGATTGGTCGTTGTACGGAACGCACGACTGGGACTCGCACGTCGCGTACCGCTACATCTCGGTCTTGAGCCTGCGCCAATACGGCGAGATGCCTTGGTTCAGCCCGTGGTGGTGCCATGGCTTTCCTGCATGGGCGTACGTCGAGGGTGCCACCAACATCCTCAGCCCATTTTTGCCGCTCTATCTGCTCGCGCCGATCGCCGGGGCCGCGCGCTTCGAAGCCCTGGCCACGAGCTTCATCGGCATGTTCGGCGCGTTTCTGCTGGCGCGTCGCTACACCCGCAGCCTCGCGCTCGCGAGCTTCGTCGGCTTCTTGTATGTGCTGAACAGCCGCTGGGCGCTGCAGTTCCAAGCAGGGCACACGTGGCATCTCCAGTACGCCTGGGTGCCTTGGATCTTCTACTTGTTCGACAAATCTTGTCGCGAGGGGACGCTCTGGCACGCCGTAGGCGCCGGCGTCATGGCGGGCCTCGTGGTGACCACCGGCGGCATTTACCCCGCGCCGCACACGGCGGTAGCCTTCCCAGTCTTCTTGATCGGTCTCATGATCGCGGATCGCAGCTGGCGCCCGCTCGGCAACGCCGTCGTGATGGGGCTGTCAGCGATCGGCTTCAGCGCGCCGAAGCTCATCCCGCTCGTGCTGCTGATGGAGCGCTTTCCGCGGCTCACCGGCTCGGATGAATCGCTGAGTCTCAATGAGTTCTTCTCGCTGCTCACGCGGCCCGAACAGTTTCATCTACGGTTTTGGGGCTGGCATGAGAACGGCAGCTTCATAGGCTTCGGTCCGGTCGTCGTCATCTTGCTGGCCTTGGTGCTGCCATCGCCGCGTAGAACACGCGCGTTTCGCGTGTTGGGCGTGCTGTTCGCGCTGCTCGGTATGGGCGCCTTCGGCCGCTACGCGCCCTGGACGTTGCTCCACGATCACCCGCCGTTCGCCTCTCAGCACGTGCCCACGCGCTTCATGTTGATGGGCTTGCTGTTCTCGGGCATCGACGCGGCGGCGACGTTCGGAGCGCTGTTCGACTCGTTTTTCCGGCGTTTCCGCCGCTTGAAAGTCTACTATCCGTGGCTCGACGTGGCGCTGATGGTGGGGGTGGTCTGGCTCTGCGAGCCGATGCTCGACGTGAGCCGTGAGCCGATCAAGCACACGTTCGAGCGGCGCATGTTGCCTGTGACGCCGGCTGAGAAGTTCCAACAGTCAGAGCCGATCAAGCGCCTGGACTACGAGCCGCGCCACGACTTCGGTGCGGTCTTGCCTGCCATGATGGGCAACATCGGCGCCGACAAGGAATGCCACACGGTCCCGAAACCGCCGATCGGCGCGATCAGCCGCAGCAAGAAGAACTACAAGGGCGAAGCGTACTTTCGCGAAGGCTCTGGCACCGCTGAAGTGGTGAGCTTCACGCCGAACACGGCCGAGGTCCGGTACGAAGGCGCGACGCCGGACGCCGTGCTCGTCTACAACATGAACTATCACCTCGGTTGGTTCGCCAACGACGAGCCGGCACTCGACACACGGCACGCCGTGGGGTTCCGCGTCAAGGAGAGCTCGGGCACGGTGCGCTTCCACTACCGTCCCCCTGGCATCTCAGCGGGGTTGAGCATCGGCTTTGTGTTTGTCCTCGTGCTCATCGTCGCTCGCTTCGGCGCGCCGCTGCGCCGGCGTTACCTCGAACGTTCTCGCGAGCGCCGCGAGCCCAAGCCGCAGGCACAGCACGAGCCTGTGATCGGAGCCTGACCATGCAGTGCGTCGTGTTGGCGGGCGGGTTGGGAACGCGCATGCGCGCGTACACCGAGCAGATGCCAAAGGCGCTGATTCCCGTCGAAGGCGTCCCGTTCATCGATCTGCAGATCGCCTGGATGGCGAGCCACGGCGTGAGCGAAGTCGTGATGTCGATCGGCTATCGCGGTGACATGCTGCGAAAGCATGTAGGCGATGGCGCGCGCTTCGGCATTCCGATTCGCTATGTCGACGAGGGGACCGAGCTACGCGGAACAGGGGGCGCGCTGCGCTTCGCGCTCGAAGAAGGTGCGTTGGCCGAGACGTTCTTGGTGACGTACGGCGATTCCTTCCTGCCGATCGACTTCGCCGCTGTAGGCGGCGCGTTTCACGCAGGAGAGCAGCCTGCTGCGATGACGGTGCTGCGCAATGGTGGCCGCTGGGACACGAGCAACGTCGTGTTCGAAGATGGCCGGCTCGTCGTGTACGACAAGAAGCGCGCCGACCGGCCCGCCGAGGATTACCAGTACATCGACTACGGCGTCTCCGTGCTCTCGCGCGGCGTGATCGCAGAGCGTGTGCCTCAGACGGGCAGCTACGATCTCGCGGACCTGTTTCACGCGTTGAGCGTGCGCGGAGAGCTCACAGGCATCGAGGTCTTCGAGCGTTTCTACGAGGTCGGCTCGCCGGCAGGCCTGCGCGACTTCTCCGAGTGGATCGCAGCGCGTCGCGCGCAAGGAGGTCTCGCGTGGGCGAAGCACGTGGTCTGATCATCCTGGATCGTGACGGCGTCCTGAACCGGATGCTTGGCGTACCAAATACTTCGACGTGGGACAGCCCGATGCGTGCCTCGCAAGTGGAGCTATGCGTGGGCGCGGCCGAGGTGCTCCGCGACCTTACGCATGCGGGTTACGGCCTTGCGATCGCGACGAATCAGCCAGCTGCTGCGAAAGGCAAGACGACGCGCGCCGAGCTCGAAGAAGTGCATCGCGTAGTCGTCGAGGGCGTGAGCGCGCTCGGCGGCACGATCCTCAGCTCGCACATCTGTTGGCACCGCGCCGAAGACGGCTGCGTCTGCCGAAAGCCCAAGACCGCGCTGCTGGAGGAGGCGATCCGTGTGAACGCGCAGCACGCGCGCACCGGCAACGTGTGGATGGTCGGCGATCGGCCAGTCGACGTCATAGCTGGCGCCGCGCTCGGCCTTTCGACGGCATTCTTATCTGACGATTCCGTGGAGCGCGCGTTTTCGAGCGTCAGCGTGAGGCCCACCTTCCACGGCGCCAATTTACCCGACTTCCGCCGCTTGCTATTTGGACAGTGACATTGAGAATAGGGACACACATATGAACATCTCAGGCAAAATCAAAATATTCTGCGACGGCGCTACGCTTCCTGCGCTCCTCGAGATGTACAAAAGTCCACGCATTTCCGGGTTCACCACGAATCCGACGCTGATGCGGAAGGCTGGCATCACCAACTATCAAGAGTTCGCGCTCGAGGTGCTCAAGCACATTCCGGATCGCCCGATCTCGTTCGAAGTGTTCGCGGACGAGTTCCCTGAGATGCGTCGGCAAGCCCTCACGATCGCCAAGTGGGGCAAGAATGTGTACGTCAAGGTTCCTATCACCAACACGCGCGCGGAGTCGGCGATCCCGCTGTTGCAGGAGCTGAGTCACGAGGGCGTGAAGCTCAACGTCACTGCGCTCTGTACGCTCGACCAGGTCAAAGCGACGGCTGAAGCTCTGCGCGGCGGCGCACCGTCGGTGATCTCCGTGTTCGCGGGCCGGATCGCTGACACAGGCATCGATCCTGTTCCTTTCATGACCACAGCCGTCGAGCACACGCGGCGCATCGGGGGGCCTGGCGTCGAGCTGCTCTGGGCGAGCCCGCGCGAGCTGCTGAACATCGTGCAAGCCGAACAAGTGGGTTGTGACATCATCACTGTCACACCTGACCTGCTAAAGAAGCTCGACTTGATCGGCAAGGATCTGACGCAATACAGCTTGGAAACAGTCCAAATGTTCTACAACGACGCGGCCGCCGCTGGGTACACGCTATGAGTGAGTTTGTTCGCGGCTTTCTCGCCGAAAGTATTCGCGCGATCCAAACGATCGACGTCGAGAGCATCGAAGCCACGGCGCAAGGTCTGGCCGCCGCGCGGGACGGAGGAGGGCGTTTGTTCATCCTCGGCGTCGGCGGCTCCGCTGGCCACGCAGGCCACGCGGTCAACGACTTCCGTAAGCTGTGCGCATTCGAAGCGTATTCGCCGACAGACAACGTGTCGGAGCTCACCGCGCGCATCAACGATGAAGGCTGGGAGACCAGCTTCTCTGAGTGGCTCAAGGGCTCGCGCATCACCAAGAAAGACGCCTTGCTCGTGTTCTCGGTCGGCGGTGGCAATCGCGAGAAGAACGTCTCGATGAACCTCGTCCGCGCCGTCGAGATCGCCAAGGAAGTCGGCGCGAAGGTCTACGGGATCGTCGGCAAAGACGGCGGCACCACCAAGGCGCTGGCAGACGCCTGCGTGCTGATTCCCACGGTTTCGCCCGCCCACATCACGCCGCACACCGAGGGGCTCGCGGCCGTTGTTTGGCACCTCTTGGTCACGCACCCTGCGCTGAAGCGCGCGCCGACGAAGTGGGAGTCGCTGAAGTGACGGGCTCGTTCTACGACGGCAAGAAAGTCCTGATTGTCGGCGGTGCGGGCTTCATCGGCAGCCACTTCACCGATTATCTGCTCGCGAGGCCCGAGCTCGCCGGCGTTACGCTTTACGACAACTTCAGCTCGGGTCGCGAGTGGCACTACCAGCAGCACGCGAAGGACAGCCGGCTGTCGATCGTGCGCGGCAACGTCGAAGATTTGCCGGTGCTCACCGATGCGCTGAAGGGTCACGACATCGTGATCCATCTCGCATCGAATCCGGACATCGCAAAGGCGATGACCGAGCCCGACATCGATTTTTGGCAGGGCACTGCGCTCACGCATTCAGTCGTAGAAGGCATGCGTCGCGCGGGCGTGAAGCAGATCCTGTACGCCTCGGGCAGCGGCGTCTACGGCGAGCTCGGCGAGCACGCTGCGGCGGAAGACCACGGCCCGATGATCCCCGTCTCGACGTACGGCGCGAGCAAGCTCGCAGGTGAAGCGCTGATCGCCAGCTATGCAGCGATGTTTGGCCTGCGCGGGTTGGCTTTTCGCTTCGGCAACGTGGTGGGTCCGCGCCAGACGCACGGGGTGGGCTTCGACTTCGCGAGGCGCCTGCTGAAAGATCCGACGCGGCTCGAGATCCTCGGCAATGGCACGCAGAGCAAGTCGTACATCCACGTGTTCGACGTGGTGCGCGCAGTGATGTCGAGCGCGGAGAAAGCCACCAAGCCGTTCGACGCGTTCAACGTCGCGACCGGTGACTACATCACTGTGACCGAGATCGCTGACCTCGTGCTCGAGTGTCTCGGGCTCGACAAGTCAAAGGTGCAGTACGCCTACACGGGCGGCGACCGCGGTTGGAAGGGCGATGTCCCGATCGTGCGGCTCGACACGAGCCGCATCCAGGCCACCGGCTGGAAGTGCGAGCGCAGCTCACGCGAGGCGCTCCGACAAGCCATCCTAGCGATGATCCCAGATCTGAAAGAGGGGCGGATGTGACAGTGCTGAGTGCTTCCACAGCCGTTGCAGCTCCAGCTCCATCTGCGCTCGCAGTGGCCGAGCCGGATCCAGAGATCTCGTTGCTCATCCCGGAAGACGACGTTGCGGACCCGGAGTTCTCGATCGTCATTCCGGCGCTCAACGAGCAGCTCACGATCAGCGACTTCATCGCCTGGTGCAAAGAAGGTCTGCAATCGGCGGGCATCACCGGCGAGATCCTGATCGTCGACAGCTCGAAGGACAAGACCGCGGAGATCGCGCACGCCGCAGGCGCACGCGTGCTGCGCACGCCTAAGCGTGGACTCGGTCGCGCGTACATGGATGCGATCCCTTACATCCGTGGCAAGTACGTGATCATGGGCGATTGCGACTGCACGTACGACTTTCGCGAGCTACGTCCGTTCGCCGAGAAATTCCGCGCGGGCGCTGAGTTCGTGATGGGCTCGCGCTTCAAAGGCTACATCGAGCCCGGCTCGATGCCTCCATTGCATCGTTACCTGGGTACGCCGGTCACGACGTGGATCCTCAACGTGATCTTCTCGAGCCGCTTCTCGGACATCCACTGCGGCATGCGCGGTATTCGCAAAGATGCGCTGATCCGCATGGGCCTGCGCTCGCAGTCCTGGGAGTACGCGTCCGAGATGGTGCTGAAGTCCGTGCACATGCGCTTGCGCACGGAAGAGGTGCCGATCCGCTTTCTGAAGGATCGCGAGGGAAGGCTGAGCCACCACAAGCGCTCTGGTTGGTTTTCGCCCTGGCAAGCTGCGTGGATCAACTTGCGCGCAATGTTTGTCTACGGCGCCGGGTTCTTTCTGTTCAAGCCCGGCATGTTGCTGCTCTTGCTCGGCACCTTGCTGACGTTGCCGATGAGCTTCGGCCCGGTGGACATCGGCCCGATCACGCTGTCCTTGCACTGGCAGCTGCTCGGTCTCGCGCTCTTCGTGCTCGGCCTGCAGGCGGTGTTCTTCGGCATCCTGTCGGACGTGTTCTCTGACTATTCAGGGGCCGATACAGAGCGCTGGCTGAAGCGCTTCTCGTACGACCGCACGGTGTGGCTGTGCATCGGCGGCTTCTTGGTGGGCTTGTTGCTCGATTCGCTGCTGCTCGCCCAATACGTGCGCCAGGGCTTTGTCTTGTTCGAGTTCTCGCAGCCGAACTACCTCGCCGTCACGGGCCTCCTCTTGATGATCGCGGCCTTTATGACGTTTACCTTCACGCTGGTCCTGCACTCGACCGTGGTGGCAGTGTGGCGCAAACAGTAGAAGCACAAGTAGAGATGACGCGTAAGGAGTCTTTCGCCCAAGGCTACGATCCGACGCTCGTCGATCGCTTCGGCGTTTGGCTCTCCGCGCGTCAGCTGCGGCGCTACATCGGCGAGCTGCGCGACAAGCACATCGGTGACTTTGGATGCGGCTACCACGCCACGTTCGTGCGCAGCATCTTGGGCGAGATCGAGCGGGCCGTGCTGCTCGATGTCTCGATCGCGGATGACTTGAAAGCACAGCCGAAGGTGCAAGCGATCGAGGGCGACCTGCTCACCTCGCTGCGCTCGCTGCCGAGTGAGAGCCTCGATGTCGTGATGTGCGTGTCCGTGCTGGAGCACTTGTGGGAGCCGAAAGACGCGCTCACGCATATGCATCGCGTGCTCAAGCCCGGCGGCGTGTGTCTCCTGAATGTGCCCTCGTGGCGCGGCAAGACGTTCCTCGAGCTCTCGGCGTTTCGCTTGGGCCTATCCCCTGCTGCCGAGATGAACGATCACAAGATGTACTACGACCGCCGTGACTTGTGGCCGCTGCTCGTCGCAGCAGGCTTTCTCCCGCAGCATATCCGCTGCTTCTCTCACAAGTTTGGCCTGAACACCTTTGCAACCTGCGTGAAAAAGGGAAGTGAGCTCACATGATTATCGGACGTAGCCCACTTCGGATCTCGCTCGGCGGAGGTGGAACCGATCTCCCGTCGTACTACCGCGAGCACGGTGGTTTCTGCATCTCGGGTGCGATCACAAAGTATGTGTATGTGACGATCCACGAGACACCGTTCACCGAGTTTTTGATCCGCTACTCGCAGATCGAGCGCCCGAAGACGGTCGACGAGATTCGCCATCCGATCGTGCGTGAGTCGCTCAAGCTCACCGAGATCACCGGACCGAACATCGAGATCACGAGCATGGCCGACATCCCGGCGGGGACCGGCTTGGGCTCGTCTGGCAGCTTCACGACGTGCCTCTTGCGCGTGCTGCACGCGTTCAAGCGTCAGAACATCCACCCGCGCGAGCTCGCCGACATGGCGTGCCACATCGAGATGGATCGCTTGAAAGAGCCTGTAGGCAAGCAGGACCAGCACATCGCGGCGTTCGGCGGCCTGACGGTATTCGACTTCAACAAGGACGATACGGTCAAGGCGCGGCCCGTGCGTGCGAGCGCAGAGACCCTCGATCGCTTGCAGCACAACCTCGTGATGGTGTCGACCGGCTACTATCGCGCCGCTTCGCAGGTGCTGAAGGAGCAGGACGACAAGAGCAAGCAGCAGGACAAGTCGATGACCGACAACCTGCACTACGTGAAAGAGCTCGGCTACCGCAGCTTGGAAGCGCTGGAGACGGGCGAGCTCGAGCGCTACGCAGCGCTGATGCACGAGCACTGGATGCACAAGAAGAAGCGCTCCAGCGCGATGTCGAACCCCGAGATCGATCGCTGGTATGCCCTCGCGATGGAGAACGGTGCGCTCGGTGGCAAGCTGATCGGCGCGGGTGGCGGCGGCTTCCTGATGTTCTACACCGAAGAGCGCGATCGTTTGCGGCGCGCGCTGCGCGCGGAGAAGCTGATGGAAGTGATCCTCTCGTTCGACTACGAGGGCACGAAGATCCTGTCAGCGTAGCGCTTGGGCAGCGAGGTTCGCCCGGAGCGCCTCGGCCCGGCCGCGGATGAACTCGCGCCTGAGCTCCTGCTGCTGCTGCACCACCTTCGCGCTGTTCGTGCGCCGGGTATCCACGGCGGACGCCTCCTTTGTCTGCGCGAGCCACTCATCCATGAGGGCTTCGAGCCCGAGCTCATCCCAGCGCTCCGCCACTTGCTCGACGACCTCTCTGTATTCGTTCGTGCAGTCGGCGTCGGCGAGGCACATGCGCATCAGCACACCGTGCGATGGCCGGACCCAGAACGGATCGATGAACAAGCTGCCGTCCTGCGTGTTCACTTTGCCGAGCGCCCAGTCGAGCCCCCACGGGATGAAGACGAGGCCATGCTCGGAGTCGTAGATGCGGTGATTGTTTGGTCCGCTCTGCGCGTAGCTGTACCCATCCGTTTGGCTCACGCTCGCCTCTAGCGCAGAGAACATCAGAAACTGCCGCCAGCTCACCAGCTCGCGGACTCGCGACAGGTCGTTTTCTGCGACCGCGTGCTCCAGTGCCAGGAGCCGTGCGCGGTCATCGGGCTGCTTCTCGTTGGTCTCGAGCTCGTAGCTCGCTGCGCCGCCTGGACGGTCGAAGTCCCCGCCTTTTTCTTCGTACAGGTTGCGGCTCGGATCTTCGAACCAGCGCGCGAGGAAGTGCTCGTTGGGCGTCTCGAGGTTGGCGTATACGCCGAAGTACTCGTCGTTGATGAAGACCTGCGCGTGGTTGGAGCGTGGCGCCGGGACGCCCAGCTCGCGAAACACGTGGTAGGCGAGGCGCTCGGCGACCGTCGATGGGTCTTGCACCATGTTGTTGAGCGTGAGGTCGCTGAGGCCGTGCAGTCGCTGACCCTTGTGGTACTTGTCGACCTTGATGCGAAACGCGGCCTTGCTGTCGAGGCTCTTGAAGCTGCCTTCGCCTTTTAGTCTCAAGCCCACTTCGAGCGGCTCGGACTCCTCGTCACCTGCGACAAAGCGCAGTGTGGCAGGCACGTATTCGCGCGGGGCCGCGCGCAGCTTTTCTTCGGCCTCGTCGCTGAAGCTGATGCGATAGATCGGCACGTGCTCTTGGCCGTAGACCCGCTCCGATGGGTCCTCCGGCGGCTCGTCATCCTTGCCGAGCTCGGAGTCGACCAAGCTGAGCTCCGGGTCCTGCGCCGCTTCGAGTGCGTTCTCGAGCTCGGGTTGCGACGCGAGCAAGCCATCGCCGCATGCTGGGAGCCAGAGCAGCACGGCACTGGCTAAGCGAGCGGAACATTGCCATCGAACGACTGACATTCTCGATCCGTTTGCAAGTGGCCGATCGCAGCACAGGCGCGGCCACTCGCAACTCGTAGCAGGCGCCGCGTGAGTTGGCTGGCAGAATTGTTCGAATGCAGCTGATGGCTGCAGCTGTCGCGATCTGTGGACGAGCAGTGAAGGGGGTGAAGCATGAGGCTGGCTAGTGCCGGCAGGGGCTCGCCAAACCGAGACGGGTGCCCCGCTGGCGCCGATCTTGCAGCTACCACCGCATGGCGGACGAGCTGATTCAGATCGCAGATGGCTTTTGGAACATACGCGGCTCTTTCAAGCTGGCAGGCGTGGTCGACCTCGGGACACAGATGTCACTCGTTCGTCTGCGCAGCGGCGACTTCGTGCTGCTCGATTCGTACGCGCTGAGCGGGGAGGTCGAGCGGCAGGTCCGTGCGCTCACCGATGGTGGTCGAGCCGTGCGAGCCGTGCTGAACCTGCACCCGTTTCACACGCTGCACGTGTCCGCCACTGCCGAGCAATTTCCCATGGCCGAGCTGTACGTGACGCGCCGGCACAAAGAGCGTGCGCCGGCGCTGCGCTGGCAGCCAGTGCACACGGACGACCCGGCCCTGCACGCGCAGTTTGCCGAGGATCTGACGTTCAGCGTGCCGCGTGGCGTCGACCTCATTCCGAGTAACCACGCGCTGCATTTCGCGTCTGTGCTCGCTGTGCATCAGTCATCGCAAACCTTGCATGTGGACGACACCCTGTCCTGGTCGTCCTTGCCGCTCGTGGGCGGGCTCAAATTTCACCCGACCTTGCGCTTCGCGCTGCAGAAGCGGGCCGGGGCAGCGACCGAGTTCCGTGCCTGGGCGGAGGAGCTCGCCTCGATCTGCGGCGGTATCCAGCACCTCTGCACGGCGCACTCGCGCGCGCTGCCCGACCAGGCAGAGCCCGTCGCTGCGCGCGTCCGCGCAGCCATCAGCGGCGTGACCGGGCTACTCGATCGTCACGCGCGCCGCTACGGCGCCTGAGCGACTTCTTCGTGGAAGTCTGCCACTTCGGGGTGGCGCCCCGGTAGGGCGCTTATCCATGCGGCGCGGTCCTGACAGTGCAGCGTCTCTTCGAGCGCTGCCGTCATGACTTCATTGGTGATCGCGATGGCTGTGCCGGGGTCGACGCTGCCGCAGTCAGCGAGTGGGGCCACGCTGCTGGCGCCGCAGACACCGTTGTCTTGGGCCACCTCGATGCCGGTCTTGCCCATGGCGTTCGTCGCGCAGCCGTCCACCACGTTGAGGTGGCCGCCGTCTGCGATGCCGACCAAGCGCTTCCTCACGGCGCTCGGTCCTGGCGAGCGATTGTACGCGTCGGTGCTGCTGCCGGGGTAGAGGATGGTGCCGAGGCCCGCGCCGCCCGGGCCGTACGGCAGGACGTTGTCGTCGATGCCTGAGACATACAAGACCGACCTGAGCGAGGTGGACGCGGACACTGCGCGCGTGCCCGACAGCGCGATCACCATCTGCACGCCGGGCTTCGCGCTGAATTGCGCGACGTTGTACGCGCCCGCGCTGTGTCCTGCGAGCGCGAGGCGCTGCATGTCGATGTGGCCCTGCAGGAACGCAAGCTCGGCTTGCGGATCTGTGAGGGCTGCGATCTCCGCATCGACGTCGCCGCTGAGATCGAGCGGCGGAACACTGAGATTGCAGCCGTTACTGCCCAGATAGTCGGCGAGATAGAGGTTGGGATGATCGCCCGCGATGACGACGAAGCCGCGGCTCGCCCAGAGCGTGGCGGAAGACAGGGAGCGCAAACGGAACGAGGCGGTGCCGTGCACGAAGATGATGACGGGGTATGGGCCGTGCGCCGCGTCGAGCGGCAGGTCGCGGTAGGTGCGCGCCTTGACGATCGAAGCTTCGGCGTCCGGGACCTTCGAGCGTTCGCGCTCGGGTAGAAACGCGCGCATGTCGTATGCGACCTCGGGCTCACCCTGCTCGCTGCCAGGCTCCGCGGGGTAGAACAGCTCGACGTTGCTGAAGCGGCCGAGCTGAAGGGTCTTTACGCCGATGGGCCAAGGGCCGCGCGTGCTGGTGTCCTCGGGGAGCACGAGGAGTGTCGAGCCCTCGCAGCCGGGGATGTCTCGGGCTGCGGTCGTGCCTGCAGCGCCGCTTGTGGCTGCATTCGAACCGCTCGTGCCCGCGCTGCCGCTGGCGCCTGCGTTCGAACCGCCGGTGCCTGCAGCGGCGTTGGCGCCTGTGTTCGAACCGCTCGTGCCCGCGCTGGCGCCTG
>Ga0190269_10000510_pt1 | contig 19738 bp, 15 predicted proteins | sample Popmic249IS_FD_133749 | JGI IMG/M metagenome (GOLD analysis project Ga0190269, IMG submission 133749) | Populus adjacent soil microbial communities from riparian zone of Blue River, Arizona, USA - 249 IS | ecosystem: Environmental > Terrestrial > Soil > Riparian zone | place: USA: Arizona... | reverse complement strand
CGAACGAGTCGTGCCCGTGAGCCTCGTGCAAGAGCTGCATGCGCACGGCGTCGAGCAAGAAGCGAGGGTTCTCGCGCCAGCGAGGCTCGGCCAGCTCGACCTCGCGCGCGGCGCGGTGGCCGTAGCGATCGAGGAGCCGCTCCATCGCCGCGAACGCCGGGCCCGCCGGCAGGGCGGCCATGCTGCTCACGCTGCCCGCGAGCAGCTTCTCGCGCGCCGCGCTGTCCTCCTTGAACGCGCGCGCGACCGACAGCACCTCGCGACCCGGCCCCGCGCTCTCCACGTCTTCGATCGCCGACAGCAAGCTGCTCAGCATCGCGGGGGCATCGTTCGGCAGGAGCAGCACGAGCGCGGAGCGCAGAGGCAAGAGCGAGGCCGCGAGCCCGCCGTAGGCCTGCGCGAGCAGCGCGCCGGTCTGCGAGAGCAGCCGCTCGACGTCGGAGAGCGTCTCGTCCAGCGCCGCGCCGGGCAGGATGCGCAGGTCGAGCCGATCGATGCGCGCGCGCTCGAACGCGAACGCGCTCTCGTGCTGCGCGTAGCGCTGCTCGAAGCCGAGGTGGGCCTTGGCCAAGCGGCTCGCGACGCCCGGCAGGCGGAACAACACGCTGCCCTGCTTGCCGTCGCGGCCGAGCTCCTCGAGCGGCGTGCTCGTGCGCTCGCCTGCCGCGCGAGCCCCCTGCGGCACGAGGTGCTTCGGCTTGAGCCCGGGCACCTGCGCCGCGATCGCCTCGAGCTCGCTCATGTTCAAGTAGATGCGGCCCCGGAAGCTGCCCAGCAGGCGCGCACCCTTGGGCACCTTGCAGCCGAGCGCCGCGAGCGCCTCGCGAAAGCCGTGCTCCGCGAAGCCCGACAGCGCGCTCCACGTGAGCGGCGTCGCGACGCCAGGCAGCACCTCGCCGACGCTCAGGCTCGACCACTGCACCGTCGACGGGTCACCTTGCGCGGCGCTCGGCGCCGGCTTCTTGCGCGGGCGCGCGCCGAAGCCGAAGCGCGCCCGTAGCCCGCCGCTGGCCTGCGCCTGCACGCCCACGCGCGCGCGCCGGCCCGACACGGGCCGCGACTGCAGCACGTACACGGTGTCACCCGCGACGGCGAACTCGACGTCGCGCGCCTCACCGAAGTGCTCCTCGATGCGCTTGCCGAGCACGGTGAGCTGCGCGAGCACGTGCTCGTCGAGCGACTGCACGTCGGCCTCGAACGCAGCCACGGGTTGCTCGACCACCTCGCCCTTGGGCGACAGCGCCACGCGCAAGGTCTTATGCGCGATCACCCGGTCGCGCACGAAGCCGGTGCGCTTGTCGACGCGGAACGTGTCCGGCGTGCAGTGGCCGTCGGTCACGTGCGTGCCGAGGCCGAAGGTCGCGTGGATCACGATCTCGTCGGGATCGCCCGTGAGCGGGTTCTCGGTGAACAGCACGCCGGCCGCGTCGGCCGGCACCATCGCCTGGATCACCACGGCCATGCCCGCGTCTTCCATCGTGCCCACCGTCGCGGCGTAGCTGAGCGCCGCCGGCGACAACAGGCTCGCCCACGCGCGCTTGACGGCCATGAACAGCGCCGCTTCGTCGCGCACGTTCAGCGTGGAAGCGAACAGCCCGGCGGCCGAGGCCAGCGCGTGATCCTCGACCGTGCTCGATGACCGTACGGCCACGCTCTCGGCCGAGGCGGCGCGCAGCAGTGCGAGCGTGCGCGACAGCTCGCGCTCGAGCCCTGGCGACAGCGGCAGCTCCAAGATCTTGGCGCGCAGCGCGGCGCTCTGGGCTTCACGGCCCGGGCCGTCCGCGAGCATGGCCAGCTGGCCTGCTGGCAAGACGCGCGCGTACGCCTCATCGGCCGCTTCGCGCGCCAGCGCGTAGGCCGCGGGCACCGGGAAGCCAGCGCGCACGAGCGCCGCCAAACCCGTCGCTTTGCCGCCGAATTGCCGCCCGAGACGCGGCAACAACGCATCGATGGGCCGAATGAGCATGGTTGAGTAAAGCGCGAAAAAAGCGGCGGTCTTAAAGGAGCGACGAATGTAGACGTTCGCCCTCCCGGGCGCTATGGATCGCGCGCCCGCTGGCCCCCCGCCGGACTCCGTCGCACCCCATGAATGATCATCCCGAGACTGACTTTCTCGACGACGACCACTTCCACGATCAGTGCGGCATCTTTGGCGCATCCGGCACGGCCGAAGCGTCGAACCTGACGTACCTGGGCTTACACGCGCTGCAGCACCGCGGTCAGGAGAGCGCGGGTATCGCCACGGCCGACCAGGGCCGGCTGCTGCTGCACCGCGACCTGGGCCTGGTCCGCGACGTCTTCGACGAGAACAGCCTCAAGCGGCTGACGGGTCAAAAGGCCATCGGTCACGTCCGCTACTCGACCGCGGGCGAGACCCACGTGAAGAACGCCCAGCCGCTGGCCGTGGACTACGAGCTGGGCTCGGTCGCGGTCGCGCACAACGGCAACTTCACGAACTACGAAGAGCTGCGCACGCGGCTCGAGTCCGAGGGCTCGATCTTCGCGTCCACGACCGACAGCGAGGTGCTCGTGCACCTGATCGCGCGCTCGCGTCAACCCACGCAGGTCGACCGCATCGCCGACGCGCTGTCCGAGGTGCGCGGCGCGTTCTCCATCATGTTCCTGACCCCGGGCGAGGTGATCGCCGTGCGCGATCCCCACGGCTTCCGGCCGCTGTCGATGGGTCGCACCAAGGACGCGTACGTGTTCGCGTCCGAGCCGCCGGCGTTCGATCTGATCGGCGCCGAGTACATGCGCGACCTCGAGCCCGGCGAGATGGTGATCGTGAGCGATACCGGCGTCGAGAGCCGCTACCCGTTCGCGCTCAAGACCGAGCGCAAGATGTGCATCTTCGAGTACATCTACTTCGCGCGGCCGGACTCGAAGCTGTCGGGCATCAGTGTGTACGAGGCGCGCAAGGAGCTCGGACGCACGCTCGCCGCCGAGTCGCCGGTCGAGGCGGACGTCGTCGTGCCGGTGCCGGACAGCGGCGTGCCCGCGGCGCTCGGCTTCGCCAGCGCGGCCAAGCTGCCGTTCGAGCTCGGCCTCATCCGCAGCCACTACGTGGGCCGCACCTTCATCGAGCCGCAGAGCTCCATCCGACACTTCGGCGTGCGGCTCAAGCTGAACCCCGTTCGTGACGTGCTGCAGGGCAAGCGCGTGGTCGTGGTCGACGACTCGATCGTGCGCGGCACCACCAGCCGCAAGATCGTGAAGATGGTGCGCGACGCGGGCGCGCGCGAGGTGCACCTGCGCATCAGCGCCCCGCCCACCCGCTGGCCTTGTTTTTACGGCATCGATACGCCGTCGCGCAGCGAGCTGATCGCGTCGAACCACTCGCCGGAGGAGATCGCGCGCTACATCACGTGCGACACGCTCGGCTACTTGAGCAACGAAGGCATGCACAGGGCCATCGGCGGCAAGGGCTACTGCGACGCATGCTTCAGCGGCAACTACCCGGTTGCTTTCTCGCAGCCCGGCCACAGCCGCAGGCAGCTGACGCTCATCGGCGTGTAAGGCGGCGTTCGCACCATGGTCGATCACGACGACGACGATGACGACGTGCCCGCCGTCGCCGATCCCAAGATCGAGGACGATGAAGGCTGGGAGGCCGCGCAAGATGGCGCCGAGCTGATCGCCGAGGGCAATGCCGAAGAGGCGGTGCGCGTGCTGAGCACGCTGGTGCAAGACCAGCCCAAGAACGAGCACGCCTGGTTCTTCCTGGGCGCCGCGCACTACGAGCTCACGACCTACGAGCAGGCCTTGGCCGCGTACGTGAAGGCGCTCGAGGTGAAGCCCTTGTTCGTCGGCGCGATGATCGGTGCCGGCCACTCGCTGCGCATGCTGGGGCGCCACGACCAGGCGATCCGGATGGGTCGCGAGGTCTTGAAGCGGGACAAGAACGACGGCGACGCGCTGTTTCTGCTGGGCGCCGCGCACTTCGCGCGTGACGACGCGGCCGCGGCGATCGACTACCTCGAGCGCTTCCTCGAGACGCGGCCTGAAGCCGAGGTCGCGACCGAAGCGCACGGCATGCTGCAGGTGCTGCGCGGCGAGATCGCGCCGGCTTTGCCCAGCGACGAGCCGGACTGATCCTTCCCATGCGCGAGCTGCCCTTCATCGATCGAGCCGGACACCTTCGCACGCAGCTGCCCGAGCTGGAGCGGTTCCTCAGCGATCCGCGCACGCTGCTGGCCATCGTGTGGCGTGACTCGCTGCTCTTGCGCCGCGAGGGTGAAGAGAAGAACGCGCGCATCTTCCTCGAGCTCGTGGAGCTCGAGTCCGCCAAGAGCTTGCTCGACGAGCCGTTCGAGCTGGTGTTCCTCGGGATCTTGGAGGGCCGCGCCGTGTTCGCGATCGACGTGAGCCCGATGCCCGAGCCGCTCGCGCAGCCCGCGCTGCGCGGTGGCGCTGAGCTGCTCGATCTGCGCTTTGCCGGCGTGCTCATGCCCGAGAGCGACGCCGCGCTGGCCGCGTACGCGCGCGCCGTGCTGTTCTGGCACCGCCGCCACCGCTTCTGCGCGGTGTGCGGCCAGCCCTCGGAAGCACGCCGCGGCGGGCACGTGCGCGTGTGCCGCGACGAAGCGTGCAAGAGCGAGCACTTCCCCCGCACCGATCCTGCGGTGATCGTGCTCGTGCAGGACGGCGACCGCTGCTTGATCGGGCGCCAGCGCGGCTGGCCCAAGGGCTTGTACTCGACGCTCGCGGGCTTCGTAGAGCCCGGCGAGACGCTCGAGATGGCGGTCGAGCGCGAGATCGAAGAAGAGAGCGGCGTGCGCGTGCGCGACGTGAAGTACTTCGCGTCACAGCCCTGGCCCTTCCCGGCGTCTTTGATGCTCGGCTTCACCGCTACGGCGGCCAGCACCGAGCTGCGGATGGATCCCGAGGAGCTCGAGGACCTGCGCTGGGTCACGCGCGACGAGCTGCGCAATCCGGACGGCTTCTGGGTGCCCACCAGCTACTCGCTCGCGAGCAAGCTGCTGCGGCACTTCCTCGAGCGCTGAGCGATGCTGTCGCCTCCCGACAGCTTGATCTTCGACCTCGATGGCACGCTCTGGGACACCTGCGAGGCGTGCGCGCGCGGCTGGAACAACGTGCTGCAGCGCAATGGCATCGCCTTTCGCACCGTCGTCGCGGACGACGTACGGCGCGTGGCGGGTAAGCCGCACGACGTGTGCATGCGCGAGACGTTCGTCGGGCTGAGCGAGGCCGAGCTGCAGATCATGACCGAGCAGACGACGATCGAGGACAACCGCGTCGTAGCCGAGCAGGGCGGCGCGCTGTATCCCGGCGTGCGGGACGGGCTGCTCGCGCTGGCCCACGACTATCCGCTGCTCATCGTCAGCAACTGCCAGTCCGGCTACATCGAGGTGTTCCTCGAGCAGAACGGCTTCGGCCCGCTGTTCCGTGACTACGAGTGCTGGGGCAACACGGGCCGCGGCAAGCCCGAGAACCTGCGCAGCGTGATCGACCGTAACGGCCTCAAGGCGCCCTGGTTCATCGGGGACACGAACGGCGATCGGGAAGCCGCCCTCGCCTGCGGTGCGCCCTTCGTGTACGCGGCGTATGGCTTCGGCGCGTGCGACGACTGGTCGCTGCGCATCGAGCGCTTCGGCGACCTCGTGCGCGCGCTGTGAAGACGGAGCTCGTCCGCCAAGGCGGCCATCCGTTCATGCTCGCTCGAGCATCCACACCGGCAGGGCTTGCAGGAAGCGCTTGTCGCGGGAGTCGGGCAGGATGGACAGCAGGCGCTCGCCTTCGTGCAGCGCGGCGCCCGCGAGGCCGTGGGCAATGCGCTGGGCGTAGTCGATGCAGCCGTAGGCGTCGATGCGCGCGCGCAGCCAGGCCACGTCCTCGGCACGTTTATGCTGCCGCGGCGTCGCGAGCACGTCGCGCGCGCGGCTCCGCTCTTCGAGCGAGGCGAGCTGCAGCATGCGGATCAACACCAGCGACCGCTTGCCCTCCCACAGGTCGCCCGCGATCTCCTTGCCGTAGGCGCCCTTGTCGCCGATCAGGTTGAGGAGGTCGTCTTGGATCTGAAACGCCGCGCCGACGAAAAACAGAAAGCGCGTGAACGCATCGACGTCGACGCGGCCGTGCGTGCCGATCAGCGCGCCGATGCGGAACGGATAGATCGTCGTGTACACGCAGGTCTTCTTCAGCACCATGTGCAGGTAGTCTTCGTCCGTCAGCGCGATGGCGTTGTCGCGCCGCCAGCCGAGCTCGATCGCCTGACCTTCGATCGACTGGCGCGCCATGGTCTCGACCTCCTCGAGGATGCGGAACGCGAGGTCCGGCCCGAGCAGGAAGCGGTTCACGAACAGCGGCCGCAAGCTCGACAGCGCGAGCGCATCGCCGACGTTGACGGCGATCGGCACGCCGTACAGCACGTGGATCGTAGGGTGCCCCCTGCGCTCGTCGCTGTCGTCCTCGACGTCATCGTGCACGAGGAACGCGTTGTGCAAGATCTCGAGCGCGGCGGCCGTGTGGATCGCGTCGTGCTGCTGCGCGCCGAACGCCCGCGCCGTCGCCATGCACAGGCTGGCGCGCAGCGCCCGTCCACCGCGCTCGGGGTAGTCGGTCACGAGGTCGTACAGGTGGCGGCGCGGCTCACGGCTCGCGAGGTGCTCGCGCACGGCATCGAGCGCGAGCGCGCCGTACTCGCTCAGCACCTCACGCACGAGCCCCGACGCCGAGGCCGCGCTCGACACGCTCGAAGCGCGCGGCGTCATCGCACGCGCACGCTGAGCGTGCCCGCCGGCAAGTTCGTGGCGTCGTCGACGATCATGCCGCTGTACACGCCCGCGGGTTGATCCTTGCCGACCTTCAGCGCGATCGACAGGCTGCCACTCCGCAGCTCCGCGCGCACGCCGCGCAGGCGCGGCAGCTCTTCGCTCGCGGCGCGGAGGTCGTGTACGCGGAGCTTGCCCAGCGGGCCGTGTGGATCGAGGCGCACGGTGACTTCGAGCGGGCGCTTGCTGTCGAGCGCGAGGGTCACGGCGGGCGCGGCCTCGTGCGCGGGTGCGGCAGCGGCTGGGCTCTCGGGTGCCGGCTTGGGGCTCGGGACCGGGCCGCCGAAGTCGAAGCCGCCGGGCGCGGGTGGCCGCGGGATGTCGCCGGCGGGCGACGGGCGCGAGACGTTGTTGAGCATCGCCGTCCAGAAGGAAGCCAGCTCGGTGGAGTAGCGCAGCATCTGCCCGGCCATCGCCGCGAGCTCGGCTTCGCCGCGGCCGCGCTCGCCGCCGAGGCCTGGAAAGCCGCCGAGCCACGCGGCGCGCGCGGCCTCCTGGCCTTGGCGCAGGTACTCGTCGATCACGCGATAGCCGGCCCCTACGCCGCTCGCGACGTGCGGATCCGGCTCGGCGGCACCGTTCGTCGCGGCTGCTTGAGGCGGCGGCTTCGTGTCACCGAACATGCTGGCCATGTCGCGGCGAGGCTCGGTGCGCTCGGCCGTCGGCCGCTTCTTGCGGTCGGGTTTGGGAGGGTTTGCTTGCACGGCAGACTTTCTTCTCGTCATGGGTGATCCCAGCCGATGATCGCGCTCAGCTTCGGCACGCCGGCCAACGCGTGCGCCGCCAGCATGCCGGACATCACGGCCGATTCGACGCAACCGAGGTTCAAGCCGCACGCCGTCCAGTCGCCCGCGAGCGTCAGGTTGTCGTAGCTGCGATCGAGCGGTGAGATCCGGAACGCGGTGGAGCCCGGCAGCGCGAGCGTATAGCGATCGCTCGGGCTCACGTTGGCGGTCCAGAACTGGCTATCGAACGCGCGCGCGTCGCGCGCGACGAACGCGGGCCGATGCGCGTCGAGCAGCAGCTCCCAACGAAAGCCGCCGTCGGCGGTGACCGCGCCGGGCCACAGGTGCCCGATGTGCTGCTCCAGGAACTCGATCGCCGCTGCCCGTACACTCTCCTTGCATGCCGCGGGATCGGTCGACGCCGGCGCGCCGGGATCGGGCATGACGCTGCACAGGTACGCGATCGCGGGCGGCGCCTCGGGCCAGGACTCGAGGCGGCCGACGTGCGTCATGTCCGCCCACGTGTCGAATGGCTCGACGAAGCCGGACAAGCTGAGCGGCGCGTGCTCGCGGCCGAGCGAGCGCATGTCCTGTCGCAGCCACAGCTGCACGGCCCGCGTGGGGACCGTGGTCACGTGCTCCACCATCGCCTTGAAGCGCGCGTCGCGGGCGATCAGCTCGGGGGCCACGTGCGGCAGCGCGGCGACGCCGACGCCCAGCACCACGAAGTCGAAGTCGCGCGCGACCTCGAGCCGCCGTTCGCGGACGCGCCCCGTCTCCCAGTGCGACTCGAAGTGGCGGCCTTCGGCGCGGTAGCGCTCGCCCGAGACCAACTGGTCGTAGCGTGGCTCGGCGGGCCAGCAGGGTAAGCCGCGCACGTCGATCAGCGGCGGGTACTCGCCGCCGCCGCGGACCTCGGCTTGGACGTCGAAGCTCAGCGCGCGCACGTGCTTGTCCGACGCGTGCTCGCCGCCGACCTCGACGTCGCGCAGGCGATGGAAGAACTCGAAGCGCACGCCGCGCTTCTTCAGCACCTCGTACAGCGGCGCGAAGACCACGTCGCCCATGCCCGCTTCCATCTTCCAGAAGAACGCGCCCTTGTACGTGAAGAACGCGCGCAGCGAGCCGCGGATGGCCGCGCCGGCTGCGATCCGCGGCCGCGTCATGTCGCCGCCCTCGTAGGCGAACGCGAGGTCGTACAGCGCGCGCACGAACGGGCTGTTGATCGATTCCTCGGACGCGCCGTTGAGGCGCAACCACTCGCGGCAGTCGTACTCGTCGATGGCGTCGAAGCCGCGCGGGTCGGTCGCGAGGTGGAAGCGGATCGAGCCGCGGACGGTCGCCAGGACCAAGTCGGCGATGCTCCACACGCGGCGCAGCGCGTCGCGGTCGCGTACGTACTGCTGCAGCTCGCGCTGCACGGCACGCGTGATCACGTCGAGCGCGCGCAGCAGCACGTTGGGCCGATACACGGGCATGGAGGCGAGCACGAGCTCCAAGAGGCGTAGCGCCTCGAGCACGGCGCCGAGGCCGGCGAGCGTGCCGTAGCGCAGGAGAGTGTCGAGCGCGTTGTACGGCGCGCCGGCGTCGGGGGCGCGGGGGGGGGCGGGCCGCCGATCGGTTACTTCGGTTTTTCGGTCCGTCCCCTCGCGCTCGAGCGTGCGTAGCAGCTCGGCGACGAGCGAAAGGGCGCGGGCCAGGTAGTCGGGGACGCTGAGCGGTTGGTAGTGATCGGTGGGGTCGCCGGGCAGGCCGTCGTGGGCGGGGAAGCTGGCGCGCCAAGCGTCCCAGCGGCCGTCGCTCATGCGGTCGGCCGCGGCGACGTGGTTGGCGGGTGTGAAGGCGTCGCGCCAGGTCGCGATCGGGCAGCGCGCGGGATCGCGGGCGAGCTCGGCGTAGCAGTCGCGCATCAGGCGAAAGGCGTTCTCGTAGTAGCCGAGCCACACGTGCAAGCCGTGCTCTTCGATGCGGCCCGAGGCGCCGCGGCCCGACGCGCCCTTGCCGCCGAGGCGGAAGCCCTGCTGGTACACGGTGACGGCGAAGCGCTGGTCGAGCTCGGGGCGCGTCAGCTCGAAGGCCGCGGCCATCGCCGCGCAGCCGCCGCCGATGATCGCGACGCGCGCGGGCGCGCCCTCAGCCATGGCGCAGGAGCTCCGAGGCGCGCGCGGGCGCCGGCAAGCCGAGCTCGACCGCGACGTCGCGCATGCGAAACATCTCGGCCCGGTGCTCGCCGCGTGCGAGCCACGGGTGGAGCGCGCCGAGCCGCAGCTGCGCGCGATCGACCGACACGAGGCCGTGCGCTGGATACGCGCGGCGCAGCTTGGACAGCGCAAGCCGGCCGCGCACGCCCGCGAGCAGCGGTCGCTCGAGCCACGCGCTCACGCGGGCGAAGCCGGCCGACGCTGATTCGGTTTCGATCGGCGTGGTGTCGGTGCGGGCGTGCAGGAGCTCGCCCTCGGGGCCGCCGGCCCGCACGGCGAGCCCGCCCGCCAGCGTGCCCTCGAACGTCGCCGGGCGCTTGTCGAAGCCATAGCCCAGCACCCGGTCGACCGCGATCGCGAAGGGGCTGTCCGTTCGCATGCCGGCGACGAAGTAGCACGGTCCTGCGCCTGCGAGGCGCACTTCGGGCACGCCGATCAGCAGCTCGCGGTAGCTACCGAGCATGCGGGTGGCGGCGTGCGAGAGCGCGGCGCCGTAGCTGCGGCCGGCGAGCCCGAGCGACACGCTGCCCAGCGGGCCGAGCAGCGCCCCGCACGCGGAGCCCGCGAGCATCGACGCCGCTTCGTACAGGCGGTCTTGCTCGACGCCGGCGAAGCTCACCCGACCCTCGCGCACATCCCACAGCTCGATGCAGATCGGGATCGCGTCGCGCTCGTCGCTCGCGAGCAATGAGAGAGGGCCGAGTTGGCTGAGCGCGCGCGCGATCGGTTCCCTCGCTACGTGCAGCACGCACACGCACAGCTCGAGCCGCGCGCTCGCGGCGCCGCTCGACCGCCTCACGACACGTCCTGCCGCGTGACGCCCGGTAAGCGCAGCACGAAGTCGGCGCCGTACACGCGAGCCGGCGTCTCGAAGCCGGGCTCGACGTCACCCGCCAGCACGCGCTCCAGCACCGCGACCGCCGACAGCGCCGTAAATGCGTACGGACCGGGTGCATCGAGCCGTGACGTCGCGAGCCGGCCGTCCGCGGCGCGCGCCTCGGCCAGGACGGTGGTCGCGGGCTCGCGCGCGGACCGCGGTGATGCGTCGAAGTCCCGTGCCAGCGCGTCCAGCGTGCGCGTCACGGCCGCACCGGCGCCCGCCATGTACAGCGCCCGGTTGGTCGCCATGGCGATCCTCAGCGCCGGCGTCTCGTCGAAGTACGTCGCGATGCTCGGCACGCCGGTGCTGAACCAAGCCGTCACGACATCGGCCCAGGTCACGGCCACCGCGGGCCGCGCTACGCCGCCGATCCGAAAGCTCCGCCGCAGCTCGCCGGGTGCGCACGCTTCGAGCGCGCCATCGCGACGCACGAGGACCGGTGCGCCCGCTTGCCGAGCCATCGATCGCGCGGAGCCGCGCGAGAAGCCGTCCAGCCCGAAGATGCCGAGCGCGAGCTGCGCCGGCTTGGGCAACCTGCGCGCGACGTGCACGGCCAAGCAGTCGGAGGCGAGCACGTCGAAGCCGACCGCCGGCATGATCATGCAGCCGCGCTCGCGGGCGGGCTCTGCCCACGAGGCGGCTCGCTCCACCGCGCGCGCCTCGCCGCTCACGTCGAGGTAGTGGGCGCCGGCAGCCAGCGCCGCCTCGAGCACCGGCGCGAGCGTGTCCTCGAACGGCCCGGCCGCGTTGAGCACCACGCTCGCCCCTTCGAGGGCGCGCGCCAGCGCGGCAGGGTCCTCGAGGCTCGCGACCCGCACCTCGGCGCCGCCCAGCCGGCCGGCGACCGCATCGAGCCGAGCGCGATCACGCCCCGCGAGCACGATCGGCAGCCCGCGCTCGATCGCGCGCGCGGCGATACGCTGGCCGGTCTCTCCCGTCGCGCCGTACAGCACGGCGCGCGCGCGCGCTGCTCGACGTCGCTCGCTCATGAAGCACCGCTCCTGGACCTACGGGACGTTCGCGACGACCTGCACCTTGAGCAGCGCGACGTGGTGGCCGTCCTTGCGCCGCAGCTCGCCCGTGTACAAGCCGAGGGGTAGCGGCTGCGGTGCCTCGGGCCTCAGCCCCACCACGCGAAACGCGATCGTCCGGTCCTGGACCGTAATCTCGACGTGGCGCGCCGGGATCACGCCGATGCCCACGCACACCAGGTTCGGCCGGACCAGCTGGTTGGCGCTGTCCACGGCCACGCTGGGCCTGAGCACGATCGGCCCCTCGGTCTCGCTGTGAGGATCGATCTGGATCGTGTCGGGCGCGGCTGGAAACGCCGTCTCGAGCGCCTTGAGGAACGAGCGCGCCGTCGCGATCTGATACTCGAGCGCGCCGTACGAATACGCGAGGCTCGCGGCAGCGGCGCGAGCGGGCCACTCCTTCACCGGAGGCGCCGGCTCGTTCAACAAGCGATCGTAGAACGCGAACAGGTCGCTGTAGGGCTTGCGCACGGCGTTGAGCGCGAGCTGAGCCATCGACTCGGTCTGCGCGCGCGCGGCGTTCAGGATGTCGTTGGCGCGCTGCTTATCGTCGGCAAACGGATCGGTCATCGGGACCTCGTGCGGGTGATTGAGCTTACGGGCAGGCGCCGCCGACTACGAAGCGATCCATGAGCACCGCGATCGCGGCCAGCGACAGGTAGTTGAGCACGATCGCGACGTTGTCGTCGTTCGGAAACACGTGGCGCAGCTTCTTCGAGGCCACGATGGTCGTGTAGCCACGGCGCGCCTCGAAGATCCGCGCTTCGCCGCTGTCGATGCTGAGCCCCCCCGGGCCCGAGTAGAACGGCGGCACGGACATCGAGAGGCTCTTGTACAGCGAGTAACGCAGATCCATGCCGCCGCGCGCGTGGGCCACGTATTCGATCTCGAGGTGATTTTGGTAGTTGGACATCACCGAGCCGCTCGGCGCCCACTGCGCTTCCTCGAGCAGCATGAACTTCGGTGGCGCGCCGCCATCGAGCGGCTTCGATTGCAGGAACGTCTCTGGGGCAACGACCTGCCACTGCCGCGGGTCGCCCGCACCTTTGAACTTGCTGATCGAGCGATTGACCGTGACCTGTCGCTCGACGCGCGCCCAGTTGTACTGCGCGCTCACCTCCATCGCGGGCGGCGGACCCTCGTGCAGGCAGTCGTCTTCGGGACGCGAGGCCATCCGCAGCGCGCGCTCCACGCGCCCGAACACGTGGTGCGGAGCGACGCCTCGCATCGACGTCTGCACCGCTTGCGCGTGCTTGCCCGGTAGGCGCGCGACCGCGCGCTTCAAGTGCGACTGCAACGCGTCGCTCGGGCTGACGGCGGCCGCGTGCGCGAGCCTCGCGATCGCGATGCGGTAGTCCAAGCTATCGTGCGGCGCATCGAAGGCCTCGACCGCCTCTTCGACGGGCATGGGGCGCAGCTCGTGAGGGAAGCGCCGCGGCTCGCGCGCCGCCCACTCCGGCGCGAGCTCGCGCAGCGCATGGAAATGCAAGGCGTGCTCAGCCGCTCGGCGGCGATGAGCTTCGCCACGATCCCCCACGGCAGGCTGCCTGCGAGCCATGCGTCACGGTAACCGCGAAGCGCCCCGCGTGACCAGTCCGTGCGCCCGAGCGGCAGCCACTCGGCGTCGTTCGTGACCGCTCGACCGGCCATCACCGGCCGGTCGTCGCGCGTCCTCCCGCTCTGACTCTGGTGTGTGCCGGTTCACATCCATGGTTGTTTTCCGGGACATAGGTGACTTACCGTAGATCCAGCGACGGGAGACACGTATGCCGGCACCGCTACGGCTGGAGTGGCCGACCACGTGTCCGCAATGTGGTGCGCCACGTGAAGATGCCTCGCGAGACTGCGCCCGCTGCGGCGCGGCCTTGAGCGTCGCCTGCGCCGGTTGCGGCGTGCTGCAGCCGGCGGCCGGCCGGGCGTGCAGCGAGTGCGGGGCGGACCTTCGCGTCACGCTGCCGCCGGAGCTCGCCGGGCAGCCGTCCGAGCGGCGCCACCTGACGGTGGTGTTCGCAGACCTCGTCGGATCGAGCGAGCTGTCCTCGAGCCTAGACGCCGAGGAGCTGCAGCACTTGCTGCAGCGCTACCACGGCGACTGCGCGAAGGCCGTGACCGAGAGCGGAGGCTACGTCGCGCAGTACTTGGGCGACGGCCTGCTCGCCTACTTCGGCTTCCCGAGCGCTCATGAAGACGACGCCCGGCGCGCGATCGCCGCGGGCCACGCGGTGTGCTCCGCGGTCGAGCGGCTCAACCGCGAGCTCGGTCAGCTGCTGCGCGTGCGCGTCGGTGTGCACACCGGGCCGGTCGTGATCGGCGAGCTGGGCGCGCCCGATCGGCGCGAGCGCTTGGCCGTGGGCGAGGCCGTGAACATCGCCTCGCGCGTGCAGCAGCTGGCGCGACCCGACACGGTCGCGATGACCGCCGCCACCGCGCGCTTGGTCGAGGGCTACTACACGCTGCGCACGCTCGGGCCGCGCGAGCTGCGGGGCTTCGATCAACCGATCGAGCTGTTCGAGGCCATGGGTGCGAGCGGCGCTCGCGACCGGATCGAGATCGCGAGCCTCACCGGGCTCACGCCGTACGCCGGCTCGCGCGCCGCGATCGAGCGGCTGCTCGCGGGGTTCGCGCGCGCCAAGGAGGGCGGCTCCCCGGTGATGCTGCTGAGCGGCGAAGCTGGCGTGGGCAAGTCGCGCTGCGTGCTCGCGGCGCGCGACGAGCTGGTGAGCGAGCCGCACGCGTGGCTGACGTGCCGCTGCACTCCGGATCGCCAGAAGAGCACGCTCTTTCCGCTGCTCGAGCTCGTGCAGAGCAGGCTGGGACCGGCGGCGACGGGCAGCGCGCACGAACGCATCGCCGCCCTGCGGGCGATGCTGCCGAGCGGCGCCGACGAGCAGCTGGTGCACGCGCTCGCGCGCCTCTTGTTCATCCCGCACGAGGCCTCGGCCTCGCACGTCGAGCTCGGCCCACCGCGACTGTCGCAGATCACGTTCGAGGCCGTGCTGGCGTGGCTCGAGCACCTCGAGGCCGATAAGCCGCGCGTGCTGGTGATCGAGGACATCCACTGGGCGGATCCCACGACGCTGGAGCTGATCGACCTGCTCGCGCAGCGGGAGCTGAAGGGCTTGCTGACGATCGCGACCAGCCGCGGCGAGCTGCCGCCCTCCCCGGCCGCCGCGAAGATCGAGCGCGTCTCGCTCGAGCGCTTGCCGCCGGACGCATCGGCCAACATCGTGCGCAGCCTCGCCGAGGGCCGCGCCGTACCGCCGGTGGTGATCCAGCAGGTGCTGGCGCGCGCCGACGGCCTCCCGCTGTTCATCGAGGAGATCGCGCGCGCGGTGCTGCAATCCGGGCAGCTGCGCGTCGCCGGCGACGCGCTCGAGCTGGTGGCGCCGCTCGCCAAGCTGGAGGTACCACCGACGCTCCGCGAGACGGTCGCTGCGCGGCTCGACCGCCTCGGCGAGCACCGCTCGCTGGCCCAAGTCGCAGCCGTGCTCGGGCGCCACTTCGATCGCGAGCTGCTCGCGGCGGCCTACCAGCAGGTCACGCAGGCGTCGCGCGAGCAGCTCGATGCGGGCGTCGCGGCGCTCATGGGCTTGCGGCTGATCGAGCCCGCCGAGCGGCCGAACGAGCTGGCGTTCCGGCACGCGATGATCCACGAGCTGGCGTATTACTCGCTCTCCACCGCGACGCGGCAGTTCTACCACCGCAAGATCGCGCTGCACCTCACCGCACAGGGCGCGGCCGCGAGCGCACCGGAGCAGCTCGCCCATCACTGCGCGCAAGCGGGCATGCCGCAGCAGGCCATGCAGCACTATGCGTACATGGGCGAGCGCGCGCTATCCGCGGGCTCGTTCCGGGAGGCGGCCGCTGCGTTCGAGAGCGCGCTCGCGCAGCTCGCGCGCCTGCCCGAGTCGAGCGATCGCGACAATCTGGAGATGAACCTGTGCGCCGCGCTCGGGCTCGCCGTGTTGGCGACCGAAGGCTTCAGCGCACCGGGCGTCGAGCGCGCTTATCGCCGCGGGCTCGAGCTGACCGAGCGGCACATGCGCAGCGCGCCCCGCTTGCTGTACGGCATGTGGGCGTTCCACATGTTGCGCGGCAACGTGACCGAGACCGGCCGCATCGTGCCGCTCTACGAGCAGGTGCTGCAGAGCTCGAAGGACCCGCTCGAGCTGCTCGTGGCGAACGCCTCGCTCGCGTCGCGCGCGTACTTCCGCGGGCGCTACGAAGAGGCGCTGCCCGCGTTCGACCGCGCGCTCTCGCACTACGACCTAGGCCACGCGCGCGAGCAGAACCTCGCGCTGATCGAGCGCTACGGCTTCGAGTCGTACGTGCACGCGCCGATGTTCCGCGCCTGGACGCTGCTGTTCACCGGCCGCGTCGCCGACAGCGAGCGCGACGTGGCGCTCGTGCTGGACCTGGCGGAGCGCTGCCAGCACGCCTACACGAAGTGCTCGGCGCTCGGGTTCCTATCGCCGATGGCGCACGACCGCGGCGACGTCGCGCTGGCCTCGCGGTACTCGGACGAGCTGATCCAGATGAGCCAGCAGCACGGCTTCGTGTACTGGCTCGGCTCCGGCTTGATCGTGAAGGGCTGGACGCTGGCCATGCAAGGCGCCGTGCCCGACGGCCTAGGGCTGCTCGAGCAGGGCCTCGAGATCTTCAAGCTGCTCGGCGCGCGCCTCACCTACGCGTACTACTTGAGCTACCGCGTCGAGGCGCTGCTGATCGCCGACCGCGTCGATGAAGCCCGGGTCGTCGCCGAAGAGGCGCTGCGCATGGGCGAAGACGGCTTGAATGCGATGTTCGTGCCCGAGCTGCGGCGCCTCAAAGGCGAGGCCCTACACCGGCTGGGCCAGCGCGACGCGGCGAGGCGCGAGCTGCAGCTGTCGCTCGCCACGACCCAAGCCCAGGGCGTTCCGCTGCTGTCACTGCGAGCTGCGCTCTCCCTGCACGAGGTGCTTGCCGCCATGGGCAAGGCGAGCGATGGTCGAGCGCGCGTCGAGGACGCCCTCGCCGCGCTGCCCGAAGGCAACGACCTGCCGGAAGGCAAGCGCGCCAAAGCCATCCTGCAATGAAGCTCTACACCAACCCGTTCTCCACGTTCGCCCGGCGCGTCGACATCGCGCTGCGCGAGAAGAACATCGACGCCGAGCGCATCATCGTGGACATCGGCAAGCGCGAGCAGCGCTCCGAGACCTATATGGCGCTCCACCCGTACGGCCGCGTTCCCACGCTGGTCGACGGCGACTTCGTGCTGCCGGAGTCGACGCCGATCCTCGAGTACCTCGAGGCCAAGTACCCGGAGCCCGCGCTCGTGCCGGCCGACCCGAAGGGCCGCGCGCTCGTGTCCCTGCACATCAAGCTCTGCGACATCGAGCTCGCGGGTCCCAACTACACGACCGTGTTCTCGAAGCGCTTCGTGCCGCGCGACAAGTGGCGCGTCGACGAGATGGAGCGCGCGAAGAAGCCCACGGAGCGGCACCTGAAGGTCCTCGGCCAGCACCTCGGCGACAAGGAATACCTGGTCGCGGATCGCTTCACGCTCGCCGAGGTCTGCTACATCCCGTTCCTGCACTTCATAGATCTCCTCGACGTCGAGGTGCCTGACAACGTGCGTCGCTGGTGGAAGGCGCTGTCGGCGCGGCCCAGCGTGCAAGCGACCGTGCCGCCCGCGTGAGCGTGCCGCTCAATCGAGCACGAACGGCATGACCGAAGAGACCGCGATCAGCACGATGATCACCAGCTCGAGCAGCTCGAGCCGCAGGCTGGTCGCGCGGCTGGCGAGCTTGTCGTAGATGCCGTCGAGCAGCTTGAGCTTGCGCTCGATCGACGCCGTCCATTGCGGCACGTGGAAGCGGCCAGCGGCGGCTCGATACAGCCGCGCCAGATACTGATCGCCGAGCAGCTTGAGGGCATTGTCGACGCCCTCGAACAGCACCGCGGCGTCCGCCTGCAGCTGGGCGACTTGGTTCAAGTCGTGGCCGCGCGTGCTGAGCGACGCCAGCGTGCTGCGCGCCTTACGCAGCACCGCGTGCGCGTCGTCGATGCCGCGATCGAGCTGCTCATCGAGGTAGCGCAGCTCGAGCAGCTCGGCCACGGCGGTCTCGAGCACACGCCGCTCGTCCTCCATGTCCTCGCCCACCAAGATGGCGGCGAACCAGTCGATCAGGACGAGCTCCTCGGGCAAGTACGCGCAGCGGACCGACAGCGCGTCGTCGATCTCCTCACGCGCGAGCTGCGCAGGCTCCGCGCGCAGGATGCTCGCGATCGTGGAGGCGTGGGTGTCGAGCAGCGCGCCGATCGGCGTTCCGTCGGGCAAGCGCAGCTCGAACACGACATAGTCCTCGACGCGCTCCGAGAGCGCGGGCTTGTCGATCGCCGCACCGAGCGCCAAGAGCAGCTCGTTGGCGCGCCGCCGGGCGTCGCTCATCAGCCCGGCGTGATCCCACAGCTCGTCGGCGAGGCCCACGAGCTGGGTCAGCTCGCTGTCGATGCTCGCGCGGTAGGCCACCGTCGCGGCGCCGAACTCCCAGATCGTGATTTCCACGTTCGGATCGATGAGGAAGCTCTCGATCGCCAGCGTCGCGCCCCGCTGCATGAGGCGCACCGAGTGCCGCGGTAGCTGCGCGGCCTCGGGCGCGCGCCGCGGCCGCTTGAACGCTTGTCCGAGCTTGTCTTCGGCGATCAGCCGCTCCACCTGCGCGAGACCGACCGCGAAGCCGATGTCGAACGTGAAGTAGATGTGACATGTGCCGGTGACGCGCATGCTCAGCATGCTGCAGTGCCGCCCTTCACACCGCCAGGTTTTAACTCAGCGCTTGCGCAGCGCCGACTCGGCCGCCTCGTGCACCATCTGGTACTTCGTCGACGGATCCCAAAACAGGTAGCCGTCGCCGCCGCCGCTCGTCGCGCCCTTGATCTGCTCGACGATGAACTCGGGCGTGAAGTAGTCCGCGCCGCGCTCGAAGGCTTGTAGGAACGGGCGGATCACCGGCTTCGGACCGAGTCGCCCGCGCAGCCGGCTCACCGCGAGGTTCACCAAGCGCTGCGCGCGTCGCGGCCCCGGAGCCATGTAGTTGCCCATCTTGTTCACGTACAGCATCGGGCTGAACACCTGCACGTGCGCGGCCCAGCGCTCGGGGTCCTGGCCGAGCTCGAGCTGCGGCTCGAACTGGAACGCGGTCGTGCCGAACACGTCGACGCCGAGCGGGATCTCGATCGCCTCGTCGACGCGGCGCATCAAGTCGGTGAGCAGGTCGGTGCGGCTCTGCGCGGTCTGGCTCGGGAACACCGCGAACGGCGTCGCCTCATCGACCGGGAAGCGGATGTAGTCCAGCTGGACTTCATGGAAGCCGAGCTCCTGGGCGCGCTTGGCGAGATCGATCACCATCTGCTGGTTCACGGGGTTGTACGGATCGAGCCACGTGTTGCGCCCGCCCCAGTTCGCCCAGATCTCACCTTGCTTGTGCGGGCGGCCGTCCATCACCGCGCGCTCGGGGTGCTTGCGCGGCAACACCGGATCGCTGAAGCACACGATGCGCGCGATGGTGTAGACGCCGAGCTTGTCGAGCTGCTCGAGCAGATCGCGCGTGACCGGCTTCCACTTGGTCGCCGGCTCGTCGCCACTCAGCGACGCGCTCATGTTGCCTTCGCTGTCTTTGAAGTCGATCACGACGGCGTTGAGACCCGCCGTGCGCAAGAACTTCGCCGTGTCTAGTGCGCCGCGCGCCGCGATCGTATTGCGACTGAAGTACACGCCGCGGATCGCGCGCGTGCGCTCGTCCACCTCCGGCCTGATCGCGGCCGACGCGCCTTGATCGTCTGCTGCGGTGAGTCGATCGGTCTGCGGCGCAGACTCGTTGCGCGGGTCGTCCGACGCGCGCGCGATCTCGTCGCGGGTGGAGAGCAGAGACAACGCTAGACACAGAACGCCGAGCAAGCGCGTGCGAAACTTCATGGCAGGCCTCACGTACAGATCTTACGCAACGCTCAAAGCCACGCGAAAGGCTCGCACAAGAAAATACGTTGGCCGGTCAGCCGGACGGGCGCGGGTGTGAGCTTACGTCGACGGCGCGATCACCTGCGCGAGAACGCAGCATCGCGGTAGGCT
>Ga0190269_10000509_pt1 | contig 19749 bp, 13 predicted proteins | sample Popmic249IS_FD_133749 | JGI IMG/M metagenome (GOLD analysis project Ga0190269, IMG submission 133749) | Populus adjacent soil microbial communities from riparian zone of Blue River, Arizona, USA - 249 IS | ecosystem: Environmental > Terrestrial > Soil > Riparian zone | place: USA: Arizona... | reverse complement strand
CGGGGATCTCGATCACGAGATAGCCGTGCGGCTTGAGCACGCGCCTGACTTCGCAGAGCACGCGCCGCGGATCTCCTTCATGCTCCAGATAGTGAAGCATCGTCGCGACGTCGAACTGATCCGGTGCGAGACCAGCGCTCTCGATCGTGCCGAGAACAGCCTCCATGCGGAGCTTCTCGCGCACGTAGTTGATCGCTTTCTCATTGATGTCGACTCCGACGCCACTCGCTCCACGTTGCTCCTGGATGTGACTGAGCAGCATGTTGAGCCCGCAGCCGACATCGAGAAACTTCATGTCGCGCGAGACGCGACCTATCACCTTCTCCATGTCTTTGAGCCGGCGGCGCGTCGCCATGACCTCCCAACCCTGCACGATGGGACGCATGTACCATGGCGTCTCTTCGCTCGTAGCAAACGCGAGATAGTCGTTCTTGTAGTGAGTATCCAACGCGCTGAACGTCGGCCGCGGATTGACGTACGTCAAATCACATCGTTTGCAGCGCACGATGCGATACGTGTCTGGTGCGCCGAACAAGCGATCCTGCGCCTCCAACCAGAGGTGTGACTCGTGGTGCTTGCAGAGCGGGCAGAGAATCTCTTCCCAGTCCTCGCCGAACGGTGATTTGAGCTGTCTCCTACGCAACGTTTGTTGCTTCGTATGCGTCTTCTCAGTTTGCGTCTCCATCGTTCCTCCCGGTCCCGTAAGACCACCTGCTCGCGCAAACACGGAGCTGGCGAGCTGCGATGACGGTGACGAACCGTCGACACAACCGCACGACGCCAAGCGGCCGCTAGGCGCGCTCCTGTGGATGCACTGCGCGACAACGTTCCCCGATCTTGGTGCTGTGGGAGGGCAGCCTCACGCGAAGATGCCTTGCGCTCGACTGCCTCTGACAACCAAGAGGCCACAGAGTCTGCAGTAGCGCTGTGTGGGTTGTCTACCCGTTCCGTGGTCAGCGTTAGGGTTCGGATCGGTTTGCTGATGCAGGCGCGCAGCTAACAACGCAATCAACCGGTGAGTGTTGCTTCGATCGTTGCCGCTGTGCGCAGCAGCGCCGGTTCTGCGCAGTGATCCGCGGCATGCGGCTTGCCGCTGCTAGCTGCGGGGGTTGTTCAGTTGTGCGCATGTTTTTGCGTCCGATCATGATCGACTTTGTTCATCATGAAGAACGAGTTGGGAAATCTTTGCTGAGAATCGATCGGTATGCTGCGTGTTCCTAACCTCAGCTTCGACCCCCAATCAGGGCTTTCGCTTATGCTGCTCGAGCTTCGCTGCTACGTTCTTTACTAAGTCGGTCGATACGAACGCGTAGTCGATTGCATGCAGGCCCGTCGTCGGATCGGACAACACCAGACCTTCGAACAGCACCGGATTTCTGCGCCGGTCTCCGTCCTTCGGCTCGATGTCGATGCTGAGGTACGTCAATCCGTTGTCTGCGGGTTTGCACTCGCCGGTGTAGAAGTCCGCGAAGCGTGCGTAGTCCGTGTCGACACGGAGCTTGCTGAGGTCGAACATCGTGAACGAGAGCGGAGAAGGGGACTTGGTGACGAACATGGCGCCGCTCAGACGTACTTTGTCACTCGAGTAGAAGCCCGGGTTGCAGCCCAGGTCGTTGTCGCCTTCCGGCAACAGGCGGGTGAAGGTGCCGTAGCTCTCGCTCGGCGGATTCGACGCCAGGTACGTGTTGAAGGTGAGAATGCAGCCTGTTTCGTCGGCGGAGGTGCACAGCGGCGTGTGCGCGAGCGCTCCGCCCTGGGTCTTTCCGCGCGGAACCCAATAACCTCCGAGCGGACCTGCGAGGATCGCCACGACCAGGCGCTTCTGCAGCGCAGGGTCGCTCTCAAAGCGCTCTTTCAGCAAGCGAATGGTGTGGTGCGATCCTTGGGAGTGGGAGAGCAGGATGATCGGGCGCCCCGGCTCGCTGTGCGCGAGCATGTAGTCAAAGGCCTCGGCGACGTCGCGATATGCGTAATCGAGGCGCGCTGTGCGCGTCTCGTCGTCCGCTTCATAAGTGTTGAGCGACGCCTGCCGATACACGGGCGAGTAGATGTTGCAGAGCTCTCGGAACGGCCGCGCTTGTCCGTACAAGAGCTCGGTGACGGCGGCGCGATCGATGTCCGGGAAGTCGAGGTTGCGCGGCGGCGTGAGCAGGCCCGGGTCGACAGTGGCGTACGCAAAGAAGCAATCTGCGGCTTTGTCATCGTCGGTCGCCGGCAACTCAGTCCGTTGTTTGGTGCCGTCCGGCAGGAAGTCAGTCACCGTGAGCTTGGCCGTGCACGGATTGCCAGCCAGACCGGGTCGACACAGCCACTTGTCTGCATCGTCGTAGATGCCGTCCGCCGCTAAAGGCTGCGCGGCACTGCTGCTGCTTACGAACAGGCCGAGCCAGATCAACGCTCGACTGAGACGAAGCACGCGGAGATTGCGGGAATAAGACATGTCTTGCACCTGTGGTGAGATTTGCGCGTGTCGGAACGAGCTTCCGTCGCGTGCAGTCAGTCGCAGCTCGCGCGAGACGGTTCCCAACAAAACGCGAATTCGTGTTATCGCCTCAGGAGTCGTGGACGAGTTGGAGCGTTTGTGTGTCCGGGCCATGCCGCTCTGCGAAGATGCGCAGCGCGACGTAGAGGCTGAGCTCCTCAAGGCGCGCGTGCTGGCGCGACTGACAGGTGATGCGCACTTCCCGCGACTCGGTCACTTCGAGGTGCTTCGCTGCTTGGGGCGCGGCGGCATGAGCAGCGTGTTCGAAGCACGCGATCGCGCGCACGGGCAGAATCTGGCGCTGAAGGTGCTGCACGAGCCGAACACTCACGGCCTCAGCCGCCTGAGGCGCGAGCTTCGTAGCCTCGCGGATATCTCGCATCCCGGCCTCGTCACGCTGGGCGAGCTCTACGAAGACGAGGGTGTGCCGTTCTTTACGATGGAGCTCGTGCCTGGGCGCTCACTGCAGCAGCTGATCGACAGCGGACATGCCTGGGAGCTAACCACGCTCGAACACCTGGCAGCGCAGCTGATCGAAGCGCTGCGCGCGCTCCACGCGCGCGGTGTCGCGCACGGAGACATCAAACCGTCCAACCTGATGGTGCGGCCGGACGGTCACCTCGTGGTCGTGGACTTTGGCGTCGCGCACGTGCTTTCCGAGAGCACCGAGCGCCGCGCGCGCCGCGGCTCGGGAACGCTCGCGTACATGGCGCCCGAGCGCTTGCGTGGTGGGCACGCATCGCCGCAGGCGGACTGGTACGCGGTCGGTGCGCTGCTGCGTGAGCTGCTCGACCGCGCGCCTGATGTTCCCCGCAGCCATGAGCTGCGGCGGGTGGTCACAGGGTTATTGGCGCCGAGCCCGGAGCGTCGCTCCGCCGCGCCGGAGCTGGCGTGCGCGATCGGTCGGACGTTGCGCGACCCGGTGAGCTTGCTGGCCGAGGACGACGGCGTGTTCGTGGGTCGCGACGCTGAGCTGTCAGCGCTCATCGCTGCACTGACGCAGCGCACTGAAACCATGCCGTACGTGTGCCGCGTGCGTGGCGAGCCTGGCATCGGCAAGACCGCCCTGCTGGAGCGCTTTGCGGCGGCCGCCACAGCGCGCGGAGCGCTGGTGCTGAGCGGTCGCTGCTACGAGCAGGAGAACACGCGCTTCAAAGGCTTCGACATGGTGATCGACGGCCTGGCCCGCCATCTACTCACGCGCGCAGCCCTTGCAAATCACGAGCACGAGCCGGCCGCGCTGGAAGCGCTATTGCAAGTGTTCCCCGGCCTCGCGCGCGCTGGTTTTCGCGCCGCGGAACGCGGTTCCGTGAACACGCGGGATATGCGTGCGACGAGGCAGCTCGCGTTCTCGGGCCTGATCTGCTTGCTGCGCGCGCTCGCAGCACAAACGCCCCTGGTGATCACCCTCGACGACTGGCAGTGGGCAGACGACGACGGAACGCTGCTGCTCCGGCAGCTGATGGCGGCTGATCTGCCCTGTCTGCTGCTGATTAGTCAGCGTGAAGGGCACAGCCTGGCCCGCCCGGCGCAGCTCGACCTCGAGCTCATGCCGATGAGCGACGCGGACGCGACGCAGCTCGTGCAGGCGCTCGCACAGAACACCCCTCCCGAAGCGCAAGCGGCGTTGGCGCGCGAAGCCGCCGGCAACCCGCTCGTGCTGCGAGCGCTGCTCGGAGCGCGCCCGGCGCAAGGACAAGTGCGCGACTACGGCGCGCTGGTGCGCGAGGTCGTGGCTGAGCTCGACGACGAGCCGCGCGAGCTGTTGCGGCTCGCGGCTCTGGCCGGCCAGCCCGTGAGCATGGAGCTCTTGGCGCGCGCGGCACAGCTCCCGTCTAGGCCGTGGCAGGCCGTGGCGCGCCTGAAGAAGCTTCGCCTCCTGCGGTCGGTGGCGCACGCTGGTAGCCGGGCGCTCGCACCGCACCACGATCGCGTCCGTGAAGCCATCAGCGGCGAGCTCGAACAGTCCGAGCGGCGCGCGCGCCACGCCGCGCTGGCTGAAGCGGCGGAGCAGCTCGGGATCGCGAGCGCAGTTCCCGAGCTCATGGCAGAGCAGCACTTCCGTGCGGGCCATCCGTTGCGCGCCGCGTACTATGCCGAGCTCGCCGGCGATCAGGCGCGGGACAGCGCCGCGCTGTCGCAGGCCCAGAGGCAATACATGCGCGCGCTCGAAGCGCACGCTCCGGCGCGCCCGGCGCAGCTGGTCGCGAAGCTGGCCGACGCATCCGCCTTGGTAGGTGATGTCCAGCGCGCTGCGCCGTTGCTGCTGGAAGCGGCGGAGCGCGTGCCGGAGCAAGCCGAGATGCTGCGGCTGAGAGCGGCGGAGATGTTTCTGCTGGCGGGTGAGGCGACGCGCGGCATGCAGCTGCTCTGTCCTGTGTTACGCGCGCGCGGCATCCCGCTGCCGGTCTCAGAATATGCTGCGGGTCTCCTCGCTGCGCTCTCACTCGTGCGCGTGCAGCTCTCTCGCTGCTGGAAGCGGCAGGCGCCTGCCGCCTCGCCCGATCCGCGCATCGAGACGACATTCCGGCTCGGGTTTTTGTTCCAACTCACCCAGCCCATGCACGGCTACCGCCTGCTGCTGTGGAGCACCGAGCGGGCATTGCACCACGGCACGGCGCCGCAGCGCGCACGCGCCTTGGCTCAGCTCGCAGTGACGCAAAAGGCGCTCGGGCTGGGCACGCTCGCCGCACAGGATGCCATGCTCGCGCAGGCGCTCAGCGCTACATCGTCCGACGCTGTCGAGCACACCTTCGTGCTTGCATGCAAGATCCTGATCGCGTTCGCTGGGTCCGATTGTCGGCAGACGCTGGCGTGTGCCGCGCAAACGCGGCAGTTCGTGCTGCAGCACAGGGTGCCTGTGGACTGGGTGCTCGGACCGATCACTGCGCTAGAGGTCAGCACGCGCGTGCTGGCCGGGCAGTTTGCAGAGCTGCGCGCGTCGCGGCCCGAAGTCGAGCGCGAATCGCAGGCGCTCGGAAACCGCGCCCTGCGACTGCAAGTCGATGCTGCGCACGCCTGGGCAGAGTTGGCGGTTGGACGCACCGAAGCCATGCGCGCCTTTAGCGAGCGCGCGATGCGCGAGTGGGTTGGGGTTCAGCCGCTGTATGGGCTCGCCATGTGGGGGGAGGCGCATCGCCGCTTGTATTGCGGCGATCTCTCGGGCGCCGCGCAGCTCCTGCGAGTGGAGAAGAAGCGCTATGCACGCTCCGGGATCTCGCGTGTGCAGTCGTGGTCGCTCGCGCTCACGCTGCTCTGGGGAACGATTGCGCTCAGGCTGAGCCGCACGCCCGACGACGCCTATGCACGTATGGCGCGCCGCCAGCTGCGCGCGCTCATGCGTGCTCGCGAGCGCTGCGCGTCGCCGAGCGCCGCCTTATTGCAGGCAGGCCTCTACAGACGTGTGCACGACGCCGCTGCGGCTTGTGACGCTTACACGCGCGCGCGTCACGGCTTTGCAGCGCTGGGCATGTGCGGCTACGCGGCAGCGGCTGCGTTCCGTGCGGCCGAGCTGCGAGGCGAGCGCTGCCCCGAACAGGCGGACCGCTGGTTCGCGCAGCAGCGCATCGCCGATCCTGCCGCCTGGACGAACATGTATGCGCCTAACACCGAGGGTCCCTTGAAATGAGCGTGCAGATGGTTGGTCTGTGCCCCGCACGCCGCGTTCTCCTCCTCCGCATAGTCCCCGCTACGCGTCGTCGTCGGGCCTTGCGAGCGGCGCAAAGCGCGATCCACACTCATTTCGAGGGACTTCCGGTCTAAGGCTGCGAGGGCAGCAGCTGGCTTTCCCGCAGTCCGCGCTCACGCAAGCGCTCGAGCAGGCGTGCACGCGCGCGCGCCTGCCTGCTCTTGATTGTCCCCACGGCCACCTCGAACACGCTCGCGAGCTCCTCAGTCGAGAGGTTCTCCCAATAGCGCAGCTCGAGCAGCATCTGGTCTTCCACAGGCAGCTCTTGCAGCGCCTCTCGCACGAGCGAGACCATGTCGCGGCGGTGCAGCGCGGCGCTGGGCGTCGTGCCGAGCGCGAGCACCGAGCTGATCGTGAAGTCGATGTCGGCGAGCTTTCGTCGCGCGCGAAAGTGGTCGTACAGGCGGCGCCGCGCGATCCGAAAGAGCAGTGTGCGAAAGCAGGCTTCCCCGCGAAAGCTCTCGCGCGCTTCCAAGCATCCCATCAAGGTCTGTTGCACAAGGTCATCGATGTCGCTCGACACCTTGCTCCGAAAGAACCTGTACAGCGCGACAAAGTGACGCTCCACGAGCGCAGCGCCGGCCTCCCGGTCTCCAGTGCGCCAAGCCTCGAGCAGTGCTGCGTCGTCCACTCAACCCTCACTGCGCCGCTCGGCGCACGAACGACGCGAATGTAGCGCGATAGACCTGGGTTGGGGCGGCTCATATCCAAAGGTGTGAACACAGCCGCATGCCTTGCGGGGCATTGGACCGCCGCGCTCGGCGAGCTGGCGCTGAGAGGTTGACCCACGCCGAGCCCTCTCGAGCGCCGAGGCGCAGCCATCGGCGGCAATGCACCGGGCGCCGCGCCCGCGCTGATCAAAACAAAACGCCCGCCGCGGATGACCGCAGACGGGCGTTTTGCTTGTGGCGACTCGCCAAAACTTACGGGAGCACGCAGTTGAGCGGCTGGATGCCGTAGGACGAGCCCCACAGGTTGCACATCTCGCCGGTCTTCACTTCGTTCGTGTAGGTCAGGCCCACGTTCGAGTCGTTGACGATGAAGCAATCCCACATGATCACGTCGCCGTTCTTGACCTCGAGCTTGCCCGAGACAGCGCCTGCAGCGTTCATGCTGAAGGGCGGGTTCATCCCGATGCTGTCGTACTGGAACTGGGCCGGATCCATGAAGTCGTACATCTCGAAGACTTTCTCGACCATGCCAGTCCCGGCGCGGCGGATCGAAGCGGTGAACTTCTTGCCGTGCGCGTGGTAGTGGCCGAGCAATGAGAGGATCTGACCGTCGCCGGAGACCGGACACTCGTACTTGTACGTCTCCATCGCGCCCGGCGGGATCGGCACGACGCTCCAGCTGATACCGCCCATGGCGCGGATCTGATCGGCCTGGCGCTTCACCTTCTCTTTGTCGACGTAGAAGATGTTCATCCACACCTCACGGACGATGTCCTTGTCCGTGAAGTTGTAATAGTGCATGTCCGCTTGCGCCGCGACGCCCGGTGGGATCTTGCGCCCGAGGTCAGCGTTCTCTGGAGCGACACGGCCGCGCGGCATCCAAGCTTTCGACGCACCGGGCAGGTTGTCGATGATGTTGCCGTTCGTACCGGTGCCGGGATCGGCGCACGGGCCGAAGCCACCGTCCGGCAGCTCGGTGTTGTACATCGTGTTGATCACGTGGTGCGTGCCTGCGCGGCCGCTGAGCTCGTAGGTCTGGTACCAAACGTCCGCCGTGTTCGGCGTGTGGAACGTCCAGCATTCCGAGCTCTCTTCGCCGGGCTTCATGATGAAGCGGGCCACGTCAGCCGCGTCTTTGTAGTCCTTCGGGCCGATGTGGATCTGCATGCCGATCGCGGGATCAGGCACGGGCAAGCAGGCTTCGTCACCGGGGTAGCCGCTGTTGATGCCGCAGGTGCCGCGCTTGTCGGGCCAGCTGGTGTCGACGACTCCGCCGCTCGGATCCGGCGCGCCCGTAGTGGGCGGCGTCGTGCCGGTCGGAGGTGTCGTGCCAGTCGGCGGCGTGGTGGTCGGAACACCGGTTGGAGGCGTGGTCCCCGTCGGCGGTGTGACTACCGGCGTAGAGGGTACGGTCGCAGTGCTAGCCGCGCCGGCCGCGCCAGTTGCGGGAGCAGCTGGGGCACCGGCGGTCGTCGTTGTTGCAGGCGTGACAGGAGCAGATGCTTGGCCAGCCGCTCCTGCAGTCGGGTTGGTGGGCGGGACTGTGGACTACGTGCCTTCGACTTGGTTCGATCCGCAGCCGGCGAGCCATGTGACGATGCACACGGCGCTCCATACATTGCTTCTGTTCTGCATGAAGATAGCTCTCGTGGTTTGCGCTGCTCCAGGGCGTGCTGTGGGCATGCGCTTATTCCCAATGAAACTGAATAACGCACTCACCCTGACACGAAGCCGCGCTCGCTAACAAGCGAACGTGCAGCATAACAACGAGATTTCTTTGTTGTAACTGTAGTTGCCGCGCGTGTCCGATTCAGAGAGAGATGCAACAAAAACCACGGGAAAAGCAGCACGAACGCGCGCTCGCACGATTGTCAGCAATGCCTCGGCACGCGTTGTTGGCGCCGCGTCGCGCATGTGCATGCTCAGATTAGTACCCATGCATGCAGCTAATAGCTGCGTGAGAATCTGGTTCAGTCTAGAGAGTGGCTTGAGCGGTCTTTGATGCGTCTTCAGTCTGCGTTGACGCCTTTGTTTGTTAGAGCGTAAGTGCGCACGCCTGGCGCTCAGAGCTACAGTAACTGTGCACCCGAGTTGGGGAGGTCGGTCGCTCAGCGCGGATGCAGTAAGCTCCTGTTTTCACTGCGTTTCGTCCCTTCGAGCCGGGCAGATCAACCTGCGCTTTTCACGAGCGTTGGCCTCTCGTACAGTGCGCTGCCATGCGCTTTTTGCCGTCGCTGCGAAACAGGATCTGCGCGCGAGCGCCGATGTCCCATGGCCGAATCGGACCGCTCAGCCGCTCGTGTAACTGGGGTCGCGCGGCGGTGCTGCTCGGATCGTGTTGCTTGATCGGGCAGGTCGAGGCCGATGCTGCCGATACTGTGGTCGCTACTTTCACGGGTGGTGCAATTACCAGCGCCGATCTGCAGTCCGTTTTGGCCCAGCGGCTGCCGATCCAAAAGGATCTGATGCAGCGCGAGGGTGCGGTGCGGGATGTGCTGGAGAGCATGGTTCGCTATGATCTGCTGGTGCGCGCAGCCGAAGCGCGTGGCTATCGCGACCACGTTCGCGTGCGCACGGCGACCCAGGCAAAGGCCAACGAGCTGCTCGTGCTGTCGCACGCGACCGTGGAGGCGAGCGCGATCAGTGAGGAGGAGGTCGCGCGAGCCTACGCCGAGCATCGGCGCGAGTACTCGCGGCCCGCGCTGCGACGCGCGAGCCACGTGCTCCTGCCGACTCGAGCGGAGGCAGAGGCATTGATCGCGGAGCTCAAGGGGGCGACCCGCGAGCGCTTCGCACGCGTCGCGAGCGATCGCAGCAGAGATCCTGCCACGAAGAATCAGGGTGGTGAGCTCGGCTACTTCGACAAGGATGGCAACACCGAGCGCGGGGTCGCGGGCTTTGCGAGCCCGCAGCTGGCGGCGGCGGCGTTCGAGCTGCGCGCTGTCGGTGAGATCACGCGCACCCCAGTCGCTACACCGCAGGGCTGGAGCGTGTTGATGTTTACCGGTGAGATGCCGGCATCCGAGATGTCCCGCGCGCAAGCCGATGCACGCCTGCGCGAGCAACTCGCAGGGGCACAGAGCGCGGCCAAGCTCGAGGCGCTGATCGCGGAGCTGCGCGACAAGCACAAGCCAGTCGTGCACGCGTCGCTCATCGACTCCATCCAGCTGCCGGCCGCGGAACCGACGCAGATCCCCTCGGGTTTTCCAGCTGCACCGCCTGATCCGCGCGAGCCGCCCAAGCTCGTCGAGCCGGACGGCATATGAGCCTGTCGCTAAGTTGCTGAAAGTAGGCGCCTGCGGAAGAGTGTTCGCATGGCGCAGAGCGACGCGTTGGCAGATCAGATCGAGCTCTTCGAAGCCTATCTGCGTGACGAGCGTCGCGCTTCAACCAACACCCTGCGCGCGTACGGCCGCGACTTGCACGAGCTCTACACGTACGCGCAAGCGAGCGGCCTGCCGCTCGCTGCGTCACAACTCGACGTCACCGCGCTGCGCGCATTCCTCGCTGAGATCTCGCGCCACTGCACGAGCGCAACGCTGGCGCGCAAAGTGGCCGCGGTGCGCGCGTTCTATCGCTTCCTCAAGCGACGCGGCATGGTCGAGCGCGACTCGGGCACACTGCTTCGCGCGCCGAAGGTTCCACGAAAACTGCCCACGTTTCTCGGCGTAGACGACGCCGCTTCGGTCGTGACCGAGCCCAGCAAAGGCGCCGCGACAGAAGCGCTGGCGTTGCGCGACCGCGCGCTTTTGGAGTTGCTGTACGGCGCTGGCGCGCGTGTGGCGGAGGTCGCTTCGCTCAGCCTGCAGCGGCTCGATCTCGAGCAACGCACCGTGCGCGTCCACGGCAAGGGCGAAAAGGAACGGGTATTGCCGCTCGGGGCGCCTGCGGTGCAAGCGCTCCTCGAATATCTCGCGGTGCGATCTGAGCTGCGGAACCGACGCACCGGCAAGCAAGATCCACGTGCTCTCTTCCTGGGCCGCTACGGCACAAAGCTCGGCGTGCGCCAGATCCGTGCGCTCGTGAAGCGCTACGGCATGCGTGCGCTCGGACATGCGGACGTGCATCCACACGCGCTCCGGCACAGCTGTGCGACGCACCTGCTCGACGCGGGTGCCGACCTGCGTGGCATCCAAGAGCTGCTAGGCCACGCCAGCATCTCGACCACCCAGCGTTACACCCATGTGAGCGTCGACCGGCTCCTCGAAGTGTACGCGCGGGCCCATCCGCTCGCGCGCGCGCACGCGCTGCCGGACGCTACGAAGCCGCGCTCGAAGCCTTGACAGGGCACGCTCGCGACCTAACTTGATCCGCCGCAGCTTTGCGCAATCCGCGCGCGTAGAGACGAAGTCGCGGCCCGTGGCATGCGTGTCAATTACGGAGGTCTGAGTGAATTCTCGCGACGAGACGTTTCACGCCACCACCATCGTCGCCGTGAGACGTGGCAGCGGCGCAGCCATGGCAGGCGACGGTCAGGTCACGCTCGGCCAGACGATCGTCAAAGGCTCTGCGCGCAAGGTCCGCAAGCTGGGCGACGGGCGCGTGTTGTGCGGCTTCGCCGGCGCCACGGCCGACGCATTCACCTTGCTCGACCGCTTCGAGGCAAAGCTCAAAGCGTTTCAGCACAACCTGGCGCGCGCCTCGCTGGAGGTCGCACGCGATTGGCGCACCGATCGCTACCTGCGCAAGCTGGAAGCCATGCTGCTCGTGATGGACAGCTCCACGACGTTTTTGATCAGCGGTACGGGCGACATCGTCGAGCCGGACGAAGGCGTGATCGCGATCGGCTCGGGCGGCAACTATGCGCTCGCGGCCGCGCGCGCCATGCTCACCCACACGCAGCTGTCGGCTGCGGAGATCGCACGCGAGTCGCTGCGCATCGCGAGCGAGATCTGCGTGTACACCAACTCGTCGATCGTGCTGGAGGAGCTCGCATGAACGCGCCGATCGGCTTTACGCCGCGGGAAATCGTGTCCGAGCTCGACCGCTACATCGTCGGTCAAGCCAAAGCCAAGCGCGCCGTTGCGGTCGCGCTTCGCAATCGTTGGCGGCGTCAATCAGCTCCGCCCGAGCTGCGTGACGAGATCATGCCCAAGAACATCATCATGATCGGACCCACCGGCGTGGGTAAAACGGAGATCGCGCGCCGGCTGGCGAAGCTCGCGCAAGCGCCGTTCGTGAAGGTGGAAGCCTCGAAGTTCACCGAGGTCGGCTACGTGGGCCGCGACGTGGAGTCGATCATCCGCGACCTGGTCGAGAATGCGATCAGCGTGCTGCGTGAGGAACAACGCGAGCGCGTAGCAGCGCGCGCCAAGGTGGCTGCAGAAGACAGGTTGCTGGCGGTGCTGTTCAAGCCGCAGCCAGACCTCACGCCTGGGATTCGGCCGTTTTTGGTCTCTTCACAGGGCACGGTGCAGCGGCCCGAAGCGCCTCCACGCGATCAAGAGCAGCTGCGCGCCGACTTGCGGGCGGGCAAGCTCGACGACTCGCAGGTCGAGATCGAAGTCTCGGATACGCAGCACCCGCTCGTATCGATCTTCGGCTCCGGACACGGCATGGAAGAGATGGAGTCGCAGCTGAAAGACATGCTCGGTCAGCTGCCCGGCATGCGCGCCAAGAAGCAGACGCGGCGCATGAGCGTAAAAGACGCCCGGCGCGTGCTCGAAGAGGAAGAAGCGCAGAAGCTCATCGACATGGACGCCGTGCGTCGCGACGCGGTCTCCCGCACCGAGCAGTCCGGCATCGTATTCCTCGATGAAATCGACAAGATCGCTGGGCAGCGCGCAGCCCAAGGGCCCGATGTCTCGCGTGAGGGCGTGCAGCGGGACCTCCTGCCCATCGTCGAAGGCTCTACAGTCAACACGAAGTACGGGCCGGTGAAGACCGACCACATTCTGTTCATCGCCGCGGGCGCTTTTCACGTGTCACAGGTCTCCGACCTCATCCCCGAGCTCCAAGGACGCTTTCCGATCCGGGTCGAGCTCGAGGCGCTCGAAACCAAGGATTTCGTGCGGATATTGAAAGAGCCGAAGAACGCGCTCACGCGTCAATATGAGGCGCTGATGGCGGCGGAGTCGATCGAGCTGAGCTTCACCGACGCTGCCATCGATGCGATCGCGGAGTTTGCCGCGCAGGCCAACCGGCGAGCCGAGAACATCGGTGCCCGCCGCTTGCACACTGTGATGGAGGCACTTCTGGAGGACCTCTCCTTCGACGCTCCCGAGCGCTCCGAGCGGCGCGTGGTCATCGACGTGGAAGAGGTGCGAAAGACACTGTCTCCGATCCTGGCAGATGAGGACCTGGCCCGGTTTATCCTGTGAGGGACCTGCGCTATGCTGCGCGCCCCTTGTCCCTAGATGGACGCATTGGATAAGCAGTGGAAGAGCTGATCGAAAAAGCCAGGATCCTGCAGGAAGCGTTGCCGTACATCCGGCGCTTTCACGGGCGCACGTTTGTAATCAAGTACGGTGGCAGCGCGATGACCGATGCGTCGCTGCAGGCGAGCTTCGTGCGCGACGTCGTGTTGATGAAGTACGTCGGCATGAACCCTATCGTCGTGCACGGGGGTGGCCCGCAGATCGATCAGACGCTGCGCGCGCTCGGCATTACCCCGCAGAAAGTCGAAGGCCTGCGCGTCACCGACGACCGCACGATGGAAGTCGTCGAGATGGTCCTCGCCGGGCGCATCAATAAACAGATTGTTTCGTTGATCTCTCAGCAGGGCGGGCGCGCGGTTGGGCTCTCGGGCATCGACGACGGTTTGTTGCTCGCGCGTAAAGCGACACCGGTGCAGACCAAGAGCGGTCCAGTCGACACGGGTCGGGTCGGTGAGATCCGCGAAGTGCGGACGGGCGTCGTGACCGCGCTCGTGGGCGCGGGATTCATCCCGGTGATCGCGCCGCTCGGCATCGACGAGCAGGGCAACTCGCTCAACATCAACGCGGACACCGCGGCCGGCGAGATCGCCTCCGCGCTGCACGCTGAAAAGCTCGTGCTCATGACGGACACCGCGGGCGTGTGTGACCGCGACGGCAAGCTTCTCCACTCGCTCAGCGCTTCGGAGATCGCGCGCCTGCGCGAGAGCGAAGTCATCACAGGCGGCATGATTCCGAAGGTCGAGTGTGCGCTCGCCGCGCTGTCAGGTGGCGTGAACAAGGTGCATGTGCTCGATGGGCGCGTGCAGCACGCCATCTTGCTAGAGATCTTCACCGATCGCGGCATCGGCACCGAGATCCTGCGGCAGTAGCTCGCGATCCCTTCGCTTTTCAAAGTCTGTTAGCTCAGCGACTGAGACTCAATTCTATGACCAATCAAGCCACTGTCTCTGCAGCGCGAGAAGTTTTGTTGGGTAACTACCGCTCGAACCCCGTGGTGTTTCGCGAGGGCAAGGGCAGCCGCCTGATCGACGTCGAAGGCAAGAGCTACCTGGACCTGTGCGCGGGCATCGCGGTGGTCTCGGTTGGGCATTGTCATCCTGAGCTGGTGCGCGCGATCAGCGAGCAAGCCGCCCGGCTCATGCACGTCTCGAACTTGTTTTACAACGAGCCGAGCATCGAGCTCGCGCGCGAGCTGAGCAAGCGCACGCCGTACACGAAGTTCTTCTTCTGCAACAGCGGCGCAGAGGCCAACGAAGGCCTGCTCAAGCTCGCACGTCGTCATCACTTCGAGCGCGGCGACAAAGAGCGTCGCGGCATCGTGACTGCGCTCAACAGCTTCCACGGGCGCAGCATGGGCGCGCTCACGATGACCGGTCAGCTCAAGTACCAAGAGGGCATGGGCCCGATGGTGGGGGAGGTCGATCACGTACCTTATGGCGATCTCGGCGCGCTGGAGCGCGTGGTCGGGCAGCGCACGGCGGCGGTGATCTTGGAGCCAGTGCAAGGCGAGGGCGGTGTGCTCGCCGGCACGCCGGAGTACCTGCGGGGCGTGCGCGCGCTTTGTGATCGCGCGGGCGCGCTGTTCATGCTCGACGAAGTGCAGACGGGCTACGGCCGCACAGGGCGTTTTCTCGCGCAAGAATGGAGCGGCGTGGTCGCGGATGCGGTTGCGCTCGCCAAGGGCATCGCCTCCGGCTTTCCGCTCGGCGCGATCGCGATCAGTGAAAAGCTCGCGGGTGGCTTGCCGCCCGGCAGCCACGGTACGACCTACGGCGGTAATCCGCTCGCGACGGCTGCGGCGCTGGCCGTGCTGCGCATCTTCGATAACGAGAAGGTGATCGAGAACGCAGAGCGGCAAGGCGCGTACCTGGAGAAGCGGCTCGCGGCGTTCGTCGCCGATGCCAACTTGCCTGCTGCGGGCGGCGTCCGCGGCCTCGGCCTCCTGCGCGGGTTGGCCGTCGCGGACGGCTACGATCCTGCAGCGCTCGTCGCCGATCTGCGCGCACGCGGTGTGCTGGTGTCGATCGCAGGGGGCAGCGTGCTGCGTTTTTCGCCGCCGCTCACGATCACGCAAGCGGAGCTCGATGAAGCGCTGGTCGCGGTAGAAGCCGCGCTCAAGGCCGCGAAACCTGTTCGACCTGGGGGTTGATAGTCATGCCTCGCCACTTCCTCAATCTGTTCGATCTCACGCCTGAAGAGCTCGAACATCTCCTCGACCGCGCCGATGCGATGAAGCGCCTGCGCGGACGCCTCGAGCATCCGCGTCCGCTCGCCGGCAAGAGCATCGGTCTGATCATGGAAAAGGCCTCGACGCGCACGCGCATCAGCTTCGAGGTCGGCATCCACGAGCTGGGCGGGCAACCGGTGCCGCTGGCCAGTCGCGACACGCAGCTCGGTCGCGACGAGCCGCTCGCTGACACGGCCAAAGTGCTCTCGCGTTATCTGCACGGGGTGGTGATTCGCACGCACGCGCACGAGCGCATCGAGACCCTGGCGTCGGCATCGCAGGTTCCCGTGATCAACGCGCTGACCGACAAGTTCCACCCGTGCCAGCTGCTCGCCGACCTGATGACCATTCGCGAGCAGCGCGCCGAAGGGCTCTCCGGCTTGGTGGTCGCCTGGGTTGGCGATGGCAACAACATGGCGCATTCGTGGCTGTTGGCCTCGGCGCTCGTCGGCTTCGAGCTGCGGATCGCGTGCCCTGAGAACTATGCGCCGCTGCCCGAGGTGGTCGCGCGCGCAAACGCGCTCGGTCGCGGCAAGCGCGTGATCACGACGGACATCGATGCCGCTGTGCGCGGCGCACACGTGATCACAACCGATGTCTGGGCGAGCATGGGCCAAGAGGACGAGCGCGAGGCACGCGAGCGCGCGTTCGCGGGCTTTACTGTGAGCGAAGCCCACATGGCGCTGGCCGCGCGCGACGTCATCTTCCTACACTGTCTGCCCGCGCATCGTGGCGAAGAGGTGGAAGCTGCGGTGATCGACGGTCCACGCTCGCGCGTGTGGGACGAAGCCGAAAATCGCCTGCATGCTCAAAAGGCGCTGTTAGAGCTGCTCTACTCGACGCCGCACAAGTAACTACACTCGGTTGTGCCGCTGACAGCGGCCACTCTCGGTACACCACCCGCAAGTGGTACGCTCGAGCCGCTTGTCCTGGCCGGTCCAGGGCAGCGGTAGGGCGGGCGCGAGGTGAGCGCGGTACCTGACAAATCGCTGGAAGAGCTGGAGACTGAGCTCGTCTCAGCCGAAGCGCGCGCGCGCATCCTGTCTGCCGGGCGGCTCAAGCTCACCTTGGCTGTGTTCATGACGGCCATCTCGCTTGGCCTCTCTGCGCTGATGTTCTCGGGCGTGGACCGGATCTTCAGTTGGTTGACGCCGTCGATCAGCAATGATCTGCGCCACAAAGCATTGCACGGCGCGCTCGAGCTCGCGCAGAGCGCGCAGCTCGGCTTGGTCACTGCTGACGAGAACGCGGTCGCCGATGCAGTGACCGAGTACGAGCACGACAGCGATGTGACCGGGCTGCTCGTCACGGCGCACGAGAGCTCACAGGTGCTGTACTCCAAGTCCAAGCTGGATATCCGCGCGTTCGGCAGCTTGCTCGGGCTCGACAAGGGCAAGGTGCACGACCTCGGCGAGCACTACGGCACGTGGATGAGCTCTGAGATCGAAGGCGCGCCGGTCGGGACGGTGGCGGTGCTGATCAGCAAAGCGCGGCTCGCGGCAGGTGAGCAGCTGCGCCAACAAGTGCTGCGCTTGGCCGGCTTGGGATGTCTGGCAGCGCTGGCCGCGAGCTTGATCTTCGTGAGCATGTACATCGGGCCGATCTTGCGAGTCACCGGCCTGACGTTCGCGCGCTTGGAGAGCACGACCGAAGCCGCGCTGGCGGCCGCGCGCCTGAAGAGCGAGTTCCTTGCGAACATGAGCCATGAGATCCGAACGCCGATGAACGGGATCATCGGTGTGCTCGATCTGCTGAATCGCACCGCGCTCAGCCCGAAGCAGCAGCGCTACACCCAGACCATCGACAGCTCGGCGCGCAGTCTGCTGACGATCATCAACGACATCCTCGACTTCTCGAAGCTCGAGGCCGGCAAGTATGAGATCCGTCAGGATGACTTCGAAGTGACACAGCTGGTTCAAGACGCGACTGAGCTCTTGTCACCCAAGGCGCACGCCAAAGGTCTGGATCTGGTCGTGCATTCCGAGCCGGACGTTCCAGACTTCGTGCGCGGCGACGGTGATCGCTTGAAGCAAGTGATCATCAACTTGCTCGGCAACGCGATCAAGTTCACTGAGCAAGGGCACATCGTGCTGCGCGTCTCGGTCGACGCTTCGAGCGCGGAGCACCTGGTGCTGCGCTTCGCCATCACCGACACGGGCGTAGGCATCCGGCCCGAAGACCAGGCGCGCCTGTTCGGCGTATTCTCGCAGGTCGACGGCTCGCTCACGCGCAAGTACGGTGGAACGGGTCTCGGGCTCGCGATCTCGCGGCGCATCGCTGAAGCCATGGGCGGCGAATGCGGCGTGCAGAGCGAGCTCGGCAAAGGCAGCACGTTCTGGTTCACTGCCAAGGTGGGGCACGCCGCGAGCGAGCCCGCACGCCGGCCACGCATGAGCGGCGTGGACGTCAAAGTGCTCCTGGCGTCGTCCAGCGAGGCGCAGCGCAGTGTGCTCGCTGAGCTGATGCAGCGCTGGGGCATGCGCTGCGACGTCGCAATCACGAGCGAGGAAGCTTGTGAGCGGGTGATCGAGCAAGGCACAGGCTTCAATCTGGTGGTGATGGACAGCGGCTTGCAGCGCAGCGACGCCGATCAGCCCGACCTGGCCGAGCTGTGCATCGCCGAGGATCTGCCGGTGATTCGCTTGCTCGCGACCACCGAGGTGGGCGCGCAGGTCGGATCGCAAGCGTTCTTGTGGAAACCGGTGCGCGTGTCGGAGCTGTACAACAGCATCGTCGCCGTCTCGACAGGCAAGGACCTCGCGCTGCGCATGCGCGAACAAGCCGCGCCCGAGGCTGACGCTGATGGCGGCGGCCAGGGGCGCGTGTTGGTTGTCGACGACAACGAAGTCAATCGCTTGGTCGCGTGTGAGCTGCTGAACGAGCTGGGCTACGACCACGACACTGCATGCAACGGACAAGAGGCAGTCGACAAGGTCCGCGCGGAGCACTTCGATCTCGTGCTGATGGACTGTCAGATGCCTGGCGTCGATGGCTTCCAGGCCACGACCATGATCCGTGCGCTCGAGGGTGAAAAGGCGCGCGTCCCGATCATCGCGCTCACCGCACACGCGATGGTAGACGACCGCGACCGCGTGTTGCGTGGCGGCATGGATGACTACGCGACCAAGCCGATCCGCGGACGCGTGCTGGCCAGCCTGCTCGCGCGCTGGCTGCCCGGCGCGAAAGCGCAGAAAGCGCCGAGCCGGTACGCGTTGCCGCAAGCGCCTGCTGAGGCAGAGGCCGCTGAGATCACGCTCGATCCGACGCTTCCGCGCTCTCGGCGCGTGGTGGAGCTGTTCCTGCAGACCGTACCGGAGCTCGTGGCGACGCTTACGGCGGCGGTGCAGTCGAAAGACTCCGTCGCGACGAAACAGCTCGCCCACAAGCTCAAGGGTAACTGCTTGAGCCTCGGCGCAAATCGCATGGCGGCTGTCTGCCACAGGCTGGAGCTGGCTGCCGCTGCTGGCAAGATCGACCTTGCAGCCGCCAGCTGCATCGCGCCCGAGCTGTCTGCAGTCACCCCGCTCTTGACCGAAGTGCTGCAATCACAAGCTGACAACGACACCCAGGCGGCGAGCGCATGACCCAAGGCAGAAACTCCAAAGAGGCAGGGAGCAAGAGCCGCTCGAACAGTGTGCTCGTGATCGATGACAGCGACATCGACCGTCAGGTGATCGCGGACATTCTGGCTCTCGCCGGCTTCGTCGTACACCAGCTGCCCTCTCCGATCGGTGCGACGCGCAAGGCGCGCGACTTGCAGGTGGCTGCCGTCGTGATCGATCAGAACTTACCTTCGCTCGATGGGAGTAAGCTCGCGGCCCTGTTTCGAAACGCGGGTCTCTCCGACCTGCGCGTGATCCTGACGTCGAGCTCGGACGAGATCTCCATGTTGGAGATCACCAAGCGCGCAAAGGCGGATGCGTTTGTCGCCAAGCAGCGGCTGCGCGAAGACTTGGCGGAAACAGTCCGACGCCTGCTCGGCAAGTAGCGGCGATGTAGCAGCGGCGTACACCCGCGTGAAGTCGGCTGGCTGGTCGATTCCAAACTGCGACGAAACGAGCGCCGCTCCTGGCTGCGGAAGCGCAGCAGTTTGTGCCGCTGTCACAGCGCGCTTATGCGCGCATACAGCGCTGGCCGTTCTCGCTTCTGTAGGTTCGCACCCTCGTGCTTCAGTCCCCCGTTCGCGGATGTTAGACTCGCTGTTGAATGTAGTGTCGACTGGGTGAGGCGTGGCGCCACGAATCCCGACTTTGAACCGCGGTGTAGACGTCTACTCGTTGCCGCTCAACACAAAGGAGGGCTTT
>Ga0190269_10000508_pt1 | contig 19750 bp, 15 predicted proteins | sample Popmic249IS_FD_133749 | JGI IMG/M metagenome (GOLD analysis project Ga0190269, IMG submission 133749) | Populus adjacent soil microbial communities from riparian zone of Blue River, Arizona, USA - 249 IS | ecosystem: Environmental > Terrestrial > Soil > Riparian zone | place: USA: Arizona... | reverse complement strand
TGCGCACACCGTGCGCCGCGTTGCGCGGCGAGAGCACTCTAATCACATCGGCAGTCGCGGGACCCGCGCCGCAAGCTCCGCGGCTCCCGACCTCCGAGTCATCACATCGGCGGTCGCGGGACCGGCGAGGTCTGTAACTCCTGCAGGGAGGTCCGCGGTATGCCATGGTTAGCGCTCCGCGGGCCGAACCTTATACCACCTGCACAGCGTGCCATGCCCCAAGCTTCTGCGCTCCGTCCACACCTTCTTGCTCCAGACAACTTCACGCCTGCGGCGCGTACGCCCTGGGGCGGTCGCCGCATCGTCGCGCGCTACAAGTCTGCGCTCGGGCTGGCGCGCGAGCTTTCGGAGCAGGCAGTCGGCGAAGCCTGGGAGCTGTCCTTCGGGCCGGAGCTGCCGAGTCGCACGCAGGACGGTGCGCTGCTCGCCGATGTGGTGGCCGAGGATCGCGAACGCTACCTGGGAGACGAAGCCGGGCGCGGCGCGAGCGCGTTGCTCGTGAAGTGGCTCGACGCGGCCGACGATCTCTCGGTGCAGATCCATCCGGACGTCGCGGATCCCGACCTCGCGGCGGACGAGACTGGAAAGCCGGAGTGCTGGTACATCGTGGCGAACGAGCCCGGCGCGGGCATCTATCTCGGGCTCGCGCACGGCGTGGACGCCGCACAGATGCGCGACGCGATCGCGCGCGGCGCGGACGTGTCGCAGCTGTTGCGCTTCCAGCCCGTTTCGCCGGGTGATTTCTATCTGCTGCCGCCGGGCTTACCCCACGCGGTGGGCCGCGGCGTGACGTTGGTCGAGCCGCAGTACGTCTTTCCAGGCAAGAAAGGCGTCACCCTACGCTACTGGGACTGGAATCGCCGCTACGACAGCGCGGGCCGCAGCGATCCCAACGGCCGCGGCCGAGAGCTGCACGTCGAGCGCGCGCTGCAGGTGACGGACTGGCAACGCGCAGGCGATCCGGCCTGGCTCGCGACGCAGCGCTGCGCGCTCGGCGCACCCGAGCTCGAGGGGCCCGCGCGCTGCGACGTACTGTGCGGGCCCGATGCGGCACCGGTCTCGTCGACGTTCTTGCGCGCCGCACGGCTCGCCGGCACGGGCTCGGTGGGGTTGCCGAGCTGGCGCACCCTGCGGGCGCTGACGGTGATCGAAGGCGCGGTGCAGCTGCGCGGTAGCTTCGGTGAGCTGCGGGTCGCGCGCGGGATGACCGCTGCGATCCCGGCAGGTTTGCTGGACGTGAGCTGTGAGCTGGATCGCGCGCACGCGATCGCCAGCAGCGTGGTGGTCGCGTAACCCGCGCGGCGCCCCCTCCTGGCCGACTTGACGGCGGAGTACGCGTTTGGAAGATTCCGCGACCCGACGTATGAGCCAGCAGCCCAAAGTCAGTATTCTGATCCCCATTTACAACGAAGAGGGGATCCTTCGTTCCTCCGTCGTCGAGCTGATCGATCGCCTGAAAGCTTTCGACTTCAGCTACGAGCTCGTCCTGGCGGAGAACGGCTCGGTCGACGCAACCGTCGCGATCTGCGAGGAGCTATCGCAGCAGTTCCCGCAGGTGCGCTTCTTCTCGGTGGGCTCGCCCGGCGATGGCAACTACGGCGAGGCGCTGCGCCAGGCCATGCTCGACGCGCGCGGCGAATACGTGTTCTGCGACGAGATCGACCTGTGCGACACGAAGTTCTACGCGCGGGCGCTGCCGGTGCTGGAGCGGCGAGAGGCGGATCTGGTGATCGGCTCGAAGCTCGCCGAGGGCTCGAAAGACGAGCGGCCGCTGCTGCGCCACGCGGGCAGCCTCGTGATAAACGGCATGCTGCGCGTGAGCCTCGGCTTCAAGGGCACGGACACGCACGGACTGAAGGCGTTTCGGCGCGAGGCGCTTCTGCCCGTCGCCAGGAGCTGCATCGTCGACAAGGACCTGTTCGCGAGCGAGTTCGTGATCCGCGCCGAGCGCGCCAACATCCCGATCCAGGAGATCCCCGTGCGCATCAAGGAAAAGCGCGCGCCCTCCATCCACCTGCTCCGGCGCGTGCCCAACGTGCTGAAGAACCTCGCGAAGCTGGTCTATGCGATCCAGATCAAACGCTGAGCGCACGCGCCTGTGTGCCATCTCGGTCGATCTGGACGAGATCTATTGCTACGCGGCGATCCACGGGCTGCACGCGCTGCCGGCCGATGCCGCACACGCCGTGTACAAGCGCGCGGTGCCGCGGCTCGCGGAGCTGTTCGCGAGGCTGGACGTCCCCGCCACGTTCTTCGCGGTCGGTAAAGATCTGGACGAAGCGCACGCGCGCGCCACGCTCGCGCAGCTGGCAGCGGCGGGCCACGAGATCGGCAATCACTCGCACGACCACCATTACGATCTCACGCGCCGTCCACGTGCCGAGCTGCGCGAGCAGGTGTCGCGCGCTGCGGACGCGATCGAACGAGCCGTCGGCGCGCGCCCGCTGGGCTTTCGCGCGCCAGGCTACACCGTGACCGATGAGCTGCTGGACGTGCTGCAGGAGCTCGGCGTTCGTTACGACTCGAGCGTGTTCCCCTGCCCCAGCTACTACGCCGCCAAGCTCGCCGCCATCAGCAGCTACCGGCTGCTCGGCCGCAGCTCGCACAGCATCGTCGATCATCCGCGGGTGCTCGGCGCACCGGCCGACCCGTACCGCATCGGCAAGCCGTACACGCAGCGCGGCAGCGCGCTGCTCGAACTGCCGATCGGCGTGACGCGCGCGGCGACCAGCCGGCTGCCGTTCATCGGCACGAGCGTGATCCTCGCAGGCGCGCAGGGCGCGCGTTGGTTGACGCGCGGCATGCTCGGCCGGCCGCTGATCAACCTGGAGCTGCACGGCATCGACGCGGCCGACGCGGAAGCCGATCAGCTCGGCGAGCTGCGCCGCGTGCAGCCGGACCTGCGCAAGCCGGCGGCCGAGAAGCTGGCCATCCTGGAGGCGGTGATCGGCCAGGTGCGCGCGGCGGGCTATCAGCTCGTGACCCTCGCGCAGGCCGCCGAGGTGTTCGCCGAAGCGGCTTAGCGCTTGCCGTCGTACACGACCCAGCCGCTAGACTCTTCGCCCTTGACCGCCTGCACCGCGAGCTTGTCTGCGCGCTCGTTCAAGAGCACGCCTGCGTGGCCGGGCACGTGGATGAGCTCGAGATCGGAGAAGCGCGTGAGCGCGGCCTTCACGCGCGCCACGAGCTCCTGATTCGCCTTCGCCTTCCAGCCCATCGACAACACGCCGATGGCGTATTTGCTGTCCGTGTGCATGCGCACGGGGCGCGCCGGATCGGTGATCACGGCCGCGGCTTCGAGGATCGCGGTCAGCTCTGCGATGTTGTTCGTGCCCTGCCCCAGGTACTGCGACAGCTCGCGGCGCACCGCGCCATCCTGGACCACCACGCCGATGCCCGCGGGCCCCGGGTTGCCGGAGCACGCGCCGTCGGCGTACACGATGATCGTGCCTTCGGCGTACGTTCGCTGACCCGCGCGCGCCGCGGCCGCGCTCTTCTTCGCCGCCTTGTCCTTGGCGCTCGCCGGCGCGGCCCCGGCCTCCGCGCAAGCGTCGTCCGGCAGCAGCTCGGCGTCCCCGATCGGCTCGAGATTGCGCTCGCCTGCACGGTACGCGCGCGCGTCTCCGGGCTTGTAGCGCACCTCGACGCGCCCGTCCGCGCCCTTCACCAGCTCACCCTGGGCATTGACGCGCGCCAACACACGCGCGCCTCTCAAATTCATCGGTTTCCACGGCACGAGCGCCCTGGTAGCACACTCGTCGGGTCGGCGTCGCGCGCCCAACGCGACGACATCACCGTGACAGCCGCAAAGACAACGCCTCGAGCAGGCGATCGGCGTCGACCTGCTCCACGCGGCCCACGCGCACGGGCCGCGCACCGCGCAGCTCGACCTGCAGATCGACGCGCGCCGTGGTCGCTGGCCAGAGCACGTTCAGCGCGAGATCGAGGCCGGCACCGGCCGCCACCAGCCCCGCCCCGATCACGAGCAAGACCGGCGCTCCACCGCGCGAGGCGTCGAGAAGCAGGCAGCCGCCGATGAAGATCCCGAGCGAGAGCGACAACACGCCGACGAGGCTGCGCAGAAGCGCGAAGCGCGCGCGCCGGAACGCGCCGGTCACCTGGTGCAGGGCATAACAGGCCTCGCTGGAGCGCAACGTGCGCCCGAGGAAAAGCGTGCGGCGGCGCACCCACAAGGTCTCGTCGCGCAGCTCGACGATCAGCTCGCGGCGCAGCGCGAGCAGCATGAACAGCAAGCGCTCGAGCGCTTGCAAGACCGCGTAGCCGCTCAGCCAACGCGCGAGCGCGACCGGAAAGCTACGCGAGGGCGCGCGCGACACGCCGTGCACGAGCAGCGCGCTCTTTCGGTCCTCGCGCGCCAGCGCGGAGAGGTGCGCGAGCGCAAGCGCGTGCGTGGCCGGATCGCGCGCCTGGTCGCGCAGCGCGCGCAGCACGCGCACGGAGTGCTCGCCGCCGAGCTGCGCCAGGGTGCTCATGCGCCAGGCGTTGTGCGCGCGCACGCGCGGCAGCGCGTGGCCCGTGGCGGCGTCGTCGCGCAGCACGGCGCGAAACAGCGCCTGCCGCAGCACGCCCGCATGTTCCGCTCTATCGCTCTGCAGCCGGCGCATCAGGCACGCGAGCAGGCGGTAGTCTGTGCCCAGCTCGAGCCAGTCCAGCCGCGCCACGAGGCGCTCCGCGGCGACTGCGCGCTCACGCGCGGGCATGTCCGAGAGCGCGAGGAGAAAGCCGTGCGCGGCGAACGCGCACACGAGCGCGAGCTCCGCGCTGTCCTCGGGACCACGCTCCAGCAGCGTGAGCACGTTGCCGAGCCCGGTGCCGGCGTTGTCCGGGCGCACGTCGAAGCGCGCGGCGCGCGAAAGAACGTGGCTGCGCTCGCAGTGCAAGCTGCGCGCGTCCGCCATGTGGCCGAGGATGTCGTAGACGAAGGCACCCAGCACGCGCCCCCGCCGGACGTGCTGCACACACTCGAGCGCAGCCTCCAGCTCCGCAGCTGTGGCCGGCATCACGGCAGCACCCCACTGCGCGCGCGGTCGCGTCGGCGTCGGCGCACGCGCAGGCGCGCGAGCTTCGGCGGCGGACGCCTGCGCTTCGGCAACGTGCCGAGGTACAGGTCGCTCGCGCGGTAGCGCGCGATGCCCTCGAGCACGAACACCTTGATCACGGCGCTCGCAGGCAGCGCCAGCATCACGCCGACGAAGCCGAACAGCTGGCCAAATGCCATCAACGCGAACAGCACCCAGACCGGCGACAGGCCGAGCTTGCCGCCGACCACGCGCGGCGTGATCAGCAGGCCGTCCAGCGTCTGGATCACCAGATACACGGAGATCACGGCCACGACCTTGCCGAAGCCCGTCCAGTGCACGAGCACCATCAAGAGGCCGAACACCAGCGCGACCGTGCTGCCGACGTACGGCACGAACGTGAGAAACCCGGCGAGCAGCCCGATCGGCACGGCGAGCGGCACGCCGATCAGCGCGTAGCCGAGCGCGTACAGGCTGGCCATGATGCCCATGACCGTCAGCTGCCCGCGCACGAAGTGGCTGAGCACGCCGTCCACCTGGATGGCCATGGACACGACGTCGTCGCGCACGCCGAGCGGCAGGAGGTCACGCCACAGGCGCAGGATGCGATCGAAGTCGTGCAGGAAGTAGAACGAGAAGACCGGCACGAGCACCAGGGTGCCGAGCGTGCCGAGCAGCGAGACCGTGCCGCCCACAGCTGCAGAGACCACGTCGCCCATCGGCGCGATCGCATCGCGCGCGAGCTCGAGCGCGTGGCTGCTGAGGTTCGTGAGCGCGTCGGCGACGCTCGGTGGCACGGGCACGCCGTGCGACTCGAGCCAGGGCCGCGCGTACGCGATCAGCCGCCCGAGCGCGAGCGCGGTGGTGCGCACGAGCTCGAACAGATCGGTGATCACCGTGGGCAGCACCATGAACACGAACAGCCCGAGCAGCAGCACGACCACCAGCAAGAGCAGCGCGATGCCGAGCGAGCGCGGCATGCGCGCGGCCTCGAGCCGGCTCACCGCGGGATTGAGCGCGTACGAGAACAAGAGCGCGAAGAACACGGGCGTGAGCGCCGCCCGCAGCCGCAACACGAGAAGACTCAAGCCGAAGAGCAGCAGCCCCAGGAGCACGATCCGCAGGAGTGGAGTGATGCGGGTCACGCGATGCTCGACGACCTTCCGATGCCGCGTTGTAGCACGGGCGGTTTTAGCACGGGCTCCGCGCCGGCTCAGCGCTCGAAGCAGTCGCTCGCGATGCCGAGGCGCGTGCGCAGGCGGCGGCTCTGCTCGATGAACCGCAACGTCACCGGATCGTAGTATCCGCTCGGTTGCGGGAGGTCGGGCTGATGGTGCGCGTAGAAGCGGTTCTGGCGCTCCATCGCCAGCTCGCGCACGTACTTGCCGACCATCGATGCGAGCGCCACGGGCAGATGGCGAGCGTCGGCGTCGATCTCGAACGACAACGAGCCCACGCCCGCCACGCGATAGCTCACGGCTTGTTTGGTGCGCAGCGGCTCCGAGACGCGCTCCGGCGGCAAGAGCGAGAAGTAACGCTCGTAGTCGCGGATGCCGCCCACCATGCCGAGAACGATCTCCAGCTCGGCCGCTCCCTCGCTCTCAGCGGCGGCGAGCACCAGCCGCTCGAACATCAGCAGATCGACGACCGTGCGCGAGCCGAGGCGGCGCAAGTGCTCGTTCATGCGCCCCGCGCACGTGACCACGCTGCGCGCCGAGCGCACGCTCACGCCGTGCTTGCGCAGGCGCGCCAGCTGCACGCGCCCCTCGGCCACCACGCCGTCGAACGCCGGCAGCTGCACGTCGAACGACCAGCACTGCGCGCGCGAGCGGCTCGGGCAGCTCTTGCGCAGCAGCTCAGGGCCGTCCAGCTCCAGCTGGCTCAGGAGCTCGTCCACACTGCTCGGCGCTCGACCGTGCAAAGATTCCATGATCGCCAGGGCGAGCCCCTCAGCGACCCGCATCTGGCCGAAAGCAGACGTCTGCTTGCTGTCCCCGATGCCCACGCGCGCGGCGACCCGCTGCAAGCGGGCGCGCTCGTACACGTCGACCTCCACGCACACTGACGTGGCGATGAGCGGGCCCAAGCGCGGGCCAAGCCCATTTTCGTCCACCCCAACCAGCAGCACGGCGCGGACGCTACCACGGGGCTGGACGATGTGAGCATAATGGGTTAATTGCCCGCGACTCGGAGGCGCTTTTCTGAGGTATGACTGAGCGCGACACGGACGTGACCGACGCACCCGCCCACGCGGGCATGGATCAGTTTACCGCCCACCTCGATCGTGGCTGGGATCTCGTCCACCGTGGGGATTTGCGCGGAGCTCAATTGTCGGCCGAGAAGAGCCTGGAGGTCGACTCCCAGGCCCCCGAAGCCCACAACTTGCTCGGCTACGTCAAAGCGGCGCAGGGCCAGGCTGACGAGGCGCTCGAGCTCTATCGCACCGCGATCGCGCTCGACGATACCTTCGTGGAGGCGATGCTCAACGCGGCCGAAGTGCTGATCCACCCGCTGCACGACTTCGACGGGGCGCTCAGCATGATCGAAGAGGCGCTCGACTTCGCGGAGAACCCGGACGAGACCGCGGATGCGCTTCTGCTCAAGTACGACGCGTACGCCCATCAAGGCGATCGCGAGGGCGCTCGCCGCGTGGTCCGCACGTTCCCGGATGGACCCTTCGAGAGCGCTCGGCTCGACTTCCTGGTCGGCCGCGCCCACTTCGAGAGCGGAGATCAGCAAAAAGCGCTGCGCTTGCTGACGCACGCGGTCGAGCTCGAGCCGGGCTACGGCGACGCCCACTACACCCTGGGGCTCGTGCACGAGGCGCTCGGCGACAGCAAGGCCATGGTGTCGGCGTTTCTACGCGCACGAGAGGCCGATCTCGCGCTCGCGCCGGTGGCGTGGGCGCCCGGCCGCAGCGCCTTCGAAGATCTCGTGCGGGCCGCGATCGTGCGGTTGCCGAAGCCGCTACACGCGGCGCTCGAGGGGGCGGAGCTGTTCGTGGTGGAGCTGCCCGGCGCCGAGGTGATCGCAGACGGCGTCGATCCGCGCACGAGCGTGCTGCTCGACACGCAGGAGCGCAGCCGCGCAGGACTCGACGTGAGCAAGTCGAGCGCAGAGCTGCAGCAGCCGCGCGTGGGACGCATCTTCTTCTACCAGCGCAACACCGAGCGCGCCGTGGAGGACGCGAGCGGCCTGAACGACGAGATCTACCTGGCGCTCGAAGAAGAGCTGTGCGCCGCGTTCCCGGAGCTCGCGCCGCACGCCACTCGGCTCGGCCTCGACGACGACGACGCCGAGCACGAGGGCGAGCACTGAATCGCTTCAGCGCACTTCGACTTTCACCGGCTTCAGGTTCCAGATCTCGTCGGCGTACGCCTTGATCGTCGCATCGCTCGAGAAGCGACTGCCGCCGGCGATGTTGTACGCCGCCTTCCGGTGCCAGTCGCGCGGCGAGTGGTACAGGTCCGCCGCCGCGTGCATGGCCGCGCTGAACGCGGCGAAGTCTGCGCACACCATGAAGTGGTCGTGGTGGCGCAGCACGTTCACGATCGATGCGTAGCGATCGGGATCGCCCAGGCAGAAGAAATCGGAGCCGATGAGCGCGATGGCGCGCGCCAGCACCGGGTCACTGTCGATGACCGCGCTCGAGTCGTAGCCGCGCCGGTAGAGCGCCTGCACCTCGTCGACCGTGAGACCGAACAGGAAGAAGTTCTCCGGGCCCACGGCGTCACGGATCTCGACGTTCGCACCGTCCAGGGTGCCGACCGTGAGCGCGCCGTTCATGGCCAGCTTCATGTTGCTGGTGCCAGACGCTTCCTTGCCCGCCTGAGAGATCTGCAGCGACACGTCCGCCGCAGGGATGATCGACTGCGCGAGCGACACGCCGTAGTTCGGCACGAACACGACCTGCAGCAGCTCGCGCGTCTCGGGATCCTCATTGATCACGCTCGCCACGTCGTTCAGCAGCCGGATGTGCAGCTTCGCCATGGCGTACCCGGGAGCGGCCTTGCCCGAGAAGATGTACGTGCGCGGCGTGTGGCGCTGGCCCTTGTGGTCTTTCAGGTACAGGTAGTGGGCGATCAGCTCGAGGCACGCCAGGAGCTGGCGCTTGTACTCGTGGATGCGCTTGATCTGCACGATGAACATCGAGCCCGGGTCGATGTTCGCGTTGACGAGGCGCTTGAGCAGCTTGGCGAGGCGCTCCTTGTTATCGCGCTTGACCTGAGCGAGCCCGTCGATGAACGCGGGATCCTCGACGTGCGCGTGCAGCTTGGTGAGCTGCGTGAGCTCGCGCCGAATGAACTCGTTGCCCACGCGCTGGACGAGCAACGCGGACAGGCCGGGGTTCGCGTACAGCAACCAGCGCCGCGGCGTCACGCCGTTGGTCTTGTTGTTGAAGCGCTCCGGCCAAAGCTCGTAGAAGTCGCGCAGCAGCTCGTGCTTCACGAGCTCGGTGTGCAGCGCGGCCACCCCGTTGATGCTGTGCGAGCCGACCGTCGCGAGGTTCGCCATGCGCACGGACTGCGTGCGCCCCTCCTCGATGATCGACATGCGCTCCATGCGACCGATGTCGTTCGTGAAGCGCGTGCTCACCTGGCGCATGAAGCGGTGATTGATCTCGTAGATGATCATCAAGTGCCGCGGCAGAAGGCGCTGGAACATCGGCACCGGCCACTTCTCGAGCGCCTCGGGCAGCAAGGTGTGATTGGTGTAGGCCACCGCGCGCTGCGTGATGTCCCACGCGACGTCCCAGTCCACGCCTTCTTGGTCGACGAGCACGCGCATCAGCTCGGCGACCGCGATCGCGGGATGCGTGTCGTTCAGCTGCAGCGCCGCGCGCTCGGGCAAGAGGCGCAGATCCGTGTGATGTTGCTTGAAGCGGGCGAGGATGTCAGCGATCGAGCAGGCCACGAAGAAGTATTGCTGCTTGAGGCGCAGCTCGCGGCCTTCCTCCGTGTGATCGTTCGGATAGAGCACCTTCGAGATGCTCTCGACCTCGACCTTCTCTTGCACCGCGCGCCGGTGATCGCCGTCGTTGAACACCTGCAGATCGAAGTCGCGCGAGGCGCGCGCGGACCACAGGCGCAAGGTGTTCACGTTGTCCGTGTCGTGACCGACGATGAACGAGTCGTACGGCAGGCCGATCACCGGGCGTGTGTCCACCCATTCCACGTGCAGCTTGCCGTCCTGATCGCGGCGCATCTCGCAGTGACCGTACAGGCGCACGGTCTGCGCGTGCTCGTGGCGCGGCAGCTCCCAGGGATTGCCGTACTGCAGCCAGTGATCGCGGTGCTCGACCTGCTGGCCGTGCTCGATGCGCTGCTCGAAGATGCCGTAGTCGTAGCGGATGCCGTAGCCGACGGCCGGCAGCTCGAGGGTAGCGAGCGAGTCCATGAAACACGCAGCGAGCCGCCCGAGGCCGCCGTTGCCGAGGCCGGGATCGCCCTCGGCCTCGATCACGTCGTCGATGTCGAGTCCGTGCTCGGTGGCCAGCTGCTCGGCGAGCTCCCACAAGCCTAGGTTCACGAGGCACAACCCCAGGCTGCGACCGGTGAGAAACTCCGACGACAGGTAATACACGCACTTCACGTCGCGCTCGCGATAAGTGCGCTGCGTGGCGAGCCAGCGCTGCACCAGCCGATCGCGCATCGAGTGCGCCATGGCGCGGTACAGGTCGGGCGCGGTCACCTCGTGACGATCTTTGACGCACGTGTAGAGCAGGTGATCGCGAACGGTGCGACGGAACTCCTCGGGGCTGATGCGCCCCGGGAACCCCGGCGGGGGTCGCACGGACTTCTTCTTGCTATCCGCTTGATACAGATCATGCATGCAAAGACGCCTCGATCACGGGTTGGCACAGCAGGGTCCACCGCTGCTGTCTCCGCCCCTTTTCACTGTTGTTACCGATGTGCAACGCGTTGAAATGCCTTCCCATTCCTGTCGCGATCAGCTCATCTTAAGGCAAAACACCTTGGGCTGACAGATCGGTCCGGAAGGCATCGGTATCGTATGAACGCAGCAGCCAGCGGCAATGCGGTGAGACGCGTGGGCATGGTGTTCTCCGGGGGCCCGGCACCCGGGGCCAACGCCGTGATAGCGGCTGCGGCCAGTGCTTTCCGACGCGCCGGCGCGGAGGTCGTGGGCGTGCTGCGTGGTTATGCCGGCCTCCACGATCGGCCGGAAGGCGCTCCGCTGCAAGAGAACATCGACTATCGCATGGTCAAAGATGCCGACCTGCGCGGACTACGTAATCAACGCGGCGTGTGGCTCGGCACAGCGCGCACCAACCCGGGACGCGAGGTAAACGTGGTGGCGGATCTGGACGATCCGCACAAGACGCGCGGACTGCAGCGCGTGTACGACGGGCTGCGCGAGCTCGAGCTCGACGCGCTGATCTCGATCGGGGGCGACGGCACGCTGCGCACGGCGAACCTGCTGTTCGAGTACCAAAAGCGGCTGCCCCCGCAGCAGAAGCGCGTGCGCGTGGTGCACCTGCCGAAGACGATCGACAACGACTACGCGGGCATCGACTTCACGTTCGGCTTCTTCACCGCGGTCGATGTGATGGCCAAGGAGCTCCTGAACCTGCGCGCGGATGCGATCGCGACGCAGAGCTACTACCTGGTGTCGACCATGGGGCGGCGCGCGGGCTGGCTCGCGTACGGCGTGGGCATCGCGGGCGAGGCGCACCTCACCCTGGGCGTGGAGGACGTGCAAGGCGTCTTGCGCGATGGCAGCGGCCGGCTCGATCCCAACGCGCTCGTGAACTTGCTCGTGGAGCTCATCACCACGCGCGAGGGTCGCGGCAAGCGCTACGGCGTCGTGGTGCTGGCGGAGGGGCTCGCCGAGCTGCTGCCGGACAGCGAGGTCGCGCACCTGCCGCGCGATGCGTACGGACACATCTCGTTCAGCAGCTTCGACTTCGGCCGCGTGCTCGCGGGTCGGGTCGCTGCACGCCACAAGGAAGTGACGGGCAAGAGCGTGAAAGTCACGGGCGTGCAGATCGGCTACGAGTCGCGCTGTGCGGCGCCGCACGCGTTCGACGTGTTGCTCGGCAGCCAGCTGGGGCTCGGCGCTTATCGCGCGCTCACGAATGAGGAACTGGATGGACACATGGTCAGCGTGTCCGGTCAGCTCGACCTGCGTTACATCCCATTCGAGAAGCTGATCCGTCCCGGCACGCTGACGCCGGAGGTGAGATACGTCGATCCCGGCAGCGACTTCCATGCGCTCGCGCGCCGTCTGGCGACGAGAGTCCAGTCGTTGGGGTAGCGACGACAACCTCACGTGCACGGGACGTAGGGCCAACGCTGCAGACCGTGGTAGCGTTCGGTCATGGGTCAGCTGGAGAAGCTGTCGCTCGGGCCCGGGTGGCAGGCGTTTGCGGTGCCGGAGCAGTATCTGCACGCGGCGCTGGTGCTCTTGACCGCGACTCTGTCAGGCCTAGCGCTGGCGTTTCATCCGGTCTACCGCGGGCGGCCGCTGGGGCTCGACGATCTGGAGCAGCGCAAGACGCTGGTCCTCTACTCCAGCATGGGCGCGCTGATCGCGATCATCTGCACCGTCGCCCCGTCGATGGCCTTCGTGATCTTCGGCATCGGTGGCTTGATGCGCTTTCGCACCAACACCGGCGAGTCCAAGACGACCGGTCACACCATCATGGGCACGATGATCGGGCTGTGTTGGGGGCTCGAGCTGCAGCTGGTGGCGGTGCTCGCGACCTTGTACTTCTGGCTCATGATCTACCTGCTCGAGGCCGTGCGCATCGAGCAGCTGGTGGTCGCCGGGCTCGATCAGGCGCTGTGGGGACGCGCGGCGGACGCGTATCGCGAGGTGCTGACGCAGGCCGGCTGCCGCGTGCTCGGGCACACCAAGAACTTCAAGAAGGGCCAGCTGACGTTCACCTTGCGCGTACCGCGCACGTTCACGAGCGATGAGGTGAGCCGCGCCGTGTCCAACGTGCCCGCCGAGCTGCGCGGCGCGTTCGACTGGCCGGAGTGAGCGCTCAGCGCTCCGGAGTGTCGTCCGCCGCCCAGGCCTGCGGGTCGAGCGCGCTCGCGTCGCCGCCGAGCTGCAGCCACAGGCTGCGGAAGTCCTCCGGCAGCGGCGCGTCGATGCAGACCGGTGCTGCGTCCCTCCGGCGCTCCGCGATGTGCGGCAGCCGCACGCGCGCGCAGTGCAACATGACGCGGCCCGCGCGCAGCACGCGCCCGTTCGTCAGCGTGCGCTGCATCGCACCGCCGTAGTGCCGATCGCCGAGCAGCGGCGCGCCCGCTCGCGCCGCGTGCACGCGCAGCTGATGCGTGCGCCCGGTCTTCGGCCGCAAGACGAGCAGCGCAGCTTCGTGGGCCACGCCGAGCACGCGATAACCGGACTCCGCGCGGTCGCCCTTGCTCGAGCCGGGATCGAGCGCGATGCGCCTGCGCGGCTCCCTCGGGTCCGTGGCGATCGACCAGTGCCAGCTGCCGCTCGTCGGCTCCGGTGCGCACCCGGCGATCGCAAGATAGTAGCGCTCGTAGCGGCCTGCCTTGCGCGCCGCGAGCAGCGCCTCGATCGCCTGGCTCGTGCGCGCGAACGTGACCACGCCCGTGACCTCGGCGTCCAGCCGCGACGACGCGTGCAGGCGCGGTGCGCCGGGATCGAGCTGCGCCGCGAGCTCCGTCAGGCAGCGCTTGCCGTCGGGGCTCGTCGTGGGCAGCCCGGATGGCTTGTACAGCCCGAGCAGCTGCGCGTCTCGATACAGCACCGCGACGCCAGAGCCCGCCGCCGTCAGCTGCTCAGTCATGCAACACTTGCAGCCTGCCAGCGTCGCCGTCCAGGAGCACGCGGTCTCCCGTCTTCACCGTGCGAGTGGCCTCGCGCAGGTTGACGACGGCCGGGATGCCGTATTCGCGCGCCACGACGCAAGCGTGCGACAGCGGCCCCCCCAGATCCGTGGCCAGGCCTCCCGCGGCGAGGAACAGTGGCGACCAGCCCACGTCTGCGGCCGGCACGATCAAGATCTCGCCGGGCTCGAGCCCCCCGATCTCTCGCGTGGAGGTGAGCACGCGCGCCTTGCCCTGCACCTGTCCCGAGCTCGCGGGCAGACCTTCCAGCACGTCGCGGCTGCTCGCGAGCGCGACGGCGGGCGGCGGGTAGTCCACGAACGTATCGGGCGGGTCGGGCAAGGTGCGGTCACGCTCGTACGCCGCGCGCCGCATCTGCACGAGCGGGCGCACCGTCCGCAGCTCACCGCGCAGGAACGCGTGGAGCTCCTGCAGGCTGAGGAAGAACGCTGCATCGGGGCCGATGTCCTGCTCGCGGATGGCCATGCGCCGCGACGCGTCGCAGGAGAGCAGGCGCATCAGGTCCAGCACCTGCACCACGTGATCGCGCAGCCGCTCGCGCTGACGCATGGCGTTGCGGACCACGGCGAGCAGCGCGAGCACCGCAGCCCGCGACGGCAAGCCGAGCTCGCGCAGCGCACGCTCCCCTTCCGCCCGCAGCGCCTTGCCGCGCGCGATCGCGCTCGGCACGCCGTCGGGCAGCGCGCGCAGATGCAGACGGATCGCGTCGAAGATCAGGGTGGGATCCTCGCGCCAGCGCGGCTCGGACAGCTCGGCCTCGCGGATGCCACGGTGCCCGAAGCGCCCCTGGAATGCGAGGACCGCGTCGCGCGCCGGACCGGGAGGCAATGCGTCCACCTGCAGCTCACGGCTGCCATTCACGATCACGTCTCGCACCGCCGGCTCGACCGCGACCAGCTCGGCGATGTGCAGCAGCTCGCGTGCGGGATGTGCGCTCTCCACGTCTTCGAGGGAAGACAGCAGGTCCCGCTGCAGCTTGGCTGCGCCCTCCGCTCCGCGCGCGGCACGCAACGTCGCCGACAGCGGCACGAGCGCCGCGAGCAGGCCTCCGTACGCCGTGAGCAGCAGCCCGCCGGCCTCGTTCAACAGCTGCTCCGCATCCGAGAGCGTCTCGTCCAGCGCGAGCGACGACAATACACGCAGGTCGAGCGAGCGCACGCGCAGGCACTCGGCGCGGAAGCCGGGCTCGAAGCGCTCGATGCGCCCGCGCAGGCCCAGGTTCTCGCGTGCGAAGCGCGCCGCGGTCAGCGGCAGACGCGAGAGAAAGCCGATCGGCGAGGCATCGCGCCGGCCGCGCTCGAGCCGCTCGATCTCCGAGCCGCCGCCGAGCGGCAGCACGTTCTGCGGGCGCAGCCCCGGCACCTGGGAAGCGATCTGCGACAGCTCCGTCAGGTTCAGATAGATGCGTCCGCGAAAGTTGCCCACCAGGTTGGCGCGCCGCGGTACGGTGCAGCCAAGGGCGGCGAACGCGCGCCGGAAGCCGAGGTCGCTGAAGGCCGAGAGCACGGACCAGGTGAGCGGCGTCGCTACGCCCGGCAGCGCCTCACCGACGTTGACGTTCGACCACACCACGCCCGGCTCAGCGGTCAGGCTGCGCTCGTTTTTGGTCTTGCGCCGGCGCTGCGGCGTCGCCATGCGCTGCACGATGGGGCGCGCCTGGAGCACATACAATGCATCTCCGAGCAACGCCCACTCGACGTCGCGTGCGTCACCGAAGTGCCGCTCGATGCGGCGCCCGAGATCGGTGAGGCGCGACAGGGCGTGCTCGTCGAGCGCCTGGCGAGCCGCCAGAGGCTCGGCGACGGCCTGGATCTCCACGCCGCCGTCAGCGGCAGGCGTGCCGCGCCAGCGCTTCTCGCCCACCACGCGGTCGCGCAGAAAGCCGCTGGTCTTGTCGATGTAATACGTGTCAGGTGAGACGCGCCCGTCGGCCACCAGGTGGCCGAGCCCGTACGCCGCGTTGATGACCATCTCGGTCGCGTTAAGGGTGAGCGGGTTCGCCGTGAACAGCACGCCGGCCACGTCTGCTGGCACGAGCGCCTGGATCACCAGGCCCAGAGAGCCGGCCGACTCCAGCCCCAGCGCATTCAGGTACGAGAACACGCGCGGAGAAAACACGCTCGCCCAGCACTCGCGCACCGCCGCGAACAGCTGCGCGTCCGTAGTCACGTTCAGGCGTGTGGTGTGGAGCCCCGCGGCCGAGGCCGCCTGCTGGTCCTCGGCGGTGCTCGACGAGCGCACGGCGAGGCTCTCCACGCCAGCCTTGCGCATCTCCGCGAATGCCGCCGACAGCGCCTGGCAGAGGGCAGGATCGAGCTCGAGGGCCAGCGCGCGCTCGCGCGCTTCGGACAACGCTTCGTCAGGGCAGACACTGGCCTTGAACAAGGTGCTCGGCTGAAGCTCGGGCGGAAGGCCCACGCTGTAGGCTTGCTCCGCGGCCTCACAAGATAGCGCGTACGCCATGGGCACAGGAAAGCCAGCGCGCGCCAACACGGCGAGATTGCGGACCTTGCCGCCGAAGTGTCGCGCGGAGCGAGGAAGAATCGCGTCGATCGGCCTGAGGAGCGAATTCATGAGGAGTCAGGATGGCCAAAGTTCCAAGTGGGCCTGAATGCTGTTATGAGTGCTGCTTGTCGGCAACCGTACCACGTGTAGCGCTGTGCGCGCGTGATTACCGCTTGCTCGGGCTGAGGCACTCACGCAGCGCTCGGCTCGTCATCACGAACAAAGCGCTCGGTGGACGTTGCTCGACGTGGGCGCTATAGATTGGCCGCCGTGATTCGCCACATCAACGATTCGAACGAGTCACCCACATTGCCCGCCGCGCAACAGGAGCTCGAAGACGATCACTTCCACGACCAGTGCGGCGTCTTCGGCGTATTCGGCTCCCCTGAAGCGTCACACCTCACGTACCTCGGCTTGCACGCGCTGCAACACCGCGGACAGGAGAGCGCAGGCATAGCAGTCGTGGACGATGGTCGGCTGACCATGCACCGCGAGCTGGGCCTCGTGCGCGACGTGTTCAGCGCACACGTGCTCAATCGCCTCGTCGGCGATCGGGCCATCGGCCACGTGCGCTACTCCACCGCGGGCGAGACGCACGTGAAGAACGCGCAGCCGCTGGCCGTGGACTATGCGCTCGGCTCACTGGCGGTCGGACACAACGGCAACTTCACGAACTATGAAGAGCTCCGCGAAGAGCTGGAGAGTCAGGGCTCCATCTTTCAGTCCACCAACGACAGTGAGGTGCTCGTGCACCTGGTGGCGCGCTCTCAGGAGCCGCGCGCCGTGGACCGTGTGGCAGCCGCACTGACGCGCGTGCGCGGCGCGTTCAGCCTGCTGTTTCTGACCAACAAAGAGTTGATCGCGGTGCGCGATCCGCACGGCTTTCGGCCGCTGTCCGTGGGCAAGCTCAAGGGCAGCTGGGTGATCGCGTCCGAGCCTACGGCGTTCGATTTGATCGCGGCGGAGTTCGTTCGCGACGTCGAACCGGGCGAGATGATCGTCATCGACGACACCGGCATCCAGAGCTACCACCCGTTCGCGCCCACGCAGCGGCGCATGTGCATCTTCGAATACGTGTACTTCGCGCGGCCCGACTCCGATCTCTCCGGGTTGAGCGTGTACGAGACGCGCAAGCGTCTGGGCGAGACTCTGGCGCGCGAGTGCCCAGTGCCTGCCGACCTGGTGATCGCCGTTCCGGACAGCGGTGTGCCTGCGGCGCTCGGCTACTCGCAGGAATCCGGCGTGCCGTTCGAGGTCGGGTTGATCCGCAGCCACTACGTGGGGCGCACGTTCATCGAGCCGCAGTCCTCGATCCGGCACTTCGGCGTGCGCTTGAAGCTGAATCCGGTGCGCAGCGCGCTGAAGGGCAAGCGCGTCATCGTGGTGGACGATTCGATCGTGCGCGGGACGACGAGCCGTAAGATCGTGAAGATGCTGCGCGATGCGGGCGCGAAGGAAGTGCACATGCGCATCTCGTCGCCGCCGACGCGCTGGCCGTGCTTCTACGGCATCGACACGCCGTCGCGCGCGGAGCTGATCGCCTCGAATCACAGCATCGAGGAGATCGCGCGTTACCTGACCTGCGACACGCTGGGCTATTTGAGCCTCGAGGGTCTGCACGCCGCGATCCCCGGGCGGGGGTTCTGCGACGCCTGCTTCAGCGGCGACTACCCGGTGCCATTTGCGAACCCGACCAATCACCGGCGCCAGCTGGAATTGATCCTGTAGGCGCGTTCGCGTCCCCCGCGTCCCGACGGTGGAGAGCCCGGAAACCGCGGAGTCGCTGTTTCGCCGCTCGTGGCGTCGGTTTGCGCGCCTTGCGGAGGTCGGGAGCCGCGGAGCTTGCGGAGCGGGTCCCGCGGCCGCCGCTGTGATTGATGGGGCAGGTCGGCGCAAGAGGGCTCGAAAAATCCTCTGATGTGCGGCATGGTGTGTCCCATGTTTGCGCTTCCCCGTTCACAGCGCTCTCGCGAGCGACACCACTCCCCCACCCGTTTCGCTGGTCTTGGTCGCCTGCTCCTGGTCCCGCTGTTTGCGGGTGGGCTGGGCGCCTGCAAGGCCAACACGGAGGAAACCGTAGGCGCCAGCGCGAAGGACGCGGTCAGCCGCCAGCTCGCCGACCTGGAGCTGCCCGTCTCGCTGCGAACCCGCGACAACCAGCCGACCGACGCTCACCAGCTCGAGGCCACCACGGATCAGCTGCGTGTGAACGGGGCGCCGGTCATCACGCTGCAGAAGGGTGTGGTCGCGCCGGAGGACCTCCGCGAGGGCGTGATCCCGAAGCTGGAGAGCGCGCTGCGCGCCCAGAGCCACGCGACGGTGGCCATGCGCCTCGAGGCCATCATTCCGTACGAGACGGTGGCGCTGGTGCTCAATACGGCCAAGCAGGTGGGCGTGATGAACGCCGCGTTCCAGGTGCGTGAGACCGGCAGCACGACGCGCACCGGTTGGCTGAACGCCGACAGCTACGTGATGAGCTCACGCGCGGACGACCTGCCGCCTATCCAGACCGTCAACGCGAAGAGCTGGGACGCGTTTACGGGCAAATGGAAAGACGTGACGGCCGCCTGTCGCACCGCTGCGAGCGGCAACTGCGCCTACGCCGACACGAACTTCGCGAGGGGCGGCACGCTCAAGATCGAGCTGCACACGTCGGGGCGCGGGCTGAACGTCAACTTCTTCCGCCGCGGCCTCACGCCCGCGCAGGAGCGCGAGGAAGAGGTCAAGCGGCGCAAGGAGCTCGCGAAGAAGAAGGAGTCGTTCCTGCAGGGCCACATCAGTCACGACGAGATGGTCGAGTATCTGCTGCTCGGCGATCCGTCGACGCAGGCGCTGTTCCAGTTCCGCTACCAGGAAGCGCTGGCCGCGCCGTCGGCGCTGAGCGGCACCATCGCACCGCTCTGCGGCCAAGAGCGCTGTGGGGTGTTGATCGCGGCAGACAAGATCTCGCCGATGGTGCGCGTGGTGAGCCTGATGGGCGCCGCATTCCCGGACGGAACGACCGCGCCTGCATACGCGTTTGAGATGCCGTGGACCAAGCGCCCGATCCCAACAGGCCTGCCAGAGTGGGCAGCCCGAGAGCTCGAAAAGAACGAGATGCTCGAGGGCAACTTCAAAAAGTAGAGCTCGCGGACGCCGTGCTGTCGGCGCGTGATGCCGGTCGGTTCGTGGACGCCGATTGGGGGTCGGGGATCTCGTCCTCGGCCCGCCGCGCGGTCGGCGCGTGATGCCGCTCGGTTCCTGGACGCCGGTCGGGGTTCGGGATCTCGTCCTCGGCCCGCCGCGCGGTCGGCGCGTGATGCCGCTCGGTTCCTGGACGCCGGTCGGGGTTCGGGATCTTCGTCCTCGGCCCGCCGC
>Ga0190269_10000507_pt1 | contig 19750 bp, 16 predicted proteins | sample Popmic249IS_FD_133749 | JGI IMG/M metagenome (GOLD analysis project Ga0190269, IMG submission 133749) | Populus adjacent soil microbial communities from riparian zone of Blue River, Arizona, USA - 249 IS | ecosystem: Environmental > Terrestrial > Soil > Riparian zone | place: USA: Arizona... | reverse complement strand
CGCGCAGGGCACTCGCGAGGAGTGTGACGTTGGCTACGGGCTCATGTGCCATGGCGATCCGCGGCCCGAGGACGCCTCTGCATTTGCGCCCTGTCCGAGTGAGCGCAAGGCTCATGTGAGTCAGATTTGTTGTACGCGAGCTTCTTGCACGCTGCGCCGTGCAGGCGAGCAGCGGCGTGTGTATAACGAACGTGCTGCGGCTCCCTCGCCGCGCGACGGTCTTACACATTCCTCTAGATTTGGAGCGAGAGCATGAACACGCGATGGTGTCGAACGCGGGTGCTGCCCGTGTGCTTCTTGGTGTGCAGCGCAGCCGCTGTTGGCTGCGGTGACGATGCAGCAGATGATGACGCAGTCGGCCCGAGCGAAGGCGGTGCGCCCGCGCGCGGAGGCAACGGCGGTCGCGCTGCGGCAGGCAGTGGCACGGCAGGCCGCGCAGGCAGCGGCGGCGCCGCGGGGCGCGGCACGGCCGGACGTGCCGGGGAGGACGCAGGCGTAGCAGACGACGCCGCGGTGCCCGCGCAGTCGTTCAGCTTCTTCGTGACGAGCGACAGCAGCAAGACCGGAAATCTCGGCGGCCTCACCGGCGCGGACAAGCGCTGCCAGGACCTCGCGAGCGCGGTCGGCGCGGGCGGCAAGACGTGGCACGCCTACCTGAGCGCCGAGCATGCAGCCAATGGCGGCGGAGCGGTCAATGCGCGCGACCGCATCGGTCAGGGGCCGTGGTACAACGCGAACGGTGCGCTGCTCGCGAAGGACCTGACGGAGCTGCACGCGCGCAAGGGCGACCCAGCCGTGTTTCTGAACGAGCGTGGCGAGCGGATCAACGGACAGTGGAGCGACTCGCCGAAGCCGAACGAGCACGATGTGCTCACGGGCTCGGACGGGGAGGGCAAGCTGATCGTCGGCAACACCTGCAAGGACTGGACGTCGTCGGACATGGCAGACACCGCGCAGGTGGGCCACTCGGACGGTCTCGGGCCCATGGGCAATGGCGCCCCTCCGTACGACTCATGGAATTCCGTGCACAAGAACGGGGGCTGTCACGACACGGCGCCCGGGGGCGGCGCGGGCAAGCTGTACTGCTTCGCGCTCGACTGACCTGAAACGTGCTAATCCGCCCGGGCGCGCCCCATCAGGAGCGCCCGAGGTTGGACCATGGAGTTTGCGATCGAGATGCTGACCCGTGGCGTGAGCTATGCGCGCTTTCGCCACGTGTACTATTCAGAGCCTTTCCATCAGGAGCTCGTGCCGGCCATACGCCTGAAGGAGCGCGTCGTGCGCGAGCGTGTGCAGCTGCCAGACGGCCGAGAGCGGATCTCGGTGTACATCGCGCCGCGCGTCGAGCTGCCGGCGGTGCTCGCGAAGGTCGTGGACGGCTACGCGATCGGCTACGAGGAGACCACCTTGTTCGATCCAGAAGCACGCCGCGCAGACGTGAGCATCCAGACGCCCGCTGGAAACCTCCTGCAGCTCGCGGCGCAGACGCATTTCACCGAGAGTGAGGCAGGCGTGCACACGCGCATCGACCTGTCCGTCCGCGTCAAGCTGCTCGGTCTCGGGGGCGTTGCCGAGCGCTTCGTGGCCAGTGAGACCCGCAAACGGTACGAGGTCGTGGAGCGCGTCCTGCAGGAGCACGTGGACAGGTTGGACCATCCGTAAAGGTCAGCTCTCGAGCACGCAAAAAAAGTTCTTGCTGACGCAACTGCGTGGTGTAGCACCCGATGTAGATCGACGTGGGCCCGAGCTCACGCACACAATCGTCATGACCGCGGAGGGGGGCTCATGCGGATCGATACATCTGGAACGTGCACCAATACGGCGTGCCTGGCAGGCGCGCGCCATGGCTTGGCGCTCGCCTGTGTGGGCTTGTGGCTCGTGCTGAGCGCTGCCTGCGACGCGAACTGTCCGCCGGGCAGCATGAAGGCCGGCGAATTGTGTCGGGTCCGCAGGTCCGTGAACGATGCCGCGGTCGAGGCGAATGACACAACCTCGAGCACCTCCACACAGTCAGTGTCCAAGCAACCTGACGAGAACGGGGAGGACAAGGGGCAGGCCGGCGCCAGTCAAATCGGGGGCGCTGGAGGGAAGGGGGCCTCCACGATGACGGGTAGCGCTGCGGGCTCCGCGTCGCTGGACTCTGCCGGGGCCGCAGCGGAGCAGCCCGCGGCAGGTGAGGGAGAGGCGGGCGCCGGAGGTGCGTCGAGCCAACAGTCCGAAAACGCGCAGGCGGGTGGTGCAGGCGCGGGGGGTGCGGGCCACGCGGGGGCGAGCGGCGGCGGCGCCGCGATGCCGGAGCCCAGGTGTGGCGACGGCGTTCGCAATCCTGGCGAGCTCTGCGATGGCGACTGCCCCAAGGAATGTCCTGCAGCTGAAGGCTGCATCCGCTCGCTGCTCCGCGGCAGCGCGCAGACGTGTGACGGCGAGTGTGTGCCTCAGGAGATCAGCGAGACGTTGCCAGGCGACGACTGCTGTCCGAAAGGCGCGAACGCCGGGATGGACAGCGATTGCCCGAAGAGCTGTGGCGATGGCATCGTCGACAGCAACGAGAAGTGCGAGCCCAAGCACGCGGAGAAGCCTTGCCCTTCCGAGTGCGATGATGGCGATCCCTGTACGGCCGACATGCTCTCCGGGGAAGCGGACAAATGCACGGCGCAGTGCGTGCACAGGCAGATCACGGCCTCGGCGAGCGACCAGTGCTGTCCGGCGGGAGCGAACGCCAACACCGACCCAGACTGCGCCGCGAAGTGCGGCAACGGCGTCGTCGAGGGAGATGAGAAGTGCGATGGGAAGTGTCCGACCAGCACGAGCTGCCGCGGCAGCTCGGGTTGCATGCGCCAGGTTCTGAGCGGTGCGGATTGCTCCGCGCAGTGCACGACGCTGGAGATCAAGGAGCTGCAGGGGGGCGACGGCTGCTGCCCCTCGGGCGCGAATGCGAACACCGATTCGGACTGCGCCGCGAAGTGCGGCAACGGCGTCATCGAGGGCAACGAGAAGTGCGATGGGAAGTGTCCCACCAGCAGCAGCTGCCGCGGCAGCTCGGGCTGCGTGCGTCAGGTGCTGAGCGGATCCGAGTGTTCGGCGGAGTGTACGCCGATGGAGATCAAGGAGCTCAAGGCCGGCGATGGCTGCTGTCCTTCGGGCGCCGACGCGACCACGGATTCGGACTGCACACCGAAGTGCGGCAACGGAGTGATCGAGGGCAGCGAGAAGTGCGATGGCAAGTGTCCAACGAGCGCGAGCTGCACAGGTGGCACGGGTTGCATGCGTCAGGTGCTCACAGGCTCGGGTTGCTCCGCGGAGTGCACGCCGATGGAGATCAAAGATCTGCGTGCGGGAGATGGTTGCTGTCCAGCCGGAGCCAACATGCACACGGACAGCGACTGTCCTGCCAAGTGCGGCAACGGCGTGACGGAAGGCACGGAGAAGTGCGACGGCAAAGACTGTCCGACGCTCGCGTCTTGTGAGGACGGAAACCCGTGCACGACCGACCGACTCGCAGGCACTGCGGCTGGCTGCGACGCGGTGTGTGTCCGCGAGCTGGTCGGCACCGGGGTCAAGAACGCCTGTGGAGGGTGCACGACGTTGCAGTACGGGTATGACGCGGACTGCGAGGCCAAGCTCGACTCGTGCGTCAATCGCGGCAAGTACAAGTGTCAGGGCACCGATGCCGTGGTGTGTAACGCGGCCGTGCCGGTCAAATCCGCAGAGGACTGCGATCACATCGACGACGACTGCGATGGCAAGACGGACGAAGGCGTGTTGAACGAGTGCCTGGGCTGCGGCAAACCGTACTACGCACCGCAGGCGGTTCCGCCCGGTCAGCCCTGCGCCTACTACTGGACCGAGGACAACGCCGGGGATTGCGCCACCACCGGAGTGGGCAAGTGCGTCGGCACAGACACGGTGATCTGCGATGCACCGAAGCCCGCGTGTGCGCCGCCGTGAGCGGCGCTTTCAGTGATGGTGCGCGGCGCCGAGCGACACGTGATGCGCGTGTCGCTCGGCCTCTGCGTGTGTTCCGTGTGCATGCGGTGCGGCGCGCAGGCCCGCCGCGAAGCCGCGCGGGCCGAGGCGCAACAGGCTCGCGAGCAGCAAGCAGCCGAGCGCGAGCGCGCAGACCAGCTCCCAGGGCGCGTGCGCGTGCTCGACGAGGGGATGCACCTCGGGCACGTGGCGCGCGCTGAGCCAGCGATCGGCGGCGAAGCCGAACAGCAGCGCCAGCCCGATCGCGCGCGCCGCGAAGCGGGGCGCAGCGCCGGGCCCCAAGCTGCGCTGCAGCCAGCCGAGGAGCGACAGCCGCAAGAGCGGCGTGAGCCACACGAAGATCAGGGCCGCGCCCACGGAAGCGCCCTTGTGCACGAGCACGGCCGCCAGCGGCACGGCGGCGAGCCCGCTCATTTGACACAAGCCTGCAGCTGCAGCTGCGAGCAGCAGGCCCCACGGGCTACCGACCCGGCCCAACCAATCCGAGGCCAACCCGGCTTCCAGCGCCGCCGCAGCCAACAATCCCAGACAGAGCCCGGCCCCGTGCTCATCCAGCAGCGCACGAAGCGCGCCGAGCAGCCGCAGTGGGGCGGAAGCATGTGCGACTCCGGCGAGCGCCCTAGACGATCTGAACGACCCCGAAGAAGCAGGCGCAGGTGGCGATGAACCGGCGACGAGGGTTGCCGGAGCATCCCGCAGCCGGTCCACGTCGTCATGCGTCGCGCGCGCGTGCATCGCGTGCCCGAGTATGTGCGGGCTCCCGGCGTCGAAGTGCGTCGCATCCACCCGCCCTGCAGCTGACGGCGGCAGATAGCGCCCCGTGAGCGCGCCGCGTGCCGCGAGCGCCACGCCTGCTGCGAGCAGCAGCCCGCCTACCAGTCGCGCCACCCCCAGCTCACTGCCGAGCAGTCGAAACGAGAGCGCCGCGCTCTCCGCGCTCAAGCCGAGCCCCGTCGCGATGAAGCCAAGCGAATATGCCGGTGCTCGCCCCGCGCTGAGCCAGCCCTCCGCGGCGACGAGCGCGGCGCGGTCCCCGAGCGGCCGGCGGAACCCGTGCCAGAGCCCCCGCGCTGTCCCCGCCCCTGCGCCCGGATCGGAGACGCTCGAGCCCGGCCACGTGCGCAAGGCCGCGGCCACGAGCAGCCCGAGGAGCAGCGCAGGCGCGCTCTCGATGAACAAGGGCAAGAGCGACACCGCGATCGACAGCTCCCGCGGCTGCGCGCTCTGCAAGATGTCATGAGGTCCGGGCACCGCCAGCACGACCGACAGCCCGCCCAGAAAACCGAGCCCCGCCAGCGCGTGCGCGCGCGGCTGTGGCGCCTCGTCGGCCTCGTGGCTGTGGCTGAGCAGTCGCAACATCGCACCCGCGCCGAGCGCGAGCACCCCATCGAAGACGCTGTCCGGCAACGTCTCGAACACCCGCTCTCCGACCAGCGCGCCCGCCACGGTGGCGAGCGCGAGCGGCAGCGCGGCCCAGAGCGCGCCACGCAGCCCGGCGGGTTTCCTGCGCGAGGCCACGAACAGACCTTCCGGGATACGGTGCAGGATCGCGGCGGTCGCGAGCAGTCCGCCTGCGCTCCCGACGCGCTCCGTGCTGGACATGGCCAGCGCCGCACCGTCCGTCACGGCGTGCAGCAGCAGCGCGGGCAGCACCAGCGCGCTGCCGAGCCCAGTTTCCACGCGCTCGCCGGCGTGGTGCGAGGCGGTCACCAGCCCGAAGCCCACGGCGGCGAGCAGCAGCGCCCACGGCCCGAGCGACTCGAAGGTGTGCGGCAGGAGCCGCGCGAGCACCAGGGCGGGCAACATGCCAAGCGCCACCCCGGACAGCATGCTCCCCGCCGGCAGGTGCACGCGGCCGATCGCAGGCAGCAGCGCGCCGACGAACAAACCGAGGACAGAGAGACTGACCAGAACCAGCAGCAAAGTCCCCGGACCATGACGTCGAAACGGTCCCGCCTGCAACCCGATTGCAACTGGCGGCCGTGACCTTGACACTTCAACGAGTTATGAAATGTTCCAGCGAATGGGTGCCGAGAGCGAAGACGTACGCGAAGTGGAGGCCAGCTGTGAGCCGCACAGTCACGCGCACGCGCCCGCCAGCGCACCCGCGGCCCCGGCCATCGATGCGAACGTGCTCGAAGCGGCGGCGCGGTTCTTCCGCGCCGCTGGCGAGCCCGCGCGTCTGCGTATCTTGATGGAGCTGCGCGCCGGCGAGCGCTGCGTGACCGAGCTGGCCGCGCAGTCCGCGGACGAGCTATCCACAGTCTCGCAGCGCCTGCGCCTGCTCCACGGAGAGGGCCTCTTGCGCAAGCGTCGCGAGGGCAAACACATCTTGTACAGGCTCGCGGACGAGCATGTGCAGGCGCTCGTCGAGAGCGCGTACAGCCACGCGGAGGAGCTGGCGCGCGATCGGTTTCGGCCCTGAGCTCGGTCAGTACTGCGAGCTCTCGTCGCGGCGACGGGCGTGCTCCAGCAGCGCGAACGACGTGGGGATCTCCAAGGTGTCCTGCGCGGAGACTTCGGCGCTCGTCAGCTCGAAGTGCCCATCGGTCCAGTCCAGTACGTGGAAGATCCGCTCGAGGCCCTTCAGGTGATCGTGCGCCGCACCCAGATCGATCCGCATGATCGAGCCGTCTCGCAGGTGTAGCGTCGCTTGCTCGCCCTCGCGCTCGAGGAGCAGCACGCCCGTGCGGCGCTCCAGCTCGGCGAAGGACAACAAGCTCGTGACGGGGATCTTCGCCAACCCACCGCGCATGTCATTCGAGTGCTCGTTGCCGATGCGCGCGCGCTCGAGCACGCGCTCCACGCGTGCGATGAGCTCCACCTCGGTGAAGGGCTTGGCCACGTAGTCGTCCACGCCGAGCTCGTAGCCGCGCAGGCGCTGCTCCTCGTTCGTGAGGTCGGTCAGGAAGATGACGGGCATGCGGCGCAAGGTGGGGCGCGCTCGGATCATGCGCAGCAGCTGCCAGCCGTCCATGCCGGGCATCGTGATGTCCGTCAATATGATGCTCGGCTGGTGCTTGAGCGCGGCGCTCAGGCCCTCGAGGCCGTTGATCGCGGTGATGACCTCGAAGCCCGCCTCGCGCATGGTGCGCTCGGCGAGCTCGCGATAGCGCGGGCTGTCGTCCACGACCAGCACGCGCACGTGGTTCAAGAAGCGGTCGTCGTCGCGGCCGCCGGCAGCTTCATCGATGTATTGTGTCAGCTGCTCGGCCGCTTGTTTGCCCCACACGTCGACCAGCGTCAGGTGCACGCGCGCGGGCTGACCCTCGGCCGCAGGCGGCTCCACGCTCGCGACGCGCGCGAGGCTGGTGACAGGAGGCGCCGTGCTCGACAAGCGCAGGTTCAGGGTCACGAGCGACCCTGGTGCGGGCGGGCTCGCCACGGACACGACGATGCTCGACAGCTCGAGATCGAGGGTCCTGACGGGACCCGCGGTCTGCGAGCCCTGCAATGTAGCGTGGAGCTCGGTGGCCTTGGGTCGCGCCGATGGCCGCGCCGATGGTCTGCCCGAGGTTCGTATCACCACACTATAAGGGTATGGGACAAGCCTAACGTTGACTAGAGCACGGGCACGGGATGAGGCCTGCCCCGTCTCACGTGCACGTGCACGCCGCCTTCTGTCTGGGTGTGCGGGACTGTGTAGCCTTGCCGCTCATGGCGGCAGGGAGAGAGCGTGAGTGAGAGTCGTCGCTGTCAGTTCGACGTGAGGATCCGCTGGATCCCGCGTGCCGAGTGCGACAACAGAGCCTCCCTCGCGACTCCTCCTCCGAGCGACGCGAGAAATAGCGGCTCACCGAAGCAGTCGATCGCCCGCACGACGACCTCTTCCTCGTTTGCGCACTGCTCGAGCGCGACCGGTGCACCGCGCGCGATCAACGGCGCCGCCGCGCCGAGCTCCTCGCACACTTCGTCCTCTCCCGCCCATGCGAGGAGCAGGCCTTCGTCGTTCGTCAGCGCCAGCGCGGACATGTGACCGCGCTCGCGCGTGCTCTCGAGTTGATACCTGAGTGCCGTACGGTGCTCCTGGCTCCGGCGGCCCCGCCGCTCCATGCCTCGTCTATGCATCGCTCGCCCCTCGGTTCGTGATGTAGTCTTACGTGGGTGTAAGTGGGAAATAGCGTACGGTAGGCCGCGCCTGGCGTCAAAGAAACGGCGCGACGGCCTCGCGCCAGTTGTGCCTGGCCAGCTGCGGCGGGGCGCGGCAGACTCGCCAACCATGGACTTGGCTAAGGTGCTCGCGACGCAGCGGGTGATCGTGTGTGTCGGCTCGGGGGGTGTGGGCAAGACCACGACGTCGGCAGCGTTGGCGGTGCGGGCAGCGAGCGAAGGCCGCCGCGTGTTGTGCCTCACCATCGATCCGGCCAAGCGGCTGGCCCAGAGCCTGGGCCTGTCCGAGCTGCACGGCGGCGAGCAGCAGGTCTCGCCGGAGCTGTTCGCGCGCTACGGCCTGCCGCTCAAGGGCTCGCTGTCCGCCATGATGCTCGACATGAAGCGCACGTTCGACGACCTGGTCGAGCGGCACGCGAGCTCCAAGGATCAGCGCCAGCGCATCTACAAAAACCGCATGTACCAGTACGTGTCCACGTCGCTCGCGGGCACGCAGGAGTACATGGCCATGGAGAAGCTGCACGCGGTGCGGCTCGATCCGCGCTTCGACCTGATCGTGCTGGACACGCCGCCCACGACCAACGCGCTCGACTTTCTCGAGGCGCCGCAGAAGCTGGTCGGCGCCATCGACTCGCCGGTCATGCGCTGGTTCGTGGACACCCTCAACACGGCACCCGGCTTGGGGCTGATGGGCCGCGGCGCTGCGTTCGTGCTCAAGGGCCTGGGGCGCTTCACGGGCGCGGAGTTCCTGCAGCACGTGGGCGAGTTCGTGTCCGAGCTGAACGAGCTGTTCGGCGGCTTTCGCGAGCGCGCGAAGGCCGTGTACGAAGACCTGAAGGGGCCGGACGTGGCGTTCGTCATCGTAACCAGCCCGGCGCCCGGCACCGTCGCCGAGGCCATCTTCTTCACGCGCAAGCTACGCGATTTCGGGATCACGCCGCGCGCCCTGGTCGTGAACCGCGTGCACTTGGCCAACCTGCCCAGCGCAGGCCGCGACGAGCTCGCCGACGACCTCGCGCGTCACTGGCCCGAGCGCGCGGCGGTCGACGACGTGCTCTCGCGCATGTTGCGCGCGACCGAGGACGCGAGCGTGCTCGCGCAGCGCGACCACCAGGGGCTCGAACGCCTGCGCAAGTCGGTGGGTCCTGACCTGCCTTATGTCGAAGTGCCTGCGTTCGAGCGTGATGTGCACGACCTGGGCGCACTGTCGCGCCTCTCGCACCACCTTGCGTAAGCAACCCGATCGCGCTTCGATGGCAGTGAGGACATGATGAGCGATTCGCAGGCATTCGTAGCCCTCGTGCTGGCCGCCGGACAGGGCAAGCGCATGAAGAGTCAGCTGCCCAAGGTGCTGCACCCACTGCTCGGGCGGCCCATGCTGTCGTACCCCGTGGATGCGGCGTTCGGGGCCGGCGCAGAGCGGGTGGTCTGCGTGGTGGGCCACGGAGCCGACCGCGTCACGAGCATGCTGCGCAGTCGCTACAACGACCGCGTGCTCACGGCGCTGCAGCCCGAGCAGCGCGGCACGGGTGACGCTGCGCGCTGCGGACAAGCCGCGCTGCCCACGTGGAATGGCTGGATCGCCATCATCTACGGTGACAGCGTGCTCATCACCGCGCGCGCCATCGCCGCGCTGGTGGACCAGGCGCGCTCTCACACCGGCCCGCTCGCCATGTTGACCTCCACCCTCGCGGACCCGACCGGCTACGGACGCATCGTGCGCGATGATGCGGGGCGCGTGGTGCGCGTCCAGGAGGAGCGCGACTGCAGCCCGACGGAGCGCGCGATCCGCGAGTGGAACCCGGGCGTGTACGTCGTGCGCGCGGGCTTCCTGCGCGAGGCCGTCGAGCGTCTGCGCCCGACCAACGCGCAGGGCGAGCTATATTTGACCGATCTCGTGGCGATGGCCGCGGAGAACGGCGGCGCTGCCAGCATGCACTGGGAAGCGGCCGAGCTGTTCGGCATCAACGATCGCCACGAGCTGGTGCAGCGCGAGCGCGACCTGGCGCGGCGCATCGCGCTCGAGCACATGGTGCGAGGCGTGACGATCCGCGATCCGGAGCGCGCGCGCATCGAGCCGAGCGTGCACATCGAGCAGGACGTGGTGATCGAGAGCGGCGTCGAGCTGCGCGGCGACACCACCATCGCGCGCGGCGCGCACATCGACGTGGGCTGCGTGCTCACGGACACGATCGTCCAGGAAGACGCGCAGGTCTTACCGTACACGGTGGCGAACGAGAGCGTGATCGGGCCGGCCTCGCGCGTGGGCCCTTTCTCACACATGCGACCCGGTAGCGAGCTCGGCCGCGAGGTTCACCTCGGTGCGTTCGTCGAGACCAAGAAGACGCGCATGGGACAGGGGAGCAAGGCCAATCACCTCGCGTATCTGGGCGACGGTGAGATCGGCAAGGGCGTGAACGTCGGAGCCGGCACGATCTTCTGCAACTACGATGGCGTGCTCAAGCACACGACGGTGCTCGAGGACGGCGCGTTCATCGGCAGCGACTCGCAGCTGGTGGCTCCCGTGACCGTGGGCAAAAACGCCTACGTCGCCAGCGGCACCACGGTCACGCAGGATGTGCCTGCGGACGCCCTGGCGATCGGCCGCGCCCGGCAGGCGAACAAGGAAGGGCTTGCCCCCCGCCTCAAAGCCAAGCTGCTCGCTGAGAAAGCCAGGCGCAGCGAGAAGTAGCGGGCGTGCCGTTCGCGCGAACGGGGCTTGGCGTCGCTCTGGGGCGTGAGCTACACCACGCCAGCCGATGACGCCCCTCGACAAAATCACTCGCGAGCTGAGCCGCGACCTCGCTCGCTGCGCGAAGGATTTCGAGCTGCTCGCGCCTGGCGACCGCGTGATGGTGTGCCTGAGCGGGGGCAAGGACAGCTACACGCTCTTGCACCTGCTCGAGCGTCTGCGCCGACGCGCGCCGTTCTCGTTCACTCTGATCGGCGTGCACCTCGATCAGGGGCAACCGGGCTACGACGGGGCTCCGCTCGAGCGCTATCTCGCGGAGCATGGCTACGACTTCCGCATCGTGCGCGAGGACACGTACAAGGTCGTGAAGGACAACGTGCCCGAGGGCAAGACGTACTGCTCGCTGTGCTCGCGGCTGCGGCGCGGCGTGCTGTACAACGTGGCCCAGGAGCTCGGCTGCACCAAGCTCGCGCTCGGCCACCACCGGGATGACGCGATCGAGACCTTGCTGTTGAACCTGATGTTCACCGGATCCATGCGCGCGATGCCGCCGAAGCTGATCTCGGACGACGGGCGCAACACGGTGATCCGCCCGCTCATGTACGCTGCCGAGAGCAGCATCGCGCGCTTCGCCGAGCTGATGGAATTTCCCATCTTGCCCTGCAACCTGTGCGGCTCGCAGGAGCAGCTCATGCGCAAGCAGGTCAAGAAGTGGCTCGCGGACCTGGAGACGCACGCGCCGCGCGCGCGTCAGAGCATGCTGGCGGCGATGATGAACGTGCGGCCCTCGCAGCTGCTCGATCGGGACCTGTGGCGCACGCTCGGCCTCGAGGTCGCACGCGAGCGCGACGAAGCGCCTGGGCCGAAGCTCGGCGCCGGTCCCAAGCACCTGCCGCTGCTCGAAGAGTGAGTCACTTCGCGACGGGCTTCAGCGCGACTTTGCCGTCTTTGACCACGACCTCGAAGTCGATCTTCTTGCCCGCGTGCTTCTTCTCGAGCTGCGGCAGCATGTTGCGGATCGTCTTTTCGAGCGTGTCGCGCTTCACGTTGTCCGTGCGCTCGCGGTTCTGCTCGCGCGCGGCGACGTACTGCGAGTAGATGCGCTCCATGTCGAACGCAGAGCTGCCCGGGCCGTTCGTGTTCGCCGGCCGATTTGCGGCCGCCGCTGCCCGCGGCTGGGCTGCGCTTCGCGTCGACACCGCAGGTGCGGGCCTGGCTGCGGGTGTACCTCCGGGACGCGCTGCCGCGGCCTGAGCGCCGGCCGCGGGCCTCGCGGCTGCCGCACTGGGCGCAGCGTCAGCGCTCGCAGTGGCGGCTGCCGCGGGAGCGCTCCCGGGCGGCTTGGGCATACCGGGGGGCGGGGGTGGCGCCTTGGGCGGTGTCAGGGGCTTCGGTCGCACGCTGCCCGCAGAGGGCAACGCAAACGGCGAGATGCCGCGCGGTCCACCGGAGGGCCGCTTCGCCTCGCTGCCGCCTTCCGGCGATGGCTCGGAGGGGCGCAGCGCTGAGCGCGCGGCACGCATCGTGGCGCTCGATACCTCGCGCTCGCCGCCTGCAGCCGGTGGCGGCAGCGCAGCACCGGGGTTGAGCGGCTTGCGGGCTCCCCCGACCGCGGGAGGCGGGGCGATCACGCCGAGCGGAGGCGCAGCAGGTTTGCCGGCCGCCAATGGCGGCGCACCCGGCTTGCCGGCGGCCAATGGTGGCGCGCCTGGTTTACCGGCGCCCGAGGGCGGGGCGGCGGGCTTGCCGGCCGCCGATGGCGGCGCGAGGCGCGGCCCCTTCAGCTGTGCGGCTCCCGGATGCATTGCATCTTGCGCGGGCGCAGCGCCGGGAAGCACTGCGGCAGCGTCGCCTCGACTCGCGTGCAGCGTGGCGCCCGCCGCCGCCTGCGCGCCGCCGAACGCCTCACCAGGAGCGATCCCCAACGTAGGGGCCGCGCCGCGTTGCGCACCATGGCTAGCGCCGCGCGCAGAGGCGCCGTGTTGGGGGACATCGCCGTGACGTGAGTCGGCCCCATAGTGAGCGCCTGCGGCCGCGCTCTGAGTAGTCGAGGAAGCGAAAGCGCTGCCGCCGCCAGCGGCGAGCACGGCCTCCTGCGGCGCGGGGGACCAGCCTTCTGCCAGATTCGTTCCAGCCGCTCGGCCTTGCAGCCCACGGCTGCCGGGTTCTCCCTGCGCCGCGCTCAGCTTCAGCGCCTGCCCCGTCTCGATGTCGAACGTGCGCGTGCTGACGCCGGCCTGCGCAGCCTGACCTGCTGCAGCCATGGGCTGCAATCCCGGGCCGCTCGCGCGCTCCTCGAGCGCGGCCTCTGCAGCGCGATCGGCCTCCGCCATCACGTCGCTCAGGTCGACGTCGATGTCCATGTCGTAGCCAACGTCGACCTCGGGGCCGCTCGCCTCCTTGGACGGGCCCTTTTGCTGCCGGCGCTTGGCCCGCTGCAGGTCGCGCTGGTACGTTCCCTCTTCGATCTGCCGGCCGATGCGGCGCCAGTGCGTCGAGAAGCTCACGTGCCGCTGCACGAGCTGCTGCAGCCGGAAGCGCTGAGCGGTGTTGGTCACCTGCTCCTTGCGCAAACGTGTGAGCATGTCCTCCAGTTCTTTGCGCGGCATGGCCGGCTCCACGCGCTCGATGCCCACGAACCATTGCTCGTAGAGCACCTGCAGGCGGCGTAGCCTCTTTTCGGCATCGCTCAACACCGCGTCGAACTGCTTTTGGTCCATCGTTCTACAAAGGCCGAATGCGGAGGTTGTCGAACGTCAGCGGCACCATCCAGTTGTTGAACGCGAAGTGGTCGTGACCCGTGCCAGCGAGCGGCTCGGGATCGGTCATGCTCCCGAGCTCTTGGCCATCGGCCCAGGCTTTGATGGTAGCTCCGCGGCGCTCGATTTTCATGTGGTAGGTTCGTCCAGGTACCACCTTGTAGGAGGACCGAACCACGCGGTCGTCGCCGTGCTCGTTCATGCGTGCGATGCCGTCGAGGGTGTTGCGCCACGCACCGAACAGCACCACGTAGCTGGTCGCCGTATAGCTCACTGCATCGGCCTTCGACGTCCCGTCGCCGAAGATCTCCACCTTGATGTCGCCGTCGGGGCTCTCGCTCATCGCGTCGAACTCGAGCGCGACGTCGTGCGGCAGGGTGCGGCGCAACCACAGCGGCTTGTTGCGCGCGCCAGCCACCTTCAGCTTGCCGTCCGCGATGCGATACGGCCCGCCCGTGTTGTTCCAGTCCGCGCCCAAATCGCTCCGCTCGAACGTGTCTTCGTAACCACTCGGCCCGATGCCCGGGTCGCCCTGCGGCGTACAGCTCACTCCGCACAGGACACAGCCTGCGGCAGCCGCCCACAGCTGCAGGCCCCGCAGCGCTTCACTTCGCATCGGTGCAACCATCTTCATCCTCGTCTCGGCCTTCCTCCGCCGCTTCGCTCGGACACTTGTCGTCGAGGTCGGGGACCATGTCTTCGTCGTTGTCGGGATCGGGGCAGCCGTCCCCGTCCAGGTGACCGTCGCGGTCCTCGGCCAGGAACGGACAGGCATCCGCGCCGTCGTTCACTCCATCTCGATCCGAGTCGTTGCGGGGCGGCACGAAGTACGCGCCCAGAAACACGCGACCGTCCGGCGCACCCAGCCCGCGCGTGAGGCCCACGCCGCCGCCGAGCACCACGAGCCACGCTCCAAGACGTAGCCGCGCACCGAGATCGAGCTCGAGCGCGGTGTCCGCGGCTCGCTGAAAGCCCGTGATGCCGCGCAGCTCGAGCACGCCGGCGAGGATCGGGATGGGCGGCACCGGCAGCTTCAGCGCGACGCCAAACGTCATCTCATCGCTCACCCCGCTCGCAGAGCGCGCGGTGCTGCCGTCGTTCCAGAAGTGATGCCGGTAGCCCAGCTGCACCGCGGCACCCGCGCCGAGTAGCTGGAAGTCGCCGACCAACGCCACGTCGATGTGTGTGCGCCCGTCGCTCGCGAACGGCCGCCCGAGCACCGCTCGCGGCAGGACCACATCGCGCGCGACCACGCGCTCGCGTTTGCCGAGTGGCAAACTCACGCCCGCTTGCAGGGTGAGCCCGGGCCCATCCTGGGGCTCGTCGTCGTCGTCCATGTCTGTGCCGATCAGTCGGTATCGCGCCCACAGCTGCGGATCGCTGAGGGTGAACACCTGCGGATCCGTCGTGCGGAACTGACCCTCCTGAAACAGGATCAGTGGCACGCGCAGCGCGAGCGCCGCTCGACCGCCGAGCCCGATCTCGCCGCCGACGTGCAACATCAGCCGCTCCTCGACGGGCACCACCTGGCCCGCGGGCGTATCCACCTCGACCGGGTGCAACGCCAGATCCGTGAACAGGTGCACGGAGCCGCGCAGGCTGCCGGGCGTGCGGGTTCCGTCCACTCCCAGGAACCCGCCGTCACTCAGCGCCGGGTGAAAACGCTGCACGTCCTGCGCGCGGGCGGCGCCTGCGAGCGCGCTGAAAATCAGCGCAAGACACAGCGCAATGGAGCAGCGGCGTCGACCGGGAGAGTGTGGGCCTCGCGCCACGGCACAGTCGCCACATATGTCAGAACCGCTACCGGTCAGACCCCGATTCGCCATGGTGCGGCATCGTATGTGGTCAGCTACAACAACTCAAACTTCCCTTTCCGAGCACACCGGGCGCTCCCCTGATCATTCGCTGCTCCGCGCATGCAGCGCTCGTCGGAATGTCAGGGGCAGCCCGCGCGTGCATCACTTTCGATTTCACGCGAAAGTCAATGCGCGGAAACGTGTTCGTCCCTTCCGAGGCGAAAGATCGTGGTCCATGAGCATCTTGGCGCATCTGTCCGACCTTCATTTGATCGAACGCGATCATCACAAGCGGCGCGGGCTGTCTCGCAGGCGCCTGCAATTTCTGAGCTTCGGCGCGCCGCTCGACGCGGAAGCGCGGCTCACGCGCGCGACCTCGCTGCTCGCACAGGCGCGGCGCAGCGCTGCGGATCACGTGTTGATCACAGGCGACCTCACGGAAGATGGTGCCCCTGCTCAGTTCGAGGTCCTGGCCGAGGCGCTGCACAAGAGTCGTCTCGACCCCGATTGTGTCACCATCGTGCCGGGCAACCATGACGGCTATTCGGCGCCGGGCGCATTCGCGCGTGCGCTCGAAGGTCCGCTGCGCGCATTCCGCCGCAACAGCGCCCAGGGCGCGACCACCGTCCTGCCCGGCGCCGTGATCGCGCCCCTGTCCACGATGATCGACGGCCAGCTGTTCACGCGCTCCTGCGGCACCGTCCAGCACGAGGATCTGGCGCACGTGCGCCGTATCGCCAGCGACCCGATCAGCCGCGAGCGCGCGGTCGTGGTCGCACAGCATCACCCGCCCAGCCACCACCCGGTGTTCGCGCTGGAGTGGATCGACGGCGTGCAGAACGCGTTCGGCATGCGTGAGCTGTTGCTCGAGCGCACGCGCGTGCACGTGCTCCACGGCCACACCCATCGTCGCGCCACCCGGCACATTTCGGGCCGCGCCCACGCCCAGGTGTTTTCGGCCGCGTCCGTGCGCGACCAGCACCTCGACAGCCTGCGCTTCTACAAGGCCGAGGCCGGCAGCCTCCACGAGCTGCAGGGCGCCATCATCCCGCAGCTTTCAGCGGCAGCACGCGTCGCGCGAGAGCCGCTGACCTGGAACCCTTCGCCGCTGTGAGAGGCGGGCGCCCGACGTGTCCCGCACGGGACACAATCAAACTAACAATGTCACGCACTGCTCACCGGAGCGCGACGCGCGGGTCACTGCGCCCCGGCAGGTTCGTGCTTCATGAGAGACACGTTCGCCGCGCTCGATTGGGCGCTCGCGTTGATCATGCTGAGCTCCCTGGGCTCGGGGCTGGTGTTGTGCTGGGCCTACTGTGTGAAGCGGCAAAAGCCGCTGGCGCGCACCGATCACTTCCCGCCCATCTCCGTGCTCAAGCCGCTGTGCGGACTGGATGAAGGCCTGTACGAGAATCTGGTCTCGTTCGTCTCGCAGCGCTATCCGGAGTTCGAGCTGGTGCTCGGCGTCGCCGACCCCCGCGATCCCGTGCTGGGCGTCATCGAGCGCCTGCGCCGCGACCACCCGCATGCGCCCATCCGCGTCATCGTGCACTGCGAAGACGACGCCGGCGCGAACCCCAAGGTCGTGAGCCTCACGCACATGGCGCGGCTGGCGCGCTACGACCACCTGCTCGTGTCCGACTCGAACGTGCGCGCTCGGCCAGATTACCTGAGCGCGATCGCGGCGGAGATGGCGGATCCGCAGGTGGGCCTCGTGTCCAACTTGATCGTGGGCACCGGCGACGCGAGTCTCGGCGCCCAGTGCGAGAACCTGCATCTCAACACGTTCGTGATCGGCGGCGTGTGTGTGGCGGACCGCGCGGAAGACCCGTGTGTGGTCGGTAAGTCGATGCTGATGCGGCGCTCTCAGCTCGCCGCTCTCGGCGGCTTCGAGTCGCTGCGTCACGTGCTCGCCGAGGACTACGTGCTCGGACAGCGCTACCACGACGCAGGCTTCCGCGTGGCGCTCTCGGGGCACGCGGTGACGACGTACAACCAGCACCTCAGCATGCGGCGCTTTCTGGCGCGCCACCTGCGCTGGGCGCAGCTGCGGCGCACCTGCGCCATCGTGCCGTTCCTGATGGAGCCGCTGCTCTACTCGAGCCCGTTCGTGGTGCTGCCGCTCCTCGTCGGCGAGTACGAGACGTGGCTGCCCGCGTGCCTGGTCGGGCTCGGCGCTCGCATCGGCGTCGATGCGCTGCTCGCGCACAAGGTCTCGGGCCGCTGGCCTGGCTTCGCGGTGCTCGTGTTCCTGCCTGCGAAAGACGCGCTGCTACTCGCAGTCTGGAGCGTGGCGCTCGTCAAGCGCAGCGTGCACTGGCGCGGCCACGCGCTGCGCATCGGCCCGGGCTCGCGCCTGCTCACACCTGCAGAGCGCAGCCCCAGCTTCCGCGAGCGCCTCGCGACGGTCTGGCAGTGAAGACGAAGCAGAGAGATCACCGCAAGTCGCCAGAGGATAGGATCGGCTCCGCAGATGTCTGCGCAGCTAATCTAATTCTCTTGGCGTCTTGGTGTCTATTCTCCTGCAGCGCTGATCTCGGCGAGCTCGAGCGCGGGCTTCCACAGCAGGCCGCGCATGCGCTCCACGAGGGCGCGCAGGCTCTCGCGCTGGGTCGCGCTCACGGCGACGCCGCCGAAGCGGCGCGCGATGTTCTCGGCGTTCTCGGGCTCGAGCAGATCCGCCTTGTTCAAGACCAAAAGCCGCGGCACCGCGAGCAGCTCCAGCTCCCCGAGCAGCTCGACCGTGGTGTTGATCTGCTCTTCGTGCGCGGGATCCGCCGCGTCCACGACGTGCAAGAGCAGGTCCGCGTGCGAGGCCTCCTCGAACGTGGCCTTGAACGCGGAGAAGAGCTCGCGCGGCAAGTCGCGGATGAACCCCACCGTGTCCGTCAGTACGATCTCGTGCCCCAGGTCGAGGTGCATGCGCCGCGAGCGCGTGTCGAGGGTGGCGAACAACTTGTTCTCGACGAGCACGTCACTGCCGGTGAGTGCATTGAGCAACGTGCTCTTGCCGGCGTTCGTGTAGCCGACGATCGCGACCAGCGGCGCGCCGGCCTGACTGCGGCGCTTGCGCTGCTGGCTGCGGCGCTTCTCCAGCTCGCGCAGCCGTGTCTCGAGGTACGCCACGCGCTCGCGCGCGCGGCGCTTGCCGATCTCCAGCTTCGTCTCACCGGGACCGCGCCCGCCGATGCCACCTGTCAGACGCGACAACGAGTCATCGCGCGTCCCGAGGCGGGGCAAGAGGTAACGCGTCTGCGCCAGCTCCACTTCGAGCTTACCGTCCTGACTCTCGGCGTGCTGCGCGAAGATGTCGAGGATCAGCTGCGTGCGATCGATGACCTTCAGATCCGTCAGGGTGGCGATCGCCGCGGCCTGCGCCGCGTTCAGGTTGCGATCGATGATCAGCACGTCGGCGTCGTACTGCATGGCCGCGATCACGATGTCTTCGAGCTTGCCGCGGCCCACCACGTATTTGGGATCGAGCCGATCGCGGATCTGCAACACCGTGTCTGCGACCTCGACGCCGGCAGTGCGCGCGAGCTCGGTGAGCTCGCGCAGCGACGCCTCCGCCGCCTGCGCCTGCGACTTCTCGCACACGTGCAGCAGGATGGCGCGACCATCTTTCGCGCTCACCTTGCGCGTGCGTGCGGCGCGCGCGAACTCTTCTTCCAGCGCGCCGATCAGCTGCTCGGGATTCACGCTCAGCTTCGCGTACGGCACGGGCCCGAAGCTGCGGTACGGCTGACCGCCGTCTTTCACCGGCACGCAATGCGCGTAGTGCACGCTGCGCGGCTCACCCTCCGCCGAGACGCAGATCGCCGCGACTAGATCGAGACGCAGTCGCGTCAAGTCCACGAGATCGTCGCGCGTCAGCGGCTCGTTGCGCAGATGGGTGTGGATGAGACGCAGGCCGCGAAAGCGACCGGAGCCCGCGCGCACGCGTCCGAGATCCGGAAGAAACAGCTTCGCCGCATCGCCCACGACGACGTATTGCACGTTGCCGCCGCGATCGATCAGCACGCCGACCTGGCGGCGCGTGACCTGCGAGGCTTCGCACAGGCCCCGGGTCAGCTCGGTGTTCGTCAACTCGAAGAAGGGTACGCGGCGCCGGTACAGTCGCTCGAGCGTTTTGCGCTCGGAGGTCCCCAGGCCGCTGGTATTACCGTGAATCTCCAAGTGGTCTCTCGTCTCCCGGTTGCCTTGCTATCATGCGTCCGTTTGACGCGTTGTCGAGGGGGGCGCCTGTCGATCGTTTTCTCGGTGCACGGACGGCAGATTGGCAGTTAATCACAGCGGCGGTCGCGGGACCCGCTGCGCAAGCTCCGCGGCTCCCGACCTCCGCTTAATCACAGCGGCGGTCGCGGGACCCGCTGCGCAAGCTCCGCGGCTCCCGACCTCCGCTTAAT
>Ga0190269_10000506_pt1 | contig 19768 bp, 15 predicted proteins | sample Popmic249IS_FD_133749 | JGI IMG/M metagenome (GOLD analysis project Ga0190269, IMG submission 133749) | Populus adjacent soil microbial communities from riparian zone of Blue River, Arizona, USA - 249 IS | ecosystem: Environmental > Terrestrial > Soil > Riparian zone | place: USA: Arizona... | reverse complement strand
CGGAGAACGGCCTGGCCGACATCAGCTGCCCCAACTGCGGCACGAAGGGCGCGTGGACCGAACCGCGCGACTTCAACATGATGCTCAAGACGTTCCTCGGCCCGGTCGAGGACGAGTCGGGCCTGGCCTACCTGCGTCCGGAGACCGCGCAGGGCATCTTCATCAACTACCTGAACGTGCAGCAGACGGCGCGGAAGAAGCCGCCGTTCGGTATCGCGCAGCAGGGCAAGAGCTTCCGGAACGAGATCACGCCGGGCAACTTCATCTTCCGGACGCGTGAGTTCGAGCAGATGGAGATGGAGTTCTTCGTCGTGCCCGGCTCCGACGAGGAGTGGCACCAGTACTGGATCGACACCCGGCTGCAGTGGTACGTCGACCTGGGGATCGACAAGGAGCGGCTGCGCCTCTACGAGCACCCGAAGGACAAGCTGTCGCACTACTCGAAGCGCACGGTCGACATCGAGTACAAGTTCGAGTTCGCGGGCACCGAGTGGGGCGAGCTGGAGGGCATCGCCAACCGCACCGACTTCGACCTCGGGGCGCACTCGAAGGCCTCCGGTGCCGACCTCTCCTACTTCGACCAGGAGAAGGGCGAGCGCTGGACGCCGTTCGTCATCGAGCCGGCGGCCGGAGTGGACCGCACGGTGCTGACGTTCATGCTCGACGCGTACACCGAGGACGAGGCGCCGAACGCCAAGGGCGTGCTGGAGAAGCGCACCGTGATGGCGTTCGACCCGCGGCTGGCGCCGGTGAAGGCGGCCGTGCTGCCGCTCTCGCGCAACGCCGACCTCTCGCCGAAGGCCCGTGACCTCGCCGCGAAGTTGCGGCAGAACTGGAACGTCGACTTCGACGACGCGGGCGCCATCGGCCGCCGGTACCGCCGTCAGGACGAGATCGGGACGCCGTACTGCATCACGGTCGACTTCGAGACGCTCGAGGACCAGGCCGTGACGATCCGCGAGCGCGACTCGCGCTCGCAGGAGCGGGTCGGCCTCGACGCGGTCGAGGGTTACCTGGCGCAGCGGCTGATCGGCTGCTGAGTGGCTCCGGGGGCTCCGGGCGCTGGCCCGGTGGCCCCCGTGACCCGGCCGTGTCCGCGAGGATGGGCGCATGCGAGAGATCGGGCGCACGGTAGCGGAGTGGTTGGGCGCGGGACACCGGGTCGCGGTGGCACGCGTGGTGGACGTGCACGGCTTCGGGGCCGTGCCCGCCGGTGAGGTGCTGGCGATAGCGGACGACGGGTCGCGCGCCGGGGAGCTGTTGCGCGGTGTCGCCGATCCGGTGATCGCCGGTGCCGTGCCCGCTGCGCTGGGCGGGGGCACCTCGGTGCTGAACGTCCCGGTGCAGGAGCCGGACGCGGTGGCGGCGGGGCTGGCGTGCGCCGGATCCGCGCGGGTGCTCGTGCACGCCGTCTCCGACCGCGCGGTGTGGGAGACGCTGGCCTCGGGCTCGCCCGTCGCGCTGGCGACGTCCCTCTCGTCGGGCGAGTCGGTGGTGGTCGGCGCCTCCTCCGGGGACGGCGGCGCGCACTCGACGGGTGGCGACGCGCCCGCGGACGGATCGGTCGGGTCCGAGGCGGTCGCGGAGGCCGCCTCCCGGCTGCTCGCGGCCGGCACCACCGGCCGCGCGGTGGTCGAGGACGTCCTGGTCGACGCCTGGGTGCCGGCACCGACCGTGGTGACCGTCGGCGGGGGCCTGCTCGCCGAGGCGCTGGCCGCGCAGGCGGCGCTGCTGGGCTGGTCGGCCCGGAACGTGTCGTCGGTCGCGGACGCGGTGGCGGAGGTGTCGGCGTTCGGGCCCGCCGACGTGCTGGTGCTGCTCGACCACGACCCCGCGATGGACGAGGTGCTGCGGGCTGGGCTCGCGCACGGCCGCGGACTGCTCGGCGCGCTGGGCTCGCGGCGCACCCAGGCCGCTCGGCGTGAGCGTCTGCTGGCCGCCGGGGTCTCGGCGCAGGACGTCGCTCGGATCCACGGGCCGGTGGGGCTCGATCTCGGCGCGCGTTCCCCGGCGGAGACCGCGGTGAGCATCGTCGCCGAGGTGATCGCCGCCCGCGCGGGGCGCACCGGCGCTGCCCTGCGCTCCACCGACGTCGCGATCCACTGACGCAGGCCCCAGGCCCGGTTTCACGGGTTCAGGCCGCCGATCGAGCGGGCGGCGGCCGTCGGGTCGTCGGCGAAGGACGGCAACCCCCGGCGCGAGCGGGGCGTCGTGGGCTCCCGGCGCGGGGGTAACCCGCCGACGACCCGGCCCCGCAGCGTCAGCACGGCGGTGACCGCGCGCCGCACGGCGCTCGGCGGATCCGGCAGGCCGACCGCCCGCGCCACCGGCACCGGCAGCATCGCCGCGAACAAGACCGGGATCCACGGCCGCAGCGGGGCGGGGGTGCGGGCCCGGACCATGTCCAGCGTCCGTTCGCTCGCCGCCCGGCCCGCGGGGGAGTACGCGATGCGCTCCCGCTCGCAGCCCGCGAAGTACGCGGCCAGCTCCCCGTACCGGCGCGGAACGTCGGGCACGCCGATGCGGTGGCCGACGTCGGCGAAGAAGTTCGTGAGCGCGTGCCGTTCGACGGCCGTCGGGCGGCGGGCACCGTACCGGTCGAGCCAGCGCACCGCGTTCACCGCGAGCGCCGCGATCGCGTACCGGTTGTCCTCCCGGCTCACGCCCCCGGCCTGGTGACCGTGGTTGATCACCCGGAAGATCTCCCGGGCACGCGGCGTGTCCAGCCCGCCCTCCAGCAGGTCGCCGAACATCAGCGAGGTCAGCTCGGCCCTGGTCGCGAGCGCTCCGGTGGAGCCGATGACGGCCGCCGTGCCGGGCACCGCGTAGAGGTGCCAGATCGTGAGCCGCCCGGCCATCCGCAGGTCCCACGGGAACTCTTCGAAGAACAGGCGCCGGACGATCCTCGAGTGGTCGCCGTCGGCCGCACATCGGCGTCGCATGGCGACACCGTAGGGCCGTGAGAAGCTGAAAGGCGTGTCTTCCGCGCTGACCACCGCCCGTCCGCTCACCGTCGGCCCGTACACCGTCGATCCGCCGGTGGTGCTGGCGCCGATGGCCGGCATCACGAACGTCGCGTTCCGCCGGCTCTGCCGCGAGCACGGTGCCGGGCTCTACGTCAGCGAGATGATCACCACCCGGGCACTGGTCGAGCGCAACCAGAAGACGATGAACCTGATCACGTTCGCGCCGGACGAGCAGCCCCGCTCGATCCAGCTCTACGGCGTCGACCCGGAGATCGTCGGCCGGGCGGTCGAGATGGTGGTGCAGGAGAACCTCGCCGACCACGTCGACCTCAACTTCGGCTGCCCGGTGCCCAAGGTGACGCGCAAGGGCGGCGGCTCCGCCCTGCCGTTCCGCCGCAAGCTGTTCGCGCGAATCGTCGAGCGTGCCGTGCGGGCGACGGCGGGCACGGACGTACCGGTCACCGTCAAGCTGCGGATCGGCATCGACGAGAACCACGTCACGTTCCGCGACGCCGGCCGCGCCGCCGAGGATGCCGGCGTCGCCGCGGTCGCGCTGCACGGCCGCACCGCGTCGCAGTTCTACGGTGGCCGGGCGAACTGGGAGCCGATCGCCGAGCTCGCCGCCGCACTGGAGGTTCCCGTACTGGGCAATGGCGACATCTGGGAGGCCGACGACGCCGTCCGGATGGTCACCGAGACCGGCTGCGCCGGCGTCGTCGTCGGGCGCGGCTGCCTCGGTCGTCCGTGGCTCTTCGCGGACCTGGCCGCGGCGTTCGCGGGGCGTCCGGAGCGGGTCCGGCCGAACCTCGGCGAGGTGACGGTGACCATGCGCAGGCACGCGGAGCTGCTCGCCGAGTGGATGGGCGAGGACCGGGGCCTGCCGGACTTCCGCAAGCACGTCGCCTGGTACCTGAAGGGCTACCCGGTCGGATCGGCGCTGCGGCGGGAGCTCGGCATGGTGAGCAGCCTCGCCGAGCTCGACGACCTGCTCGCGCGGCTCGACCCGGACGCGCCGTTCCCGGCCACCGAGATCGGCGAGCCCCGCGGCCGCACCACCGGTGCCCGGCGCGTCGTCCTTCCGGAGGGCTGGCTCGACGACCCCGACGCCCTGGACACTCCCACCGACGCGGAGCTGGACGTCTCCGGCGGGTAGGCGCACGCCGATCGAGGGGCCGCGCTCTGGCGCGGCCCCCGGGTGGTCCGGCCGCTAGCGGACCGGGGTGGTCTCGGTGACCGCGCTCATCGGGAGGGCGCCGTAATAGTGCGGGTACGCCTCGCCGCCGGTGCTCGCCTCCCAGCGCAGCGCGTCGCCGAGCGTCTCCGCCTCGAGGGCGAGCAGCATCAACCCGCTCTCACCGTCGAAGTGCCGGTCGAGCGTGCCCGGCAGCTGACTCGCCGTCGAGAGGTGGACGAAACCGTCGCGCAGGTCGTCGGGCGAGCCCGCGTAGCGCTCGGTGGCCTGCGCGGCCGCCCACTCGTCGGCGCGGAGAATTTTGTACACGGTCGTCACGGTCCCACCGTAGCCCCGACCGGTCAGGAGGCCGCCCAGACCCGCCCCAGATCGGGCACCGCCCAGAACGTGCTGACGAACAGGCCGTGGACGTCGGACCCGTAGAGCGCGAGGCGCCGCTGGTCGAAGAACGGGATCGCGGGCGTGAGGTTCGAGATCTCCGCGGCGAGCCGCGCGTACGCCGTGGCCGCCGCGGCACGGTCCGGCAGCCGGGCGATCCGGTCGAGCTCGGCGTCGATCTGCGGCGATCTCAGGTAGCTCACGTTGGTGCTGGCCGTGGCACCGATCGCGCGACTGGAGTACAGGTGCGGCAGCATCGCGTTGCCGTCCAGGTAATCCGGGTTCCACTCGCAGAGGTACAGGTCGTACGGGTTGTCCCGGCGGCCGATCGCGGTGAGGTAGTCGTCCGCCACCACCGGGCGGAGCTCGACGATGACACCGGCCCGGGCGAACGCGGCCCGTACCGCGGCGGCGAGGCGCCTGCCCTCGGGGTTGTCCTTGTGCGCGAACGCCAGCGTCACCCGGGCGCCGTCGAGCGCCGCGGCGGCCGCCGCCGGATTCCCGGACCGCTGGGTGCGGGTCTGGCCGGTCGGGTACCCGGGGATCCGCGGTGACAGCAGGCTGGTCGTGAACTCGCCGACGTAGTTACCGCCGAGCGCGGCGAGCGCCGATTCGGGGTTGAACGCCAGGCTGAGCGCGTGCCTGCGATACGGGCTGGTCACCCGCTGCGTGTTGAAACACAGGTCGCGTGGCCGGACCCGACTCCGTCGACCAGGCGGTTGTCCAGCCCGAGCCGGTAGATCTCGGAGGCCTGGCTCGCGTCGATCGTCGTGAGCTGGACGCCGCGCGGCTCGTCGTCGCTCATCATCAATCGGGTGACGTCGGATCGCTCGCTACCGAAGTGCACGACGTAGCGGTCGGGGTAGTCGGTACGGACCGGGTCGGACTCGGCGTTCCAGTTGGGGTTGCGCTCCAGCGTCAAGCGGCGGTCGGCGTCGGCGTCGGCGACGCGGTAGGGGCCGGTGGCCGGGATCGGGTCCGCGCGGGTCGGTTGCCAGCCGGCCGGTACGGCGGCGGTGGACGGCAGCGCCGCGGCGGCCGGTAGGTCGGGGTGGGGCCTCGTGAAGCGCAGCCGGAGCGTGCGGTCGTCGGGGACCTCGACGCCTGGCGGGTACGGAGCCTCCTTCGTGGGCCCCCGGTAGACGCTCCGGAAGTCGGGCCGGTCGGCGAGCCACTGCGCCAGGTAACTGGGCCCGGTGGCCTGCTCGCCGAACGAGCGGGCGATGCCGTGGGCGACGTCGTGGGCCGTGACCGCGGAGCCGTCGGCGAACCGGATCTGGTCGCGGATCGTGAATTCCCAGGTCGAGCCGCCATCGGTGCTGCGTCCGGTGTCGGTCGCGAGGTCGCCGACGAGGGTCGCGGGGCGGACGCCGTCCTCGCGGTAGGCGGTGAGCGTGCGGGCCAGGAGGCGCGAGCTGGCCATCATGCCGTCGGAGAAGCGGTTCCGGACCGGGTCGAGCTCCCAGAAATCGGCCGCCGCGTACACCTCGACGGTCCCGCCGCGGCGAACTCCGGCGACGGCGCGCACCGGGCCCCGCGCGGTGTCGTCGGCGGAGACCTGACGGACCGTGCGGTTAGGGGCGGGGGTCGGCACCAGGTCGGCCGAGCGCTCGCGGCCGGCGTCCGGCCAGCTCGACCAGACGACCGCGGCCCCGGCCGCCACCGCCAGCGCGACCGCGGCCACGGCGGTGCGCAGTACCAGACCCCGCCGAGCCCGGTCGCCCGGGGCGGTGGCCGACTCGCCGGTGCCGTCGGCGTCGCCACCGCCGGGTGACGCCGGGGCGGCGCCGGGACGCGCGGCGTCCGGGGTTGGCGTCACCGTCGGCTGCGCGGCCGATCCCAGGCCCGCGGTGGTCCGCGCAGGCTCTGCACCCGCCGGTCCCGGGCCCGCAGGGGTCCGCACCGGCTCCGCACCCGCCGGTCCCGCGCTCGCAGCGCCCGCAGAGGTGGCCGGCGCGGGCTCGGCGTCCGGGAGCACGGCGTCCGGGAGCACGGGCGGGAGCGACGGCAGAACGCCCGGGCGCTGGAGCGTCAGCGCGGTCAGCAACTCCTGCGTCCCCGGCCGGGTGGCGGGATCCTTGCGCAGCGCCGCCCCGACCAGCTCGCGCAGCGACTCGTCGAGCGCGGTGAGCTCCGGCTCCAGCTCCAGCGTCCGGTAGAGCATCACCTCGGGCGCGCCGATCCCGAACGGCGGCTTCCCGGTGCCGGCGAAGCACACGGCGGCGCCCCAGGCGTGGACGTCGGTGGCCGGCGTCACCGGGCCGCCGCGGAACTGCTCCGGCGCCATGTACGGCGGCGATCCGATCGCGCCGCTGGTCAACCCGCTCACCAGGTCCGCGGCCCTGGCGATGCCGAAGTCGATCACCCGGGGCCCGAACCGCGACAGGATCACGTTGCTTGGCTTGAGGTCCCGGTGGACGATACCGGCCTCGTGGATGGCGACCAGCGCGGTCGCGATGCCGATCGCCACCGCGTCCAGCGCGCCGCCGGCGAGCGGCCCCTGCTCGTCGACGACGTCCTGCAATGTCGGACCGTCGACGAACTCCGTGACGAGGAACGGCTGGTCGCCCTCGACGTCCACATCGAGGACCGCGGCCGTACTGAAGCGGGCCACCCGGGCCGCGAGCGTGGCCTCCGACCGGAAGCGGGTCCGGAACTCGGGAGCGTCCGCCAGGTGCGGGTGGATCACCTTCACCGCGACCGGACGGGTTCGCCCGTCGGGCTCCTCGGCGAGTCCCGCGTAGACGATCCCCATGCCGCCTGCTCCGAGGCGGCCGGTCAGCCGGTAGCGGCCGAGCTGCCGCGGGTCGTTGCTCCGAAGTGGTTGCGCAGCGCTCACGCGTACCTCTTCTCCGCACGCTCAGCCGGTCCCGGGCGCAGCGTAGCGAGGTCGTGCCGGGGCTCCGTTCGACGGGTTACCGCGCGGTATCGCCGAGGCTGCCTGCGACCCTTCTCACGTGCGGTTTTAGACCTCTCCGAGTAACTCGCGCCCTCTGAATCGGAACAGTCGGAGCATCCCGGGTGCGTCTGCTCACAACGGGCACCAGCATGAGTACCGCGTCATTAACCTCTGGCCATTCCAGCCCCTCGGTCCATGCACACCTAATGGAGGCCGCGATGACGGACGACCGGAAAAAGTACGTCTACGACTTCGCCGAGGGCAACAAGGAACTGAAGGACCTGCTCGGTGGCAAGGGCGCCAACCTCGCCGAGATGACGAACCTCGGCTTACCGGTACCCCCGGGATTCACGATCACCACCGAGGCGTGCACCGTCTACCTCGAGACCGGGACGACTCCCGAGGGTCTGGACGACGAGGTCGCTACCCATCTGGCCACGCTGGAGAAGGCCAGGGGCAAGAAGCTCGGTGATCCCGAGGACCCGCTACTGGTCAGTGTGCGGTCGGGGGCGAAGTTCTCGATGCCCGGCATGATGGAGACCGTTCTCAACGTCGGCCTCAACGACCGGTCGGTCGAGGGCCTGGCGCGCCAGGCCGACAACGAGCGCTTCGCCTGGGACTCCTACCGGCGCCTGATCCAGATGTTCGGGAAGACCGTCCAGAACATCGAGGGTGAGGCCTTCGAGGAGGCGCTGGAGGAGGTCAAGCGCGCGAAGGACACGCACAACGACCTCGATCTGGACGCCGACGACTTACGGCAGCTCGTCGACGTCTACAAGGGCATCGTGCGCGACCACACGGGGGAGGACTTCCCGCAGGACCCGCGGGAGCAGCTGACCGCGGCGATCAACGCGGTGTTCGACTCGTGGAACTCCGACCGGGCCGTGCTGTACCGGCGGCAGGAGCGCATCCCCGCCGATCTCGGGACCGCGGTCAACGTCGTCGCGATGGTCTTCGGCAACATGGGCATGGACTCCGGCACCGGCGTGGCCTTCACCCGGGACCCGGGCACCGGTGAGCAGGGCGTCTACGGCGACTACCTGCAAAATGCCCAGGGCGAGGACGTCGTCGCCGGCATCCGCAACACCGTGCCGCTGCAGGACCTCGAGAAAATCGACAAGACCTCCTACGACCGGCTCATGGAGATCATGGCCACGCTCGAGGGGCACTACCGCGACCTGTGCGACATCGAGTTCACGATCGAGGCCGGCCAGCTCTGGATGCTGCAGACCCGGGTAGGCAAGCGCACCGCCGCCGCGGCCTTCCGGATCGCATCGCAACTGGTCGACGAGGGCGTGATCGACCTGGACGAGGCCATTCAGCGGGTCACCGGTGAGCAGCTCGTCCACCTGATGTTCCCGCAGTTCGACACGTCCGCGAAGGTGCACCGGCTCGGCCGGGGGCTGCCGGCCTCGCCGGGTGCCGCGGTGGGCAAGGCCGTGTTCGACTCCTACACCGCGGTGAAGTGGTCGCGGTCGGGAGAGGACGTCATCCTGGTGCGCCGGGAGACCAACCCGGACGACCTGAACGGCATGATCGCCGCCCGGGGCATCCTCACCAGCCGCGGCGGCAAGACGTCGCACGCGGCGGTGGTGGCCCGCGGTATGGGCAAGACGTGCGTGTGCGGTGCCGAGGAGCTCGTCGTCAACACCAAGCGCCGGTTCATGACCGCGCCGGACGGCACCGAGGTGCACGAGGGCGACCTGATCTCGATCGACGGCTCGACCGGCCGGGTCTACCTCGGTGAGGTGCCGGTCGTCGACTCGCCGGTGGTGGAGTACTTCGAGGGGCAGGCCGAGGAGTCCGACGAGCTGGTGCGCGCCGTCGACCGGATCATGAAGCACGCGGACAGCACGCGCCGGATGGGTGTCCGGGCCAACGCCGACACCGCCGAGGACGCCGAGCGGGCGCGCCGGTTCGGGGCCGAGGGCATCGGGCTGTGCCGCACCGAGCACATGTTCCTCGGCGAGCGGCGCCAGCACGTCGAGCGGCTGATCCTGGCCGAGGACGACGAGCAGCGCGACCAGGCTCTGGAAGCGCTGCTGCCGCTGCAGCGCTGGGACTTCCTGCAGCTGCTGACCGCGATGGACGGGCTGCCGACGACGATCCGGCTGCTCGACCCGCCGCTGCACGAGTTCCTGCCCAACATCACCGAGCTGTCGGTCCGGGTCGCGCTGGCCGAGTCGCGCGGCGAGAAGAACGAGAACGACCTGCGGCTGATGCAGGCCGTGCACCGGCTGCACGAGGCGAACCCGATGCTGGGCCTGCGTGGCGTGCGGCTCGGGCTGGTCGTGCCGGGGCTGTTCGACCTGCAGGTGCGGGCGATCGCCGAGGCGGCGGCCCAGCTGGTGAAGCTCGGCAAGGCGCCGAAGCCGGAGATCATGATCCCGCTGGTGGGCTCGGTGCAGGAGCTGGAGATCATCCGCGCGGACGCCGAGCAGGTGCTCCGGGAGGTCGCCGAGCAGACCGGCGAGGACCTGCACATCATGATCGGGACGATGATCGAGCTGCCCAGGGCGGCGCTGACCGCGGACCAGATCGCGGAGAGCGCGGAGTTCTTCTCGTTCGGCACCAACGACCTGACGCAGACGACCTGGGGCTTCTCCCGGGACGACGTGGAGGCGGCGTTCTTCTCCACGTACCTGGAGGTCGGCATCTTCGGGGTCAGCCCGTTCGAGACGATCGACGCCGACGGCGTCGGGGAGCTCGTGCGCATCGGCACCGAGAAGGGGCGGCAGACCCGGCCCGGTCTGAAGGTCGGCGTGTGCGGCGAGCACGGCGGCGACCCGGACTCGGTGCACTTCTTCAATCAGGTGGGCCTGGACTACGTGTCGTGCTCGCCGTTCCGCGTGCCGGTGGCGCGCCTGGAAGCGGCTCGCGCGACCGTGACCCAGGAGGGCGGCTCGGACAGCCGCTGAACCAGCCCGCCCTGGTCGCATCGGCGCGACCAGGGCGTTCGGGAAAGACGCCGGCCGGACCGCAACGACGCGATCCGGCCGGCGCTTTCGGTGCTCAGGAGAGGCGGGCGGCGAGTCCGCGGAGGAATGCCGTCGCGGTGGCGTCGTCGACGACCAGCGGGTCGACGCCGAGAGTGAGCTGGGCGATCGTACGGATCGCGAGGCCCTCGCCACCGTCCCGGGTACGTACCACCGCAGGGCGCCGCGCCGCCGCGCCGATGGCCAGGATCGGGCCGAGCCAGCCCGGTACGGCCGGCGCCGCGAGCAGCGCCGCGGGCACCTCGACCACGAGCAGCGTCCGCGCGGGATTCACCTTCGCCGACGCCGGGTCGGCCAGTGCCCTGACGATGCCGTCCTCGTTCAGGTCGCGCACGCCCGGCAACGAGACCAGCCGCCCGTCCACGCGCGTCGCGATCGGGTAGTCGGCCAGCTCACGGGCGTCGACCACCGCCTTGAGCAGTGACGGGAGGTAGGGACCAGCGCCCAGGGCGGTGACGTCGGCCTCGACGGCGAACACGGAGCGGGCCGCGTCGGCGAACACCGAGCGCGCGGCGTCCGCGGTCCCGGGCTCGCCGGGCGGGTGCAGGGCCGCCTCGGCCCCGGCGCGAGGCGGCGCGTCCACCGCGTCCGCCGCGTCCGGCGTCGCGGGGGGCAGGTCGGTCGCGCGGATCCGCCCGCCGACGCCGTGTCCGGCGACGGTCGCCAGGTCGATACCGCGCGCCTCGGCCAGCGACCGGACGTGCGGCGTCACCCAGGGACCGGCTGGCGGGTCGACGTCGGTGCGGTAGAAGACGCCGGGCGGATGGGACATGTCGGGTGACTCCTAGGCAGACGGGGGTGCGGTCGACTCGCGGAGCACCAGCTCCATCGGACCGTCGACGGTCTCGGCGACCGGGGTGTCCGGGTCGGTGGTCGTGAGCGCCTCGACGCCCCGGCGCCCCAGCTCTTCCAGCGGCATCCGCACGGTGGTGAGCGCCGGGATCAGGTACTCGGCCAGCGGCAGGTCGTGCACCGCCACGATGGACAGCTCACGCGGGACGGCGACCCCGCAGCGGTAGGCGGCGCGCAGCGCACCGATCGCCGACGCGACGTTCGCGACGAACACGGCCGTGGGCCGTGGCGTCCGGCCCAGCAGCTCGGTCATCGCCTGGAAGCCGCCGTCGGCGGTGTAGTCGGCACGTACCACCAGCGCCGGGTCCGGCGCCCGGCCGTGCAGCCGCATCGCCGCCCGGTAGCCGCTGGCGCGCCGGGACGCGGTGTCCGAGCCGTCCGGCCCTGCCAGGTGTGCGATCCGACGGTGCCCGAGGCTGACCAGGTGCTCGACGGCCATCGCTGCGGCGCCCTCGTCGTCCAGGACGATGTGGCGGGTCGCGTCGGTCATGCTCCAGTTCAGCAGCAGCCACGGCATCCGCGACTCCCGCAGCGCCGCCAGCGTCGCCGAGGCGCGGACGCCACCGGCCAGCAGCAGCCCGTCGACGCGGCCGTCGGCGAGCAGGTCGAGGTAGGGCTTCGCCGAGCCGGCGACCCGGCCGGAGCCGGTGACCAGGACGCACTCCCGGTCGGCGGCCGCGGCCTCGGCGCCCTTGATGATCTCCGCGTACACCGGGTTCGCGTAGTCGGGGATGAACAGTCCGAACGTGCGGCTCTGGCGGGTCCGCAGCGTTCGGGCGGCCGCGTTCGGGCGGTACCCCAGCGTCTTCACCGAGGCGAGGACGCGTTCCCGGGTCTCCGGCCGGATGTTCAGACCCGGGTCGCTGTTCATCACGCGGGAGATCACCGACCGGTCGACCCCGGCGTGCGCGGCGACGTCGGCGAGCGTGACGCGTTTTCCTGGCTTCACCGGGCAGATTCTTCCGGTCGCACAGCGTCGCCGGTCCCCATCGACCGATACAGCGCTTCGACGAGCGCGAGCGTGCCGAGATTGTCACGGCCCGAGGTTTCCGGCTCGCCGTCGGTGGCGATCGCCCGCAGCAGCGAGCCCATCGGACCGGCGAAGGCGTCCGGGATCCAGCGGCGGGTCACCGGGTAGGCGAGCCAGCCGTCGGTGCGCTCCGCGGAATTGACCGCGAGGGTGTCCGGCCGGCCGTCCGGGTAGTCGTAGAGCAGCCCGATCGTGCCCTTGATGCTGCCGCCCGAGCCGTCGATGCGGAACTCGGCGTGCGGATCGCCGGTGCGGTTCTCGTGGTTGACGTGCAGGATCGCGTGGGCGCCGGACGCGAAGCTCAGCGTCGTCATCGTCCGGGTCTCCCCGGCGACTTTCTGGCCGGGCGTGCGGGAGCCGACCGCGTAGGCCCGGACCGGATCGCCGAGCAGCGCCCGCACCGAGTCCAGGTAGTGGATCGAGTGGTACCAGACCTCGAGCTTCTCGAGCTTCGCCAGCCACTCCCAGGACGAGAAGTCCGTGACGATGTGCACGTCGAAGGCGAAGGCAGTGACCTCGCCGATCCAGCCCTGCTCGGCCATCGCGATCGCGGCGGCGATCCCCTCCTCGAACCGCATCTGCTGGTTGACGGCGAGCTTGCGGTTCGCGGCCTCGGCCGCGTCCACCAGCTCCCTGGCCGTGGTGAGGTCCTCGGCGAACGGCTTCTGGCAGAGCAGGTGCTTGCCCGCCGCGAGGGCCTGCCGGACGATCGCGGGCTGGGCCCTCGCCGGAACGGCGACGTCCACCACGTCGACGTCGGAGGCGAGTAGCTCCTCGAGCGAGGCGTGCACGGTCGGGACGCCGTGCCGGGCCGCGACGTCGCGGGCCCGGCCCTCGTCGACGTCGAAGATGCCGCGGACCTCGAGCCCGGCGCGGCGATACGCGGGCAGGTGGGCCACGTCGACGATCGCACCGGCGCCGACGATCGCGATCGGGCGCCGGTGCTCCGGGGCGACGCTGAGATCGGTCGCCGCGGCGATGGGCAGCAGGTCGTCGAGCACGGGTTCTCCCTTCGGCCGGACTGAGTTCGTGAGGACCGACCCCGGCGGGTCAGCCGAGGCCCGGCAGGCGGTAGAACGTCGTCGCGGTGCCACCGAGGACGGCCGCGCGATCCGCCTCGTCGAGCGGGGCCAGCAGCTCCTGCGTCGCGTCCCAGGCCCGTCGGTAGCCACCGGCCAGCACCGACACCGGCCAGTCGCTGCCCCACATCAGCCGCTGCGGCCCGAACACCTCGAGCCCGTGGTCGACGTAGCGCCGCAGGTCCCCGGCGGCCCAGCCGGGCGCGGCCGCGGTGTCGAGCCCGGAGATCTTCGCGTACACGTTCGGGTACTCCGCGGCCCGGGCGAGCAGGCCGGCCCACGGCTCCCAGCCGCCCGCGGCGATCGGCGGCTTGGCCAGGTGGTCGATCACGATCCGCAGCCCGGGGTGCTTCTCGGCGAGCGGCGGGACGTGCTCGAGGTGGCGCGGGATCGTCGCGATCTGGTCCCAGGTGAGTCCGCGGGCGGCCACCAGGCCCAGCGACTCCAGAACCGCGGGCCGGAGGATCCAATCGGGGTCCGGCTCGTCGTGGACCTGGTGCCGGACGCCGACGTACCGCCGGTCAGCGCCGTACCGCTCCAGCGCATCGGCGGTGGCGGCCGGATCGAGCAGCGGCACCCAGCCGACGACCGCGATCAGGCGGGGATGCCGGTCGGACTGCGCCAGCATCGAGTCGGTGTCGGCGAAGCTGCCCTCCGCCTGCACCAGCACCGTCACGTCGACACCGCACTCGTCGAGTTGCGGCTCCAGTTCCTCGTACGCGAACGTGCGGTGGATCGGCCCGGCGTCGGGCGTGAGCCAGGCGTACTCGAGCGCGTCGACGTCCCAGAAGTGCTGGTGTGCATCGACCACGGGGGCCATGCGCGACTCCCTTGTCGTGGGGCATGATGGACGAACTGTAGGTCAAACGTTTGACTTGGAGCAAGGTCCATGGCAGATCTGCACTTGATCGGGCGGGCTTTCGACGGCTTCTCCCGGGCCACCGCGGCCCAGGCAGCGGCGTGGACCGGCGGAACCCTGACCGCCGACTGGGTCGAGCTGCCCGCCCTCGAGCACGCCGTGCTGCACACCCCGGCGCTGCTGGACGGGTCGGTGGACCTCGCGCTCGTCGTCAGCGACTGGCTGCCCGCGCTGATCGAGCGCGGCGCCGTCCGCGACCTCTCCCGTTCCTTGGCGTCCGCTCCGCCGCCGGGCTGGCCGGACGGCTGGAGCCCGTCCCTGCGACTCCTGCAGAGCAGGGGCGAGCGCGTGTACGGCCTTCCGTACCACGACGGCCCGATGATGCTCCTCTACCGCGCGGATCTCTTCGCCGACGACGCCGAGCAGGCCGGGTTCGCGGCGCGGTACGGCTACCCGCTGGCGCCGCCGGCCACGTGGGACCAGTTCCTCGACGTGGCGCGGTGGTTCACGCGGCCGGGCCTCTACGGCACCGTGCTCGCGGGGCTCCCCGACGGGCACAACGACGTCTACGACTTCCTGCTGCAGCTCTGGAGCCGGGGCGGTGACCTCTCGACGCTCGCCGGGCCGGCTGCCGTCGAAGGCCTGGAGTTCCTGCGCCGGTTGCACGCCGAAGGGCTGGTCGATCCGGCGTCGCCGGAGTGGGACAGCGTGGCGTCGGGCGAGCAGTTCGCGGCCGGGAACGCCGCGCTGATGGTGAACTGGTCGGGGTTCGCGGCGATGTCGGTTCCCGGTAGCCCGACGCACGGCGTGGTCGCGTGCGGGCCGGTGCCGGCCGGGGTGTCGCTGAACATCTACTGGGTGCTGGTGGTGGCGGCAGGCTCGTCCCGGCCGGAGCTCGCGTACGAGTACCTGCGTCACGTCGCGACCCCGGAGATGGACCTGATCACGTCGCTGGAGGGGGCCAACGGGGTGCGGCTGTCGACGTGGCGCGACCCACGGGCGCGGGCGCTGTCCCCGAGCTACGAGGTGATGGAAGAGGTGCACCGCGGCGTGTTGAGCCCGCCGCCGGTGACCGCGTGGCCCTCGGTGGCCTCGACGCTCTCGTCCGCGATCGCGGACGTGGTGCGGGGGCGGGTGGGGGCGCGGAAGGCGCTGGAAGCGGCGTCCGCCCGGATCGACGGAGCCGGCTGGCTCCGCTCGTAGTGCCAGCGACTTTTCGGGGTTTATCGCGCGAGTTTTCGGCCTTATCGCGGCCGGCTTAGGCCCGAAAACTCGTCGCGTAACGCCGAAAAGTCGTCGAAGGGGCGGCCGGGAGAGTGGCCGCCCCTTCGACGTCAGCGGGCGGGAGGCTGCACGAGCTCCAGCGTCTCGCGATCGGGGCCCAGGAAGTAGCAGGTGTACCCGCCCTTGTTCACCCCGGCCGTGATCTCGTTCGGCGGTGAAACGAACTCGACGCCTTCCGCGGTGAGGCGTGCGCTGGTGCCGAAGATGTCGTCGGTCGTGAACGCCAGGTGCGCCGCGCCCGCCCGCTTCCGCTCCGGGTCGGTCGGTTCGGCCACCGGTGCCAGGTACTGCACCAGCTCCAGGTCGTGCGACGAGTGCGTCGACGACACCGGGGGCACCGCGAGCTGCGCGACCCGCAGGTTCGCGTCGGAGTACCCGACCAGGCGCCGGGTGTACTCGTTGTCCTGGTCCTGCTGGTGGACCAGCACCATGCCGAGCAGGTCACGGTAGAAGCGGATCGACGCGTCCAGGTCCGACACGGTGAAGCTGAAGTGCCAGATTCCTGTCAGCCCGGTCACGGGCGGGCCGCCGAGCCCGAACCGGCGCGAGCCCCGGCGTCCGACTCGCCGGTGACGACCGGACCACCGGAGGCCTCGGCCGGGCCGGAGATGCTCGCCGAGGGGGTCACGGCGGGCACGTCGGACGCGGTGAGCTTCTTGCGGCCGCCGCGCTTCTCGGCCAGGACGTAGATCGTGGCCGCGCCGATGATCACGACGCCCTTGATCAGATCCTGGTAGTTCGCGCCGAGGTTGAGCACGCCGAACCCGTTGGCGAGCACGAACAGGATCAGCGCGCCGATCACCGACTTCAGCACGTTGCCCGCGCCGCCGAAGAGCGACGTTCCACCGAGGATCGCCGCGGCCAGCACCGTCAGCTCGATGCCGGTCAGCGCCTGCGGGTTGATCGCGGAGAACCGCGACGCGTAGAGGATGCCGACCAGCGCGGCGAACAGCCCGTTGAGCACGAACGGCATCACCTTGTAGCGCGCCACCCGGATCCCCGAGAGCCGAGCCGCCTCGACGTTGCCGCCGACCGCGTAGAGCCGCCGCCCGACGACCGTGAACTTCAGCACCGCCCAGGCGATCACGACGATGGCCAGGAAGATCCACACCTGCTTGGACAGTGCCCAGTAGGTCGGGAACCAGATGACCGACACCGCGGCCAGCAGCGCGCCGGCGATCACGTACCAGTAGCCCTGGCCGTCGGTGACCCGGCCGGCGCGCTCCCGGCGCAGCGAGACGACGCCGACCGCGACGAACACCAGACCGACGACCGCGGCCCAGACCTTGAGGTTCACCGGCCAGTCGCCGGTCAGCAGCTCGGCCAGGCCGGTGTCGGTGGTCTGGATCGACCGGCCGTCGGTGAGGATGAACAGCAACCCGCGGATGCCGGTCATCGTGCCGAGCGTGACGATGAACGCGTTCACGCCGACGTACTGCACGAACACGCCGTTGAACAGGCCCATCGCGATACCGGTCAGCAGCCCGAGCAGCAGCGCCACGAGCACGCCGGCGCCGGAGTTGATCACGGTGAGCGTGACGCCGGCGGCGAGCGCCCCGGTGGCCCCGATCGACAGGTCGAAGTTGCCGCTGATCAGGCAGATCGTCATGAACACCGCGAGGATGCCGACCTGAGCGGTCTGGTCCAGGATGTTCGCGCTGTTGAGGGCCGAGAGGTAGAACGGCCGGCCGGTACCGGCCGCCGCCGAGGTGAAGACCACGAGGATCAGCGCGAACGCGTAGACGACGCCGGCGCGCTGGAGGCGGAACGGCGCCAGCCGCTCACGAGTTGAGGGAGTGCTCATCCGGTCCGTCCGAGTTCGTTGGCGCCCAGCCCGCTCGACAGCGCGAGCAGCTCGGCTTCGTCGGTGTCCTTCGCGTTCCGCTCGGCGACGATCCGCCCGCCGCGGACGACGAGGATGCGTTGGGCGACGGCGAGCAGCTCCTCGAACTCCGAGGAGACGATCACCACCGCGTTGCCCGCCCGGGCGAAGCCCCGGACCAGCTCGAGGATGTCGGCCTTCGCGCCGACGTCGACGCCGGCGGTCGGCTCGTCGAGGAGGTAGGCGCAGGCGTCGCCGTAGATCCACTTGGCGAAGACGACCTTCTGCGCGTTACCGCCCGACAGCGCGCTGACCGGCGTCGTCACCGAGGGCGTCCGCACTTTCAGGTCGGCGACCGCCTGGTCGGCGCGGGCGTACTCGGCTTCGGCGTCCGGGAGCATCTTGCGCCGGGAGAGCTTCTGGACGTCCGGCAGCGTGGTGTTGCGCCAGATCTCCCAGCCGCCGACCAGGCCCTGCCGGTTGCGGTCCTCCGGAACCAGCGCGAGCCCGGCGCGGACCCGCTGGTCGACCCGCTTGCCGACGGCTTTTCCGTGCACGCGAACGGTGCCGGAGCACCGGTCGTCGGCGCCGAAGATCGCTTCCAGGATCTCCGAGCGGCCGGAGCCGAGCATGCCGGCCAGGCCGATCACCTCACCGGCCCGGACGGTGATCGAGACGTCGTCGACCTTGCCCGGCGACCGCAGGGAGATCGCCTCGAGTACGGGCTTCGCCTCCGGAGCGACCGGCTCCATCCGGGTGTGCTCCATCGCGGAGAGCTTCCGGCCGACCATCAGGTCGACCAGTCGCTCCTCGGTGAGCTCGTGCGTCGGGCCCGTGAACACCATCCGGCCGTCCCGGAGCACCGACACCTCGTCGGTGAGCTCCAGGACCTGGTCGAGGAAGTGGGAGCAGAACACGAACGACGTGCCCTCGGTCTCCCGGAGCCGGTTCACGGCGCGGAAGAGCAGCTCGACCTCGGCTCGCGCCATCGAGGCGGTCGGCTCGTCCATGCAGATGAGCGTCGCCCCGGCGGCGAGCGCCTGGGCGACCGCGACCATCTGACGTTCCCCGATCGGCAGGTCACCGACGAGTGCGTTCGGATCGGGGCGGTACCCGAACCGCTCGCAGAGCGCGTCGTACTGGGCCATCAGCCGGCCGCGCCGGAACCAGCCGGCCATCTCGCCGAGGAAGACGTTCTCCAGCACCGACAGCGTCGGCACCAGCGGGATGTGCTGGTACATCGTGGCCACTCCGGCGGCGCGGGGAGCCGCCGGAGTGGACCAGTCGACCGGCTCGCCCTGCCAGAGCAGCTCGCCCGCGCTCGGCTCGTGGGCTCCGGCGATGATCTTGAACAGGGTGGACTTGCCCGCGCCGTTGGCGCCCACGAGCCCGTGGATGGAGCCACGAGCGATCGTGAGGTCGACGTCCCGCAGCGCGACCGTCCCGTTCGGGAACCGCTTGGAGACTCCGTTTACCGCCAGGAGTGGATTCTTCTCGACCGGTGGAGAAGAGTTCAGTGGCGTGGTGGGTTCACCCATGATTGATCAGCTCACCACTGAGGGTCGCAGTCAGCGACGTTGGACTTGGTGATCGACGGCGTGTCGTAGAAGACCAGCTTGGCGGTGCCGTAGTTCTCGTCGTCGATGGCCTTCTTCAGCTCCTCGGCGGCCTTCTTGCCACCGTCGACCGGCTTGTAGCAGATCGTCCCGGTCAGACCACCGGTCTTGATGGCTTCCACGCCGAGCTTCGAGCCACCGATGCCGAACACCAGCGCCTTCGACTTCGCCGCGGCGACGGCCTTCTGGCAGCCCACACCCATGTCGTCGGAGATCGCGTAGATGCCGACGAGGTCCGGGTTCGCGTTCAGAATGCTCGCGCAGGCGGCCTGGCCCTGGTCGGCGACCCAGCCGCCGGGCTGCTCGGCGACGATCTTGAACTTGCCCGCCGTCGCCGTCTTGAACTTCTCCACCCGCAGGGTGTTCTCCGCGTACCCGGGTGCGCCGATGATCACCGCGACGTTCCCGCCGTTGGGCAGCGCCTTGAGCATCGCCTGCCCGGTCTGCTCACCGGCACCGGTCTCGTCCTCGATGACCAGCGCGGAGAGCTTCGGGTAGACGTCGTCGATGGCGCGGTCGGCGCCGATGATGCTGTGGTAGCTCACGACCTTGATGCCGGCCGCGGAGAACTGGTCGACGAACTTCGCCGCCTCCGCCGCGTTGGCCGGGATCATCACGACGCCGTCGGGCTTCTGCGCGATGATGTTCTGGACGTTGGCGGCTTCGGTCTGGACGTCGTTCTTGCCGTCCAGGTTCGCGATCACCTCGCAGCCCAGGCTCTTCGCCGCTTCCTCGATGCCCTGTGCGCCGGCGTTCGGGAACGGGAATCCGGTGCCGGAGCCGTTGTCGATGGCG
>Ga0190269_10000505_pt1 | contig 19802 bp, 20 predicted proteins | sample Popmic249IS_FD_133749 | JGI IMG/M metagenome (GOLD analysis project Ga0190269, IMG submission 133749) | Populus adjacent soil microbial communities from riparian zone of Blue River, Arizona, USA - 249 IS | ecosystem: Environmental > Terrestrial > Soil > Riparian zone | place: USA: Arizona... | reverse complement strand
GCTGCCACCTGAGCTGCGCGAGCGCCGGCACCTGGCGCCGCTGGCCACGGCGCTGGAGCAGGTGCACCGGCCGCAGGAGCTGGCGGACGTGCACCGCGCGCGGCACCGGCTGAAGTGGGACGAGGCCTTCGTGCTGCAGGCGTTCCTCGCGCAGCGCCGGCACGAGACCGGTCTCGCCGGGGGCACACCCCGACCGGGCCGCCCCGGCGCACTGCTCGACGCGTTCGACGCCCGGCTCCCGTTCGTGCTCACCGCCGGTCAGCGGGAGGTCGGCGAGCTCCTTGCCCGTGAGCTCGCGGAGCCCCATCCGATGCACCGGCTGCTGCAGGGGGAGGTCGGCTCCGGCAAGACGGTCGTGGCCCTCCGGGCGATGCTCCAGTCCGTCGACAGCGGCGGTCAGGCGGCGCTCCTGGCCCCCACCGAGGTGCTGGCGCAGCAGCACGCGCGGTCGATCCGGGTGATGCTGGGCGACCTGGCCACGGCGGGAGAGCTCGGCAGCCCCGAGGTGGCGACGAGGGTGGCGCTGCTGACCGGCTCGCTCCCGGCGGCCTCCCGCCGTGCAGCACTGAGCGAGATCGCCTCGGGCGAGGCAGGCATCGTGGTCGGCACCCATGCGCTCCTCGAGCAGGACGTCGGCTTCCACGACCTCGGCCTGGTCGTCGTCGACGAGCAGCACCGCTTCGGCGTCGAGCAGCGCGACGCGCTGCGGGCCAAGGGGTCCACCCCCCACGTGCTCGTCATGACGGCGACGCCGATCCCGCGCACCGTGGCCATCACGGTCTACGGCGACCTCGAGGTCTCGACGCTGCGCGAGCTGCCCCAGGGCCGCAGCCCCCTGCAGACCCACGTCGTCGGCGCCGGGACACCGGCCCACGACCGGGTCTGGCAGCGCGTCCGGGAGGAGGTCGAGGCGGGGCGGCAGGCGTTCGTGGTGTGTCCCCGCATCGGGGACGGCGCGGACCGCGCCGGCGAGGAGGACGCGACCGACGAGGAGCTGACGGCCGAGCAGGAAGGGCGCCGTCCGGGCGCCGCCGTGGTCGACGCCGTCACGCACCTGGCCGAAGGCCCCTTGGCCGGGTTGGTCGTCGAGGCGCTGCACGGCCGGATGCCGCCGGAGGCCAAGGACGACGTGATGAGGCGCTTCGCCCGGGGGGACGTGGAGGTCCTGGTCGCCACCACCGTCGTGGAGGTCGGCGTGGACGTGCCCAACGCCACGGTGATGGTGGTGCTCGACGCCGACCGCTTCGGCATCAGCCAGCTGCACCAGCTGCGCGGGCGCGTCGGCAGAGGCGGTCATCAGGGCCTGTGCCTGCTCGTGACCTCGGTGTCGCCGGAGAGCCCGTCCGGGGAGCGGCTGCAGGCCGTCGCGGCCACGAACGACGGCTTCGCGCTGGCTCGGGTCGACCTCGAGCAGCGCCGGGAGGGCGACGTCCTGGGCGTGCGGCAGTCGGGCGGCCGGTCGTCGCTGCGGATGCTCAACGTGCTTCGCGACGAGGACGTCGTCCTGGAGGCGCGGGAGGAGGCGACGGCCCTCGTGGCCGCCGACCCCGCGCTCGAGCGGCACCCCGCCCTGCGCCTCGCGATCGAGGCCGTCCTGCGGGCCGAGCAGGCGTCGTACCTGGAGAAGACATGACGAGGATCGTCGCCGGCACGCACGGGGGGCGGCGCCTCGTCGTCCCTGCCGGAGGACGCACCAGGCCCACCTCGGACCGCGCACGGGAGGGTCTGTTCTCGAGCCTGCAGTCGCTGGTCGACCTGGCCGGCGCCCGGGTGCTCGACCTCTACGCGGGCAGCGGTGCGCTCGGCCTGGAGGCGCTCTCGCGGGGTGCGTCCGGGGCGACGCTGGTCGAGCGCGACCCGCAGGCGCTCACCGCTCTTCGCCGCAACGTCGCGGAGCTGGGCCTGCCCGCCGTCGTCGTGGACGCCGACGTCGCGTCGTACCTCGCCGGTGCCCCGGGCGACCCGCAAGAGCGGTACGACGTGGTGCTGCTCGACCCGCCCTACGAGCTCGACGTCGACCCGGTGCTGGCCGCGCTGCCGCCGTGGCTGGCGGAGGGGGCGGCCGTCGTGGCGGAGCGGCGGACCAGGGGCCCGGCGCCGGCGACTCCACGGGGCCTGGAGCTGCTCCGGTCCCGGAAGTACGGGGAAGCGACGCTCTGGTACTTTCGCGCCCCATGAGAAGGGCCGCCTGCCCCGGTTCGTTCGACCCGGTGACCCTCGGTCACCTGGACATCATCGGCAGGGCTTCGGCCCTGTACGACGAGGTCGTCGTCGCCGTGGGCCTCAACGCCAGCAAGAAGCGGATGTTCTCCTTCGAGGAGCGCACCGAGATGCTGCGCGAGGCGACGGCCCAGTACCCGAACGTGACGGTCGACAGCTTCGACGGGCTCATCGTCGACTTCTGCAAGAGCCGCGGCATCCAGGTCATCGTCAAGGGCCTGCGCGCCGTCAGCGACTTCGACTACGAGCTGCAGATGGCGCAGATGAACCTCGGCCTGCAGGGGGTCGAGACGATGTTCATGACGACCAACCCGCTCTACTCCTTCCTCTCGTCGAGCCTCGTCAAGGAGGTCGCGACGTACGGTGGTGACGTGTCCGGCCTCGTCCCCGAGGCCGTGCTCGCGCGCCTGGTGGCACGGGTCCGCGAGAACACCGCCTGACCCAGGAGGCCCCCCGCCGTGGACGTGGTGCACACCAAGCTGGCCGAGCTCGTCGCACTCGTGGAGGACGCCCGCTCGATGCCGCTGTCCGCATCCTGCGTCGTCAACCGCGAGGACGTGCTGGGCCGGCTGCGCGAGATCGACGCGCTCCTGCCCGAGACGATCGTCCAGGCCCGCGAGGTGCTGGGCGACAGGGCGGGCGTCGTGGAGGAGGGTCGCAAGGAGGCTGCGGCGATCGTGGCGGCGGCCCACGAGGAGCGCAGGCGCCTGGTCGAGGAGAGCGAGGTGCACCGCGAGGCCCAGGTCGACGCGGCACGGCTGCTCGAGGAGGCCCGGGAGTCCGCCGAGGCCATGCGGGCCGAGGTCGAGGACTACGTCGACGCCAAGCTCGCCAACTTCGAGATCGTCCTCAGCAAGACCCTGTCGGCGGTCGAGCGCGGCCGGCAGAAGCTGTCGGGCAGGCACGAGCTGGAGGCGCTCGGCGACGCCGACCGTCCTGCGCCGGAGCGCGGGGACAGCTTCCTCGACGAGCCCCTCACCGACTGACGCAGGCGCGTCCGCCCCAGCGCTCCGGTACGCTGGTCCGTGGACTCGTCCGAGCCCGGAGAACCGTCGTGCCCGAGAACAGGAAGCCGCAACCGCGCCTCGACCCCCGTGACCCCCTCGTGCTGGACACACGCGAGCTGGGCAGGCGGCCAGGGTCGATGCGAGAGGTGCAGCTCTCTGCTCCCGCGCCCGAGGGCTTCGGGATCGTCGACCTGATCGGGGTGCCCGTCGGCGCCGCGCTCGAGCTGGACCTCCGGCTCGAGAGCGTCATGGACGGGGTGCTCGTCACCGGGACCGCCACGGCCCCGGTGTCCGGGGAGTGCGGGCGCTGCCTGGCGCCGGTGAGCGACCTGCTCACCGTGCCGCTGCAGCAGCTGTTCGTCTACCCGGAGGCGAGCGAGGGCCCCGCGCAGGACGAGGAGGACGAGGTCGCAGAGCTCCGGGGCGACCTGCTCGACCTGGCTCCGGTGCTCCGCGACGCGGTGGTGCTCGCGCTGCCGCTCACCCCTCTCTGCCGGGAGGACTGCAAGGGGCTCTGCGCCACGTGCGGGGAGCGGCTGGACGACCTGCCGGACGACCACGCGCACGACACGACCGATGCCCGCTGGGGCGCCCTCGCCGGGCTCCTCGACCAGGCGGACCGCAAGGACCAGGAGAACTAGACATGGCCGTTCCGAAGCGCAAGATGTCGCGCAGCAACACCCGCTCGCGCCGCGCGCAGTGGAAGGCCGGCGCCCCCACGCTGGTCAAGTGCGACCGTGGGCACACCACGCTGCCGCACACCGTCTGCCCCGAGTGCGGTCGCTACGACAAGCGCACGGTCCTCGCGGTCTGAGGACCCTGAGGCCGTGATGGACGCGGCCCCGCCGTACCCGCTGCTCGAGGCGGCGCTCGGCACCGCGGTGGACCCGGCGCTGCTCGAGCGCGCCCTGACCCACCGCTCCTACGCGTACGAGCACGGCGGCCTGCCGACCAACGAGCGGCTGGAGTTCCTCGGCGACGCCGTGCTGGGGCTGGTCGTCACGGACGTGCTCTTCCGTGACCACCCGGACCTCGCGGAGGGCGACCTGGCCAAGCTCCGCGCCTCCGTCGTCAGCACCCGGGCCCTGGCCGGCGTCGCTCGCGAGCTGGGTCTCGGTCGCTGGCTGCGGCTCGGCAAGGGCGAGGAGGTCACCGGCGGCCGCGACAAGCCGAGCATCCTGGCCGACACGATGGAGGCGGTCATCGGGGCCGTCTACCTCGAGCGAGGGATCGCTGCCGCCGCCGGGGTCGTGACGCGGCTCTTCGGCGCGCTCATGGAGGCCGCCGCCACGAGCGGTGCCGCCTCCGACTGGAAGACCGCGCTGCAGGAGCTCACCGCCGCCCACGGCCTCGGGGTGCCCGACTACGTCATCGCCGACAGCGGCCCGGACCACGCGAAGTCCTTCACCGCCCAGGCCATGGTGGCCGGGGTCGCACGCGGTGCCGGAGCCGGCACCAGCAAGAAGGAGGCCGAGCAGCAGGCCGCCGAGGAGGCCTGGCGCAGCCTGACCGCGGAGCTCTCCGTCGCGCCGGGCGTCGAGGACGTCAGCGACCTGCCCACGGGCGCCCCGGCGCTGGAGGGCAAGGGCGCCCCGGCGCTGGAGGACTAGGTGCCCGAGCTGCCCGAGGTGGAGGTCGTCCGCCTCGGCCTCGAGCGCGGCGTCGTCGGCCGCCGGCTCGCCGCCGTGTCGGTCCACCACGACCGCGCGGTACGCCGGCACGAGCCGGGCTCGGCCGACTTCGTCGGGCGGCTGCTCGGCCGCACCGCCACGGCGGCCTGCCGGCGGGGCAAGTACCTCTGGCTCGAGCTGGACTCCGGTGAGGCCCTCAGCGCGCACCTCGGGATGAGCGGCCAGCTGCTCGTCGTACCGGGGGACAAGCCCGTGGAGGCGCACCTGCGGGTCCGCTTCTGGTTCGACGACGGGGGCCGCGAGCTGCGCTTCGTCGACCAGCGCACCTTCGGCGGCCTGCACGTGGAGCCTCTCGTCGAGGTCGACGGCAGCGTCGTACCGAGGTCGGTAGGGCACGTGGCGCGCGACCCGCTCGACCCGCGCTTCGACGACGCGGCGTTCGTGGACCGGCTGCGGCGCAAGGGCACCGGCGTGAAGCGGGCGCTGCTGGACCAGTCGCTGGTCAGCGGGATCGGCAACATCTACGCCGACGAGACGCTCTGGCGGGCCCGGCTGCACGGCGGCCGGGTCGCCGCGGAGCTGAGCCGGCCCAAGGCGCGCGAGCTGCTGGGTCACGCCCGCGACGTGCTGCGCGAGTCGCTCGCCCAGGGAGGGACGAGCTTCGATGCCCTCTACGTCTCGACGGAAGGCGTCAGCGGGCTGTTCGCGCGGGAGCTGCACGCCTACGGTCGGGAGGGCGAGCCGTGCGACCGGTGCGGCACGCCCCTGCGGCGGGAGCCCTGGATGAACCGCTCGTCCTACTCCTGCCCGCGGTGCCAGCCCCGGCCGCGTCTCCCGCGCTGAACCCGGAATAGTTGAGGGCTCAACCAACTTGGCACCGGTGACACCTGACGACAGGAGCACCTGATGACCAGCGTCTCGCCCGTCCGCCTGAACCACGCCGTCCTCTTCGTGCGGGACCTCGACCGCTCGGTCGGCTTCTACGGCCGCGTCTTCGGGATGGAGGTCATGGCCCGGGAACCGAGGGCGAACGCCGCCTTCCTGCGACTCCCGCGTGGTGGCAACCACCATGACCTCGGCTTGTTCGGCCTGGGCGCCGGCCTGCCGCCGCGTCGGCCGGGGACGGTGGGTCTCTACCACCTGGCGTGGCAGGTCGACACGATCGACGAGCTGGCCGCGGCCCGGGACGCCCTCGTCGCCGCCGACGCCTACACCGGCGAGTCCAGCCACGGCGCCACCAAGTCGCTCTACGGCGCCGACCCGGACGGCAACGAGTTCGAGGTCATGTGGATGCTCCCGCGGGCGGAGTGGGGTGCCTACGCCGACGCGGCGCCGGTCGAGCGGCTCGACCTCACCGCCGAGCTGCAGCGCTGGTCCGGCGTCCGCACCGCGCACGAGCTGCAGGCCCCTGCGCCGCAGGAAGCGCCGTGACACCTGCCTGACCTCCCGGCTCCGGCGCGTTCGCCGACCTGCTGCGGCCGGCCGCGACCGGAGCCGCAGGTGGTGCCGTCAGGTCCCGGCCAGCTCCTCGCGGACCCCGGGAGGCCAGCTCCCGTCGGCCTGCCGGGGGGCCCAGGGCTCGCTTCGCACCCACTGGCTGCCGCAGCCGCGGCAGGCGAAGACCCGCTGGTCGTCGTCGTACCTGGCCGGGGTGGGTCCCCAGTCGCAGAGGCTGCGGCAGGGACGGACGGTCAGCACGCCCCTAGTCTCGCGGGCATGGCGAGCGTCCGGATGACCGCCTTCGTCAAGGGGCGCGTGCAAGGGGTGGGCTTCCGCTGGTGGACCCGGGCCCGGGCGCTCGAGCTCGGGCTGGCGGGCTCGGCCACCAACCTCGCCGACGGCCGGGTCGAGGTGGTCGCCGAGGGGCCCGAGGAGGCCTGCCGGGCGCTGCTGGCGCTGCTCCCCGGCGGCCCCGGACGGGTGGACTTCGTGGCCGAGAGATGGGGGCCGGCGCGCGGGGAGTCCGGTTTCGTGGAGAGGTAGCGCTGTTGCCGGGGCGACACCGGTTCGTCACCCGTTCGTGATCTCCTCCTTGACCCTGCCAGGCGCCGGTGGCACCCTTGAGGGACCGCTACCGCGCTTCGAGCGCCACCTCGTGCGGCTCCTGGCACCACCCCGTCGCTCCTTACCCGGAGGCATCTTCCATGGCGAAGGCCCTGCTCGGTCATGTCGGTGTAGGCACCGACCTCCGTCTGGCCGCAGAGGTGCGTCGGCTCCGTGCTCGGGTCGCCGAGCTCGAGGCCGAGCTCGCGGAGGCCCGCGCGGCGCTGGTCGTCCACGTCGACGACGACATCCGCGTGCTGACGGAGGAGCCGGCGCTCACCTGAGCCCCGGCACTCCCTGAGAAGGGCGCTTCCCAGTCGCGGGAGGTGCCCTTCGTCCTGTCCGGGAGGTGGCACGGACCGCGGTCCGGCCGACCCTGCGCGTCGCGCTGCCGGGTCGCTGTCCCGGTGGCGCGGTCCCGGTAGAGTCCCCTCCTCTGGACTTCCCCATCGGCCTTCCCCACGGCCCCGACGGAAGCGGCACGTGCACCTCAAGAGCCTGACGCTGAAGGGCTTCAAGTCCTTCGCCTCGCCGACGACCCTGCGGTTCGAGCCGGGCATCACCTGCGTGGTGGGCCCCAACGGCTCCGGCAAGAGCAACGTCGTCGACGCCATCGCCTGGGTGCTCGGCGAGCAGGGCGCGAAGGCCCTGCGCGGCGGGAAGATGGAGGACGTCATCTTCGCCGGCACGCCGGGGAAGGCCCCGCTCGGCCGGGCGGAGGTGGCGCTGACCATCGACAACACCGACGGCGCCCTGCCGATCGACTACACCGAGGTCACCGTCAGCCGGCTGATGTTCCGCGACGGTGCGAGCGAGTACGCCATCAACGGCACCAAGTGCCGCCTGGTCGACATCCAGGAGCTGATGAGCGACAGCGGCATCGGCCGCGAGCTGCACGTGGTCGTCGGCCAGGGGCAGCTCGACGCGGTGCTGAGCGCGCGGCCGGAGGACCGCCGGGCCTTCATCGAGGAGGCTGCCGGCGTCCTCAAGCACAAGAAGCGCAAGGAGAAGGCGCTCCGCAAGCTCGAGGCGATGCAGGCCAACCTGACCCGCCTGCAGGACCTGACCGCCGAGCTCCGCCGCCAGCTCAAGCCGCTCGGCCGGCAGGCGGAGGTGGCCCGCCGCGCCGGCGAGGTGCAGGCCGACCTGCGCGACGCCCGGCTCCGGCTGCTCGCCGACGACCTGGTCCAGCTGCGCTCCGCCCTCGAGGCCGAGGTCCGGGACGAGAACGCGCTCCGCGAGCGCCGTACCGCGGTGGAGAAGGAGCTCACCGGCCTGCAGGAGCGCGAGGCGGCCCTTGACGCCTCGGCCGCCGAGCAGGCGCCGCGGCTCACGCGGGCGCAGGAGACGTGGTACCGGCTGTCCGCCCTGGAGGAGCGCCTGCGCGGTACGGCGACGCTGGCCGCCGAGCGGCACCGCCACCTCACCGCGGAGCTCCCGGAGGAGGCGCGCACCGGCCGCGACCCCGAGGAGCTCGAGCGCGAGGCCGCCCAGGTCCGCGAGCAGGAGGTGCAGCTCGCCGAGCAGCGCAAGGCCGACGCCGAGCGCCTCGACGCGGCGGTCACCCGGCGCACCGACGCCGAGGCCGCCCTGGCCGCGGAGGAGAAGTCGCTCGTGGCGGCCCGCCGCGCCATCGCCGACCGGCGTGAGGGGCTTGCCCGGCTCACCGGCCAGGTCGGGGCGCTGCGGTCCCGTGCCGCCGCCGCCGAGGCCGAGATCGGCCGGCTCGACACGGCGCTCGCCGAGGCGCGCGGGAGGGTCGAGCGCGCCCAGGGCGACCTGGAGGCCCTGCAGGCAGAGGCGGGTGGCCTCGACGAGGGTGAGGTCGACCTCGACGTCCGGCACGAGGCTGCCGCCCGCGCCCTGGCCGAGGTGCAGGACCGGCTGGCCCTCCTCCAGGCGGAGGAGCGCGAGGCGGAGCGGGACCGGTCGACGTTCGCGGCGCGGCGCGACGCGCTGGCGCTCTCGCTCACCCGGAAGGACGGTCACGGCCACCTGCTGGCGAGCGACCTGCCGGGCGTGCTCGGCACAGTCGCGCAGCTGGTCACCGTGCAGCCCGGCCACGAGGCGGCCGTGGCCGCCGCGCTCGGCGCCGTCGCCGACGCGGTCGCCGTGGCCTCTCCTGCCGACGCAGCCGGGGCGCTGCGGCACCTGAAGGACGCCGACGCGGGCCGTGCCGGTCTGCTGGTCGGCGGCGCCGTACCCGTCCCGGACGACCTGCCCTCCCTGCCGGCGGGCGCGCGCTGGGCGCTGGACCTCGTGGACGCTCCAGCCTCCCTGCGGCCCGCCCTCGCCCGGGCTCTGCGCCGAGTCGCGGTGGTCGGCTCGCTGGACGAGGCGCGTCGGCTCGTGGAGACCGTCCCGGACGTGCGGGCGGTGACGCCCGAGGGAGACCTGCTCGGCACCGACTGGGCCGTCGGCGGCTCTGCGAGCGCGCCCTCCCTGCTGGAGGTGCAGGCTGCCGTCGACGAGGCAGGCGCCCAGCACGACGAGGCGCAGCGCCGTCACGAGCGGCTGGCCGTCGAGGTCGCCGAGGTGACGGCACTCCTCGCGGCTCGGCAGGCCGACGTGCACGAGGCACTCGCGGCGCTGCACGACAGCGACGCGCGGATGGCGGCGCTGGGGGAGCAGCTCGCCCTGCTGGCGAACCAGGCCCGCGGCGCCGAGGCCGAGGCAGGCCGGCTCGAGCAGGCCCGGGCCCGTGCCGAGGAGGCGCGGGACCGCGACCTGTCGGGTCTCGCCGAGCTCGAGGAGCGCCTCGCTGCGGCCGAGGACGCGCCGGCAGACGAGGAGCCCAGCACCGACCTCCGCGACCGCCTCGTGCAGGCAGCGGCCGACGCCCGCGCCACGGAGGTGGAGGCGCGCCTCGCGGTGCGCACCGGCGAGGAGCGCGCCCGCGCGCTGGCCGGCCGGGCTGAGGGCCTCGAGCGGGCCGCGCGTCAGGAGCGGGCGGCGCGCGAACGCCTCGTGGCCCTGCGCGCGCAGCGCGCCCGTGGCGCCGCCATCTCCACAGCCGTCGCGCAAGGCGCCCAACAGGCGCTCGCCCGGATCGCCGGTTCGCTGCAGGCGGCCGCCGCCGAGCGCGAGGCGGCGCAGGCGGCCCGCAGCGTCACCGAGGGTGAGCTCGTGTCCCTGCGAGCCGCGGCGCGCGAGCTCTCGGCCGAGCTGGACCGGCTCACCGACGTGGTGCACCGCGACGAGGTGGCGCGGGCCGAGCAGCGGCTCCGCATCGAGGCGCTCGAGCAGCGCGCGGTGGAGGAGCACGCCGTCGACCTCGACACGCTGCTCTCCGACTACGGCCCCGACGTCCTGGTGCCTCCGGTCGCTCTCATCGAGGGCGAGGAGCCCGGCGAACCGGTGCCCTACGACCGCGCGGCGCAGGAGAAGCGTGCCGCCGCAGCCGAGCGGGCCCTGGCCCTGCTGGGGAAGGTGAACCCCCTCGCCCTCGAGGAGTACGCGGCGCTCGAGGAACGCTCCGTCTTCCTCACCACGCAGCTCGAGGACCTCAAGGCGACCCGCCGCGACCTGCTCACGGTGGTGAAGGACGTCGACGACCGCATCCACGACGTCTTCGTCAGCGCCTACGAGGACACGGCACGTGAGTTCGTCGAGGTCTTCGCCACGCTCTTCCCGGGCGGCGAGGGCAAGCTCGTCCTCACCGACCCAGACGACATGCTGACCACCGGCATCGAGGTCATGGCCCGGCCGGCCGGGAAGAAGGTCAGCCGGCTCTCGCTGCTCTCGGGCGGGGAGCGGTCGCTGACCGCCATCGCGCTCCTCGTCGCGATCTTCCGCGCCCGGCCTTCGCCGTTCTACGTCATGGACGAGGTCGAGGCGGCGCTCGACGACCGCAACCTGGGCCGGCTGCTCGAGGCGCTCGAGGGACTGCGGCAGTCGTCGCAGCTCATCGTCATCACGCACCAGAAGCGCACGATGGAGATCGCCGACGCGCTCTACGGCGTCACGATGCGCGGAGACGGCGTCTCCACCGTGGTCTCGCAGCGGCTCCGGGAGCGCGAGGACGCCTGACCCGCCCGGCAGGAGCGGGTACGACGGGCTGGTAGACACGAGCGCGTGACCACCCTGCTCGTCGTCATCGGCGTCGTCCTCCTGCTGTCGCTCGTCATCGGGACTCTCCTGGTGACGCGCCGCCGCCGCACCGCCCTGCCACCGGCACCCCCGGCGCCCCAGGCCACCGAAGCGGTGCTGGCGGAGGCCGCCGCCCCGCCGGTCGAGGACCTCGAGTCGCCGCTGCTCGAGGCGCCGGCTGTCGAGGTGCCCGAGCCGACCGCGGGTCGCCTGCTCCGGCTGCGGGCGCGGCTCAGCCGGTCGCAGGGGACGCTGGGCAAGGGGCTGTTCGCCCTGCTCTCCCGCGACGTCCTCGACGACGCGACCTGGGAGGAGGTCGAGGACACCCTGCTCTCGTCCGACATGGGCCTCGCGGCGACCACCGAGCTGGTCGACCGGCTGCGCACCCGGGTCCGCGTTGAGGGCCTGCGCTCCCCGGAGGAGCTTCGCACCGCCCTGCGCGAGGAGCTCGTCGCGGTGGTCGGCCGCGACCTCGACCGCTCGCTGCGCACGGCCTCCCATGACGGCCGGCCGGCCGTCGTGATGGTCGTGGGAGTCAACGGCACCGGCAAGACCACCACCTGCGGCAAGCTCGCGCGCGTGCTCGTGGCCGACGGCCGCACGGTGGTGCTGGGCGCCGCGGACACCTTCCGCGCCGCCGCCGCTGACCAGCTGGAGACCTGGGGCTCCCGGGTGGGTGCGAGGACGGTCCGCGGCCCCGAGGGCGGCGACCCGGCGAGCGTCGCGTTCGACGCGGTCAAGGAAGGCACGGCCGAGGGCGTGGACACCGTGCTCATCGACACGGCCGGCCGGCTGCACACCAAGACCGGACTCATGGACGAGCTCGGCAAGGTCAAGCGGGTCGTGGAGAAGCACGGCCCGGTCGACGAGACCCTCCTGGTCCTCGACGCCACCACCGGGCAGAACGGGGTGGTGCAGGCGCGCGTGTTCACCGAGGCCGTCGACGTCACCGGGGTCGTGCTGACCAAGCTCGACGGCACGGCGAAGGGCGGCATCGTGGTCGCCGTCCAGCGCGAGCTGGGCATCCCGGTGAAGCTGGTCGGCCTCGGCGAGGGGGCGGACGACCTGGCGCCGTTCGACGCCGAGCAGTTCGTGGACGCGCTCCTCGGCGACTGAGCCCCGGGGCCGTGCCACCCTGTTGCCCGTGACGAGGTGGCTGTCGGCCGATGAGCAGCGCGCGTGGCTGGCGTACCTGGCGGCGAGTGAGCTGCTCATGGCGTCCCTCGACGCGCAGCTCCAGCGCGACGCCGGCATGCCGCACGCCTACTACGCGATCCTGGCGCAGCTCTCCTCGGCCCCTGACCGCACCCGGAGGATGTCCGAGCTCGCCTCCGTCGTGAACGCGAGCCCCAGCCGGCTCTCGCACGCCGTCGGCCGGTTGGAGGAGCGGGGCTGGGTCGAGCGCCGGCAGTGCGTCGAGGACCGGCGGGGCACCTTGGCCTGCTTGACCGACGAGGGCTTCGCGGTCCTGGAGCGCGCCGCGCCGGGCCACGTGGCCGCCGTTCGGGCGGCGCTCTTCGACGTCCTCGCACCCGAGCAGGTCCAGCAGCTGGAGGAGATCTGCGAGGCGGTGCTGGCGCGGCTCGACCCGGCAGGCCACCACCGCCTGGGGTGAAACCCGTCACCGCCGCGAAACACGGGGGCGCAGGAAGTGATCCCACCGAAACAACAGGGACACGGCTGCGGAACAGCCCTTCCCGACCCTTTCCTCAGTGCCCGTGCCTGACTGAGGAGAGCTATGGAGCCCCTGAACATCGACGGAGCGAACACCGCGTTCGTCATGGTGTGCGCCTTCTTGGTGCTGCTGATGACCCCCGGCCTGGCCTTCTTCTACGGAGGCATGAGCCGGAGCAAGAACGTGCTCAACATGATCATGATGAGCTTCTCGGCCATCGCAGTCGTGACCGTGCTCTGGGTCGTGGTGGGCTACGCCCTCACCTTCGGCGAGGACAAGGGCGGCCTCATCGGCTGGTCCAGCGGACTGGTCGGCCTGAAGGACCTGATGAACAACGCCACCTTCGGCCTCGTCGCCGGCAACGAGGCGGCGGCCGAGGCTGCCGGGGTCGACTCCTTCGTCACCAACACCTACGGCCTCCCCGACCTCGTCTTCGCCGGCTTCCAGCTGATGTTCGCGGTCATCACGGTCGCCCTCATCAGCGGTGCCGTGGCCGACCGCCTGAAGTTCGGCTCGTGGCTGGTCTTCACCGCGGTCTGGGCCACGGTCATCTACTTCCCGGTCGCCCACTGGGTGTTCGCCTTCGGCGTCGCGGAGGAGGGCGGCCAGGCCGCCGGCTTCGCGAACGGGTTCTTCGCCGCCGACACCGGCGGCTGGATCGTGAACCGGCTCGGCGCCTTCGACCTGGCCGGCGGCACGGCGGTCCACATCAACGCCGGCGCCGCCGCCCTCGCGCTGATCCTCGTGCTCGGCAAGCGCAAGGGCTTCGGCAAGGAGGCCATGCGGCCGCACAACCTGCCGCTCGTCATGCTCGGCACCGGCCTGCTGTGGTTCGGCTGGTTCGGCTTCAACGTCGGCTCGACCCTCGGCGCGACGGCCTACTCCGGCGTGGTCCTCATCAACACCCAGGTCGCGACCGCCGCGGCCGTCCTCGGCTGGCTCGTGGTGGAGAAGCTGCGCGACGGCCACATGACGACGCTCGGCGCTGCCTCGGGCGCGGTCGCCGGGCTCGTCGCCATCACGCCGGCCTGCGGCTTCGTCAACGGCTTCGGCGCCATCGCGATCGGCGTCGCCGCCGGTGTGCTGTGCGCCCTCGCCGTCACGCTCAAGCACAAGCTCGGGTACGACGACGCGCTGGACGTCATCGGCGTCCACCTCGTCGGCGGCCTCGTGGGCACCTTGATGATCGGCCTGGTCGGCGACGCGACGCACACGCTGACCGACACGGTCGTCGACGGCGGCAGCTTCGGCCTCCTCGGGACGCAGGCGGTGGCGGCGTTCGCGGTGCTCGGCTACTCCTTCGTCGGCACCCTGGTCATCGCGCTGCTGCTCAAGGTGACCATCGGGCTCCGGGTCAGCCCGGAGGAGGAGGCCCTCGGTCTCGACCAGGTCACCCATGCGGAGACGGCCTACGAGATGTCGGCGGCCCTCGGCGCGGGCGGTGCGTCCCAGGGCGCCGGCGCCCTCGCCACGGCGACGCTGCCCAAGGTCTCGTCGTGAGGCTCGTGACGGCGGTCGTGAAGCCGTTCAAGCTCGACGAGGTCAAGGCGGCCCTGGAGTCCTTCGGCGTGCAGGGCATGACCGTCAGCGAGGTGCAGGGCTACGGCCGGCAGCGCGGCCACACCGAGGTCTACCGGGGCGCGGAGTACACCGTCGCGTTCGTGCCCAAGGTGCGGGTCGAGGTGCTGGTGGAGGACGCGGACGCCCGCGACGTCATCGACGTCATCGCGAAGTCGGCGCAGACCGGCTCCATCGGCGACGGCAAGGTCTGGAGCACGCCGGTCGACGACGTGGTCCGGGTCCGCACCGGCGAGCGAGGGGTGGAGGCGCTGTCATGAGGCTGGTGACCGCGATCGTCAAGCCGTTCAAGCTCGACGACGTGAAGTCCGCCCTCGAGGCGGTCGGCGTGCAGGGGCTGACCGTCAGCGAGGTGCAGGGCTTCGGCCGGCAGCGCGGCCACACCGAGGTCTACCGCGGCGCCGAGTACACCGTCGACTTCGTGCCGAAGGTGCGCATCGAGGTCCTGGTCGACGACGCCGACGCCGGGGCGGTCCTCGACGCGGTCATCATGGCCGCCCAGACCGGCTCCATCGGCGACGGCAAGGTCTGGAGCACGCCGGTCGACGAGGTCGTCCGGGTCCGGACCGGCGAGCGCGGCACCGAGGCGCTGTAGCAGCCGGGTAGCAGCCCTGCAGCCAGCGGTGAAGGCCCCGCCCCCGAGCGAGGGGGCGGGGCGTTCACCTGCACGAAACACGACAGCAACGGCCGGGCAACGGGAGGTCAGCACTGTGTGCGCCCGTGACTTCCCTCGACTCCGGCGACACCGCCTGGCTCCTCGTCTGCACCGCGCTGGTGCTCCTGATGACGCCCGGCCTCGCGTTCTTCTACGCCGGCATGGTCCGGGCCAAGAACGCCCTGGCCATGCTCATGCAGACCTACGCCGCGATCGGCGTGGTCACGGTGACCTGGGTGCTGGTCGGCTACTCGCTGGCCTTCGCCGACGGCAACCGGGTGCTGGGCGGCCTGCACTTCCTGGGCCTGGCGAACCAGGACGAGCCGGTGCCCGGCTTCGACCTGACCGTGCCGCCGCTGCTGTTCTCGATGTTCCAGCTGATGTTCGCGGTCATCACCGTCGCGCTCATCGCCGGGGCGGTCGCGGACCGCATGCGATTCGGCGGCTTCGTCGCGTTCGCGGCACTGTGGTCGGTGGTGGTCTACGCACCACTCGCGCACTGGGCCTTCTCGCCCGACGGCTTCCTCTTCAAGGCCGGGGTGCTGGACTTCGCCGGCGGCACCGTGGTCGAGATCAACAGCGGTGCCTCCGGGCTCGCCCTCGCCCTGGTCGTCGGCAAGCGCATGGGCTGGCCCCGTGAGGCGATGCCCCCGCACTCGCTGCCTCTCACGCTGCTCGGCGCCGGTCTGCTGTGGTTCGGCTGGTTCGGCTTCAACGCCGGCTCAGCGCTCCATGCCGACGGGCTCGCGGTGAACGCGCTCGTCGCGACGCACCTGTCCGGCGTGGGCGGGATGCTCGCCTGGCTCGTCGTGGAGCGCTGGCGCACCGGCTCGGCCACGACGCTCGGCGCCGCCACCGGTGCCGTGGCGGGGCTGGTGGCCATCACCCCGGCCTGCGGATTCCTGCAGCCGCTGCCCGCCCTGCTCCTCGGCGCCGTCGCCGGCGTCGTCTGCCTCTACGCCGTGCAGGTCAAGTTCCGCTTCGGGTACGACGACTCGCTCGACGTGGTGGGCGTCCACTTCGTCGGCGGTGTCGTCGGCCTGCTGTTCCTCGGCCTCTTCGCCGCGGAGGCCGCGAACCCGGGTGTCGTCCGGGAGGGGCTGCTCCTCGGCGGCGGGCTGGACCTGATGGGCCGCCAGCTGCTCGCCGTGGTGGTCGCGACCGCGTGGGCCTTCGGCGCGACGTACCTGCTCGCGAAGGCGCTCGACCGCGTCTACCCGCTGCGGGTGGCCGAGGAGCACGAGGTCGTCGGCCTCGACCAGGCGCTGCACGCCGAGTCCGCCTACGACCTCGGCGGGGTCCGTGCGACCGGTAGGTTCCCGGCATGAAGCTGGTCACCGCGGTCGTGAAGCCCTTCAAGCTCGACGACGTCAAGTCCGCGCTCGAGTCGCTGGGCATCCAGGGGATGACGGTCAGCGAGGTGCAGGGCTTCGGGCGGCAGCGCGGCCACACAGAGGTCTACCGCGGCGCGGAGTACACCGTCGACTTCGTGCCCAAGGTGCGCATCGAGGTGCTCGTCGACGACGCCGACGCGGCGCGCGTCGTGGACGTCGTCGTCGGTGCCGCCCAGACCGGCTCGATCGGTGACGGGAAGGTCTGGACCACACCGGTCGAGGACGTCGTGCGGGTGCGGACCGGCGAACGGGGCCCCGAGGCCCTGTGAGGCTCAAGGCGGAGCGCGAGGCGCTGCTGGCCCGGGACGACCTCACTGGTCCCGACCTCCGCGCAGCGCTTGCCGAGGCCTACGACGCCTGCCTCGCCGAGCTGCTCGGCGAGCCGGGCGCCGGCGTCGCGCTCGTCGCCGTCGGTGCGCTCGGCCGGCGCGACCCCGCCCCGGGCAGCGACCTCGACCTGGTGCTGGTGCACGACGGCAGCCACGACGTGGGCGCGCTCGCCGACCAGGTCTGGTACCCCGTGTGGGACGCCGGCGTGGGCCTGGACCACTCGGTGCGCACGGTGGAGCAGGCGGTCGGGGTCGCGCGCGAGGACCTGAAGGCGGCGCTGGGCCTGCTCGACGCCCGGCACGTCGCCGGCGACGAGGCCCTGTCCCAGCAGCTGGTCACGGCGCTGCGCCAGGCCTGGCGGACGGGTGCGGCCAGGCGGCTGCCCGAGCTCCGCGAGCTGGTCGAGGAGCGGGCGCGCAAGCACGGCGAGGTCGCGTTCCTCCTGGAGCCCGACCTCAAGGAGGCCCGCGGTGGCCTGCGCGACGTGCACGCTCTGCAGGCCCTCGCGGTCGCCCAGGTCGCGGACCAGCCGGGGGAGCAGGTGCGCGCCGCGCACCAGGTGCTGCTCGACGTCCGGGGCGAGCTGCACCGGCGTACCGGCCGGTCGGGTCGGCGTACCGTCGACCGGCTGCTCATGCAGGAGCAGGACGGCGTCGCGACTGCCCTCGGGTACGACGACGCCGACGCCCTCATGGCGGCGGTGAGCGGTGCGGGCCGCACGATCGCCTTCACCGGCGACGCCACCTGGCGGCGGGTGCTGAAGGCCGCGCCGAAGCGCCGCCTCCTGGGCCTGCGCGGTCCCGCGGCGCAGCAGCGTCGCCCGCTGGCGGACGACGTGGTGGAGCACGAGGGCGAGGTCGTCCTGGCGCGCGACGCCGACCCCGCCCGCGACCCGGAGCTCGTCCTGCGCGTGGCCCGCGCGGCGGCCTGGGCGCAGCTCCCGATCGCGCCGATCACCCTCGACCGCCTGGCGGAGTGCCCGCCGCTGCCGGAGCCCTGGCCGTCGGCCGCGCTGGAGGCGTTCGTCGGGCTGCTCGCCGCCGGCCCCGGCGCGGTAGGCGTGTTCGAGGAGCTCGACCAGGCCGGGCTGCTGGTCCGGCTGCTCCCGGAGTGGGAGTCGGTGCGCAGCAAGCCCCAGCGCAACAGCTACCACCGCTTCACCGTCGACCGGCACCTCGTCGAGGCGGCGGCCCAGGCGGCCGGGCTGACCCGGCGGGTGGCACGTCCCGACCTGCTGCTGCTCGGGGCGCTGCTGCACGACATCGGCAAGGGGCTGCCGGGCGACCACACCGAGGTCGGGATGCGCGTGGTCGCCGAGGTCGGGCCTCGGCTCGGCCTGGCGTCGTGGGACGTCGACGTCCTCGTCTCCCTCGTCCAGCACCACCTGCTGCTGCCCGAGGCGGCCACCCGGCGAGACCTCACGGACCCGGCGACGGCGAGCGCGGTCGCGGCAGCCGTCGGGTCGCGGGAGGTGCTGGAGCTGCTGCACGCGCTGACCGAGGCGGACAGCCTCGCGACGGGCCCCGCCGCCTGGAGCGCGTGGAAGGGCCAGCTCGTCCGCGAGCTCGTCGCGCTGGCCGACGCGCTGCTCGAGGGCCGCCCGGCGCCGCCTCCGGCGCTGCTCAGTCCGGAGCAGGAGGAGCTGGTCGCGGCCGGCGAGTTCGCGCTCCACGCCGACGGCGAGACGGTGCTCGTCGTCGCGCCCGACCGGCCGGGCCTGCTCTCGCTGTCGGCCGGAGTCCTCGCCCTGCACCGGCTCGACGTGCGTGCCGCGTCCGGCTTCCCGCGCGGGAAGACCGCCGTGACGCTCTTCCGCGTCGCCCCCCGCTTCGGTTCGCTGCCCGACTGGACCGTCGTCCGCGAGGACCTCCGGCACGCGCTCGAGGGGACCTTCCCCTTGCAGGAGCGGCTCGCCGCCCGGGAGGCGGCGTACTCGCGGCCCGAGCTCGTGGTCGCTCCCTCCACCGTGCGGCTGGTCGACGACGCGTCCGCCACGTCCACCGTGGTCGAGGTGCGCGCTCCGGACGAGCTGGGCGTGCTGCACCGCATCACGGCCGTGCTCGAGTCCTACGGCCTCGACGTCCGCTCGGCCCACGTCTCGACCCTAGGCGCGGACGTCGTGGACGCCTTCTACGTCTCGCCTCTCACCGACGAGGAGGAGCGCACCGCCGTCGTGCGGGACCTGCTGGCCGTCCTGCCGTGACGCGGGGAGGGACGACCGGTGCGGTACGCCGACTACCCTCGACCCAGACCCCTCCCGACGCCGAAGGACCCGCGTGTTCGACACCCTGAGCGACCGGCTCGACAAGGTCTTCACCTCCCTGCGGGGCAAGGGCCGGCTCACCGAGGCCGACATCGACGCGACCGCGCGGGAGATCCGCATCGCGCTGCTCGAGGCCGACGTCGCGCTGCCCGTGGTCAAGGCCTTCATCGCGGCGCTCAAGGAGCGGGCGCTGGGCGAGGAGGTCTCCAAGGCCCTCAACCCGGCCCAGCAGGTCGTCAAGATCGTCAACGAGGAGCTCATCGGCATCCTCGGCGGCGAGACGCGCCTGGTGCGGTTCGCCAAGACCCCTCCGACCGTGATCATGCTCGCGGGCCTCCAGGGCGCGGGCAAGACGACCCTGGCCGGCAAGCTGGCGAAGTGGCTGAAGGCGCAAGGCCACGCCCCGCTGCTGGTGGCCTGCGACCTGCAGCGGCCGAATGCCGTGACCCAGCTGCAGGTCGTCGGCGGCCAGGCGGGCGTCGACGTCTTCGCGCCGTACCCGGGGAACGGCGTCGGCGACCCGGTCGAGGCGGCGCGCACCGGCGTCGAGCACGCCCGCCGCATGAACCACGACGTGGTCGTGGTCGACACAGCTGGCCGCCTCGGCGTGGACGCCGAGATGATGCAGCAGGCTGCCGACATCCGCGCCGCCGTGCAGCCCGACGAGGTGCTCTTCGTCCTCGACGCGATGATCGGCCAGGACGCGGTCGCCACGGCACAGGCCTTCCAGGAGGGCGTCGGGCTCACCGGGGTCGTGCTCACCAAGCTCGACGGCGACGCCCGCGGCGGTGCGGCCCTCTCGGTGCGCCACATCACCGGTCAGCCGATCCTGTTCGCCTCCAAGGGCGAGAAGCTCGAGGACTTCGACGTCTTCCACCCCGAGCGGATGGCCTCGCGCATCCTCGGCATGGGCGACG
>Ga0190269_10000504_pt1 | contig 19813 bp, 17 predicted proteins | sample Popmic249IS_FD_133749 | JGI IMG/M metagenome (GOLD analysis project Ga0190269, IMG submission 133749) | Populus adjacent soil microbial communities from riparian zone of Blue River, Arizona, USA - 249 IS | ecosystem: Environmental > Terrestrial > Soil > Riparian zone | place: USA: Arizona... | reverse complement strand
GGCCAGGCGATCCAGAACCGGGCCTCCGACCTCCATCTTGAGCCCACCGAGCACGACATGCGGGTGCGCTTCCGGATCGACGGTGTGCTGCACGAGATCGACAACGTGCCGCAGAACGTGCAGGCGGCGCTGGTGTCGCGGCTCAAGATCATGTCCGGCGTCGACATCACCGAGAAGCGCATCCCGCAGAACGGCCGGATCACGGTCGACCTCAACAACCGCGCGGTCGACCTGCGTACCGCGACGCTGCCCACGGTCTGGGGCGAGAAGGTCGTCCTGCGGGTGCTCGACACCGGCGGCGGCATGGAGCTCGACCTGAGCACGATCGGCTTCACCGACGACAACTTCGCCCGGTTCTCGACCGGGTTCCGCAAGCCGCACGGCATGGTGCTGGTGACCGGCCCCACCGGCTCGGGCAAGTCGACCACGCTCTACGCGACGCTCGCCGAGATCAGCACGCCGACCGTCAACATCATCACGGTGGAGGACCCGGTCGAGTACCGCCTGCCGGGCGTCAACCAGATCCAGGTGAACCTGAAAGCCGGCCTGACGTTCGCCGCGGTGCTCCCCGCCATCCTGCGGTCGGACCCCGACATCGTCCTGATCGGTGAGATCCGCGACCGGGTGACCGCGCAGCTGGCGGTGGAGGCGGCGCTCACCGGCCACCTGGTGCTCTCCACGCTGCACACGAACGACGCGCCGAGCGCGGTCGTGCGCCTGACCGAGATGGGTATCGAGCCGTTCCTCGTCGGGTCGTCGGTGGACTGCGTCGTCGCGCAGCGGCTGGCCCGCCGGCTCTGCGACTGGTGCAAGGAGACGTACGAGCCGGTCGAGTCCGAGCTGGCGGCCGCCCGCTGGCCCACTGACCAGCTCGGCGAGCCCGAGACGCTCTGGAAGCCGGTGGGCTGCCGCAACTGCGCGGGCACCGGCTACCGGGGGCGGATCGCGGTGCACGAGGTGATGCCGGTGAGCGAGGAGATCGAGCGGCTCACCGTCAAGCACGCCTCGGCCCGCGACATCCACCGGGTGGCGCTCGACGAGGGCATGGTCGAGCTGCGGGTCGACGGCTTCGGCAAGGCCAGGGCAGGCCAGACGTCGCTCCCGGAGGTGCTGCGGGTGACGGTCTGACGGGCGGCGACGGTGCCCGCGGCGGGCACCGCGGCGACCCCGCCCGGGATTCCGCTCAGCTCGCGGAGCCCGACGCCGATCAGGCAACCGTGGACGGACTCGGCACGCTCCGACGGGACGTCGTACCGAGCGGTGCCGACCGGGACCGGGAATCGCTCAACACGATGCTCGTCGCACTGATCCAGGCAGGCGGGTCCGACCTGCACCTGACCGTCGGCGCCCCGCCGATGAGCCGGGTCAACGGCCGGTTGCAGCCGCTGCCCGACTACGACGACCTGACGCCGCCGGACACCGCCGCGCTGGCCCGCGCGGCGGCCGACGACAAGCAGTGGGAGAAGTTCGAGCAGGAGCACGAGATCGACCTGGCGTACAGCGTCGAGGGCGTCTCCCGCTTCCGGGTGAACATCTACACGCAGCGGGGCTCGTGCGCGGCCGCGTTCCGGGCCATCCCGCACCTGATCAAGCCGCTGGAGGAGCTCGGGGTCCCCGACTCGGTGGCCCGCTTCGCCCAGCTGCCGCGCGGACTGGTGCTGGTCACCGGCCCCACCGGCTCCGGCAAGACGACGACGCTCGCCGCCCTGCTCGACCTGGCCAACCGCACCCGCTCCGCTCACATCGTCACGATCGAGGACCCGATCGAGTTCCTCCACACGCACCAGCGCTGCCTGGTGAACCAGCGCGAGGTGGGCGGCGACACCGAGTCGTTCGCCGGGGCGCTCAAGGCCGCCCTGCGCCAGGACCCGGACATCATCCTCGTCGGCGAGCTCCGCGACCTGGAGACGACGTCCACGGCGCTGACCGCGGCGGAGACCGGGCACCTGGTGCTGGCCACGCTGCACACGCAGAGCGCGACGCAGACGATCGACCGCATCATCGACATCTTCCCCGCCGACCAGCAGCCGCAGGTGCGCGCGCAGCTCTCGACCGCGCTGCAGGGCGTCATCAGCCAGGCGCTCTCGCCGCGGGCCGACGGCCGGGGGCGGGTGATCATCACCGAGATCATGACGCTGACGCCGGCGATCCGGAACCTGATCCGCGAGGGCAAGAACCACCAGATCCCGTCGTTCATGCAGGCCGGAGCCGGTGAGGGCATGCTCTCGTTCGACCAGCACCTGGCCGAGCGCGTGCGGCAGCAGGCGATCATGTTCGAGCAGGGGCTGGCGCTGTGCCACTCGGTCGAGGAGTACTCGCGGCTGGCGGGTCGCCGATGACCACGTTCGCCGGCACGATGCCCGCCGGGCGGCCGACCGCAACCAGGTCGTTCGACTACCGAGCCGTCGATCACACCGGCAAGCGCACGCGCGGCAAGATCGCGGCGCCGAACGCCAACGCCGCGGTCCAGCTGCTGCGGCAACAGGGCGTCGTCCCGCTGTCGGTGAGCGAGGCGGGCACCGGGCTCAACCGGGACATCCGGATCCCCGGCCTGAGCGGCCGTACGACGCTGCGCGACCTCGCGGTGTTCGCCCGGCAGTTCGCCACGATGACGGCGTCCGGCATGTCGCTGCTCCGGTCGCTGGCGGTGCTGGAGGAGCAGACCGCCAAGCCCGCACTGCGCCGGGCGATCGCCGAGGTACGCATCGACGTCGAGGGCGGCGTCTCGCTCTCCGCGTCGATGGAGCGCCAGCCGCGGGTGTTCCCGGTGCTGCTGGTCGCGATGGTGCGCGCCGGGGAGACCGGTGGTTTCCTCGACGCCGCTCTCGAGCGCATCGCGGCGAACTTCGAGAAGGACGACGCGCTGCGCGGCAAGGTCAAGGGCGCACTGACCTACCCGGTGGTCGTGCTGGTGTTCGCGATCTTCATGATCGCCGCCGTCCTCATCTTCATCGTCCCGGTGTTCGAGCGGATGTTCGCCCAGCTCGGCGGCCACCTGCCGCTGCCGACCCAGATCATCGTGAACATCAGCCACACGCTCGTGTGGTCGGCGCCGCTGACCGTGGCCGTGCTCGTCGCCGGCGTGGTCGTCACCCGGCGGGAGCTGCGCCGGAGGCCGGCGCTCCAGGTGACGTTCGACCGGGCCAAGATGCGGATGCCGGTGTTCGGCGGGCTGTTCGCGAAGATCGCGATCAGCCGCTTCGCCCGCAACCTCGGAACGTTGCTCGGCGCCGGTGTGCCGGTGTTGCAGGCGCTCAACGTCGTCGGCGCGACCACGGGCAGCGCGGTGGTCGCCAGCGCGATGACCGACCTGCAGAACGCGGTGCGGGACGGCCAGCCGATGTCCAGCCGGTTGAGCAACCACCCGGTGTTCCCGCGGATGGTCGCCCAGATGATCGAGGTCGGCGAAGAAAGCGGACAGATAAGTCAGATGTTGGACAAAGTTGCCGATTTTTACGATCGCGAGGTGGATAGCGCGGCCGAGTCACTGACCGCCTCCATCGAGCCGATCATGGTGCTGGTCATGGGCGTCATCGTCGGCGGGATGATCATCTGCCTCTATCTGCCGATGTTCACGATTTATCAAAACATTCAAGGCGCCCAGTGACGCGGTTCTGCCCACCGCACTGCCCGAACTGCGCTGCCTGGAAACAGTGCGGGAGGACACCCGGATGAAGAAGGTCGACCGCGACGAGCGCGGTTTCACGCTGATCGAGCTGCTGGTCGTCGTCGTCATCATCGGCGTGCTGATCGCGATCGCCGTACCGCTCTACTCGAACTACCGGAAGGGTGCGGCCAACACGTCGGCCTCGTCCGACGTGCGCGGCGGGATCAGCGCGGTCGAGCAGTTCTACACCGCGAACGGCAGCGTGTACCCGGCCGACGCGCAGAGCAGCGCGGACGGTGCGGACGTGGCGCTGACGACCACCGGCACCACCGCGAGCCCGGGCACGATCGCGGTTTCCGCAGGCAACAGGGTGCACTTCAAGAACAACGGCACGACCTACGTGATCTGCGGCCAGAACAAGGACGGCCAGACGGTCTACTTCTACAACTCGAACGCGAGCAAGTCGGTGGCCAAGTCGAGTCAGACGTCGCTCACGGCGTGCACCACGAACGGCAACTGAGCAGACGGTGATCCTGCTCCTGGCCGGAGTGCTCGGCCTGGCCGTCGGTTCGTTCCTCAACGTGGTCGCGTACCGCGTCCCGCGGAACGAGTCGCTCGTCCGGCCCGGCTCGCACTGCACCGCGTGCGCGGCACCGATCCGCCACCGGCACAACGTGCCGGTGGCGGGGTGGCTCGTGCTCCGCGGGCGGTGCGCGGACTGCCGCACACCGATCAGCGTCCGCTACCCGCTCGTCGAGCTCGGCACCGCGGTGCTGTTCGTCGCCATCACGGCCCGGTTCGGCGTCACCTGGGCGCTGCCTGCGTACCTGTACCTCGCGGCGATCGCGGTGCCGCTGGCCCTGATCGACCTCGACGTGCAGCGCCTGCCGAACCGGATCGTGCTGCCGTCCTACGTCGTCGGTGCCGTGCTCCTGCTCGGTGCCGCGATCGGCACCGGTGACCCGGACGCCGCGGTCCGCGCTCTGCTCGCGATGACCGTGCTCTACGGCGGCTACTGGCTGATCGCGTCCGCCTACCCCGGCGGGATGGGCTTCGGCGACGTCAAGCTCGCGGGTCTGCTCGGCCTCTACCTCGGCTGGCTGGGGTGGAGCTCGGTCTGGATCGGGACGTTCACCGGGTTCCTGTTCGGCGGCACGGTCGGCGTCGTGCTGCTGGTCACCCGGCGGGCCACCAGGAAGACCCCGATCCCGTTCGGACCCTCGATGCTGGCCGGCGGGCTGGTCGCGGTGTTCGCGGCCGCACCGGTCGCGGACTGGTACTTCTCCGTCCTCTACCCGGCCGGCTGAGTAGGAGCGTTCGATGGCGGTCACCACGCTGATCGGCCTGGACATCGGCTCGACGTCGATCCGGGCGGTCGAGGCCGGCACCGGCAAGGAAGGCCCGATGCTGCTGCACTACGCCGAGGTGCTGCTCCCTCCCGGCGCGGTGCAGAGCGGGGTGGTGCAGGACGCGAGGGCGGTCACGGCCGGTCTCCGGCAGCTGCGGGCCGCCGCCCCGTTCAAGAGCAAGCGGGTCGTGCTCGGCATCACGAACATGCAGGCCGTCGTCCGGGAGATGTCGGTCGCGAACCTACCGGCCAAGGACCTCCGCGCCTCGCTGCCGTTCCAGGTCCGCGACCTGCTGCCGCTGCCGGTCGAGCGATCGATCCTCGACTTCCTTCCGCTGGAGGACCCCGGCCGCGGTGAGAACGTGCGCGGGCTACTGGTGGCGGCGCCGAAGGAACCGATCCTCGTCGCGGTGAACGCGGTGGAGGACGCCGGTCTGACCGTGGTGCGCGTCGACCTCGCCTCGCTCGCGCTGCTCCGGGCCGTCGCCCGGCTCGACGACGAGGTCGAGGCGATCGTCGACGTCGGCACGCAGATCACCACCGTCATCGTGCACACCGACGGGGTGCCGCTGATCGTCCGGACGATCCCCCGCGGCAGCGCGGAGATCACCTCCGCGGTCGCCACCCGGCTCGGTGTTCCGCTGCCGGAGGCCGAGGCGCTCAAGTGCCAGATCGGGCTCTGGCCGGAGAACGGGCCGCAGGTCGCCGAGACGGTCCGGGAGGCGATCCGGCCGCTGCTCAACGAGATCCGCGGCTCGTTCGCCTACCTGAACACGTCGGGACGCCACAGCCAGGTCTCCCGGTTGGTTCTCGCCGGAGGCGGCGGCCAGCTGCCCGGCCTGTCCGAGACGCTCGCCGCCCAGCTCGACCTGGAGGTCGAGCACGCCGATCCGCTGGCGCGCCTGCGGCCCACCCGCCGTGCACGGCACGAGGGCGTCGAATCCGTTCCGCTCGCCGCGACCGTCTCGATCGGCCTGACGCTGGGCAGTGCGGCATGAGGAGCTGGGTCCGATGACGACGACGGTCGGCCCGAACGTCACCGACGGCGACGGGGCGAGGACCCGGCTGCTCAGCCTGGTCGCCGACCTGACGCCGCCCGAGGTCGGAGAGAAACGGCGCCTCGCCCGCGTCCGGCTGATCGTGCTGGCGTCGTTGGGCACCGTGCTCGTCGTGCTCGCCGCCTGGTTCGCGGTCAGCTCCTGGCAGGCCGGACGGCAACAGACCGCGCTCGCCGCCGCCGAGACGGAAGCGATCGGCCTGCGGCAGCAGCAACGGCAGTACAGCGAGCTGATCAATGCGCAGGCGCAGTCGACCCGGATCGACACCCAGCTCGCGACGCTGCTGAAGACCGACGTCCAGTGGGCGACGCTGCTCGGCAGACTCCGCGCGGCCGCGCCCAGGGGCCTGTCCCTGAGCAGTCTCGCGATCGCGCTCACCGACCCGACGACTCAGGCCGCGGGCAGTTCGGCCGCGTCCGCGGCGTCGGGGCTGCCCGCCAACGACGGCAAGACGCCCATCGGCTCGCTGACGGTGAGCGGCGACGCCACCACCACGACCGCGATCGCCGGGTACGTGGACGCGGTCGCCGAGGTCCCGGGCGTCGGCAACGTGCTGTTGTCCGGCGTCAACGACGAGGGCGGCACGACGAACTTCACCCTCCGCGCCGATCTGCGCTCGACGCTCTTCAGCAACCACTACGCGGTCAAGGCCGACTGAGACGGCGACGATGGCTTTCCCACGCCGGAGGCGACAGTGGCACTGAGCCAGATGACTTCCCGGGCGCCGAGCGCACTGCTCGACACGTCGGGCCTGCGCAGCAACGCCTACCGGCTGTGGCTCGCGGGCGGCGTGATCGGCCTGGTGCTGCTGCTCGGGTGCGGCTGGTTCTTCCTGATCCGGCCCCAGACGAACCGCACCAGCGAGCTACGGGCGGAGACCGAGTCGGCGCAGGACCAGGTCGACGCGCTCCGGACACGGCTGAACCAGCTGCGCAGCGACAACGCCAAGCTGGACCAGTACCGCCAGGCGTACCGGACGGCCCGGCAAGCCCTCCCCACCACGGCCGCGCTCTCCACGTTCCTGCGTGACGTGCAGGGCTCCGGCACGCGCGCCGGGGTCTCGCTCAGTGCCCTGGTCATCGGCGCGCCGAGCGTGGCCACCGGGGTCGGCGCGACGATCTACTCGCTGCCCGTCACGATCACCGCGGCCGGCACCGCGTCCAAGCTGGACGGCTTCCTCAACCAGCTGCAACGCGTACAGCCCCGCGCGGTGCTGATCAGCACCGTCAACGCCGTACCCAACGAGAGCAACACCTCGCTGAACGGTTCGATCCTGCTGACGCTCGGAATGCAGGCGTTCGTCGCACCCGCGACCATCGGTTCCGCGCTGACCAGCACCGGGGCGACTTCTGCGACCACCACCACGGACTGATGCGTAGGCCGACCGATCGTTCGGGCCACCCCGACGGCGCCGACCGCGAGGCGGGCTTCAGCCTGATCGAGCTGATGACCGCGATGACGCTCATCGGCATCGTCATGGCGTCGCTCACCGGATTCTTCACGAATGCGCTGCGGACGACGAACGCGTTGAGCAACAGCCAGACGGCGGTGCAGCTGGTCAGCGACTCGCTGGAACGGGTCCGCTCGCTGCGGGGCTCGTCGGTGGCGACCGGCCGGGACTCGGCGAGCGTGCAGGCCCAGTGGGCGGCGGTGCCCACCGGCTCACCGGTGGCACCGTACCTCGACACGATGCAACCGGCCTGGGACGCGACGGCGCTTCTCCAGGCCGGAAAGACCGCGCCGCTCCCCACCGAGCCCGAGCTGCCGATCACGCTGAACGACGTCCCGTACACCCGCACCTGGTACGTCGGTCAGTGCTGGCAACCGCCGCTCGGTGGCGAGTGCACGACCGCCCAGACCTCGGGCAGCGTGCTGTTCTACCGCGTGGTCACGCTGATCACCTGGCGCGGCACCGGCTGCCCGGCGAACACCTGCAGCCAGGTCGCCGCGACGCTGGTCAACAGCGCCTCGACGGACCCGGTGTTCAACGCCAAGGAAGCCGCGCAGGCGCCGCAGGTCGTCAACCCCGGGCCGCAGGCCGGCGAGGTGACCGTCCCCTTCCAGCTGTCGCTCGCCGCGATCGGGGGCGCTCCCCCGCTGATCTGGAGCGCGACGAACCTGCCGCCCGGCCTGACGATGAGCTCCGACGGCAACCTCGTGGGTACGCCGACCTCGGCCGGCACGTACACCGTGGTGGCCAGTGCCACCGACGGCTTCGGCCTGGTCGGGTCGGCCGCGTTCACCGTGGCGGTCGCCGCGCTCCCGGTCATCGCGGACCCGCGCACGATCGCCACCAAGGTCGGTACCGCGGCGACCCCGTTCACGCCGACCGTGACCGGCGGAACCGCCCCGTTCACCTGGGCAGCGACCGACCTTCCCACCGGGCTGACGATCAACGCCGCCACCGGCACGATCACCGGCACCCCCACCACCGTCGGCACCAAGACCGTGACGCTGACGCTCACCGACACGTACGGGAAGACCGACACGCGGGCGTTCACCTGGATCGTCGCGACGCCGCCCGTACTCAGCAATCCGGGCGCGAAGAGCAGCGTCGCCGGCACCGCGACGACGGTCACCCCGGCCGTCACCGGCGGAACCGCCCCGTTCACCTGGGCAGCGACCGGCCTCCCCGCCGGGCTGACGGTCGACGCCAAGACCGGCACGATCACCGGCACCCCCACCACCGTCGGCACCAAAACAGTGACGCTCACCGTCACCGACGCCTACGGCTGGACCGACACCGCGACGTTCACCTGGGCCGTCACCCCGGCACTGGGGGTCGCCACGCCGGCGGACCAGAACACGCTGACGAACACGGCGGCCACCTCTGTACAGATCGTCGCCTCCGGCGGTGTCGCGCCCTACCGGTACTCGGCGACCGCCGTGCCCAGCGGAGTCCAGTACGGGCAGACGCCCGGTTTGCCGCCGGGGCTGACGCTCGACCCGGCCAGCGGTGTCATCAGCGGGAAGCCCACGCTCGCCGGCGAGTACGTGGTCAGGGTGACGGTGACCGACGCGGCGGGCAAGACCGTGTACACCCAGTTCGTCTGGGCCGTCGGGCCGTACGTCAAGTGGCCGCGGGAGGACCAGACCGGAGCGCTCGGCTCGGTCTTCACGGTGCCGGCCAGCGCGGTCGGGGGCACCAAGCCCTACACCTGGTACGCGACGAACCTGCCGGACGGCGTGTCCTACGACCCCGCGACCGGAAGCGTCACCGGCACGCTCGCGGCGGCCGGCCGGTACGTCGTGACGTTCCGCGTCACCGACGCGAAGGGCTACTACGAGCAGCTCTCGCTGATCTGCACGGTCACCACGAGCACGGGGCTGCAGATCACCTCCGCGTCGGCCCCGACCGCCCGATCGACCAGGAGAGGGCAGGCCGACACGTTCACCCTCTCCGCGTCCGGCGCCACCGGACTCAAGACCTGGTCGGCCACCGGGCTACCGCCCGGCATGTCGATCAACAGCAATGCCGGTGTGGTGTCGGGCATCCCGACGGCCGCGGGGACCTACACGACGAAGATCACGGTCACCGACAGCAGCCCGACGCCGAAGAAGTCGAACTGGATGTTCGTCTGGACGGTGACATGAAAGACGACTCGGGATACACGCTCGCCGAGGCGGTCGTCACGATGGTGATCACCGCGGTGTTCATGGGCATCTCCACCACGAGCATCCTGTCGCTGTACTCGTCGACCAACCGGGCACAGGCGGTCGCGGACTCGCAGCAGCAACTCGGCATCGCATTCGGACGCCTGGACCGTCAGATCCGGTACGCGTCCGGCGTGAGCACGCCGGGAACCGTCGACGGCGCCACCTACGTCGAGTTCCTCTCCACGTACACGGGAGCGCCGGTCTGCACGCAGCTGCGGTTCCGGCCGTCCACCGGTCAGCTGCAGGAACGCACGTGGACGCAGGGCACCGGTGCCGTCGCCCCCAGCGGGTGGCAGCAGCTCGCGAGCGGCGTGTCCGCGACGACGCCGTTCCAATTCTTCAACGCGGACGCGACCTACAACTTCCAGCGGCTCGAGGTTTCCCTGACCGCGACGTCCGGCGGTGCGGCCGCACCGATGTCCCGGCAGTTCAGGGCGACGTTCACCGCGCTCAACACGTCGCTGACCACTCAGAGCAGCACCGCGTGCGCGGAGGGGCGGTCGATCGCGTGACGGTTCCCGCGCGGGACGATCGGGGGTCGCTCCCGGTCGCGCTCCTGGTGACGATGGTCGGGGTCCTGCTCTCGACGTTGCTGGTCCACACCGTGCTCGGGCAGAACACCGAGACTCGCGGCCAGACCGCTCGGGTCGCTGCTCTCAACGCCGCCCAGACCGGACTGGACATCGCGCTCGGACACCTCCGGGCGGCGAACAACGGCGCCACCGCGGGCGTCCTGGCCAAGCTGCCGTGTCTGAGCCTCAAAGGCTCGGTCGCCGCCGTGACCGGCGCCGAGAAGTCCACGTACGAGGTGGAGATCGATTACTACTCGGTGGATCCGCAGAACCGGCCTCCGGCCTGGCTGGCCGACGCCAACAACGCCATCCGCTGCATCCAGGGCGCCGGCACGTTCAGCACGCCCGCGTACGCGTTGCTGCGCTCCACCGGCAGCTACCCGGCGTACGCCGGCGGCCCGCGGAACGCGGCCGGCGACTGGATCCCGACCGTCCGCACGCTGCAGGGCACCTACACCTTCAAGACCAACGACCAGAACATCTCCGGCGGGCTGATCCACCTGGTCAGGTCCGCGGGCGCCACCGATCTCTGCTTCGACGCCGGCTCCGGCTCCCCCAGCGCCGGGACACCGCTGACGGTGAAGCCGTGCAGCGCGGGCAGCGTCGCGCAGACGTGGGCCTACAACCTCAACCTGACGCTGAGCCTGGTGTCGTCGAGGACCCCGACGATGCCGCTCGGCCTGTGCCTGGACGCCGGTACGCCGCAAACCGTCGGCAAGACCGTCTATCTCCAGCCGTGCGGAACGCCCGAGACGCTGCCGCGGCAGCAGTGGAGCTACAACGACAACGCGAACTTCCAGGGCACCTCGAACGGCGTCAAGCTCGACGGCCCGTGCATCACCGTGCAGAGCGCGAACACCACGGGCAGCCCGGTGGTGCTCAACAGCTGTTCAGCGAACACCGGCGGAGTGCGGACCTTCTACCCCGAGCAGACCACCGGAGCGGGCGCTGCCGGTGCTTCGTCCGGGCAGCTCGTCAACTTCAAGCAGTTCGGGCGCTGTCTCGACGTCACCAACAAGGACGTCGGCTCCACCTTCCTGATCTCCTGGCAGTGCAAGCAGTCGCCGGATCCGGGGAACGTCGCGTGGAACCAGAAGTGGACGATCACGCCGAAGCCCGTCGACGGCGACGCGGGGGTGACCGGATCGATCACCACGACGAACAACGGGGTCTACTGCCTGAAGAGCCCGCGCTCCACCCTGCGCGGCCGGTACGTGACCGTCCAGAGCTGCAGTACCTCGTCGCTCACCGACGAGCTCCGATGGAAGCTCTTCCGCGACACCGGCACGTACGCGACGAGCTACACGATCGTCGACTCGGCCGGCAACTGCTTGAGCCCCACGGACCCGACCGCACCGAACCCCGATCTGTTCTCCAGCGGGCAGCTGGTCTCCAAGATCGTCGTGGCGGTGTGCGACGGGTCCGCGCTGCAGAAGTGGAACGCGCCGACCAGCGTTCTCTCGGCGACCCCGCTGAAGGACATCAGCGAGACCTAGACCTCCCGGATCCGCCCGTGGTCGGCGTGGAAGCGGCGAGTGGTCTGCACCGTGTCGAGCATCCGCCGGTCGTGCGTGACGAGCAGGAGCGTGCCGGGGTAGGACTCCAGTGCCGACTCGAGCTGCTCGATGGCCGGCAGGTCGAGGTGGTTGGTCGGCTCGTCGAGCACGAGCAGGTTCACGCCCCTGGCCTGCAGCAGCGCCAGCCCCGCCCGGGTCCGCTCCCCCGGCGAGAGCGTCCCCGCCGGGCGGTGCACGTGTGCCGCCTTCAGGCCGAACTTCGCCAGTAGCGTCCGTACCTCGCCGGGGTTGAGGTCGGGCAGCAGCGTCCCGAACACGTCCAGGACGGTCTCGTCGCCGGTGAAGAGGGCACGGGCCTGGTCGACCTCGCCGACGACCACGCCCGGCCCGAGGGCGGCCGCCCCTTCGTCGGGGTCGATCTTTCCCAGCAGGACGCCGAGCAGCGTGCTCTTGCCGGACCCGTTGGCGCCGGTGAGCACCGCCCGGTCGGCCCAGTCGAGCTGCAGGTCGACGGGGCCGAGCGTGAAGTCGCCGCGCCGCACCACGACACCGCGCAGGGTCGCGACGACCGCGCCGGACCGGGGTGCGGCCGCGATCGTCATCTTCAGCTCCCACTCCTTGCGGGGCTCCTCGACGACCTCCAGCCGCTCGATCAGCCGCTCGGTCTGCCGAGCCTTCGACGCCTGCTTCTCGGTGGCCTCGGTGCGGAACTTCCGGCCGATTTTGTCGTTGTCCGGCGCTTTCCGGCGGGCGTTCTTGACGCCCTTCTCCATCCAGGAGCGCTGGGTGCGGCCCCGCTCGACGAGCGCGGCCCTGGTGTCGGCGTACTCCTCGTAGGCCTCGCGGGCATGACGCCGCGCGACCTGCCGCTCCTCCAGGTAGGCGGTGTAACCGCCGCCGAACGTGTTGATCTGCTGCTGGGCGAGGTCCAGCTCGACGATCGACGTCACGGTCCTGGCCAGGAACTCGCGGTCGTGGCTGACGAGCACGGTGCCGGTGCGCAGACCGGCGACGAAGCGTTCGAGGCGCTCCAGCCCGTCGAGGTCCAGGTCGTTGGTCGGCTCGTCGAGCAGGACGACGTCGTAGCGGCTGAGCAGCAGGGAGGCCAGCGCCGCCCGGGCGGCCTGGCCGCCGGAGAGGCCGGTCATCGGCGCGTCGAGATCGATCGCGAGGCCCAGGTCGTCGGCGACGGTCTCGGCGCGCTCGGCGAGGTCGGCGCCGCCGAGGGCGAGCCAGCGGTCGAACGCGTCGGCGTAGGCGTCGTCGGCACCCGGCTTCTCCGCGCTGAGCGCCTCGGTGGCCTCGTCCAGTACGCGCTGGGCGTCCTGGACGCCGGTCCGCCGGGAGAGGAAGTCCCGGACGGACTCCCCCTGGCGTCGCTCGGACTCCTGCGGGAGGTAGCCGACGGTGGCGTTCGCCGGCGTGCGGCGGATCGTGCCCGACTGAGGGGTGTCGAGGCCCGCCAGCAGGCGCAGCAGCGTGGACTTGCCGGCACCGTTGGCCCCGACGACCCCGATCACGTCACCGGGTGCGACGACGAGGTCGAGGCCGGAGAACAGCGTGCGGTCGCCGTGGGCGGCGGACAGGTCCTTCACGACGAGGGTGGCGCTCACCGGCGCCAGCGTAGTCTCAGACGCCGACCGGGAACGTTTCGAGTTCGCCGCCGGCCGGTACGGCGGGCAGCGCCTTGAGCGCGGTGGTGTCGGGGAGCCAGACGAACGCGTCGTAACGATCGCCGAGCCTCGTCGGCACGTAATTGCCGTAGGCCTCCCGCGACGGCTGGTACACGACGCCGATCGCCCGGTGCGGCAGCACGTCGGTGACCCAGTGGGGCCGGCTGCCCTCCGGGAAGACGAACAGCGCGGGTTCGGGCAGGGCGGCCGCGAGGATCGCTTCCAGGGAGCCCGAGCGTGCCGGCGGTACCGGCATCACCTCGACCGGGTCGCCCCAGCCGGGCCCGGCCAGCACCGTCCCCCGGTGACAGCCGAACCCGACCAGCACGACCGTGTCGGCACCCCAGCGCTCCCGAGCCAGCTGGCCGACGTTGACCATCCCGGCGTCGGCCATGTCGGTGGCGCGTGCGTCGCCGACGTGCGTGTTGTGCGCCCAGACCACGGCCTTCGCGCTCGGCCCGTAGTGCCGTAGCAGCCGGTCGAGGGTGTCGGTCATGTGGACGTCGCGCACGTTCCAGGACTCCGGGCCGTTGTTCACCATCTCCCGGTAGTAGTGCTCGGCGCCGACCGCGGCCTCGGCGTTCTGCCTGGCGTCGAAGTCCTGGAAGGGGTCCGGTCCGGCTTCGGCGACGCGCTGCCGCACTGCGGTCAGCAGGTCGGTGAGGGCCGGTGCGCAGGTCGAGCCCATCACGGTGGCCCACGCGTACAGCTGGGGGTCCTGCTGGTAGGGAGCGAGGCAGCGCAGCACGGAGAGCGCGACGTGCTCGTTGACCGGATCGTGCTCGCGCAGGTAGCGACGGATCTCCTCGATCGACTGCCACAGGCTGTACACGTCCAGGCCGTGGAAGCCCACCGGGGTCGCGAGGGTGGTGTTCCGGGCGCGCAGCCAGGTGGCGAAGTCGCAGACCTCCTCGTTCGCCCACATCCAGGTCGGCCACCGGTCGAACGCGAGGAGCGCGTCCCGTGCGGTGCCGCCGCCCGGCCGGCACCGCACCGCCCGGTCCACCCGGTCGCAGTCCGGCCAGTCGCCCTCCACCGCGACGAACGAGAACCCACGCTCGTCGACCAGGCGCCGGGTCACCGCGGCCCGCCAGGCGTAGAAGTCGTGGGTGCCGTGGCTGGCCTCGCCGAGCATGACGATCCGCGCGTCACCCACCCGGTCGAGCAGCGGGTCGAAGTCCTCCGCGCTGCGCAGCGGAGTGGCCAGGGTGTGGATGTCGTCCCCGTGCATGCTGCGGCCCTCTCATCACGGTGTTCGGCCTGCGGAAACAGGTGAGGTCGAACGAGCCGAGCGTCCGAGTTGTCGGGTTTCGGGTACCCCGATACTTTCGACATCACGCGTCCGTCAACACCGAGCGCCGGGTTTCGTCCGCCGAATTGTGAAACCTATTTACGTCTTTGAAGACTTGCGAATCACAGTTTGAAGCGGCGTATGCTCAATCGAGAAATGTGTCAATGAGGAAGGCCCGGTGACGTTCATGAAGGAAGCGCAGCACGATCCGAATCATCGAGCGACCGATCTGACCTCCGCCCGCTGGCGGAAGGCGACGAGAAGCACCGGCGCCAACACCGGCTGCGTCGAGGTGGCCGCGAACCTGCCGGACGTCACGGCCGTCCGGGACAGCACTCGCCCCGAAGGTGGGGCGCACGTCGTCTCGCGGGAGGCTTTCGGAGCGTTTCTCGCCGACGTCAAGTCGGGGCGGTACGACCTCTGATTCGCTTTGCCCTCACCGTCGATGCGCGGCGGCACCGCATTCCGGTGCCGCCGCTTCGCATATCACGCGTCATTGTCGGGTCCGGTAAAGCGTGCATTCGCGGGTATCAATCGGACGCTCCGACAGCAACTACCGGGCCTCTCCGCGGATTCCGCTGCACCCGAGTTTCCGGTGATATTCGCCAGGGAGTTGCCCTGCCCCCATCCGGCTTCATAATCTGTGCTTCACAGATTTGGAGTCACGGACACGAGGAGCGACTGCCGTGCCTGATGCCGCCGTCCGTGACCTCCGCCCCCGCACGCCGTTCGAGGTCGACAGCTTCCGGCCGAGTGCCGCTCGGATGTACGACTACTACCTGGGCGGCACGAACCACCTCGCGGCCGACCGGGAGGCCGCCGACGCGCTGCTCGACGCGGTTCCCCAGGTCGCCGACCTCGCGGCGCAGAACCGGGCGTTCCTCCGCCGGGTCGTCGAGTTCGCGGTGAGCCAAGGCGTCACGCAGTTCCTCGACCTCGGCTCCGGCTTCGCCTCGGCCGGTGGCGTCGCGGACGTCGCGCTGGCCGGCGACCCGGCGAGCCGGGTCGTGGCGGTCGACATCGACCCCGGGGTCGCCTCCCAGGTCGCCACCGCGGTCCGGACATCGGGCCTAGCGGGCCGGGTCGGCGCGCTCCACGCCGACCTGCGCGATCTCGTCGGCGTGCTCGAGCACCCGGTGACCCGCCGGCTGCTCGACTTCGACCGGCCGATCGCGATCCTCTGCCTCGCGGTACTGCACTTCGTCCCCGGAGACCTCGACCGCGTCCTCGGGCCGCTGCGCCGCACTGCGGCACCGGGGAGCCTGCTCGCGCTCTCCCACGCGACGCTCGCGCCCGCCCCGGCCGAGCACGCACCCCGCCGCAGGGGCGGACCCGACCCCGCGGCGATCGTCCGGCTCGTCTACGACTGCACGCTGACGCCGTTGACGCTCCGGTCGGAGGACCAGCTGCGCGCGTCCCTCACCGAGTGCGAACTGGTCGAGCCGGGCATCGTCCCGCTCCACGAGTGGCGCCCCACGGCGGGCGCGCAAGCACCCGGGTCGGGCGTCGGCCTGCTGGGAGCGGTCGCGCGCCTGCGGTGAGCGGCGACTACTCCAGGGCGTCGGCCAGCTGCTTGAGGTACGCGGTGGTGGCGGTCGGCTCCAGCGCCGCGTCCCGGATGTCGGCGAAGATTCGCTTGTAGACCTCGACGTCGGCGGGTGAGTCCAGCTGCTGCACGGCCGCGTCGTTCTCCAGGAACACGATGCCGGGCTCGTCTCCGGGGAAGTCGAAGATGCTGATCAGGCTGCTCATGCCCGGGTGCGGGCCAGCGGCGAAGCGCAGCAGCCGGATCTCGACGTTCGGCCGCCGACTCATCGACACCAGGTGGGCGATCTGCGCCCGACGCTGCTCCTGGGTGCCCCAGCGGTAGAGCAGCGAGGCCTCGGTGAGCGCCGCCACCAGCTCGACACCGCCCTCGTCGAGCACCTGCTGACGCCGTAGCCGGGCCTGGAGTGCCCGGGCCCGCCACTGCTCGGACTGCGTGCCGACGTTCATGTGCGCTTCGGTGTACGCCGGAGTCTGCAGCAGCCCGGGCAGGATCAGTGGCATGTAGAGCGAGATGCGCTCGGCGTCCGCCTCGAAGCCGGCGTACTCGCCGTCGCCGAACACGTCGCCGTACTCACGCCACCAGGCGCGGCCGCGGGCGAGCATCGCGAGCGCCTCCAGCTCGTCGCGCTCCTCGTCCGGGACGCCGTAGATCCGGAGCAGGTCGCGGACGTCGCTCAGCTCCGGACGCTTCCAGACGTTCGCCTCGAACCGCCCTACCTTGCCGCGCCCCCAGTTCAGCTTGTCGCACACCTGGTTGGCGGTGTAGCCGTTGGCCAACCGCAGCTCGACCAGGCGGCGAGCCAACCGTCGCTTCGCGACGGTCGCGCCGTACGGGCTGGTCACTCGACTCCTCCACAGGTCAGCATCGTGCGCTCACCGGGGGCACTGCGGTGTCGCTCGCGCCGCGGTCAGACCGCGTCGTCGAACTCGCCTTTCCGGACGCCGTCGACGAAACACTCCCACTCGAACCGGCTGTAGACCAGCACACGGCCGTCCGGGTCCCCGGCGACCCGCATCAGCACCCATCGCTCGCCGAGAGCATCGACGAACGCCAGCTCGATCGACCCACTTCCGGGGCCCGAGCGCTGCCAGTGCTGCGCAGCCACGTCGATACGCAGATCCTGCAGGGTCGGCTTCCCCGGTGTGGACACGGCTCCAGGCTAGCGCTCGGTCGATGGCTTGCGGGCCACAGCGGCATACCACCATCGGGATCCGTCGTCGTCGGCCTCCTCCGGATCCTCCGCACCCCACTGCCCGACGTGCACCACGACCGGCTCCGCGCCGGGGTACGGCGGGACGATCTCGAGGCCGTCCAGGAACCGCGTGAACGCGGTGAGGTCCCGCTCGACCGCCGGGGTCGGTGTCCGCGCGTAGGCCGCGCGGATCGTGTCGCGGATCCGCGACGACTGCTTGTCGGCGGTCGGCGCCGAGATCGCCAGGTAGGAGCCGGCGGGCACCGCGTCGAGGTAGCGCCGGACGAGCCCCCACGGATCGTCCTCGTCGAGCACGAAGTGGGTGACGGCGACCATCAGCAGCCCGACCGGGCGGTCGAAGTCGATCAGCTCCCGGGTCTGCGGCGCGGTCAGGATCCGGTCGGTGTCCCGGATGTCCGCCTGGAGGACGGCGGCGCCGGGCACGTCGGCGAGCAACGCGCTGCCGCGTTCGACGACCCGGGGATCGATGTCGACGTAGAGGACGCGGCCGTCCGGCCGCAGCTCGCCGACCACTTCGTGGGTGTGGCGCTGGGTCGGCAACCCGGCGCCGAGGTCGAGGAACTGGTTGATGTTCCACTCACCGGCCATGCGGGCGACGGCCCGCTGGAGGAAGCCGCGGTTGCCCCAGGCCGATTGCCGCATCTCCGGGAGCACCTCGAGCATCTGCCGGACCGTTTCCCGGTCGGCGGCGGAGTTCGCCGTGCCCCCGAGCAAGTAGTCGTAGATCCCGGCCGCGAAGGGTCTTTCTGGCGCCGTTGCCTCGTTCACCGCGTCTCCACTGGACAGAGGGGCGTGCCGTCGGCAGCAGTCTGCCAGCTGAGTGCCCCGCCTCACACTCCCCGATTCGACCGTGGATTCGGAGGTGCTCGGCGCGTTCACCCGGCGATGACCGGGTAAAGCGAATTTAGTCAGGGTTAATGCGTTATGTTCCTTTTGTCCGAACCAGCGCGACGTTCGGCACCGCCCGGTGTTCGCCACCGCGCGTGTACGGCCAGGGAAACGGGGACCCGGGACATGAGAAATCGTCCGATACTGACCGCCCTCGGCGCCGCGAGCGCGGTGGCCGGCCTACTGTTCTTCGGCGGGCCGACGGCCGCGGCGCCGGCGCACTCCCCCGGGTCGGAGGCGTCGCAGGGCACCCGGGCGCACGCGGCCGAGCGGCTCGGGCTGCCCCGGGCTGCCAAGCAGGTGAAGGCGGCCGACCACGGGACGAGCCCGTACCTGGGGCTGGTGCCCGAGCCGCAGAAGATCGACTGGCCCTACTGGCGGAAGAAGCTCGCCGCCGACGGGCGGAAGCGGGCGGCCGCGCTGGTGAAGTCCACGTCGACCGACCCGCGTGCGCTCGCCGTCAACGGCGTCGAACCGCTCTTCGTCGACGAGCAGGAGCCGGCCAGGACGCTCGGCGGCAACGATCGGGTGGGCACGTCGGAGCGGATCGCCGAGTTCGGTACCGCCGACGGGCGGAAGCCCTCCGCCCGGGTCGTCGGCAACCTCGCCGAGGGTCCGGCCACCGTGCAGTTCGACCCGCCGAAGGAGGACAACGGCTCGATCCGGCTCGCGGCGAACGTCGTGCTGCCCGGCGCGCAGACCAAGCGCACGACGACCGGCCGGATCGGCGACGGTCCGCACGGGTCGACCGGCGACAAGAAAGGCGACTTCGACTTCTTCCGGATCGCCACCGCGAAGGCCGGCCAGCGCCTGCTCGTCGACATCGACACCCCGAGCACGAACGACGCCACGCAGCCCAAGCTCGACCCGGTCGTCGTCCTCTGGGACAAGGCGGGCAAGGCGATCGCGCTCAACGACGACGACGGCGAGACGCTCGACAGCCGGCTGGCGGTGAACATCCCGTCCGACGGTGAGTACTTCGTCTCGATCGGCTCCTACGACGCGCCCGTTCCGGAGGATCCGTTCAACTCCGCCAGCGGCCGCGGGGCCGGGTCCGAGGGCGCCTACACGGTCACGTTCGGCCTGGACGCCGACGACGTCGACTTCTTCCGGCTCGACCTGCGCCCGGGCGACGTGCTCGGCGCGTCGGTCACCGGATCGGCCCGGGAACTCTCGGTGCGCGACTCCGAGGACCACCTGCGGATCATGTCCCGGCAGGACCAGTCCGGAACCTACCCGCCGACCTCGCCACTGCCCGGCGGCGGCAACGCGGTGCTCGCGCTCGTCGTCGACGTCGGTGGCCCGCACACGGTCGGGGTGCTCGGCGGCGCCGGTCGGTACGACGTCCCGCTGCAGGTCTGCCGGCCGGGGCCGGAGCGGCGCGAGGCCAGGAGCGTACAGACGATCTTCGTCGACTTCGACGGCGGCCAGGTCAACACG
>Ga0190269_10000503_pt1 | contig 19815 bp, 16 predicted proteins | sample Popmic249IS_FD_133749 | JGI IMG/M metagenome (GOLD analysis project Ga0190269, IMG submission 133749) | Populus adjacent soil microbial communities from riparian zone of Blue River, Arizona, USA - 249 IS | ecosystem: Environmental > Terrestrial > Soil > Riparian zone | place: USA: Arizona... | reverse complement strand
GGTGTAGCTGAATTCCAGCGTGGTCACGCCGCCCGGACCCGGCCCCGGATCGACTCGGCCTTCGCCGCTTGGAGCTGCAGCACCTGCCGCACCCGCCGGCGGCTTGGGTGCGCCACTCGCGCCGCTCGGAGCTGCAGCGCCTGCGCTGCCGGCCGCTGGTGATCCCGCGGCAGCAGCGGGTTTTCCAGCCGTAGTCGGGGTGCGCATGGTTGCGGGCGGCGTCGCTACTGCACGCGCGCCAGCCGCGCTCGCGCTCGGCTGATTCGCCTCGGCGGGCTCGCCTTGCTCGGCTTCGAGGCCCTCCGTTTCGAACGTGGTCTGCGCCGTGGCGGGACTCCAGCTGCCGAGCGGCTTGGCATCGCCGAAATCGACGTGCGGGTCTTCCAAGACAGTCCCGCAGCCAAGAGCGGCAGTCAGCCAGATCCAACATAGCCGGGCTGTGGTGTGCTTGCGCCGCATCGTCAAACTTCCGCTCGCAAAGGCCAGAGATCCTATGAGACTACCGAGTAGGTGCCTTCACACGGGGGATCGGCTCAGGAACATGGTGAGGCGCCTGAAGATCGGTATGCCGTTGCGGGTGGTGTGCGCGCAAGTCCCGGAAAAGAGCCTGTGTTCGCGGCGTTATAGCTGTAATGGGACAGACCGTTTCGTCAGCCGCCGCGCAGCGCCTCGAGCTCGGCCCAGCGCGCGTACAGCTTGTCGATCTCGATGCGCTTGTTCTCCTGCGCCTCGTGCAGCTCGAGCGCACGGGTTGCGTCGCTGACGACGGCCGGATCATTGGCTTGTGCTGCCAGCGCCGAGAGCTCGGTCTCGGCGGTCAGGATGCGCGCTTCCAAGGTGTCCCAGTCGCGCTGATCCTTGTAGCTGAGCTTCTTCGGCTTGCCGACGTCGGTTGCGCGCGCGGGTGCAGCGTCGGCAGCAGCCTTTTTGGCAGCGCTGTCTGCCGCCGTGCGCTGCGTCGCGTGCCAGCTCTGCCACTGACTCAGGTCCGCGAATATGGTCGTGCGCCCGCGTTCCTCGGGCGCGGTATGAAACGCCAGGATCTGCGTCGCGACTTGGTCGACAAAGTAGCGATCGTGCGAGACCAACAGCACGGCGCCGGGGAAGTCCGTAAGCGCGCTCTGCAGCACGTCGAGTGTCTCGAAGTCGAGGTCGTTGGTCGGCTCGTCCAGCACCATGATGTCCGCTGGCTGCAGCATCAAGCGCGCGATCAAGAGCCGGCTCTGCTCCCCGCCCGACAGGTTGCCGACGCGCATGTGGAAGTGCTCGGGTCGGAACAAAAAGCGCTCCAGATAACCGAAGCGATGCAGCCGTGAGCCGCGGTAATCGACCATGTCGCTGCCTTCGATCAGGCAGTCCGCGACGGATTTTTCAGGGTCTAGCGAGTCGCGCTGCTGCTCGAAGTGCGCGATCGCGAGATCCGGCGCGCGCTCGACGCTGCCTTGGCTCGGCTGCGTCTTGCCAACCAGCACGTCGAGCAGCGTCGATTTGCCGCAGCCGTTTGGCCCGAGCAGCGCGAGCCGCGTGCCGGGACCGACCAGCAAGTCGACGTGCTCGAAGACCGGCGCGCCGTCGTAGCTCTTCGTGATGTCGTTGGCGACGATCAGCTGCTTGGTCTTGCGCCCGCGCGCTTCCAGCTCGATCTCGGCCTTGCGCACGCGGTTTCGGCCGCCGAGAGCGGCAACCTCATCGGCCAGCTCACCGGCTCGGTCGATGCGTGCGGTTTGCTTGGTGGTGCGCGCCGCCGGCCCGCGTCGCAGCCACTCAGTCTCACGGCGGAGCGTGTTACGCAGCGCCTGCTCGCGCTGCTCTTGCGCCGCCATCGCTTCCGCTTTGCGCTCCACATAGGTGGCGTAGTCGCCGTCCACTTCGAGCAGGCCGTTTTCGTTGCGTCGATCCAGCTCGAAGATCCTGCGCGATACGCGCTGCAAGAACATGCGGTCGTGCGTGATGGTGATCGTGCCGTACGACGCGCTCGCGAGCTGACGTTCCAGCCACAGGATGCTCTCGACATCCAAGTGGTTGGTCGGCTCGTCGAGCAGCAACAAGTCCGGCTCGCGCACCAGCTCGCGCGCGAGCGCGACGCGCTTTTGCCAACCGCCCGAGAGCGTGCGGATCTCTGTGTTCGGCAGCACGTCAGGCCCGTTCAGCTGCAGCTTCGCGAGCACTGCGTCCACACGGGCCTGCGCTTCCCAATCTTCTCTGCTCGGCTCGTGCCCCAGCCCTGACGTCACCGCGCTGCGCACGGTCGCATCCGGCTCAAAGGCGGGCGACTGCGCGAGATAGCCGACGCGCAGCCCAGTCTTTTGCGCGAGCTCGCCGCCGTCGGGCTGGATGTGTCCCGCTAGGATCTTGAGCAGCGTCGACTTGCCCGCGCCATTCGGCCCGATCAAGCCGATGCGATCGGATTCGGAGACGGTGAAGCTGATGCCTTGGAACAGCGGGCGCTGCGAGAAGGCGTGCGAAAGGCCACGTGCGGTGAGCAGGATTGCCACGATGACTGAACAGTTGGGACAGGAGTGAAAGGCGCTGCAGCTTAGCCTGCTTAGCGCGCGGCGGCTCGAGATACACAGCTGGCGTCACAAGACAAGGATGCATCGCGCAGCGCGCCCGCTTCCGTAGCAGAAACTGCCGAAAATCTGCTCGTCTTCATGCATTTCTCACGTGACAGGCGGCGTATCAATGCCAAGACAGGGGCCGGGGCCTGTCAGTGAAATCCAGTCATGTATTTACCGACTGAGCGTGAGCTTCGAGGCTTGTTATCTTGCTGCGAAACGGTGCTTCCGGTGACCGCTTCGGACACTGCCTGTCCCGGACGGTCCCGCGCGCAGAGCGTGCGCGTTCTGCGCACTGACAGCGCCGATCGTTACAGCCACAGCCGTGAGCGGCATGCAGCGTGCATCGCAGCGGTTGGCACGCATCGAAGCGTGCTGATAGTGTTCGCAAAACTTACGAAGTGGTCGCATCGTCGTACATCTAGAACACGCCGAAGCGGCCCCTCAGGACTAACCCTCAGGATGAGGGAGAACGCAAAGTGACCTTTCCCGCTGTAGCTGTCGACGTGCCAGGACGCGCGGGGAAAGCCGATGTTTGGTCGCTGTTCGTGCTGTGGATGCCGATCATCGGCGTCACACTCGTCTCGAAGATCGCGGTCGAGATCGGTGGTCGCGAGATCTTGATCGGCGTGCCTGCGATCCTCGGCGCGACGGCGTTCGGCGCATTCACCGGGCGACTGCAGATCCATCCCGCCCGCTTCATGATGTACCTCGGCGTGTGCGCGATCCTGGTCGCGGAGCAGGCGTTCGCCGTGTACGCGTTTTCAGGGAGCTCGCTCGCGCTCCTCTTAGCGCTGCACATCCCGTACGTGTTTCAGCTGGAAGGCCTGAGCGATGAGCATCGCGCCGAGCAGCTCGCGCGCTTCGTCAATCTCACCTTCTTCATCTGCATCGCGGGCATCATCCAGTACTTCGCCCAGTTTGCGATCGGCGCGCGCTACGCCTATCCGATCGAGCACTTCACGCCGCACTCGTTCATCACGCACCACTACAACTACCTGAACGTGCTCAGGTACGGCTCGACCACGTACAAGTCCAACGGCTTCTTCCTGCTGGAGCCGTCGTTCTACAGTCAGACTCTCGCGATCGGCTTTGGCCTCGAAGCAGCCGGTCGTCGCCGCTATTGGCGGCTGGCGACGTACGCGGTGGGCTTCGGCGTTTCGTTCTCTGGCACCGGCCTGATCATGATGGCCTTTGTGCTGCCCACATTGATGATTGCGTACCGACGGTACTCCCTGCTGCTGCTCCTGGCCGTCGGTGGCTTCACGGCGGTGCTGTTCGGTGAGTCGCTCGGTCTCGGCTTGTTCCTCGAGCGCTCGCGCGAGTTCGAGAGCACGGACTCCAGCGGCTACCAGCGGTACATCGGCCCGGCCATGTTGTTCGGGCAGTACTTATGGGGTGATCCGCAGCGCTGGCTGTTCGGCTTGGGCGCCGGAATGATGATGCGCATGACCCCGAAGCCGATCTTCAACGCGGCCGAAACCGGCTGGGCCAAGCTGATCTTGGAGTTCGGCTTGGTCGGCTCGATCGCGTACTTCGCGTTCTTGTACACCTGCATCTTCAAGTCGAACCAGCCGAGCGTATTGCGCGTGAGCTTCGCCGTCATGACGCTGCTCAGCGGCATCTTGGATCCCCCGGTCCACGGCTTGATCATCCCGCTCTTGATCTGGATGGCGCCGAGCCAGCCCGTGTTCAACCCGGGCACCGTCGTGAAAGAGCCGAGCACGGGCCTCACGCTCAGGCCCCAGAGCACGCGCTATCCCGCGGGCGCGCGCTACAGGACAGGACAGCTGTTATGAGAATCGCGCTTATCGACCCTTCTTTGTTCACGTGGCCATATGACTCGGCGCTCGCGCTCGCGCTGCGCGAAGCGGGCCACACGGTTCGCATCTTCGGCAAAGTGCCGCGCGCTGCGGACACGGGTCCTGCGCTCGAGCTGCTCGAGCCGCATTTCTATCGCGAGATCGAGCCGCTCGTCGGGCGCATGCCGCACCCGCTGTTTTTAGGCATCAAAGGTCTGAGCCACACCTTCCACATGGGCCGGCTCCTGCGCGAGCTGCGCGCCTACAAGCCCGACGTGATCCACTTCCAGTGGGCGCCGCTGCCCGCGGTCGACCGACTGTTTCTGCCGGCGCTGCGCAGGATCGCGAAGACCGTGCTAACGGTGCACGACTCGGCGCCGTTCAACGGCAATCCGCGCTCCGCGCTGCAAGCGGCAGGCGCGATCACGATCATGTCGAGCTTCGACCGCTTGATCGTCCACACCGAGGCGGCTGCTCAACGATTGCGCAGCTACGGGATGCGCGCGGAGCAGGTAGTCCGTATTCCGCACGGCCCCCTAGAGGGCTCGACCCTTCCAGTGCCACGCACTGTCCGAGACGGACACGGGCCGGTGACAGTGCTCTTGTTTGGCCGAATCAAGCACTACAAAGGCACCGATCTGTTGCTGCGCGCGGCCGCCGAGATGCGGCGCGATCTCCTCGCGCGCACGCGTATCCGAGTGGTGGGTCAGCCATTTATCGATCTCGCTCCGCTGCACGAGCTGGTGGCGAACGCCGGCATCAGTGACTACGTTCAGATCGAGCCGCGCTTCGTGAGCGATCAGGAAGTGGCGGAGCTGCTCGGTGCGGCGGACATCGTCGCGCTGCCTTATCGTGAGATCGATGCTTCCGGAGTGCTTATGACTGCGATTACTGCCGGCGTGCCGATCGTGGCGACCCGGGTTGGCTTGTTCGCCGAGCTGCTGAAGGATGGCGTCCACGGCAAGCTCATCGACGTCGAGGACCACAGCGCATTGGCGCGCGCGCTGGAAGCGCTGGTCGAGAGCAGCGAGCTTCGCGAGCGCATGGGCGCCGAGGTTCGTGCGCTACGCGATGCGCTGCCGACCTGGAACAGCATCGCGCAGCAGACGACTTCGTTGTACGAAGGACTCGTGCCCGCGGCTCGGCCGAGCCAAAACACAGACCCACTGTATGTTCACGGGGGGCCGTGATGATGGATTCGTGGATCAACCTGATCACTGACTTGAGCAGCAGCTACTTGGCGAATGTGTTCGTCGTCTTGTCGGCCGTGTGCCTCTTGGCCGCGCTGCATCCCTTCATCTCGTATCCGCTCTCGTTGTGGTTCATGTCGCGGTTTCGTCCGCGTCCGCTGAAGCCAGCCCAGGATGCAGCGCTCGAGCCCGACCTCGCCATCCTGATGTGCGCCTACAACGAGGAGCACGTAATCGAGGCAAAGGCCGAGAACCTGCTGAAGCTCAAGGCGGCGTATCCGAAGATCGAGCTCCTGATCTACGTGGACGCGGCCTCCGACCGCACCGCTGAGCTGCTGAAGCCCTACGAAGATCAGATCCGCGTGGTGGTATCGACCGAGCGCACCGGCAAGACACCCGGCATGAACTTGCTGATGTCGATGGTGCAGAAGCCGATCATCATGTTCACCGACGCGAACGTGATGATCGATCTCGAAGCACCGCAGCGCTTGATGCGCTACTTCGCGGATCCCAAGGTCGGCTGCGTCGCGGGTCACTTGCGTTACACCAACGCCGATGCCTCGATCACCGCGGGCTCGGGCTCGCTGTACTGGCGGCTCGAAGAGTGGATCAAGCGCCGCGAAAGCGAGATCGGGTCGTGCATGGGTGCGGACGGCTCGTTGTTCGCGATTCGCCGCACGCTGCACACGCCCCCGCCCGCAGAGCTCTGCGACGATATGTACGTGTCGCTGCACGTGCTCTGTCAGGGCGCACGCGTCGTGCAAGCCGACGATGTCACAGCTTACGAAGAGTCTGTGACCTCGGCTGCGGAAGAGTTCTCGCGCAAGGCGCGCATCGCATGTCAGTCATTCAACGCGCACCAGCACCTGTGGCCGTCGCTGCGGCGCTGCAGCCCGCTCGTGATCTACCAATATCTCTCGCACAAGTGGCTGCGCTGGTTCGCCATTGCTTGGCTGGCGGGCGCGGCGGTGTTCGGGGAGCTCGCGCTGATCGCACACAAGCAGTTCCTGCTCGCTTGGATCGCGCCGCTCGTGGCTGCAGCCTTGTTGCTCGTGGGCTATCTCGGTTGGGAGAAGCGGCTCTCGCAGCTGTGGGATATTCTCACGGCTTTCGCGGGTACGGGCCTCGGCGTGCTGCAGTCGATGCGGGGGCGAAGCTATCGGACGTGGACGCCGGCTGCTTCGATTCGTAAGTAGTTTCGACCACGTACGGATTTTCCGCGGACCTCGTCACAAGCGAACGGCCTGTGCCGTCATCCCAGCAGAAGGAGCTGAGTGATGGACACAGGACGAACAGTGGTGGTGGCGGGCGGTGGTTACAGCGGCGTTATGGCGGCGAACCGCTTGCGAGGGAAGCTCTCTAGCAAGGATCGCGTGCTGCTCGTGACGAAGGGCGATGCGCTCACGCATCGTGTCCGGCTGCACGAGCGTGCGGTGCACGGCACAGGCGTTAGCTTGCCGTACCAGCGTCTGCTCGCGCGCGGCGTCGAGCACGTCTCGGCGAAGGTCGTGGGTCTGGACGCGGAGCAGCAGACGCTCGAGCTGGAGCATGGTCCCCTGGCCTACGACGCGCTGGTGCTCGCGCTCGGCAGTGAGCTGCGCTCGCGCATCCCGAGCGTCTCTCCGCTCGCGTACGCGCTGTGCGACGAGCAGCACGCGATGCAGCTGGCAGCGACATTGCCCGGCCTGCCCGACGGCGCGCAGGTGTTTGTGATCGGCGGCGGTCTGACTGCGGTCGAGCTTGCCGCCGAGCTCAAAGAGCGATACCCGCGGCTGCGCGTGGCGATGCTCGCACAGCGCTTCGCAGAGGGCCTGACCGAAGGCTCCCCGCTGGCGCGCGAGGCGCTCCTCGCAGACTTGTCGAAGCTCGGCGTCGAGGTCCGCGAGGGTGTGCGCGTGCAAGCGCTGGAGGCTAGCGCAGTGCGGTTAGAAGACGGCACCCGGCTCGAATGCGCGCTCGCAGTGCTGGCCAGCGGCTTTGTCGCAGCGCCGCTCTCAGCGTCGTTTGTGCTGCCGCTGCGCGGGGATGGTCGAATCGATGTCGATGAGGACCTGAGGGTCGCGGGTGTGCCGAACGTGTTCGTGGTGGGCGACCTCGCGGCGCCGCCAGCTGCCTGCATCGGCAGCGGCCAAGCGACGACGCGCATGAGCTGCGCAGCCGCCATGCCGATGGGCGTGCACGCCGCAGAGCAGGTCGCGCGCCTCTTGCGCGGTGCGCCCCTGCAGCCGTACGCCTTCAAGTACTCCGCGCAGTGTGTGAGCCTCGGGCGTCGGCGTGCGATGCTGGTGTTCGTAGACGCAGACGACAAGCCGACTGCGCGTGTGCTGCGTGGTCGCGCGGCCGTGCTGATCAAAGAAGGCATCTGCCGCGGCGTGATCGGGGCGTTGCGCTTGGCGCGTTGGTTGCCGGATTTGTACACTGCTCCGCGCACCCCATCCCTTGTGGCTTCGAGTGCGGAGCAGCTCGGTGAGTGATGAGTGATCAACAAGCCACGAACGCGCGGGTGCTCGACCGCGAGCGGCCCTATCTGATCGGCATCGCGTATCGCATGCTGGGCAGCCGCAGCGACGCAGAAGACATCGTGCAGGAGGCGCTGCTGCGCGCCGTGAACCACGACGAAGAGCTGCGTACGCCCCGCGCGTTCTTGACGACGGTAGTGACGCGTCTGTGCCTGGACGAGCTCGGCTCTGCCCGCCGCAGGCGCGAAAGCTACGTCGGTCCCTATCTGCCCGAGCCTGTGCTGACGGACCGGCTCGATGCGGGCGAAGATCCGGCTGAGTACCGCGAGAACGTGTCGGTGGCGCTGCTCACCGTGCTCGACAAGCTCACACCGCCCGAGCGCGCAGTGTTCGTGCTGCGCGATGTATTCGACCTGGAATACAGCGTGATTGCAGACGCGCTGGAGCGCTCCGAGGCGAGCTGTCGCAAGCTCTTGCAACGCGCGCGCGAGCAGCTGGTCGATGCTCGGCTTCAGCAGCCAGCGGCGGCAGCCGAGCAACAGGCGCTGAGCGGCGCGTTCTTCCAAGCGCTCGCGAGCGGCGACTTGCAAGGTCTGATCGAGCTCCTCGCCGAGGGCGCGACCATGCGCACGGATCACGGCGGCAAAGCCAGCGCGGCACGTCGCATGCTGGAAGGACCTAACAACATCGCGCGCTTTCTGCATGGCTTGTGGAACAAGCGCGATCAACTCCCTGCCGGGCAAACGCTCCAGGTCCTGCCACGCTTCGTCAACGGCGCTCCTTCGCTCGTGCTGCGGGTGGGCGCTGAAGTGTTCAGCACGATCACCCTGCGCATCGAGCGCAGCGGGGCGGGTGTACGGATCACCGAGGTCACGATCGTGCGTAACCCCGACAAGCTCGTTCGCTTGCAGTCCGCGCTCGACGGCGACGAGCTCATGCCAGTCGACCCGAGTGTGCTCAGCGAGCGGACTTGATGCTGCGCGGTTCGCTTACTAACGCTGCGGCGGTGGACCGATGAAGTCCAAGATCGCGCGCGAGACGCGCTCGGGATCCTGCAAATGCAGCGAATGCCCGAGACCTTGCATCGGCTCGCTGTGAAACTCGGCTTTGAAGTAACGCTCTTGGCCTTTGCTCATGTCGTAGCTGATGCAGCCGTCTTCAGCGCCGTGCAGATGCAGGAGCGGCACATAGATCGAGACGCGCGCGTCGAGCTCTGCCTGCATCATGCGTTGTCGCGAGGGGCGCAGCGCACGGTAGTAGCCGAGCGGGCTCGGCAAGCTGCGCTCTAAGACCTGCTTGACCTCGCGCATGTACTCGGCGTCCGGCATGTAGCCTGGCGTCCAGCGGCGCCAGAGCTTGTCGATGTACGCGAAGTTGTTGCGCGTGATCACGCGCTCCGGCAAACCGGGCAGCATCAGGAACGCCATGTACAAGCTACGCTGTTGTTGCTCGCGGCTCAGCCACAAGTTGTGCTCGAACGCTGCGACGTGCGGAACGCCCATCGTCACCGCGCGCCGAAAGCGCTGCGGCCAGCGGCTCACCGCGGTGTACGTCGCGGCTGCGCCCCAATCGTGACCGACCAGGACCACCGGCGTGTCGGGACGCAGCGCCTCAGCGAGATCAGCGAGGTCGTCACCGACACGCTGACGATCGAATGGACCATCGAGCACTGAGGGCGCGTAGCCACGTAGATAGGGCGCAACGCAACGATAACCAGCTCGACACAATCTCGCCATCAAAGGCAGGAACGTCTTAGGGAAGTCCGGAAAGCCGTGCGCCAAGATCACGAGCGGAGCGTCCGCTGCACCTTGATCGAGATAACTGAAGTGTCCCGACGCGAGCTCGACGCTGCGCTCGACACATTCGCTCTCGGTTTCAGCACGCTGCATGCCGGGATCTTGGATTGCGTGCATCGTTCGAATCGGCATGAGTGGTGAGACTGTGAGCGCGGGCGCGTGCAAAACGTGCCTTCGTCCAGTTCGATTCTCTGTAGCAGTCCGACCTAGTTTGTAAAAGGGGCTCCATGCGCACTGCAACCATCCATGCATCGAGCGCGTGGCTGAACTGAGTCAGACTGGCTGTGATGTGTCACGCCTGCGGACCATCACTGACGCTGCGTGACGACGTGAGGTGTTGACACAGCTGCGCTACGACGCGCGCCATGCAGCGAGTAGGTCGGACACCGCAGCCGCCGGGTCTTGGCTGCTGAAGACAGCGGAGATCACGGCGAGACCTGCAGCGCCTTCCGCCTTCAAGGCGCGGGCGTGAGCAACATCGACCCCACCGAGCGCGTACACAGGTAAGCTCGCGGCGCGTACCAGCGCGGAAAAGCGAGCCAACCCGAGGGGCTCGCCCTTACCAGGGCTCGCAAACACCGGGCTCAAGGTGGCGAAGCTCGCGCCGCCGCTGGCTGCAGCCGCGAGCCCGGCGGCGTCGTGGCATGACACGCCGATGAGGGCGCGCTCACCCAAAAGGCGGCGTACGACCGCAGCTGGCAGCGCTCGCTCAGGCAGCTGGACGCCGTCCGCAGCCACGGCTTGTGCAAGATCCGCGCGGTCGCTGCACACGAAGCCTGCGCCATGCGCCGTGCAGAGCTCGCGCAACGCGAGCCCGATATCGTACAGCTGTGCGGGCGGACAGTTCTTGGCACGCAGCTGCACGAGCACGCTGCCGGGCGGTGCGCCGCGCAGGGCCGCGGCGACCTTCTCCGGAATGCGCTCGGGCGCTGTCGAATCAGTGATCAAGTACAGCGCATACACGCTGGTTCAGCCGTGCTTCGAGCCGATCACACCAGCGAGCGGGCTCGACGCGCTCGCGTACAAGCGCTTCTCGATCCTGCCTGCCAAGAAAGCATCGCGTCCGGCCTCGACGGCCAAGCGCATCGCGCGCGCCATACGCACTGGATCTTGCGCGCCCGCGATAGCGGTGTTCATCAGCACGCCGTCGCAGCCGAGCTCCATGGCAATCGCGGCGTCGGAGGCCGTACCGACGCCTGCGTCGACGATGATCGGCACGCTCAGCGTCTGCTTGATGATCTCCAAGTTGTATGGATTGCGGATGCCGAGCCCGCTTCCGATCGGCGCCGCCAAAGGCATGACCGCTGCACAGCCGATGTCCTGCAGCTTCAGTGCAGTAATGGGATCGTCGTTGGTGTAGGGCAGCACCGTGAAGCCTTCCTTCACCAGGATCTTCGATGCTTCGAGCGTCTGCACGACATCCGGGAACAATGTCTTGGGGTCGCCGAGTACTTCGACTTTGACCAGACCCGCGATGCCGAGCTCACGCGCCAAGCGACAGGTTCGCACGGCGTCATCGACCGTGTAGCAGCCGGCGGTGTTAGGCAGCAGCGTGTAACCAGCCTGTTTCAGATATCCGATCAGCGAGTCACCGCCTTTGGCGTTCAAGTCGAGACGCCGCACTGCGACAGTGACCATGTCCGCACCCGAGGCTTCGAGCGCCGCGCGCGTTTGTTCGAGATCCTTGTACTTGCCGGTGCCCACGATCAGGCGTGAGCGCAGGGTGTGACTTCCGATTTTGAGCTCTTCCGCTGCTGTTGACATGGGCAACTCTCCTCAACCGCCGCCGACAAAATGCACGACCTCTAACACGTCGCCCTCATGCAGCTCCGTGCTGGCATGCACCGCGCGCGGCACGATTTCTCGGTTCTTCTCGACCGCGACCGGACCGTCCTGCACGCCGAGCGCGTGGAGCAAGCCCAACACCGTGATCCCCTGCGAAACCTCGCGGGCTTCGCCGTTCACTTCGATGCGCATGGCGCGCACGCTAATCGATCCTGCGCGCGCGGACTAGCCCCTCCTAGACGCGCGCGCAATCGCCACATTCTTCAGTAGTTGCGCACCACTACCTCGGTGACCAGGCCTCGACCTTTGGCATCGCAGTTGATCGCGCGCGGTGCCGCGACCGTATCGATCCGGAACTTCTGGTACAGCTCGCGGATGAACGGGACGTCGCTGTTGCTCAGCATCAGCTTGCAACGCCGCCTGTCGAGCGCGGAGAAAACATCGCGCAAGCGCGTTTGATCGTCGCGCGTGAAGCCGTCCTGCTGGTAGGCCGTGAAGCTCGCGGTGCGCGACACGGGCTCATACGGCGGATCAAAGTAGATAAAGTCGCCGGGCTTCGCGAGTGACAAGAGCGTCTCGAAGCTGTCGTTTCGCACCTCGGCGCGCGCGAGCTCGCGGCTCGCGGCGCGCAGCGTGACCTCGTCGAGGATGCGGGGGTTCGTATAACGACCCGCTGGGACATTGAACTCACCGCGCCGATTCACGCGATGCAGTCCATTGAAGCAAGTCTTGTTGAGATAAATGAACAGTGCCGCCCGCTCGACCGGTGTCAGCTTTGTCGCGTGGTTGTAGCGGTGACGCAGCTGATAGTAACGCTCGGAGTTGTGTCCCTTCGCGAGAACCTTGAGCTGTTCGATCACGCTCTCGACGTCGTCGCGCACCGCTGTGTACGTCGCGCAGAGCTGCGCGTTTTTGTCGCAGAGCAGGGCGCGCTCTGGCTGCCGGGCGAAGAACATCGCCGCACCACCCACAAACGGCTCGACGTGACGCATCATCTCCGCGCCAGGAGGAAGCAGTGGGATCAACTGTGACAAGATGCGAGTCTTGCCCCCCACCCATTTAACTATAGGTGACGCTTCCGGTGCAGCGGAACGCAGTGTTTTGGAACGGTCGATGGCTGTAAGCACCTCGCTCACACTAATAGAGCGGCTGTGATCGTCAAAAAATCTTCCTAAGCACTTCGAGCGCGTTGCACGTTCGATCCCTCGTGCTCGTTGTACGATCATAAACGAGGACGTTACGTGGTCGACCGAGCGGGGATAGAAGAAGTCAGACAACGCGCGCGCGACTTCATCAAGGCGTTGCGTGCGGCAGGGGCTGATGATGTGGCTGTGACTGTCGAGCGACATGTCAGCGGCTTCGTCGATGTCACGACAGTGCGCCGCTCGGTCGAAGCCATTCGTCAGCAGTTACGTCACTTCCGCGCGTATCCCGAAGAGCTACCCGAGCAGCCGGTCGTGCACATCGCGGCCAATCGCCTAGAAGACGCGTGCAAGAACGTCTTGCGCTCCGAAGTGATTGCGCCCGCGCGCATGTCGCTACGCGCGCAAAGTAGGCGCAAGCTGCACTTGGTCGCGACCACCTTGTTCATCGCGGCGCTCTGCTTCGGTGTGCCGCTCGCGCTCGCGATGTCGGGCGTGGACTTCAGCGACCTGCCGAAGCGTCGTGTGTTGCCCGCAGTCGAGTTGCCGAAAAATAGCGTGAAGCGCGTTGCCGTCAGTGTGCTCGAAAGGAGCCACGACCCCTCGCATACCATAGGCCTCGAGCTGTACGTGGCAGGGCGCTGCCCGGCGCGCTTGCCCGGTGGCATGAGCTGTCGCGACTCCGGCGAGCGCGCGTTCGGATCGATCAAGCTACCGGCGTATGAGGTGATGCTGCCTGACGAGGCATACGGGATCCAGGTCGCCTTCACCGATGCAGCCTTGCGCGGCGCGGTGGGCGTCGGCAGTGTGCTCGTCACCGCCACACCAGAGACTCCGGAAGGTGAGTACGTCGTGCCGCTGGAAGCGGCGTTCGTCGGCTACACGCCCGAGCGTTGCAATCCCATCTTACGGTTGATGTCGCGCTGCACCGCTCAGGAGCTGGGTCCGCGAGCGCTGCACGCCGACCTCGAAGTCGCATCGCTCAGGCTGCGCGTGACCAAGGAAGTCGTACGCTCGCGTGAGGAGCAGTTGAGTGAGGAGCGCCTGACGCAGCAGCGCGCGATCAGCGAGCGCGTGCAGAACATCACCGCGATGCTCGGAGCCGTGCGCGGGGCGCTCGATGACACAGAGCTGCAGATGAAGAAGAAGCGCTTCGAGGCGGCACGCGCGCGCCTGGATGAGCTGGCTGGGCTGTTCGAGCCGCTAGACGCGCTGGTCGTAGCGACGGCAGACGACGAAAGTTTGCCGGATGATGTGCTGCAGCTACGCGCGCGCTTCGAGCAGAACGCCAAGAAGCAATCGCGCTTCGAAGACAGTGCTTTCGACATCGTCTACACCGCGCTTTCCAAGGCCGGCGCGAGCGCGAGCGGCGCGAGCATCGATGATAAGGTGTTCATGCGCGTGGCCGCTAAGCTCGGTATCAGCGTGCCGTTCCTGGAGCGCATCTACGCCGAGCATGCGGAGCAGCTCGAGCAGCGCATCACGCGCGCGCAGGACGCCGAAAAAGAGGCTGAGCAAAAGGCGCACGACGCGCTGCTCCGGCGCTGCGGTCCGCTGCCGAAGACGTCGTTTCAGGAAGTAAAGGCCTTCTTGAGCGCTCGCGCGCGCCACACGCGCACGCGCCTCAACCTGCGGGAGTGCTTGACGCCACGGCTCATGAGCGATGTGTGTTGGAGCGTGGTCTGCGATTTCGACGAGATCCGCAGCGTGCCGGATCGCGTCGAAGACGAGGTGCACAGCCGACGCTGGACTTTCGAGCTGCGCTACGGCCGCGTGTTCCACCATCGCGAGAGCGCGCACTAGTCCTCCGCCCGCGTGAGAATGGTCGCCCTCGCGCCCGATCCGGCGCCGCCCGCGCCGTCGCTCTCCTCGAAGGGGAGCGGCCATTCTCTTCGTCGAACCACGGCGCGCTCGACGCCGGCTCGGACACGATCATCAACCAATCTCACACGGGAGGAGGACTAGACATTCTGTTGAGCTCTCAGAAGTCCGGCACGCGCAGCACCGGCGAGCGCGGACGCGGCTTGGGTGCCGCGGGCCGTTGTTTTGCGCGTGCTGCTGGCAGCTGCGGCTCGACCAGCGTCGGATGCGCGGCATCCAGCAATGTCACCTCGACGACGGTGTCCGTCTGCGGGACGTACGTCATGTGCCAGGGCAGCTTGCCGACAGCCTCGACCGCGACATCGTGCTCGTTGTCGCTGCGCGGCAGCTCGATGACGTCCGTGGCTGGCTTGCCATCCACGCTGATCTGCGCGCCTTCCGGAACGCCATTCAACTTGAGCGACACTTTCAGGGTCTGGTCGGCAGTCGCGCGCGCAGCTGGTCGCATCGGTACTCTCGGCTCGCTGCTCGAAGCGCTCGAGATCCAGATGATCAGCGCGAGCACGGCGAAGCTGGCACCGGCACCGAGATATAAACGCTTGGTGCGGTCGGACATCCAGACGTGCAGCCAGAAAGGCACCCACGCGCGGCTGTGCACGCTCGGCGTGCGCTCGGTAGGACGCGTGCTGAGCGGGGGCTCTGCGGTGGTCTCTGCAGGGGCGAGCGAGGTGGTCGGAGCCGACTCTTCGGCGATCGCGGGATCGGCGTATGCCGGCCCAGCCAACGTCTGGCCAGAGAGCGGCGCCGCGGGATCGAAGTCCGCCTCGTCTCCCGGATCAAAGGCCTGGCGCGGCGAGGCTTCGATAATGCCGAACGCTGGAGTGTGTGCGGGCAAGCCGAGCTTGGCAGCTGCTGGCGGCAGCGTTTGAACGTTCGCAGGTTGCGGTCCAGGCTGGGACAGCATGCGGGTGGCCGGGATGCGCGGCGTGTTCAACGGGCGCAGGGAGCGCGAGCTCCAGCTTGGCAGTGAAAACGAAGTCTTGTTCGGTACGTCGGGCGGCAGGTTCGAGAGCGCCGGCAGCGAAGTGCTCAACGCCGACTTGCTCGCGCTCAGCAACGCTTCCTGCATCTCCGCTGCGTCCAAGAAGCGGTCTCCAGGCACGCGCGCCATGGCGCGCGCGACCACATCGGAGACGGCGCGCGGCACGCTCGGCACCAGCTCGTGCACCGGCGGCGCGCTACCGGTGACGATCTTGATGATCAGGTCGCCGACGTTCTCTGAGACGAACGGCAGCTTACCGGTGAGCGACTCGTACAGCACGACGCCCATGCTGTAGAGGTCGGTGCGGTAGTCGATTTGCTTTACGCCGCGCGCTTGCTCGGGCGACATGTACTCGGGCGTGCCCACGATGACGCCTTCGCGCGTGGTCAGCGCGGAGCGCGGACCGTGCGGTGGATCGATGCTGCGCGAGATGCCGAAGTCCAAGATCTTCGGATAGACGACGCCGCCTTCGTTCTTGAGGTAAACGTTCTCCGGCTTGAGATCGCGGTGGATGATGCCGGCCGCGTGCACGGCGCCGAGTCCGCGTAAGGTCAAGTGACCGATCTGCACGACGTCTGCCACCGGCAACGGCTTCTGTCGTCGCAAGCGCGCCGCCAGCGTCTCGCCTTCCAAGAGCTCCATGACCATGAACGGTTGACCGTCGGCCGTCGTGCCGAAGTCGACGATGTGGATCACGTTGCGGTGCTGCACCGATGCGGCGATGCGCGCCTCTCGCAAGAAGCGATCGACCAGCACCTCTTCGGTGTGCGACTCACGCGCGAACAGCAGCTTGACCGCGACAGGGCGCTGGAGCGTGAGGTCCCAGGCGCGCCAAACGGTCGCCATGCCGCCCTCACCGATAAGCGCATCCAAACGATAGCGCTCGCGGATGACCGTAAGCGGCTGCGCTGCTCCCACTGATAGATCATACAACAAATCGAATGTCAGACGCGCACGGCATGGTGCTTAGTGCTTGGGTGAGTGACAACCACAACGTGAGCGAAATAAGAAACGCCGCCACAGCAGCGCTGGGCGGCGTTTCCGGTTTTGTCGCGCGTTCCCTGTTAGATGCGCTCAGCCGGCATCAGGCGCGCCGGCGTCGTCGGCCTCGTCCTGACACTGCGCTTTGCAGGTGTCTAGCAAGACCGGCTGAAGTGGGATCGCGGTGGCTGCGCCCGTCTGAAACTCGCTGCAGTCTTTCGTCACACATGCGGCCAGATCGGTTTCGTCAAGGCAGTTTTGTGTCACGCATTCGATCAAACCCCAGCACTGCGCGGCGCTCGCATTGCACTTGCCGACCGCGGTTGCCGCTTCGGTGCAGATGCAACTGATGCAGGCAGGGGACGGTCCGGTCGGCAGAGTCTCGAAAATTCCGCTTGTCTGCTCGATGCATTGATCTTTGCTGAGGGCGCCGCCGGAGCCGCCTTTTCCGCCGGATCCGCCCGAGCCACCCTTGCCACCACTGCCGCCCTTACCACCACTGCCGCTGCCGCCACCGGCGTCGACAGGATCGTCGTCTACATCGTCGCCGCAGCCAACAGCTGCAGCTGCGAGAGCGCACCCGACGCAGACAGTCAATGTGCGCCATAAGGAGCCTAGCGTCCTCATACCCATTCCCAAACCTTTCTGCGGGGATGCCCCCGGTCAACAAGCGGCGCCCAATGTACTGGCTTTGGATCATGCGCACCACTTGCGGGGAACATATTGGTATGATGTGTCACTAGGTGTGACGCGCGTTGTGATGATGTGGGTTGATCTGCTGTTAGAGGTTAGTCCAGCCGCTGAGGCCCGCCATCAAGCCGAACACCGTCTCGCTCGCGTCGCGGCTGCGCCGTTCTGCAAGGAAGCCGAGGTCGAGGTTCGGGCCGAGCGTGAACGCAAAACCCTCGGTGATCGCGAACACGAACGGTGCTTCGACTGTGAGCGCGAACGTGTAGTAGTCGTCGGACGAATCTTCGACTGACAGTGTGGTGTACGTGAAACCAGCGCGCGGCCAGAACGACACAACGTGACCCAAACGCAGCACGTAGCCGACGCGTGCAGCGAGCAGAAATGTCGTTAGCGTGAGCTCATCGTCGTCGTCGTTTCCACTCCAGAAGCCGACGCTGCCACCCAGCGTGAACGCATTGGTGAGCAAATAATCGATGCCGAGCCGCGGGATCGTGAGCAGGCTGCGGCTGCGCGGCAGCGACCAACCGAGCCCAATCGATGTTCTGTCGAACTTCGCGCTCGTATTGTTCGTCAACTCGACCGACTCGTGCTCGAAGTACAGACCGAATAGCCGGTCCGCAGAAAACACCAAGTTGCCACGCGAGCCGAGCTCTTCGGCGAACGCACGCGAGGGCAGCACAAAGCACAGCGCGAAAAGAACGCTAAGCAGGACACGTTGCATGAAGCCTCCAGGAGGTTCGTGGATGGGACGCTGACGATGGTACCGGCTGCCACACTCCAAAAGGAATTGCTGTGTGCCGCTCAGCGCTGCAGTCAGGTGCAGGCGCATACGTGATTTCGTGCTACACGGTCACACCATGAACATGTCGTGGCTCGAAGTGGCGCGCGCCTGCAAAGGCTACCTGGATGAAGCGGAAGGCATGAGGCTGTTCGAGCTCGCCCGCGAGTACGGCCAGCTCGGTCCGGTGCTGGAGATCGGATCGTACTGCGGGAAGTCGAGCGTGTACCTCGGCGCTGGCGCCAAGGCGGCTGGCTCGCACCTGATCTGCGTCGACCACCACCGCGGATCCGAGGAGCACCAGCCGGGCGAGGAGTACCACGACCCGACCTTGTTCGATGAGGAGGTCGGGCGCATGGACACGCTGCGCGAGCTGCGCCGGACGTTGGCGCGTGCAGATCTGGAGGACGTCGCGATTCCGTTCGTCGCGAACAGCCGCACCGCTGCCGCGCTCTGGACGCGCCCGCTCGGCATGGTGTTCATCGACGGCGGCCACAGCTTCGAGACCGCCTTTAGCGATTATGCCGGCTGGCACGACAAAGTCATGCCGGGCGGTGTGCTCGCGATCCACGACCTCTTCCCGGACCCCGCAACAGGCGGACAAGCGCCGATCGAGATCTATCGAAAGGGCCTAGCCTCGGGCCTGTTCGATGCGCTCGAGACCACGAAGACGCTCGGCGTATTGCGCCGCCGCTAGCAGCCGCTATTCGGCTGCCGAATCAGGAACGGTGAGCGGGCTGCGGCTCACGCGCTCGCGCGGCGCTAGCAGCTCGAGCGCGCGCCCATCGAGGTCGCGAAAGAAGCTGCTCGTGCGCGAGCTCGCAAACAGTGCGTCCTGCGCGATGATCACCGCAGCAGCAGTCCACGTCGTCTGCTCGCCCTCGGGGAAGATCACCTTGTCCGGATGCGTGGCCCCGGTCCAATACGCGCCGTTCTCCGTGCGCTGCGCGCGCGTCCAGCCGAACATGCGCTTGGCGCGCTCGCGCTGACCCAGCGCATCGAGCGCCAACACGAGCTCACAGGTCTCGGCGACCGTGTACCAAGGCGCATCCTTCACGCAGCGACAGCCGACGCCTTCTTCGATGAACGCGCTGTTCAGCTCGTCATCCAGCAAGCGTTCGCGACCGGCCGCGCCACGCAATGCGCCGGCGAGCACGGGGTAGTACCAATCCATCGAGTAGCGGCCTGGTTTCTCCGGCAAGTCAGTGTTGTAAAAGACCTGCATATCGTGGCGCAGCACGCGAGCGAGCTTACGCCAAGCGCCGCGCCACAAGGGACGCTCATGGCCGAGCCGCGCCGCGATCAGCTGCGCACAGACCAAGCTGCCGTGGATCGACGACGAGCCGGTGATGAGCGGCGCATGCCACGTCTTGCCCTTCTTCTGCGCCCAAGCGATCGCGCCGTTCGGCAGCTGCAGAGAGACCACCCAGTCGATCGCTCGCTCGACGCACGGCCACAGCTCTGCGAGCAGCTCCGCATCTTCGGTCGCACAGTAGTAATGCCAGAGCCCAGTCGCGATGTACGCGGCGTGGTTCGTCTCGTGCGATGCGCGGGTGACAAAACCACCCACGCGCTCCGCAGCAAACGCGCCGTTCGGCTCTTGAATGCTCGCGACGTATCGATACGCAGCGCGCGCACGTTCGTGCTGATTCTGCACGGTCAGCGCCATCGCCGCGTGCACCAGATCCCATGGATCACTCTTGCCGTTGATCGACCAGAGGATCTCTCCCGATGGCTGCTGAAGCGATGCGATCCACTCTGCCGTCTCCTGCTG
>Ga0190269_10000502_pt1 | contig 19827 bp, 14 predicted proteins | sample Popmic249IS_FD_133749 | JGI IMG/M metagenome (GOLD analysis project Ga0190269, IMG submission 133749) | Populus adjacent soil microbial communities from riparian zone of Blue River, Arizona, USA - 249 IS | ecosystem: Environmental > Terrestrial > Soil > Riparian zone | place: USA: Arizona... | reverse complement strand
GGCACCGGCGCGACATCTCGCCGCCGCTCGCTCGCGCGCTGCTCGCACTGCGCTCGGGCGGGGATGAGCGGGCGCGGCTGGGGCGTGTGGCGCTCGAGCTCGGCCCGTTGCTCGACCTGCCGCCTGAAGCGGCAAGCGGCATCATGCATCGCAGGAGCCTGGCGCCACGTGGCAAGCTGCTGCTCAAGGAGACGACGCTCGCCTGGGTCGCGGGCGGCATGGCACTGCTCGTTCCGCTGCTCTGGGTCGAACGAGCCGGTCCGGCCATCACCACTCCGGCTGTCAGGAGCGGCCCGCCGCCGTACGCTGCAAGCGCATTCCCAGCGGCGTCGCAAGCTTCACAGCCTGCGCCGCTCGTGGCGCCGCGCGTCCTGTCCGACGTGGTCCAGCCGAAGCTGACCCAACCCACAGCAGCGCCGCGAGGGAAGCCGTCGACGGGCCTCGCGAAGCGGACTGTCAGTGCGCGCGCCGTGCGCGAGCCGTCCGAAAAGGACGTGGCGCCGCTGTCGGCGGCGCCCCAGACGCTCGAGCTGCAAGCGAATCCCTCGCAGCAGGAGCCGGACGCCCGGGCGAGTCGGGCGGAACGCACGGCCGCGGTCGGACATCTGGCACCCAGCGCGCCCACAATGGTCGTGAGCGCGCCCGCTCCAACGCTGCGCTCGGAGCCGGAGCTCCTGCTGGCTGCGCGTGCGGTGTTGGGCTCAGACCCGGCGCGCGCGCTGCGCCTGCTTGGTGAGCACGAAGCGCGTTTCGCGAGGGGCGAGCTCGTGCCTGAGCGCGAGGTGCTCGCCATCGAAGCCCTCCGACACCTGGGCAGGGGCGCAGCGGCCGCAGCCCGCCTCAGCCGCTTTCGAGCCACATACCCGGGCTCGCTCTACCTGGAACGTCTGCAGCGCTGAGCGGCGGCCGGCGTGACTGCGCCGGCAGACGTCATCACAGGCTTGGGCAGAAAGCGACTTGCACGTCGGGGGCGCGGCACTGCTCGCCGTCGCAGCTGAAAGATTCGCATTGCGTGGCGCTGTCACAGAGGGCCCCTCGAGGCAGCCGCGGTTGGCAGGTGCCGAATACGGCGTCCGCCGGGGTTGCGCAGTAAGCGTCGGCTGCACAGTTGTCATCCGTCAGGCAGCCGCCGCCTCGTGCGCTCTTGCTGCTGCAGGTCCACTCACCGAGCAGGCTCGCGGGCATGCAGGCCGTGTCCGCAGCGTCCCGACACGATAGCAGCGCGGCAGCCTGTTCGCTCTCGCTGGCGTTCAGGACCTGCGCCGGCTTGCAGCTGTCGCCCCGCGCCACGCTGCCTCGAAACAACCTGCGCAGACCGGCCTCGCTCGCGCTCCAGCGCACCACGTCGGGATCGCAGGCCTGCAACTTCTGTTCGAGTCCGGCGAAGACGCCCTCAGCGGCGGCGCGATCGAAGCCGCTGACGGGGTTGTCAGCGACTTCGTCGAGATGGGCACTTTGCGCGCACTCGCTGTTGCGAGCGCTGCGGCACGCGTCCAGTGACCGTCCCGGCCGCTCACAGCAGCGCTGCTCTGCTGCGCACAGGAGCTCGGCCAGCCGCTCGCACAGCGACGCGCGTTGGGCAGGCATCTCGGCCACGAGGGCGCGTTCGCCCGCCGCCCTTGGCTGCGAGTCCGAGCGCTGGACATCGTGAGATTGAGAGCAAGCCGAGCTCGCAAGGATCAGTGCGCCGAGCGCGTGCAGACGGAGAGCGTGAGAACCCATGCCCCTTAGTTCTCGCCCGCGCGCAATCAGCTCACCGAACGTGGTCGTTTGGTGATCATAAAATAGAGTGTAAGCGGTCATGTCATGCGTGATGAACATGTAAGGTCCGCGGCAATCGATCTGTGATCTGTTAGATGCGCGCTGGACATCGCGCCCGGGTCGAGCGCCCGTGTTTGCCGACGACGGTCGCGGCTGCAATTTGCGGGCAAGCTCGCTTTTTGGGCCGGCGTCATAATCGAGCCGGCCGGCGAGCATGGCCCTGTGTTGGTTAGACCCAATACGCCTCCGGTGATCTCCGGACCGGAGGGTGACTCGGCACACGTTATCCACAAACCCCGCACGCGCGGGGGGTTCGAGCGACTTCACGAGAGGCGAAGTGCCATGCTCGGGCCCCCCGCAAACTTTCGACGGATGGACACGCGGGGCATTGAGAGTCACGGTTTGGCGGGCCCCTGTGGGCCTCAGGGACCTCCTCAACCAGCGCCGACCGGTTTTGCACTATCGTGCGACCGTGTGGCCCTCAGGATCCCGCCAAGCCGCAGCGTCTCAGCGCTGCTGCGATGAATACGGCAGCAGCCGCTGGCGGCTGGTCGAAACCTGTGCGCTCGCGAACAGCACCGCGCGATTGTCGGCGACGGCGCCCCGTGCTCCCAACGGCCACCGCGAAGACGTCCTCCTCCCAAGGCGCAGCATCTCAGCCAAGCTGCGGTGCTGGCCGGCAGCAGTCGATGGCGGCTTCGCAAGTTGCGCTGTGCCGCGGTGCTCGTCGGTTACTGCGAGCCGTGCTCCCAAGCCGCAGAGTCTCAGCGCCGTTGCGACGTACGCCGGCAGTAGCCGATGGCGGGTTTGGAAGCCTGTGCCGCTGGTGATCAGCACTGCGCCGGTCGTCGGGCAGGGCGCGGCGTCTACTGTTTGGAGGGTGCGCGGTGGAGCAACGCGCCGTTCGCGCCCCGCGAGCTTGCGGATCGTCGGACTGGAGCGCCCGCGTGGGCGAGGCATCAGCTGGCGACGCGCCACGCAGCCAGCGCCGACCGCGTGGCCGAGCTGCGCGCGCTGCTGCTAGCGGCGGCGTGCCAGGGGGCCGGGCCCGCGCGCTCGAGCCGCTCGGGCCGCGCCTCTGGCGGCGACGCTCAGTGTTTGAGGCGTTGCAAGTGGATGGAGTTCGGGTAGCGCGCTTTGAAGCTCTGCAGGCGGGCATCGGCTTCTTTGAAGCGGCCCAGGTTGCGTAGCGCTTCGATGGAAAGCACTTCGCGCTCCGGTACGAGCTGGCCGCGAGGATAGCGGGCTGCGTGCTCGGTGAGCAGGCGCAGCGCGAGCTCGGTGTCGCCCGACAGCGCCTTGCGTGCGTTGAAGAGCAGCTCGGACTCCGTGGCGTAGACGGGGCTGCCGCTGGCGGCGGCAGGTCGCGGCGCGTCGGGCTGCTCGGGCTCTGGGTTGGGCTGCGGGCGCGCGCTCGCCTGTGCCTTCTCCGGCTGAGGTTTCGGCTCCGCGACAGGCGCAGGTGCCCTTGGAGTGGCCGCATGATCGGCCGCAGCTCTTGCGCTGCTCGTGTCCTGCGCGGCGCCGACATCGTGCGCAGCAGACGCTGCCGCGGATTGTGCGCCGCGCTCGGAGGCCGGGCTCGTCCGCCGCTCGCCGTCCCCGCGCCGCTTGCTCGGCTTGCGGGTGCGGGTTCGCGTCGCTGCGTCGCTAGCACGCGTCTCCTGGGCCGCGATCGCGGGTGATGTCGGCTCTGCGTTCACCGGCACGTTGGGCTCCGCCGTCGACGGGCTGCTGCCCGCTGCCGCGCTCGGCGGCAGCGCGCGTGGCTGTTCGCTCGCTTGCGCCGGGCTGCGCTCGGGCTTGGCGGGCTGGCCTGCGAGCCAGAGCAGCGGTGCGACGACGAGCACGGCCCCGGCGATCAGCTTCAGCCCGGGGAGCTTGGTGAACAGCGAGCCGACGGGCGGGGGGACCGATTCCGTGGCAGCTGGTGGCGGCGCATCCAGGATGCCGTCCAGCTCGAGGCGCCTGCCCACGCGCGCGAGACGCGCGGCGTCGTCCGGGCCCTTGCGCAGCGCTTGCAGTGCCTGGGTCAGCGCATCCGGAGTGTCCTGATCGAGCTTCAGGCGGCGTGGCTCGCGCTCATGCATGGTCGGCATCCTTGGCTTCGGCCTGGCGTGCAGCGGCCACGACGCGCTCGCGCGCTTTGTGCAGGCGGGAATAGGCGGTCTGCAGCGGACAATCGAGCGCGCGAGCGATCTCGGCCATCGGCACGTCCTCCACCTCGTACAGCCAGAACACATCTCGCTGTTCTTGGGGCAGGCGCGCGAGCAGCTGTTGCCCGAGCTCCAGCGCTTCGTGCTCGGCGATGTGATCGAGCTGCGTGGCGGCGGCAGGCGCGTCCGGAACCTCGAACGTCATCTCTTCGCGACGCCGACGCAGCTTGCGCCGATGCGAGCGCACGATGCGCGTGCAGATCGAGTACAGCCATGCGCGCGCACGCCCACGCTCCTCGTAGTCGTGCATGCGCTGGAACACCACCAGAAAGACCTCCTGAAGCGCGTCGTCCAGATCGGCCTCGGGGACGCCCAGCACGCGCAGACTGCGGCACACGAACGCGCCGTGTTCCTCGAACAGACTCCGCAGGCGAACGGGCGCCTCTGGGGACGACGCATGCTGCCTCTTCGCTTCGGCCACAGTTTTTCTCGGAACTCTACGCCATGCCAGGGGAGGGACTGATTTTATGAAGCGCGACGAAGATTTCTGCCGCGCAGGGCAGGCCACCCGGCGGCAGCTGTCGCCACGATCTGCGCCGGCAAGCTCGATCGCACAACGAGAAACTCCGGGTCCTCCCGATTTTCGTGCCGCCGCGCCCCGGAGCGGCGGGGCAGTGGCAGGAGCGGACACGGGCGGTCACGGGCGGTCACGGGCGGGCTCCAGGCTTCGGGCTACGGACTTCAGGTTCGAGAGAAGACAGACGTTGCCAGCGCGTTTGCGGCCGCACGTTGGCAGTCCACAGGCCCGGAGCCCGCCGGAGCGGCACGGCTGCAGGCAACGGCCTACGCCTCCACTTTTCGAAAGAAGCCCGACCCTGCCACGCGCGTTGCGGCAGCGCGCGAGTTACTCCCGAAGCCCGAAGCCCGAAGCCTGCCAGCAGTACCTAGCGACGATCGTCGCCGCTAGCGGCGGAGGGCGAGCTTCGCGGTCGAGAGAAGCCCGACGCTACCACGCGCGTTGCGGCAGCGCGCGATTAACTCCCGAAGCCCGAAGCCCGAAGCCTGGAGCCCCGAAGCCTGCCAGCAGTACCTAGCGACGATCGTCGCCACTAGCGGCGGACGGCGGGCCATTGCGCGCGCCGACGCGAGCTTCGGAGCCTGGAGCCCGCACCAGCAGCTGTCAGCGGCGATCGTCGCTGAGCGCAGACTGCTAGATGATGGCGCTCACGGGGCGCTCTCGGACGGAGCTCCTGCGGATGGTGCTCCTGCGGACGGTGCTCCTGCGGACGGTACGCCCGTGCTGCCCGCTTGCGATTCCGTGTTGCCGGCGTTGCCGCTGGTCCCAGCGGATGCTGGGCCGCCGCTGATTGGGGCGGTCGCGGGGGTGCCTGCTGTGCCCGTGCCCGCCGTGGTGGGGACTCCGACCGTGTTGCCGGCGACGCCCGCAGAGCAGCGCCTGCGATCGGATCCACGCTGCCTCCGACGCCCGCCGCTGATGGCTGCAGTGTGCCCCCAGCTCCACTGCCGCCGACAGCGGCCGACGCCGCGGCGCCCGAGTCCGCGCCGGCGACTCCGCCGGCGCCGGCGAATCCGTCCGCACCCGCAGCCGCGCCCGCGCCGGCAGCCGCGCCCGCACCCGCACCCGCAGTGCGCTGTCCGCGATTGCCTAATGCGCCGATGCCGCCTCGCGGACCTGCGCTGCGGCCTGAGGTTCCGGCGGTTGGGAAAGGGAAGCTGGGCGGCGCCCCCGCGCCAGCGCGGCCCGCTGTCGCCGGAGTGCCGGCAGTGGCCGCACCAAGGAACGCGTTGATCAGGTCGGTCGCGCCCGCGAGCACGGCTGGATCGAGGCCCGAACCTGCGCTGCCGGCCGTCGCGAGGCTGCCTCCCGTCATCGGAGCTGGCGCAGCGCTGCCCCCGCGCGCAACTCGCTGCGGTGCTGCGCCATCGCTCACATCACGAGAGCTCGTGCACGCCAGAAGCAACACGGGTATTCCCAGAGCAGACCAGCGAGCACTCGACTTCTTCATCATTCACATCTCCATGCGCACGCACGCCGCCAACCACGTCTCTTTGTGTCCGCTCGCGGCTGCACCGGCTCAGCGCGCACGCACTCGCGGCAGCACGTTTCTGCTACAGACGGTCGCGTACGATCGCCCTGCGATGAGCGACGCACAAACACAGCCGTCCATTAGATCGGGGCCGCCGCAGACAACGTGGGAAGCGCTTTCGTTCTGCGACGGCCCTTACTGCCTATATGCACGTTGCGAGTGGATATGTCATGTGGTCTGACACAAAAAACTGATTGTTAGATGTTGGACTTCCCACGTTCCGGACCACAGTGACGATCGCGGACGCGACGCGACCACGCACGCGCGAAGCGCTGCCCTCGCACCCCGCCGACGTCAGGGGGAGTGCGAGCGCCGCGGGTGCTGTCCCGCCGCGCGGAGGCATGTGGGGGGCTCTAGTACTACTCGGTCACTTCCCGACGCGCGCCTCGCTCGTTCCGGCTTCCATAGCGCCCGCGTGCTCCTCGAAAGTGGGGCTACCCTTCCTTCGTCGCCCGCGGGCCCTGTGAAAGCCGGGCCCTTCGCAATGCATCGCGCCGGGAAGTGACCGAGTAGTACTAGGCATGGCGTGTAGATGTCCGCGCCTCGGCGTTTTTATGATCCCTTGCGCACGCGGTCGCCCGCGAACGCCGCTCGGGGCCGGATGCCCGACGACCGCCAGGATTGAGGCCGCCGGGCACCCTCGCCGAGTGGGCCCGCGCCGCACTGGCTGCCGGCGCCATGCTCACTGCAGCTGTGAGCGGCGATGTAGTCGCACGCGCACGCGGCCGGCCGCTTCGCAGCCTGACTCGAACCCACTATGCTTGAGATGCGCGCCGCCGATGGCGTCGACCTCGGGCCCATGACGAAGCCAGCCTCCCACGCTCCTACCGCTCAGCCCGCGAGCGAACGCTACGAGTTGCACGAGCTCCTGGGCCGCGGCGGCATGGCAAGCGTGTACCGCGCGACGGACCGCAACACCGGCCGCGTGGTAGCCCTCAAGCAGCTCACGGCGGCAACCCAGAGCGCCGAGCACACGCGTGTGTTCGCGCTGTTCGAGCGCGAGTTCCACACGCTGGCTCAGCTCGCCCATCCGCACGTGATCGCCGTCTACGACTACGGCACGCTCCCGGATGGCAGCCCGTTTTACACGATGGAGCTGCTCGACGGCGGCGACTTGCGCGAGCTCGCGCCGCTGCCCTGGCAAAAGACCTGCGGCTTGTTGTTCGAGGTGTGCTCCTCACTCGGCCTCCTCCACTCGCGCCGCCTGCTGCACCGCGACATCACACCGCGCAACATCCGTTGTACGAGCGATGGCCGCGCCAAGCTGATCGACTTCGGCGCGATGGCGCACATGAGCACCGGCGGCGCAGACGTCGTGGGCACGCCCGCGTTCGTAGCGCCGGAGACGGTGCATCGCCTGGCGCTCGACGCGCGGACCGATCTGTATTCGCTGGGCGTCACGTTCTACTACACGCTCACCGGCAAGCTCCCGTACCCGGCCGCCAGCTTCTCCGATGTGCTCGCCGCCTGGGGCGGCAAGGTCCTGCCACCGTCCGCCTGGGTGCGCGACATCCCGGCGGCGATCGATGACCTGGTGCTTGCGCTGATCAGCCTGGAGCCCGCACTGCGGCCGCAGAGCGCCGCCGAGGTCATGCAGCGGCTGGCGGCGTGCGCCGGGCTGTCGGCGCGAGAATCAGACGACGTCGGTGCCGCGTATCTGACGACGCCCACGTTGATCGGTCGCGAAGCCGAGTTGGAACGCTTCCGCGCCAGGCTGGTGGCCGCGCGGCTGGCCCGCGGTGGCTCGATCACGCTCGAGAGCGACTCCGGCATGGGCCGCTCGCGTCTGCTGAACGCGTGTGTGCTCGAAGCCAAGACCCTGGGTTTCACCGTGCTGCGCGCCACGGCGAGCGGCGCGCGCTCGAAGCTCGCCGTGGTCGCCGATCTCAACCAACACCTCATGGAGGCCCTGCCGCCGCACGAAGGCGCGCGCGTGGCGCCGGAGCTGTTCAGTGCTGCGGACCCTACCGCTCAGAGCGGTGGGTCCAGCTTGCAGCTGCGCGACGTGACGCAGCTGAGCGCGGCACCCGAGGAGCTGCGCCGCGCCGTGCTGCGCCTGTGGTCGAGCGCGAGCCGCGACAAGCCGCTCCTGATCGCAGTCGACGACGTGCATCGCATCGATCCGGAGTCTGCGGCCGTGCTGGCCGATCTGTTGGACCGCTCCACGCGCGGGCGCCTGTTCGTGCTGCTCAGCGTGGACCGCGCCGAGCTCTCCCCCACCGCTGCGGCGCTGACCCGCCGCACTGAGCTGCAGACGCTCGAGCCGTTCGCCGAGCAGCAGACGCGCTCGCTGCTCGAGTCGCTGTTCGGCGACGTGCCGAACCTCGACATGCTCACGCGCGAGCTGCACGAGCTCTCGGAGGGCAACCCCGGCCGCTGCATGGAGCTCGCGCAGCAGCTCGTCGATCGCGGCGTCGCGCGCTACGAAGCCGGCAACTGGACATTGCCCCGCCGGTTGCAGGCCGGTGATCTGCCGCGCAGCGTGGCCGGCGCGCTGGCGGCGCGCGTGGCGCAGCTATCGCCGCACGCACGTTATCTGGCACAAGCGCTCGCGTTGGCATTCGAGCCGCGCTTCCGCGATCGCGAGCTGCGCGCGCTGTCTGCGCGCCAGGGTGAGTCCGCCGAGCGCGCGATCCAGGAGCTCCTGTCCGCGGGCGCGCTGCTGTCGGACGGTAGCGAGTATTTCCTGTCGAGCCGGCTCTGGCACGCGGCCTTCATGGAGTCGCTCAGCGAGCGCGACACCATGGAGCGGCAGCGTGCGCTCGCCGAGCTATACCGGGAGACGTCCCAGGTCGCGTTCATCTATCACGCGTTCGCGGGCGAGCTGGACGAGCTCGGCCTCGCCGCGCTGACTGCACTGAACGACGGGCTCGCCAAGCGCACCGATCACGGGGCCATCCTGCAGCAGAACGTCGGCAAGATGATGGCGTGTTATCCGCGCGCGTTCGCGGCCGCGGCGCGTCTCGGCAAGAGCCCGCGCTTCGTGAACGAGCTGCGGCGCTGGAACCTGGCTGGCAACACGTCCGTCGAGGACATGGGCTGCTCCGACTCCGCGGGCCTGTGGCGCGCGCAGCTGGAGCACGACAGCGGCCTCGATCTGTACCGCGCGGATCCGGACACCAGCGATCCCATGGCGCGCTTGATGCGCGCGCTCACCCGCGCGCAGGAGCGGTATCAGGCGACGCCGGAGGCCGAGCGCGTGTACAGCGTGGAAGAAGCGCTGCGCTTGCTCGCCGAATACGTGGTGTTGTGCATCGCGGTCGGCGCGCGCACCCAGGACTCGGCCCTGCTGCACAGCTTGCCGGGTTTGCTCGAGCCTTTCGCCGCGCTGTCGCCGGTGCTCGACGCCATCTGGCGCAATGCTCTGGCAACCTGCGAGAGCACCGTGTTCGGCAACATGGAGCGTGCGCGCGAAGGTTGGGCGGACGTGCTGGCGAAGCTGGACGCGCTGGATGGAAACGAGCTGCCGTACGTGGGCGCGATCGCCAACGCCGTCGCTTTTGCGATCGGCATGATGGACGCGCAGCTCGGCCTGCCGAGCAGCATCACGTACGCCGAGCGGTTGGATCGCGATCCGTACCAGAGGACCAGCGCCATCCAGCTGCGGCGCATCTTGCGACTCGAGCACGGCGACTTCGCGGGTGCTGAGCGCTTGCGTCGCCAGGCCGAGATCATGGCCCTGCAGTCGCACGTGCCGCCCATGTTCAAGTCGCTGCTCGCCATCGAGCTGGCGGCCAGCTCCAAGGCGCGCGATCTCGCCGGCACCCAGCAGGCGGTCGAGCAGATCCGGCCGATCGCGGAGCAGCATGCGGGCTGGAAGCCCACCTTGCTGGTCGGTGAAGCGTCGTTCCACATGGTGCGCGGGGACCTGGAGGAAGCCGAGCGCAAGTGCCGGCAGTGCATGGCGCTGGCGCAGCCCGACGCGTCTGGATTCTCCGGCAACATGCTGATGTGGACGCAGGTGAGCGCGCTGCTCAGCGAGGTGCTGCTCGCGCAGGGCCGCGCGGACGAAGCTCTCGTCGCAGCGCGCGCGGGCTTCGAGCGCCGCAGTCCCAATTGCGTGGAGCAAACACCGGAGCTGGTGATCGCGCTCGCGCTCGCCGAGGCGAGCGTCGGCGAGGCTTCCGCGGTGCCGCGGCTCGAGGCGCTGATCGCGCACAAAAACCAGCTCGGCTCACAGGGCCTGCGGCTCGGCATGGCGTACGAGGCCCGCGCCCGCATCGCCATCTGGCAGCGCGACGCGACGACGTTCGAGCGCTACGCCGAGCTCACCGCGCGCGAGTATCGCTACGGCGCGGGCTCGCCGCTCGGTGCCCGCTACGAGCGGCTTCGAAACGAGGCCATGCGGCAAGGTCTGCACGCCGCGGCCACGCTCTCGGACTACGTGATGCCCCACGAGTTCAGCACCGTGCTCACGGCCGACCTGCACAGCACCGTGGTGCGTGAAATGGGTGGCCTCGAGCGGATCGAGGAGCGCGCGGCGAGCGCATTGCAGCTCCTGTGCGCGTCGCGCAACGCAAAAGCCGGTCAGCTGTTCCTGACGTGCGCCGGCGAGCTGCGCCTGTGCGCGTCGCGCGGTGAGCTGCCCGAGTCGCCCGAGCCGAGCCGCCTCGAGGAGTTTCTGCTGCAGGCGGCCGCGCACGAGTCTGCGCTGGACGACATGGCCACGGGAGACATGGATACGGGCGAGCTGGTGGGTGATCTCAGCACTCCGGACGAGATCACGCTAGCTGGCAGCCGCTACGAGCTGCTGATGCTCTCGCTGCGAGAGGACGACGGCCTACACGCGGTGGGTGTGGCCGTGCTCGAGCCAGGCGAGCCGCTCATGGATCGCGCGCGCCAGCTCCAGCTGTTGTCGGCGATCGCAGAGCAGCTACGAGCGGCTGCGGCGCAGCTGTAAGACGCGGCGATTGCGCCATCACGGAGTTGGAGTTTGGGCGCGTATTAGTCTAGCCTTGTCGGCGCGCGTTGCGCCGGAGGAACGAATGACCCGACGTGCTCTACGAGCGGTGGCAGCCACCGCGGTGCTGACCGGAGTGCTCGCAGCGTGTGGTGGCATGACGCGCTTCGAGGACACCACGCCCATCGTGCTCGGCAGTCCCGTGCCGCCCCCACCGCCGCCCGAGCCGGCGCGCGTGGAGGTGAAGCAGGATCGGATCGAGATCAAAGAGAAGATCCAGTTTGCGTTCGACAAGGCAGAGATCCTGCCGGTGTCCGACGGGCTGCTCGGTGAAGTCGCCGGTGCGATCAAGTCGCACCCGGAGATCAAGAAGATCGGCATCCACGGCCACACGGACGGCGAGGGCGAAACCGCTTACAACCAGAGCCTCTCTGAGCGGCGGGCAGGCGCCGTGAAGCAGTGGTTGGTGTCGCACGGCGTCGAGGCCGCGCGCTTGGAATCGAAGGGCTTCGGCGAGTCCAAGGCGATCGCCGACAACGCCACGCCGGAAGGGCGCGAACAGAATCGCCGCGTCGAGTTCCTGATCATCGAGCAGGAGGGTGTGAAATGAAGGCGGCCGCCGGTCTCTTCCTCGTGTGTGCAGGGCTCTCCGCGTGCTCGTTCTACGCGCGCGGGCCGGACGACTATCGCAAGGCGGTGCGCACCGTGCTCGAGAACAAGCGTCCGGACGTGGAGGCTTGCTACAAGCGCATCTACGACGCCGATCAATCCGCGCAGGGCAAAGTGGTGGTGACGTTCGAGGTGGAGCCGAAGACGGGCAAGATCGTGAAGGCTGTGGTCGTGCCGGAGGGCACCACGGCGAACCCCGCGCTGCAGCAATGTGTCGTGGCCTCGCTCGAGGGTCTGACCCTCGATCCGCCCGATCAGCGCACGGGGGTCGCCAGGTTTACCTGGGATTTCGCGCACTGATCTCGCGCGTCTCTCCGGTTCGGGATATTGCCGAACGGCTGCGTTGTATTTAGATCCTGAACGAGCGAGCCGCCCCGTCGCCACCGGGCCTGCCTCTCGATCATGGAAAAACGGAGTGAGCTTCGCCTGTTGTGGGCCGCGGCCGCGTTCGTCGCGCTCGGCTGCACGCGCGCGCCACTGTCGCGCGGAGCCAGTCGCGCGGCGCCGCCCGTAGCTGCACCGGACAGCTTCGTGGTGAACACGCATCCGGCGCGTGTGCTGCCGACGCAGGTCGCCACACATGTTGCGCGCGAGGAGCGCGAGGGGGGCCAGGAGCGCGAGGGGGACGAGGAGCGCGAGCAGCCCCAGGAGCTCGACGAGCCCGCGCCGGAAGAGTCGCAGGCGGAGGAGGGCGACGCCTACGAGACGGAAGGGGACGAGAGCGAGCCGAGCTACGACGCGGTCTTCAGCGAGGTGGAGGTCGAGCGCTACGAGGAGAAGGAGTCGGGCGTGTCGTTCGGCCCGATGGCGCTGTACAGCGTGCTGGTGCTGCAGCGTGTCGCGAGCTACGACGCCTGGCGCGCAGCGTTCGACGCGCAGCTGCCGGCGCGGCGCAGCGCGGGCTTCGCATCCCAGGCGGTGATGCGCGGCGCGTACGACCCGAAGCTCGTGGCCGTGTGGCTGGCCGCCACCGACGTGGCGCTCGCACGAGACTACCTCGCGCAGCTGCAGACCCGCGACGCGCCTGCCAAGTCCGCCAAGCTGGCGAAGCCTGCAGCCAGGAGCGGCAAGCCGCGCGCGCAGCTCGCGCGCAACTTGATGTCGAAGCTGGACTCGACCAGCCCCGGCCTGCACGCGGCGCTCGTCACGTTGCGCGTGGAGGATCTGCCGGCGTTTCGAGGCGCGTTCGAGGCCGACAGCAAGCGCCGCGCGGGGCTTGGCATCGTCGGTTACGCGCTAACACAAGACGTGGACGACGAAGCGCTCATCTACGTGTATTTGCAGAGCACGGATCCCTCACGGCTCAAGGCGTACCTCACTTCGCGCACGACGAAGCAGAGCTGGCACGACGCGGGCGTCACGGCCACCAAGAGCACGACCATCGTGCGCGAGGGCGAGCTCTCGCTCTGCCAATAGAGCGACAGTTTCGCCACACAGGCTGCGTTCAGTCGTGTGCCAAACGTGTGCGCCTCGCACTGTGAACGCGCTGTGCTTTGTGGAGCGCGGGGGCGCGTGTCACGCTGCGGCATGGAAGCGACGCGGGCCTCACGACAACCGCATCCGGGCTTGCTGCTCGTGCTCTCGTACGTCGGCTTCGTGAGCCTCGGGCTGCCGGACACGATCCTGGGTGCAGCATGGCCTGCGTTGCGCGCGGAGCTCGGCTTGCAGCTGCCAGCGGCAGGGCCGTTGCTGCTCGGGACCACGGCTGGCGTGGTGGTGTCCAGCCTGGCGAGCGCGGCGTTCCGGCGGCGCTGGGGGAGCGGCGCGCTCCTATGTGCGAGCACCGTGCTGGCTGCGCTCGCGCTCGCGACCAGCGCGCTCGCGCGCGGCTACGAGCACCTGCTGCTCGCGGCGATCGTCGCGGGCCTCGGGGGTGGCGCCATCGACGCCTGCCTGAACGACTACGTGGCGCGCCATCACTCGGCCCGGCACATGAACTGGCTGCACGCGTGCTGGGGCGTGGGCGCTTCGCTCGGGCCCGCGGTGGTGTCCAGTGTGCTGGCGCGTCACGGCTCCTGGCGCAGCGCGTATGCGCTACTGGCCGCGGTGGAGGCGCTGCTCGTGCTGTCGTTCTGGTTCACGCGCGCGCAGTGGTCCGAGGACCGGCCGCCGCTTGCAGCCAACAGCGGCAGCGCGAGGCCGCTCGCGGAGCGCCGGGCGGTGTGGGCGAGCGTGCTGCTCTTCTTCTGCTACTGCGGCCTCGAGGCTGGAGCCGGGCTGTGGGCGTCCAGTCTGCTCACGGAGACGCGCGGTGCATCGCCTGCGTTTGCAGGCGCTGCCGTCGCGGTGTATTGGGGCGCGCTGTGCGTCGGGCGCTTCGTCATCGGCAGTCGCGCAGATCATTGGGGCCCGGCGCGCGTGCTGCGGCTGAGCGTGGCCCAGGCGCTCTTGGCAGTGGGCGTGCTCACGCTTCAGGGCACGCCTGCCTGGTTCGTGACGGTGATGCTCGCCTGGCTGGGCGTGTCGCTCGCGGCGATCTATCCGCTCGCCATGCACGACACGCCGCGCCTCTTCGGGCAGGAGCTCGGCGCGCGCGTGGTCAGCTATCAGGTGGCGGCGGGATCCGTGGGGATCGCCAGCGTGCCGTGGTTGCTCGGCTGGATCGCCGCGCGCACGTCACTCGGCGTGCTACCGTCCTTGCTCGTGATATTGGCCGCGAGCGTCGTCGTGGCCGAGCGCATTCGCAGCCGCGCGCACCTCGGGGAGGCTCAATCATGACAGCGATCGACATCGAGGGTGGTTGTTATTGCGGCGCCGTGCGCTACCGCGCGTCGCAGCAGCCGCTCGGCAGCATTTTGTGCGATTGCCAGGCGTGTCGTCGCGTGGCTGCCGCGCCCAGTATCCCGTGGCTCACGTTCGTGGCCGCGTCGTTCTCGTTTACGCGCGGCTCGCCCGTGCACTTCAACTCGTCCGCCGGTGTGCGGCGTTCGTTTTGCGGTGAATGCGGCACGCCGCTGACGTACGTGAGCGACAAGACATCGGACGAGATCGACGTCACCACCTGCTCGCTCGACGATCCGGAGCGGTTCCCGCCCACGCACTGCAACTGGGTGAGCCACGACCTGCGCTGGTGGCCGTCGAGCCACGCGCTGCCGAGGCATGCCGAATCGAAGCCTAACGCGCCGTGAGCGCGCGCCGCGGGCGGCTCGCGATCAGCACCACGCTCGCGACGAGCGAGATCACCGCGCTCGTGGTGTACACGCTGGGATAGCCGCGCTGGCGCGCGAGCTCGCCCCACGCGAAGCCGCCCATGCTCATCCCCACGTTGAACGCGCCGTTGTACAGCACCATCCCGAGGCCGCGGCGCGCAGAGGGCAGGACCTCCAGGAGCAGCGCATTCAATGTCGGGTACAGGATGCCGTGCGCGGCGCCGAACAGCAGGCCGTAGACCAGCAACAAGTCTGGACGCAGCTCGCGCACGGCGAGCGAGCACAGCGCGTAGCCGCCGAGCAGCCAAGCTGAGACCGCGCGCCGGCCCACGCGATCGCCGAGGCTGCCGAGGAACACGCGCCCGAGCACCGCGCTCACGGTGTAGCCCAGGTAGAAGCTGCGCACCGCGCTCGCGCCGCGGCTCACCGCGTACGGCTGCACGAAGCCGAAGATCGCGGTGAACGTCGCGCCGGAGAGCAGCGCGGCCCAGAGCACGGGGCTGATCGGCCCGAGGGCGAGCCGTCCGCCGCCCTCAGCGGCGGACGCCGGCGGCTGCGAGCGCGGCGGCGCGTCGCGCAGGCTGAACGACATGGCGAACGAGACGCCCCCCGCGACGCAGGCCAGCAGGAACACGGCGTCCCAGCCGTGCTGCTCCGCCAGCGGCTCGGCGATCATGGTGGCGACCGCGTTCATGAGCACGTTGCAGCTGCCGAGCCAGCCGATCGCTTGACCCATGCGCTCCGGGGGTGCGTAGTCGGTGAGCAGCGCCGCGGCCGCGTTGAACGACAACACGAACGACGCCGAGATGAAGCCCTGCAGCACGTACACGAGCGGGCTCACGCTGCTCACTTGCAGGTAGCCGAGCGAGAGCAGCACGAGCAGCGCGCTGCCCAGGCTGAAGAACGGCTTGCGTCCGATGCGGTCCAGGCCGCGCGCAGCGAACGGGACCGTCAAGAGGCCTGCGAGCCCGCCCATGGCGTTGATGCGGCCGAGGACGTCCGGCGGGGCGTGCAGCTCGGTCGTCAGATACTTCGGCGTCAGCAGGTACAGAGACCAGGCGAAGCCGAACGTCACCTGCGCGAGCAGGATGCGCTTGGCGTCCGCCGTGAGCCAGTGCGGTGCGCGCGCGGCGGCTGTGTCACGCTGGTTCAACGCGCTCCGAGATGGTGGTACAGATCATGATTCGGTGGCGGATCAGGTCGGCCGCCAAGGCTACCACAGTTCTCGAGCCGGCAGTTTTCGGCCGCCATCCTGCAACAGCCGTACAGCCCGGGAGGTTCGCGTGCGAAATTGCGTTTCATTGTGCAGCCTGCTCGTCGCGATCAGCGCAGCATGCGCGAGCCAGCCTGCGCCGCCGTCCGCCGCTGCGCCGTCGGTCGCGACCCCCGAGCCGCCGCCGGACGAGCCGCGCACGCTGGTTCCGCCGCTACTGCCGGAAGCGCGGGAGCCCATGCCTGGCGTGACGACGGGCGGCAAGCCGACTCCGCAGCAGCTGGCAGCGGCAAAGCAGAACGGAGTACGCACCGTGATCAGCCTGTTGCCGGAGAGTGAGACGCAAGACGAGGCGGCAGAGGCTCAGCGTCTGGGCCTGCGTTTCGTGTCCATTCCGGTTCCTGATGCGAGTGGCTTGACGAAGGAGAACGCGCAGCGGCTAGCGGCGGCGATGGACGCGCCCGAGGCGAAGCCGCTGCTCTTGCATTGCTCGAGCGGCAATCGCGTGGGGGCGCTGCTCGCGCTGCGCGCGTATTACGTGGACCACGCGAGCCAGGAAGCCGCGCTCGCGCTCGGTGATAGCGCGGGCCTGGGATCGTTGCGCGAGCACGTCGCGCAGCAGCTTCAGGCCGCGCCCTAGTGCGAACAGTCTAATGGTCTAACGGGGCCTTGCAGTTCCCCAGGGTTGCGCGGGCGGCTCGGGGCACCTGGAAAGAGCACGCTGACCCTCGATATTGCGCGCAGATCGGCTCCATTGCCCTTGACGTACACTCAGGCACGTGGCGTTTTGCGGCACGTGTTTTCTTGCCGTGCCTCGCGTCTGATCCGAGCTGTGTCGACGTTGTGTCTGGTTGCGGCGTGCGCGGCCGGTGGGCTCGCAGCCAGCGCCTCGGCAGCAAACGCACAGGCCGGCGCAGAAGCTCAGCCGGAGCGCGCGCAATGGCGCCTGGGCGCCTATTACAGGCACGTCTGGGTTCCCAAGTTTCTGCTCAAGCCGTTCCTGGCGCGTGGCGCTGGCATCAGTAACGAAGCCCTCGGGGCCACGCTCTCGCGCGGCACACGCACGGGCGCCACGCTCGAGTTGGGTCTCGGTTACACGGGCTACCACTTCGAAGGCGCGTTCGCCGCGCACGACGTGCCCGTCGAGGACACGGAGTACATCAAGAGCAGCCTGGGCCTGTTGCATCTGACGGGCTCGGTGCTGTGGCCGTTCGAGCTGCATCGGACACTGGCGCTGGAGCTCGGCATCGGCGTGGACCTCGGGATCGTGCTCGGCAGTCTGCGCCGCAGCGAGGCTTATCCGCAGGGCGGTGCGTTTCAGGCGTGCCGCGCTGCGCTGGACCCCGCGGTGACCGGCCCGGACAACGACGCCAAGGGCAAGGCCATCCCGTACTGCGAGCAGGCGTACGACCTGAGTGGAAAGCCCACGGACACGAATGGGCCCAGCGTGGCGGGCGCGCACTACGACGTGAAGGAAACGCGCGTGCCGCCGCTGATGTTGATCCCGATGTTGCCGCACGTCGCGTTGCGTTGGACGCCGCTCAAGCGGGTGACCTTGAAGCTGGAAGCGGCGTTCGGCATCGCGCAGTTCTTCGTGGGGGCGGCGCTGCAGATCGGCGTGGGGCGCGCGTCTGCGTTCGCGGCGCAGCCCGCTCCCGTGGAGACGCAGGCTGCACCCGAGCCCCCATTCGTGCGACCGGGGCGGGTGATCGGCAAGCTGCGCGAGCAGGGCACGAACGCGCCGATCGCACAGGCCGCGGTCCGCAACAAGCGCATGTTCTCCGCGATCGAGACCGATGCTGCGGGGCTGTTCGCGTTCGAGAACCAGGCCCCGGGTCTCGTGCGCCTCGAGATCACGCACCCGGGGCATGAAGCTGGCAGCTGCGACGTGACCGTCCCGGAGGAGGGCGGTGATGCCATGGTGCACTGCTTCTTGCGGCCGGAGCGGCGCGAGGGCGCGATCTCGGGGCACGTGAAAGACGAGCAGGGTCGCCCGATCGCGGGTGCGCGCGTGGACATCGCGGGGCCCAGCACCCGGCAGGTCTCGACCGACTCCGAGGGGCTATTCGCCCTGCTCGACGCCCCGGACGGCACGTACCGGCTGCGCGTGCAGGCGCAAGGCTTCTTGCCCCAGCTGCTGGAGATCGAGCTCAAGCCGCGCGAGACTGCCATGCCGCAGATCATCTTGCTGCCGCTGCCAGCGGCTGGAGGTCAGCGCTGATGTTCGGTCGAAGTGAACACAGGATGCTCGTGCTGCTCGCGCTTGGCCTTGCCGCTTGCAGCGGCGCCTTCGGTCCAGCCATCCCGGACGGTAAGGGCTCCGGCAAGCCCACGGATGCAGGAACGGATCAGGACTCGGGACAGGTGCAGAACGCGGCCACGAAGATCCTCGACGCGGGCAAGATCCGGGACGCCGCGTCCGACGCGTTTTTCATCAACGATCCGCCTCCGCCGTATTGCGGGCCAGATGGTGGCACCACGGCGCCGCCGAAGATCGGCGGCACAGACGAATGCCCTGCCGACAAGAACCGCGAAGGTTGCATGTGCAGCACATCGGGCATGCTGGCCAGCTGCTGGCCCGGCAAGCGGGTGAATCGCCAGCATGGCATCTGCAAGGACGGCAAGACCACGTGTCGCACGACGCCGGAGTTCGGACAGGCCTGGGGCGCGTGCGAGGGTTACGTGTTGCCCGTGCAGAACGCCATGCAAGGACCGGAGGCATGCCGCTGCTTCTCGAACGGCAAGTGGACGTTGAAGAACCTGGTGCCGTGCATCCATGAAGACGAAAGCGGCACGTACATCTATTCGAGCCGCATGGACGCGGACACCGGCTACCAGTGCAACGCTATCTCCGACGTCCCGCCGCCCGTGCCCGATGAGCCCTGGACCGAGAGCACGCTCAAGGTCGATTGCGCGGGGCAGTTCAAGCTCTGCTACACGATCAAGGCGGGCAAGGCGAGCGAGCCGAAGTCGGACGACTGCGTGGTGATGAAGAGCTGCGTGGACGTCTGGTACGACAAGGCCGAAGCGGTGCAGGAGCTCACGGATCTGCCGGGCTGGCGAGCGGCGGACAAGGCGTGCTCGCAGCGCTTCGTGAAGAGCGGCGGGTACGGGGAGATGTCCGTGCAGGGGAAGAGCGTGGAGTGCGAGCCGGTGGATGATGGGAAGGGGCAGGCGTATGTGTTTGCGCGCACGGCTTATTGTGGGCGGGATTGCGTGGATACGCCTGACGCTGAGGGTTGTAAGGGGTGCTCGGTGAGTGGGATGGGGGATTTTTAGGGGTTTGGGTTTTGGGGTTTGGGGTTTGGGGTTTGGGTGGGGATCGACGGTGCTGGCCGTGCGGGGGATTGGTGGCGTGGTCAGGGCTGCGAGGGGCGATTGGCGTGGTCGGGGTCGGGTGGCGTCGGGGCGCTTGGGGTCGTTGGGGCGTGGGGTGGCGTCGGTGCGCGAGGGGTTATCGGCGGCTGCAGCGCGTCGGGCGCGTGGTGGCGGGGGCTCGGGCTGAAGCGTCGGCGGCTTACGGCGCGCTGCCGCGCGCCTAAATGGCGTTGTGCCTGGCGCGGGGCTTGTATCGTGCTCGGGGCGCGCGGGTTGCGCCTCGGAGCGGGGTGTGGACTGTCTATGAGTTCTGGACGGAGTTGGTTGGGTTGGCGCGCGCTGCGTTGGGACGCGCTGCCGCTCACGGCGGCAGAGCCTGCGGGGTAGGCGGCTTGTACGCGCGCGGCGCGCCGGACCTTGCCGCGCAGGTCGCACAGCTGGGCTCGACGCGCATGCGAGCGGTATGCTCGGTGGGGGCGGCGGAGCCTGCGGGGTAGGCCGGCTTGTACGCGCGCGGCGCGCGGGACCTTGCCGCCCAGGTCGCGCAGCTGGG
>Ga0190269_10000501_pt1 | contig 19835 bp, 15 predicted proteins | sample Popmic249IS_FD_133749 | JGI IMG/M metagenome (GOLD analysis project Ga0190269, IMG submission 133749) | Populus adjacent soil microbial communities from riparian zone of Blue River, Arizona, USA - 249 IS | ecosystem: Environmental > Terrestrial > Soil > Riparian zone | place: USA: Arizona... | reverse complement strand
CGGGGGCGTTCGCGGAACTGGCCGGTAAGGGCTACATCATGTCGGGCTCCGAGGCGCTGTCGCACACGGAGGCGCAGGCGGCCTGGTGCCAGGGCAAGGCCGCATTCATCCCGAGCGGCTCGTGGCTGGAGAGCGAGCAGAAGGACGTCACCCCGCAGGGCTTCGACATGGTGATGGGCACGGTGCCGGCGCGTACCACCTCCGACCAGCTCAAGCAGACCGCCGTGCAGGCGGCCAGCAGCGAGTCGTTCCTGGTGCCGGCGAAGGCCAAGAACCCGGCCGGCGGCATGGAGTACCTGCGCATCCTCTTCTCCAAGCAGTCGGCGAAGGCCTTCGCGGAAACCGCGGGCACGCTGCCGGCGGTCGCCGGCGCCACCGAAGGCCTGACGCTCAGCAGTGGCCTCGGCTCGGTCCGCGACGCGGTGACGGCCGCGGGGGCGGAGACCTTCACCTACCGGTTCCGCACGTGGTACGCCCCGCTCGCCAAGGCGGTGGACGACGCCACGGGTGAACTGGTGAACAAGCGCATCACCGCGGCGCAGTGGTCCGACCGCATCCAGAAGGCGGCCGACTCGATCGCCAAGGACTCGTCCGTGCAGAAGTACACCCGCTGATGAGACACGGCCGGTGGCGGTTCCTGGCCGGGGCACTGATCCCGGCGCTGGTCCTGCACGTCATCTTCGTGCTGTCGCCGTACGCGCAGGCGTTCTACCTGTCGCTTACCGACTGGACCGGCGTGGCGGGCGAGGCACACTTCGTCGGAGCGGACAACTACAAGCGGCTCGCGGAGGACTCACTGTTCCTGGACGCGCTGCGCAACAACGCTCTGCTGCTCGTCGTGGTCCCGCTCGTCACCATCGCCATCGGCCTGTTCCTCGCCAGCATGCTCCACCTCGGGGGCCGGGGAGGCCGCCGTGCCATTCCCGGCGCGGGGGCGTACCAGATCATCTATTTCTTCCCGCAGTTGCTCTCCCTGGTCGTCGTCGCGGTGCTGTGGAGCTTCGTCTACAACCCGAACACGGGCCTGCTGAACGGAGCCCTGCGCGCGGTGGGCCTGGACGGGCTCGCCGCCTCGTGGCTCGCCTCACCGTCGTTCGCGCTCCCCGCCGTGATGGCGGTGCTGATCTGGTCGTCGGTCGGCTTCTACGTGGTGCTGTTCAGCGCGGCCATCGACGGCATCCCGCACGAGCTCTTCGAGGCGGCGGTGCTGGACGGGGCTGGTGCCTGGGCGACGTTCCGGAGGGTGACGCTGCCGCTGGTCCGCGACTCGGTGCAGGTCGCCTTCGTGTACCTCGGCATCGTGGCGCTGGACGCGTTCGCGGTCGTCCAGGTGATGACGGTAGGACCGGGAGGGCCCGATGGCGCCACGGAGGTCATCGGGCTCTCCCTCTACCGCAACGCCTTCCAGTACGGGAAGTTCGGCTACGCCTCGGCCATGGGGGTCACGTTGTTCTTCGCCACTCTGACGCTCGCCGTGCTCGCCCTGCGCGGTGGCCGCAAATCCTCAGTGGAGGCGATGTGACCCTCTCGCTCTCGCCGAACCGCACCCGGCCGGCGTCAACTGCCCCGGAGCCCTCCCGGCGTCCCCGGCGGCCGGTGCCCATCCGCTCCTTCCCCGTGCACCTCGCGATGCTCGCGTGGAGCGTGGTCACCGCGCTCCCGCTGCTGTGGGCGGTGATCAGCTCCTTCAAGACGGACGACGAGATCCTCAACGATCCGTGGTCGCTCCCGTCCTCGCCCCAGCCCGGCAACTGGGCCCGCGCGTGGACCGAGGCGAGCATCGGCCGCTACTTCTTCAACAGCTTCATCGTCGTCGGCGGGGCGCTGGCCCTGACGATGCTCCTGGGCTCCCTGGCCGCCTATGCCCTGGCCCGCTACGAATTCCGCGGCAATCGCGTCATCTACTACACCTTCGTCGCCGCGATGTTCTTCCCGGTCTTCCTCGCCCTGGTGCCCCTGTTCTTCGTCGTGCAGCAATTGGGGCTGCTCGGCACGTACCACGGCCTGATCCTGGTCTACGCCGCGTACGCCGTGCCCTTCACGGTCTTCTTCCTCCACGCCTTCTTCCGCAACCTCCCGATCGAGGTGGCGGAGGCAGCCTTCCTCGACGGCTGCTCCCACGGCGCGGTGTTTTTCCGCGTCATGCTGCCGATGGCCCGGCCGGGCCTCGTTGCCGTCGGCATCTTCAATTTTCTCGGGCTCTGGAACCAGTACCTGCTCCCTCTGGTTCTCAATCCCGACCCGGACCGGTACGTCCTGGCGCAGGGTCTGGCCGCCCTGTCGGTCAGCCAGGGCTACCGCAGCGACTGGAGCGGACTGTTCGCCGGCTTGACGATCGCCATGCTGCCGGTGCTGATCGCCTACGTCGCGTTCCAACGTCACATCCGAGCCGGAATGACCGCCGGCGCGGTCAAGTAGGTCCGTCCCCCTTCCCCCGTACTGGAGGACCCTGCTCATGTCCATCGACAGACGTAAATCATTATCCGTGCTGGCCGCGGCCACGGTCGTCGGCGCCTTCGCGGTCTTCGCGAACGCCACCAGCGCCTCCGCCGCCGAGTGCGGCTACCTGTTCGACGACTTCTCGTACTCCTCGTCGAGCGACCCCAACCTCTCGGCCCACGGCTGGACGGCCCGCAGCTACTCGGGCGGCCCCGGCGTACCCGGAGCCACGTGGTCGCCGAACAGCATCACCTTCCCGACCACCGACGGTCAGAAGGTCATGCAGCTCACCGCCTCCACCGACGGCACGGCCGCGGGCACGAACCACGCCGAGCTCTACAGCACCCAGAAGCGCTACTTCGAGGGCACCTACGCCAGCCGGGTCCGCTTCACCGACGCCCCGGTGAGCGGCAACGACGGTGACCACATCAACGAGACCTTCTTCACCATCAGCCCACTCAACGGGGACATGGACCCCACCTACAGCGAGCTCGACATCTCGGAGTACCTGCCGAACGGCGGCTGGGGCGAGACCGGACCGATCAACTACCAGACCACCTGGTACACCTACCGCGCCGATCCCTGGTACGCCGACAACGTCCACTCGTCGCAGCGCAGCTCCCTCGACGGCTGGCACGACCTCGTCGCCACGGTCGCCAACGGCCACGTCATCTACTACATCGACGGCGTGCAGGTCGGCGACCATTCGGGCAAGTTCTACCCCCGCCAGACGATGACCATCAACTGGAACCTGTGGTTCATCGACCTGGCGACCCACACGGGCGGGCTGTCCACGTACATCGAGCAGGTCGACTGGGTCCTGTTCGCGAAGAACCAGGTCCTCACGCCGGCCCAGGTCGCCTCGCGCACGGCGGCCTACCGGACGTCCGGCACGGCGTTCTCCGACACCGTGGACTCCTCGGGCAGCGGGTGCTCCAACCCGCCCTCGAACCCGCCGTCCACGCCTCCGTCCAACCCGCCCTCGACGCCGCCTTCCACGCCCCCGCCGGCGGGAGACTGCTCGAGTGCACCGGAGTGGTCGTTCTCCACGGTCTACACCGGCGGCCAGACGGTCAAGCACGAGAAGAGCAAGCACGGCGACCCGAACGGGCCGCCGTCCGGCGAGGGCAAGCACCTGTGGCGGGCCCGGTACTGGACGCAGGGCTCCGAGCCTGGGTGGACCCAGCAATGGGAAGACCTCGGTCGCTGTTGAGTTGTCAAAGAACTGGGTCGGCTGAGGGCGTCGGCTGAGTCGTCACTCTGATCCGGTCGGGAAGGCCTGTCGCTCCGGCGGCGGGCCTTCCCTCTGTCTGCCCCCTCGCCCGCCGCGTTCCTGCGGGCGTCGGCACGCCGAATGGTCGCTGGTGTCCGCGGCGTGTCGCCTCAGCGGCCGTCGAGGAACTCGCCAGGTGGGGTGGCATCCGGGGCGGCGTGCTTGGTGCGTTCGGCTTCGCGCAGCTGAACCCGGCGGATCTTCCCCGAGATCGTCTTCGGCAGCTCGGTGAACTCGAGCCGCCGGATCCGCTGATACGGCGACAGATGCTCCCGGCAGTGCGCGAAGATCGCCTGTGCCGTGGCCTCGTCCGGCGCCCATCCCTCGGCCAGCACCACGTACGCCTTCGGCACGTTGAGCCGGAGCGCATCCGGCGACGGCACCACCGCGGCCTCCACCACAGCCTCGTGCTCGATCAGCACGCTCTCCAACTCGAACGGCGAAATCCGGTAGTCGGAAGCCTTGAACACGTCATCCGTACGCCCGACGTACGTGATGTAGCCGTCCGCGTCCCGTGAACCGATGTCGCCGGTGTGGTAGTAGCCGCCGTCCATGGCGTTCGCAGTCAGCACCTCGTCACCGTGATAGCCGACCATCAAGCCCAGCGGCCGCGGGTCCAGCTCGAGGCAGATCTCGCCCTCGTCCGCGTGCTCGCCGGACAGAGGGTCGATCAGCGCGACGCGATATCCCGGCACCGGCCTGCCCATGGAGCCCGGCCGCACCGGCTGCCCCGGCGTGTTGGCTATCTGCACCGTTGTCTCGGTCTGGCCGAACCCGTCTCGGATGGTGACGCCCCATGCCTTCTGCACCTGCTCGATCACCTCGGGATTGAGCGGCTCACCGGCGCCGACGACCACGCGCGGCGGGGTGGTGAGCGAGCTGAGATCCGATTGGATGAGCATGCGCCACACGGTCGGTGGCGCGCAGAAGCTCGTGACCCCGCACCGCTGCATCTGGCGCAACAGCCCCGGCCCGTCGAAGCGCGAATAGTTGTAGATGAAGACGCAGGCCTGGGCATTCCAAGGCGCGAACACGTTGCTCCACGCATGCTTGGCCCAGCCCGGCGAGGAGATGTTGAGGTGGACATCGCCGGGCCGCAGCCCGATCCAGTACATCGTCGACAGGTGGCCGACCGGATAGGAGGCGTGCGTGTGCTCCACCAGCTTCGGACGTGCCGTCGTGCCCGAGGTGAAATAGAGCAGCAGCGTGTCGTCGGCGTTGGTCACGCCATCCGCGACGAAGTCGGTGCTTGCCGTGTAGGCGTCGTGGAACGGGTGCCAGCCGTCGACCGGAGCGCCCACGGCAATACGGGTGACCGACGCCCCGACCTCGGCGAATCGATCCTGCGCGGACGACAGCGCGATGACGTGCTGGGCCGCGCCCCGGCTCACCCGGTCACGAGCATCTGCCGCGCCCAGCAACGGCGTCGCCGGGATGATGACGGCGCCGAGCTTCATGATGGCGAGGATCGACTCCCACAGCTCCGGCTGATTGCCGAGCATGAGGACGACGCGGTCGCCACGGCGCACGCCGCGATCCCGGAGCCAGTTCGCCACCTGGTTGGACCGGTGCGCCATCTCGGCGAACGAGAAGCGTCGCTCGGCGCCGTCCTCCTCGACGATCCAGAGCGCCGGGTTGTCGTTGCCGGCGGCGATGACGTCGAACCAGTCGAGGGCCCAGTTGAACTCACCGAGCTGTGGCCATTCGAAATCGGTGTAGGCGCCTGCATAGTCTTCGCGGTGCTCGAGCAGGAAGTCCCGAGCCGCGCGGAAGGCCGCTGTGCTGTCGGTCGTCACCATGGTTCCTCCTCCACACGTGTCATCGCCGAGTTGAGCCTGCTCCGACGGCAAGTGGTTCGCCACCCCAAGCGCGGGCCGGCTCAGCGCATCCGTTCCGTCGGGCCTTCGGCGCACCGCAGGTCAGCGGTGGGCAGGCGTCCACTGGTCAGGTACGCATTGACCGTCTCGTCCACGCAGCCCGCCCCACGGAACAGGTAGACGCCGTGGGTGCGTGCGCCCTCCAGCGTCACCATGCGCGAACCGGCCAACGCCTTGTGCAGGGCCTGGGCGCCCGGTAGCTGAGCGTCGATGTCCTTCTCAGCCTGCACGATGAGCGCGGGCACTCGGTTCCCGATGCTGACGGGGCGCTCGAGCGGCGTCGCCGGCCAGAACGCGCACGGGGTGATGGTGCGGCTCATGGGGCTGAACAACGGCGACTCGGCCCTGTGTGCCTGGATGTCGTGCCAGTACCACTCCGGGTCGCGGGGCACAGCGGCGTCCCCGCACATGATGGCGGTCTGAGCGCTGTGCAGAGCAGATTCGTCGCCCGTGAGCAAGCTGGACAGGAGGTCGGTGAGCGCCTCGTTGAGCTCCGCGGCGCCTCCCCTCGCTGCCGTGGCGAGGATCGACACCGTTTCCGCCAGTTCGCCGTTCGTCGCGTCGTCGCTGAGTGAGCGGGTGATGGCGGCCGGAACGATGGTGTCGTCGATGGCGTGTCCGCCGATGCGCAACGGCTGGCGGGCGGACGCCGTGTAGACGTGGTTGACCGTCGCCAGCACTTCTTCGGCGGTGGCACCCAAGCCGTATTCACCGTCGCGTGCCGCCGCCCACCGCGCCCATTCGGCCAGCGCGGCCTCCCGGCGGGGTGCTGCGTTACGGAGGAGAGAGGTGCCGGGCCGGGTCGGATCGACGGCGCTGTCCAGCACGATGCGGTCGGCCCGCTGTGGGAAGAGCTGGGTGTAGACCGCACCCAGGAACGTGCCCTGTGAGTAGCCGAGGTAGGAGAGCTTGGTCTCGCCCAGGGCGGCTCGGATCATGTCCATGTCCCGTGCAGAGTTGGCGGTCGACGCGTACTCGATGTCCGCTCCGTGGCTCCGTCCGCACCGCTTCGCCAGGTCCTTGGCCAGCTTCACCATCCGCGTGAAGCTTTCCCGATCAGCACCGGAGGAGCGGGGCAGCCAGTTCTCCTGCCAACCGCAGTCAACGGGCGTGCTCCGCCCGGCGAATCGTGGATCCATGCCGATCAGATCGAAGCGGGCGCCCGCGTCGCCCATCGCCTCCCTGGCCAGCGGCACGACGCCGATGACGGGTGACGCGGGGCCGCCCAGGTTGATAATCATGGAGCCGATGCGGTTCGCCGGGTCCGTGGCGCGGCTCCGAGCGATGGCGACGGTCATGGTGCGGCCCCGAGGCTTGGCATAGTCGACCGGGACGGTGACGTCGCCGCACTCGACGCCCGCCGCGTCGAGTGCCTGGCCCTCCTCGTCCTCCGGGCCGAGACTGCAGGTATGCCAAGCGGCCGTGGGACCGCTGCGGCGGTCCGTCGCGCCTGCCGCGAAGGTTCCATCGCCGGCGCCCGTCGTGATCATGAGGGGTGCGCTGCCCGCGAGGGCCATTCCGGCCGATGCGGGCGGAGCGGCCGCGATGCACAGGCCGGCGGCCAGAGCCGCGGTGGTGGTAAGCCGTCTGGTGGTGATCATGTCGAACCCCTTTCGTGGTCGGCCTTCACCCTCCCGTCGCCGGGGCCGGCCGTCATTGGGGTGCGCTCTCCGTTGAGGGTGGGGTTTTCCCCACCTTCGAGCGAAGGTTTGCCGGATGGTCGACGCCCGGACCGTTGCCTACGGTCGACGGCGTGACCAACCATCCCGGGCCGGAGAGCCCGTTCACGACCGGCCGGTCGGTGCGGCATCTCGTCGCGGGTGCCGCGCTCGGCGCGCTGGCCGGAAGCCTGCTGACCGTCATGGCGGTTCTCTGGTTCGCCGCCATCCTCAGCCTTCTTGAGGGCGCGACCGGCGACGCCCTCCTCGTCGGCACCTACGTCACCGCGGCGTTCGCCTTACCCGCAGCCATTCTGTGGCTGGCGCGCGAGTTCGCGAGGGTCCACCGGGACCGGTTCCGGTGGTCGTTCTCGATCGACATCCCGGCTCCGGAATTGACCTGGACGAGCGCCGGTCGCTACTTGACCTACCACTTGATCGCTCTCACGCTCGGCGTGCCCGCGATCGTCCTGGTGCTCGTGCCGCCGGCTGCCCGCCGCTATGCCCGGGCCGACACCGTCGTCGCCCAGGCGTTGCTGGCTCCGGGAAGCTACGAACGCATGGTGCGACGGGTCGAGTCGCTCGCCCACAGCCGCGCCGAGGTCATCGCGGCGACGGACGCCGAGCGCCGGCGCATCGAGCGCGATCTGCACGACGGCATTCAGCAGCGGCTCATGGCGCTCGCCATGAACCTCGGCATCGCGCGGGAGGCGCTCACGGAGCCGTCGCCCGCCCGGGACGCCATCGTCGCCGCGCACGAGGAGGCGCTCGCTTCCCTGACCGAGCTGCGGCAGTTCGTTCGTGGCCTGCACCCCGCGGTGCTGGACGACCGAGGTCTGGACGCAGCACTGTCCGGCATCGCCGCCCGTGTCCCGATACCCGTGCAGGTGTCGGTTGCCGTCGAGCCGCGGTGTCCGGCGTACGTGGAGGCCATCGCCTACTTCATCGTCTCGGAGGCGCTGACGAACGTCGTCAAGCACTCCTCGGCCGAGCGAGCCGAGGTGCGCGTGAGCCGCGACCGGGACCGGCTGCGCATCACCGTGATCGATGACGGCTGTGGCGGTGCGGTGATGACGCCGGACGGCGGTCTGACCGGCCTGGCTCGCCGGACAGCGTCGGTCGACGGGACGATGTCCCTGCACAGCCCGGCCGGCGGGCCGACGACCATCGACGTGGAGCTACCGTGCGCGTGATCCTTGCTGACGACTCCGTTCTCATCCGTCCCGGCATCACCAAGGTGCTGACCGACGGCGGGTTCGACGTGGTCGCCGCTGTCGGAGATGCCGAGCAGCTCCTGCGTGCCGTGGAGGAGCACAAGCCGGACTGTGTGGTCGTGGACGTCCGGATGCCGCCGACCCACACCGACGAAGGGATCCGTGCCGCGCTCGCGATCCGGCACATGCATCCTGGCATCGCCATCATGGTCCTCTCCCAGTACGTGGAGGAGCGTTATGCGACGGATCTGCTGTCGATGGGCGCCGAGTCCGTCGGCTACCTGCTCAAGGATCGGATCGCGCACGTGGGTGAGTTCCTGGAGGCGATGCGGCGGATCGTCGCGGGTGGCACGGCGCTCGACCCGGAGGTTGTCAGTCAGCTCATGGTGAGGCGCCGCGAGAACCCTCGCGAGCGGTTGACGCCCCGTGAACTAGAGGTGCTGCGACTGATGGCCGAGGCCCGGTCCAACAACGGCATAGCGGAGGCGCTGAAAGTCAGCGGCAGCGCCGTCGAGAAGTACATCAGCAACATCTTCGTGAAGCTCGAGCTGCCCGCCAGCGACACCGAGCACCGCCGGGTCCAGGCGGTGCTCAGATATCTGGAGGGATGACGCATGACGCAGCTGGCCACGGTCGACGTCTGGCAGGCGGCCGAACGTCGTCCCGCAGCACGTCGACCGATCGCAGCCCGCACGGCTGATCGCTCGGCAGGGGCCTCACTGATTGGTGGTCGAGCTGAGCTCTCGGTCGACGTTGCGAGCCTGCAGCGGACCCGCGGCGCTCACCGAAGCGGCCGCCTGGGCCTTGGCCAGGGCAACCGGGAACGCCCGTGTGGCCTGCCAGAGACGGAACACCAGCCACAGCTCGAAGAAGAGCAGGAGCCCGCCCGCCACCGCGGAAGTCTGGAGCACCCAGCCAGTCAGCGGGGCGATGATGAAGACCGCCATCTCGAACTCGATGCCGCTCACCAGGTGCGTACGGATCCGGCGGGACAGCAGCATGTGCCGCAGGCGGGCGCGGGGGCCGTGCGGGATGACGCGGGCGGCGGGGTCGACCGGGGGCGGGGGCGGGACGGGACCGCGCGCCTCCGTCAGCTGGTCCCGCATGTTCTGGCGGACCTTCGCCATCTGCTGCGAGTTCACGTAGCGGAACAGGTCGAGGAAAACCACGACGATGAGCATCCACATGTACGCCGGTGAACCGGTGCTCGCGTACTGACCCCCGAAGAGCGCGAGGGCGCAGATGAAGACCCGGAGGCGGTCGAACATGAAGTCGAACCAGGCGCCGAACATGGAGCCTGTGCCGTTCAGCCTGGCGATCTTGCCGTCCATGCAGTCGACGACGAAGCTCACGTGGAACAACAGGGCGCCGGCGACGAGCCACCAGCGGTCCTGCATCGCGAAACAGGCGGCGGCGCCCAGGCCCAGCAGGGTGGCCACCCCGGTGAGCAGGTTGGGCGTGATCCAGCGGTATGGCGAGACGAGACGGACGAGCCGAGCCGCGACCGGATCGACGAGCAGCACGGTCCACCAAGCGTCGCGCGCTTTGTATGTCTGCTCGCGGATCTCCTGCAGGGATGAGCGTCGCACCATAACCCCAATCAACGCGCCGGCTCCGCTCCGGACACTGCTTTTGCCCGTTTTGTGACATGGCCGGTGATCGGGTGATCCACCGTCACGTAATTGTCACGTTACAAGGAGCGGCCTGCATAGTAACGTCCGTTCATGGTCAACCGTCGATCTCCGGAAGACCGGACGGCGGCCTCCGGCGCGCCCGCTCGTCCGGCTTCGACGGCGGAGGCGGGCACCCCGATCGGCGTCACCGAGGAGCCGGCGGCTGTCCACTACGACGACGAGGAGCGCCCGGCCCGCGCCCTGACCGGAAGGATCGGCGCCGGCGTGGCGACGGTGGCCTTCGCCATGGCGCTCCTGGTGCTCTGGCAGGTGTTCCGGCCGCTCGCGCAGGGCAGCCAGTACTACCTGATGGTCTTCCTGGCCGGCACGCTGCCGCTGGTCTTCCTGGTCTACCGCAGCGGTCTGCGTGGACCCACCCGGCGCCGCGACGACTCCGCCGGTGGGCACGCGGGTCGCGCGTGGTGGCGCAGGGACTCGGCCGGTGGGCGCGCGGGTCGCTCTTGGTGGCGGAGGAACTCCGCCGATGGGCGCGCGGGTTGGACTCCGCGGCGCAACGTTTCCGCCCCTGGCCGCATGGGGGAAACTCAGCCGGGCGCGGGTATCGGTCCATTGCACGAGGGTCCGAATGCTGCCAGCGAGCGGCAGGCTCAGGAATCCGCGACGGAGGCGGGAGCCGGTCTGCGCGACCGGAGCCGGCCCACCATCGCCGACTGGATGCTGGCCGTCGCGACCTTGCTCGTCTGCCTGTATCCGCTCAATCCCTTCACCGGGGGCTACGACGGCTTCCTCGACCGCCAGGGCCTGCTCGACACCGGGGACGTCTTCGCCGGCGCGGTGATGCTGGTGCTCGTCGTGGAGGCGTGCCGGCGTACGACTGGGCTCGCCCTTCCGATCGTGTGTCTCGCCTTTCTGGCGTACGGGTACTACGGCGGTTTGCTCCCGCAGAGCTGGACCATCGCCCACTCGGGACTGGACTTCGCGCAGATTGTCGACGCGCTCTACAACTCGGGCAGCGGGTTCTACGGGACGCCGCTCGACGTGGCCGCCACCTACATCGTGCTGTTCACGATCTACGGGGCCGTTCTCGACCTGTCCGGGGCGAGCCGGTTCTTCGTCGATCTGTCCGTGGCCGCCTTCCGCAAGTCGCGCGGCGCGGCGGGGCGTACGGCTGTGGCGGCGGGCTTTCTGCTCGGGACGGTGTCCGGATCGGGGACGGCGACCGCGGTCAGCGTCGGAGCGGTGACCTGGCCCATGCTGCGCCGGGCCGGGTACCCACCGGAGCAGGCCGGCGGGATGCTCGCTGCAGCCGGGGTCGGGGCGATCCTGTCCCCGCCGACGCTCGGCGCCGCGGCGTTCATTGTCGCGGAGTACCTCGGCGTCTCGTACCTGACCGTGCTCGGCTGGGCGATGATCCCCACGGTCCTCTACTACCTGGGCATCCTGCTGGCCGTCGAGATCGACGTTCGGCGCTTCGGGGTACGGGCGGTCGAAGCTCCCTCCACCAGCGCGCTGCGGTTGCTCGGGCGGTTCGGCTATCACTTCTCGTCGCTCGTGCTGATCGTCGTCCTGCTGGCTGTGGGGCAGAGTGCGACCCGCGCGGTGGTCTACGCGACGGTGCTCGCGGCAGTCCTGTCCTTCCTCGACCGTCGGGCATGGCTGACGCCGCAACGGCTCTTCGCCGCGCTGTCGGCCGGCGTACGCGGGGTCCTGCCGGTTGTGGCGGTCTGCACCGCGGCCGGCATCATCACCGCGACCACGACGAAGACCGGCCTGGGTGCACAGCTCGCATCGCTGCTGGTCAGCGGCGCGCGCGCAGTCACCGACAACCCGACGGCGGTCCTCGCCCTCACCGTGGTCCTGGCGGCGGTCGCGCTCGCCCTGCTCGGCTTGGCCGTCCCGGTGACCGCCAGCTTCATCATCGGCTGGGTGATCATCGGGCCGGCCCTGCTCGCTCTCGGCGTGCCCGCGCCGGCCGCCGCGATGTTCGTCTTCTACTACTCGGTGCTCTCCGAGGTCACCCCGCCGACGGCGCTGGCGGCGGTAGGGGCGAGCGCGATCACGGGCGGCCGGACCGTGCCCACGATGTGGCAGGCGCTGAAGTACGCGCTGCCCGCGTTCCTCGCGCCGATCGCATTCGTGCTGACCGAGCCGGGGGAGTACCTGCTGGGGCGTGGTCCCGTCATGGGCATCGTGGGCGCCACCGTGGTCGCGATCTTCGCGGTGGTCGGGCTGGCCATCGCGACCGGGGCGTGGGTCCCGGGCATCGGACCCGCGGGTACGCCCAGCCGGATCCTGGGCGGCCTCGCCGGACTGCTCCTGCTCTACCTCGCGCCGCTGACGATCGCGATCGGGGCGGTGGCCCTCGTGCTGGCCGCGGGCATCGCGTTCGTCCGCCGCCCGCACCTGCGGGATCAAGGGCCGGGGGCGGCGCGTCCGTCCGCCGCCCGCACCTCCGAGACCGAGAAGCAAGCCCGATGACACGCTGACGGGGAGGCATCGATCATGAAGAAGGCACTGGCATGGGCGGCCGTGGGGGCGCTCGCGCTCGCCGGGTGCGGTGGCAAGCAGGACGCGGCGGAGACCGACACCGGCGGGGCCGTCACCTGCAACGTTGCCAGCGACACGCGCATCGGAATCGCCACCGGCAACGCGACCGGCGTGTACTTCGCGCTGGGTAACGCGTACGCGGAGCAGATCGGCGCCTCCGGCGGCAAGGTGAAGGCGACGGCTTCCGAGACCGGCGCCTCGGTGCAGAACATCCAGCAACTGGTCGCCGGTGAGTTCGACGTGGCGTTCTCGCTCGCCGACAGCGCCGCGGACGCGGTCAACGGCACGAACAGCTTCACCGCGAAACAGCCCGTTCAGGCGCTCGCCCGGATCCACACCAACTACACCCAGGTCATCGTCCGCAAGGCGGCGGGCATCACCGATGTGGCGGGCATGCGAGGCAAGCGCGTCTCGACCGGGTCGCCCAGGTCCGGCACCGAAGTCATCGCCAACCGTGTGCTGACCGCGGCGGGACTCGACCCGGCCAAGGACGTCCAGGCGCAGCGGCTCGACCTCGCGAAGACGGTCGACGGCATGAAGGACGGCTCGATCGACGCGCTCTTCTGGTCCGGCGGCCTGCCGACCCCCGGCATCACCGACCTGATGACCACGTCGGGCGACCAGGTTCAGTTCCTCGACATCACACCGGTCCTCGCGGACCTGAAGAAGATCAATCCGGTGTACGAGGAGAGGACGATTCCCGCCGCCACGTACAAGACCGGGGCGGACGTGAAGACGATCGTGGTCCCGAACCTGCTGCTGGTCCGTGACAACCTGGACGCCAATGTGGCGTGTGTCCTGACGAAGACGCTGTTCGAGAAGCAGCAGCAGCTGGCGCAGGCGAACGCGGCCGGCAAGGAGATCAGCCTCGACCAGGCGCGCAAGACAGATCCGGTGGCGCTGCACCGGGGCGCCGCCAAGGCTTTGGACGACCTGGGCGCGCCACAGTAAGGCGCTGAAAATCGGCAAGACGCGAGACGGATTGCGCGGGCTCTTAGCGGTCCGCGCACCCCTCGCCCGTAGCCATGCGGCGGGGAAGGCTTGTCGGTCTGCGCCGGACCTCCGGCCCCGATACCGCTGAGGTCGCCGGTTTCAGCGTGCTCACGTATTCCTGCGGCCAAGCGTTGGTCACCTAGGATCTGGCGGACCTGCACCGCGGACGAGAGGGCTTTCGTGACGCACTCGGCGACGTTCCTCCTCGACTGCCTGCACCGGGCTGGAATGAGCGACGTGGACACTGTCGAGCCGGTGACGGGTGGGCTGGCGGCGCTCGCGGGCATAGCGTCCCGCCGGGACGCGCCGCCGATGTTCGTCAAGGCCTTCGCCGACACACCGGACGACGACGTCTTCGCCGCCGAAGCCGAAGGGCTGACGGCTCTTCGGGAGCTCGGCGGCGTGGCGACACCCGACGTGATCCGGGCGGATCGAGAACTGCTCGTGTTGTCGGTGCTGCGACCGCGGCCGCGCACTGGGGAATTCTGGGAACAGTTCGCCCATGCGCTGGCCCGCCTGCATCAGAGCACGATCCACCCGCGCTTCGGATGGCACCACGACAACTGGCTGGGCCGCCGACGGCAGATCAATACGTGGACCGAGGACGGCTTCGCGTTCTTCGCCGAGCATCGGTTGCTGCGGTGGCTCGGCGAACCTCGTGTCGAGGCGGCACTCGACGCCGGTGACCGGGCGGCGCTGGAGCGGCTGTGTCAACGCCTGCCCGACCTGCTGCCGTATCGGCCGGCCTGCCTGACCCACGGCGATCTGTGGACCCAGAACCTCATGGCCACCCCGGACGGCCGACCGGCGTTGATCGACCCGGCGGTGTCCTACATGTGGGCCGACGTCGACCTCGCCCACGTGTGGACCACTTCGCCTCCGCCCGAGGCGCAACGGTTCTTCGCGCTCTATGCCGAGCTGACCTCACTCGACGCCGGCTGGGAGACCAGGATGCCGATCGTTCAGCTGCGACAGCACCTCGCCGTGCTGGCTCAGTTCGACGACGACTGGGGTGCGGCCGACCAGATCCGTACGACGCTTGCCCCGTTCCGGACACTGAGCTGACCGGGGAAGCCAGCAACGAGGGTTCCCCAAAAACGGGATTGCGTAAGCAGGGTGAATAAATGCGTTGAGCGCCTTCCCGGCAGTGCCATAGCGTAGGCCTCGTTCGGCACGGCAAACGAATCGGAAGGGGTGGACATGAACGGCAGTACCGGCAGGCGAATGCGCGGTCTGTGGATGGAACGCCCGGTTCCGGTGTGGCGACGCGGCTGACAACCGTGTTCGCCGTTGCCGCCGCCCGGGCCGGGTCGGCGGCATTTCTTTTCCTACGGGTGTAGCTCAACAGGTAGAGCAACGGCCTCCAAAACCGTGAGTTGTGGGTTCGATTCCTGCCACCCGTGCGTTCCATCTCGACCGTGACGAACAATTCCATGCTTCGAGGGGCGGTGTCCGGCGCGGGCCGGCTACGGCGGGTACGACGACCGCGGGGCTCGCCGGCAGGGAATACTTGCGCTACCCCGCCAACGTGCAGGCGCACCGCCCCTCGACATGCCCCCATGGCGCAGCTGGAAAGCGCGCGACGCTACGAACGTCGAGGCCGCAGGTTCGAATCCTGCTGGGGGTACGAGCCGCCTGATAACGCCGGCCACACGCCTTTGCGGCGAGCGTATTGACGACGCCTTCCGGAGCGAATGTCGCGACCGTGCCGGGTCGGCGGATGTCGCCGTGGTACATCCGAGCGAGACTTCTTGGCGAAACCGTTCAGGGCCCGGTGGTCGCCCTCACGAGAACGACCACCGGTCACCGCCGATGGCAACCGGCGCACCGCCCCGGCGCTCGGGTCGTCGGTGGTGCCGGTGAAACCGACGTTGCCGGGCCGAAGCAGCGCGTCATGACCACGTCCCGCGCGCCGCCGTCCTGCGCCCGGGCTCTGTGTCACGGCCGTTCCTCGATGTCTAGGTCCTAGGTCGTCGTTCGCAGCCATCCGCCGTCGATGTAGTACGTCGAGCCGACCATGTAGCTCGCCCGCGGTGAGCAGAGGAAGACGAACAGGTTGGCGATCTCCTCCGGCTCCGCGAACCGGCCGATGGGGGCGTTGTCGTCGGCGACCTTCTGCAGGTAGGCCTCCCAGGACGTGTCCGTACCCTCGGTGAGCACCTTCGCCGTCTTCTGCCAGTCCGGAGTCATCACGAGGCCGGGATTCACGGCGTTGACCCGGATGCCGTCGCCGATGAGCTCGTTGGCGAGGCACTTGGAGAACATCACCAGCGCCGCCTTTGTGACGTTGTAGATCGGCTCGTAGCCCAGCGGCTGCGTCGCGCAGATCGAGGCGTTGTGCAGGATCACCCCGCCGCCGCGGGAGCGCATGCCGGGCGCGAGGGCTCGGGCCAGCCGGGCGGCGGCCATGACGTGCAGATCCCAGTACGCCTGCCAGCGCTCGTCCGGCGCCTCCAGAATGGTTTCCTCGCTCCCGGTGCCGGCGTTGTTGATGAGGATGTCGGCGCCTCCGAACTCCGCGGTGACCGCTGACGCCAGAGTCGCCACGCCGTCGACCGTGGCGATGTCGGCGGGGACGGCGATCGCGCGTACGGGGAAGTCTGCCGTGATCGCATCGACGACTGCCCGCAAGCGTTGCTCGTTGCGGGCGCACAGCGCGAGGTGGACGCCTTCGGCGGCCAGGCCGCGAGCGACCGCGAGGCCGATGCCGACGCTGCCGCCGGTGACCACGGCGACCTTGTCCCTGAGCTGAAGATCCATCGGGCCCTCCGATTCCGGTGCGACTCCGCTGAGTGCGGTGAAAGCACCGTCGCACAGGAAGCGCGCCATGGAGCTGCAACTCGGCCCAGACCTGCTGCAGCTCGGCGGTCACCGCGGCCCAGCGCTTCGCCCGCCGCCGTCACGTCCGGGTCCCGGCTCGCAGGGGCGCGCCCACCTCGTGCAGGTGGCGCAGGGCGATGCCGTAGGACTGCAGCAAGCCGGTCATCTCGTAGGAGACGCCGATCTCCGCGCAGTAGGCCTGGACGATCGGCTGAGCCTTGCGCAGGTTGGGCGTCGGCATGCCGGGGAACAGGTGATGCTCGATCTGGTAGTTGAGACCGCCCAGGGCCGCGTCGGTTAGCCGCCCCCCGCGAACATTGCGCGAGGTCAGCACCTGCTTGCGGAGAAAGTCCTCCGAGCCGGTCGGGTGCGGCATGCCCTTGTGGTTGGGCGCGAAGGTCATGCCGAGGTAGACGCCGAACAGGCCCTGGTGCACCACGAAGAAGGCGAGCGCCTGCAGCGGGCTGAGCACCAGGACGAGGGCGGTCACGTACGCGATGAGGTGGAGCGCCAGCAGAGCTGCCTCCGCACCCCGGCGCTTGATGCCGCCCCGGTGGAGGGCCTTGATGCTGTCCTTCTTGAGGCTGAGGCCGAGCAGGGTGAGCAGCGGGAAGAACAGCCAGGCCTGGTGGCGGGTCAGCCAGCGGTTGAACCCTCCGCGGCGGGCTTGGGCTGCCTCGGCGGACCACACCAGAACGGCCGGCGCGACGTCCGGGTCCAGATCGTCGTGATTGGGGTTGGCGTGGTGTTTGGTGTGCTTGTCCATCCAGTAGCCGTAGCTCATGCCGATCGCCAGATTGCCCGCGATGAGCCCGGCGCGGGCGCTGGGCCCGTTGGTGCGGAACACCTGCCGGTGCGCGAGGTCGTGCGCGACGAGTGCGACCTGGGCGAACGTCACGGCCAGGAACACGGCGACCGCCAGCGTCCACCAGGACGCCCCGACGAGCAGGAACGCCGTCCATCCACCCGCGAGCATCAGCGCCACGATGCTCAGCCGCACGGTGTAATAGCCGGGCTTCCGGGCCAGGAGGCCCGCCTGGGCGATCCGCCGGCCCAGCTCGGCGAAGTCGCTGCCGGCTGCGGCCCTCGGCCGCTCGATCATCGTCGTCATGCGTCAAGGCTCCCGGGTGGGGAGGCTTCCGTCAGGAGTGCAGTCCCCCGGACGATGGTGGGGTTTTCCCCACCCGCGGAATGGTAGAAGCGGATCCGAAACGGGGTGCCAGCACTACTGATTCCCGCGTCTCGGCCGCCCAGAATGGTCGGCATGGAAACGCGGGCATGGGTACGCGAGGGGTTGCACGCCGTGGCCGGCGGCTTGTTCGCCGTCGTGCTGGCGCTCATCAACTTTCCGCTGGTCGTGCTCTGGCTCCTGGGGCTCATCCTGACCCCGGTGCTGGGCATCGGCCTGGTGGTGTTGCCGTTGGTGACCTGGCTGGTGCGTCGCCGCGCCGATCTGGAGCGCACGCTGGCAGCACGGTCCGGTGTGTTGATCGCACGGCCCTACGCCCCGCCACCCGAGCGGGCACGGGTTGGCAGCTGGCGGCGCTACCGCTGGATCCTGACCGATCCGGCGACCTGGCGGGACCTGGCGTGGCTCATTCCCGGCGGAGTCGTCGGCTTCGTCCTCGGGCTCCTCACGCTGGCACTCCCGCTGTACGGCGTCGAGGGCATCACGCTGCTGCCGCTGTGGCTCTCCCTCGGCATCGACTCCTACGGTTACGGGCTCTTCTGGCCGATCCAGAGCCTCGGCGAGGGAATGCTCTCCCTGCCGCAAGGCGTCCTGATCCTCGCAGCAGGCGTTGCGGTCGCGCCGTGGTTGCGCCGGACCGATGCGCACTTCGACAGGCTCTTCCTGGGGCCCACCAAGGCTGCCGAGTTGCGTCTGCGCGTGGTCCAGCTGACCGAGACCCGGGCCGACACGGTGGACGCACAGGCGGCGGAACTGCGCCGCATCGAACGAGACCTGCACGACGGCGCGCAGGCGCGGCTGGTGTCGCTCGGCATGACCATCGGGCTTGCTGAGCAAATGCTGGAGCGCGACCCGGCCGCGGCGCGCAAGCTCCTCGCCGAGGCACGTGAGGCCAGCGGGACGGCGCTCGTCGAGCTGCGGCATCTCGTGCGGGGCATCCATCCGCCGGTGCTGGCCGAACGCGGTCTGGATGGGGCCGTGCGCGCGCTCGCACTCGGCCTCCCGATGCCGGTCGGTGTCGAGATCAACCTGCCGGGCCGTCCGGAGACCCCGGTGGAGTCCGCCGCCTACTTCGCCGTCGCCGAGGCGTTGACCAACGTGGTCCGGCACAGCCGCGCTCAGACAGCGGCGGTCTCGATCCGGTACGCCGACAGTGCCCTGGCGATGGTGGTGCTCGACGACGGCCGGGGCGGCGCGGATCCGCATGCTGGCACGGGGCTGCAGGGCATCGGGCGCCGCCTCGCCGCGTTCGATGGCACGATGACGCTGTCCTCCCCGCCTGGCGGGCCGACCGTCGTCACCATGGAGCTTCCGTGCGCGTTGTCATCGCCGAAGACCTCACCCTTCTTCGCGACGGGCTGACGCGCATCCTGCACGCGTTCGACTTCGAGGTGGTCGAGGCGGTCGACAACGGTCCGGCGCTGCTGCCCGCGCTCGTACGGCACCGGCCGGATGTCGCCGTGGTGGACGTACGCCTGCCGCCCACGTTCACCGACGAGGGGCTGCAAGCGGCGATCGCGGCCCGCAGCGAGATTCCGGGGTTGCCGGTTCTCGTGCTGTCGCAACATGTCGAGCCGTTGTACGCGCGGGAGTTGCTGACCGACCGCAGGGGAGGAGTGGGGTATCTGCTCAAGGACCGGGTTTCGGACGTGGCGCAGTTCGTCGACGCGGTGCGCCGGGTGGCGGCCGGCGGCACGGCCATGGATCCGGAGGTGGTGGCTCGGCTGCTGGCTAGGCGGGAGCCGCTCGCTGCTCTCACCGCGCGGGAACGGGAGGTGCTCAGTCAGATGGCCGAGGGCCGATCCAACGCGGGGATCGCGGCGAAGCTGTTCGTCACCGAGAAGGCCATCAGCAAGCACATCAACAACATCTTCACCAAGCTGGCGATGCCGCCGTCCGACGACGACAACCGCCGGGTGCTGGCCGTGCTCGCCTACCTCAACGCCTGATTCCGCGGTCGGCTCACCGCCCCGAAGAAGGTCGGGCTGAGGGAGGCGTCCGGAATCGAGTCGCTGTCGGGGGTAGCGCTGGCGTTGGGTCGCTGTCGAGGGTGGCGTTGGCGTTCGGTCGCGGTCCAGGTGGCGCGGGGTTCGGTCGCTGTCGGGGGTGGTGCTGGTGTTGGGTCGCTGTCGGGGGCGTTCGGGCTCGGGTGGCTGTGGAGGTGGCGCTGCGGTCGGTTGCTGTGGGGGGT
>Ga0190269_10000500_pt1 | contig 19858 bp, 17 predicted proteins | sample Popmic249IS_FD_133749 | JGI IMG/M metagenome (GOLD analysis project Ga0190269, IMG submission 133749) | Populus adjacent soil microbial communities from riparian zone of Blue River, Arizona, USA - 249 IS | ecosystem: Environmental > Terrestrial > Soil > Riparian zone | place: USA: Arizona... | reverse complement strand
CGGCCATCCGCGTCGGTGTCGCCAAGGTCTGACGATTCGGTCCTGACGGTTCGGTCGAACGCGGCGTGCCCTCCGGGGCGCGCCGCGTTCGCGTAGCCGGGAAAGCGTAGTTACAGCCTAAGCAGACGTTTCGTAATTTATGTACTATTAGCACCGTGCTGGGGGAGTGGAAGCTCGGGCCGGGTGGGAAGAGCACGGGGGGCGCCATCCTCCTCGTCGCGGTCCTGTTCGCGGCCACACTGACGTTCACCGGTTGGCAGATCGGGGAGGGGCGCCAGCAGGGCGGCCCACTGCTCGTCGAGCGCGGCCCGCTGCCCCAGGACCCGACGGTGTGGCCGTCGCCCTCCGGCGACCGCAACGAGCAGGCCGAGCAGGGCGCGATCGCCCCGGGCCCGCCGCCGGAGTCGGTCCCGCCCGCGACATCACCGAGCCCGTCGAGGTCGCCGCGTCCGGTGCCGGTTGCGACCGGACGCTGGACCGGCCCGGCGAGCGTGACGATCACCGGCGGCGAGCTGGGCTGCCGCGCCACGACCAAGACGTTCCGCGTCCCCGCGACACTGCGGCTCGAGGAGCCGCTGCCGGGTGACGACAACGCCGTGCGGATCACGTTCGAGTCCGACAGCCCCGGCGCGGAGGGGTCGTTCCGGGTCGCCTCCAGCGTGGCCTCTTCCGGCCCGCGCAGCAGCGACCGGCGCGCGACGCGCTACTGGACGCTCTCGGGCGACGGCTCCGGCGGCTTCGTCGGCAGCCTGCGCCGACCGGCGGCCGGCCCCGTGCAGGAGGCCGGTGAGATCGACAACCTGCTGTTCGCCACCCGCGGCATCGACGAGCAGTGCGGCGCGATGCTCTCCGCGCCGCTCAGCTTCCCGCTCGGCTCCGGCTCGTCGCTGCGGCTGACCGGCCGGGGCGAGCGGCACGGCATCCTGCTGACCGGCCGCACCAGCGACACGACCCGCTCGTTCCGGATCGCCTGGGCGTCAGTCTGAGCCACGGGGCGAGCGGATCGTCAGCGCCGCCTCGACGTCCTCCGGCCCGGCGGCGTAGACGTGCGGAGTGTCCGCACTCCACCGGAGGTAGCCACCGGCGGAGGCGTGCCGGGGCGCCGACCCCGGCCCGGCCGTGACGTCGCCGCGGAACACGGTCAAGTGCTCGGTGACGCCGGCCGGGTGGGCGGGCGACACCTGGGTCGCGCCGGCCCGGATCCGGATCCGGTAGAGCTCGTACGTCGCCTGCGGGTCCTCGATCACCTCGAGCAGCGTCGCCTCGACCGCGGCTCCGAGGACGACGGGTGCCTCGGTGTGCGGATCGCCGGCCGCCGGCGGGCTCAGTACTGCTGCCAGCGGAACGCCGAGCCGCCCGGTGACCGCGTACAGCGTCTCCAGCGTGGGGTTGCGCACGCCGGTCTCCAGGCCGGAGAGCGTTGCTTTTCCGATGCCGGCGGCCCTGGCCAGCGCCGAGAGCGAGATGCCGCGCTCCTCCCGGAGCGCGCGGATGCGCCGCCCCACGTCGGGGCCGGGGAAAGCGGTTGGGGGCTCCTCGGACATGCGGCTATCCTGGCGCATCGATGGTGTTCCGTTTACGGAACCCTCGAGGAGGAGACATGCTGCAGCCGGTGCTGGCCGGAGTCGTGACCGCCCTGGTCGGGTTCGCGAGTTCGTTCGCGGTCGTCGTCGCCGGGCTGCGCGCGGTCGGCGCGGACCCGGCGCAGGCCGCGTCCGGCCTGCTCGCGGTCTGCGTCGCGACCGGTGTGACGGCGATCTGGCTCGGCCTGCGCTACCGGATGCCGATCACGATCGCCTGGTCGACGCCGGGCGCCGCGCTGCTGGTCTCCACCGGTGCCGTGACGGGGGGCTTCCCGGCGGCGGTCGGGGCGTTCGTCGTCGCCGCGGTGCTGGTGGTCGTCGCCGGGCTGTTCGCCCCGCTGGCTCGGTGGATCGCGGCGATTCCCGCGCCGGTCGCGAGTGCCATGCTCGCCGGCGTGCTGCTCGACCTGTGCCTGTCGCCGGTGCGAGCGGTCGTCGAGACGCCGCTGCTCGCGCTGCCGGTGATCGTGGTCTGGGCAGTGCTCACCCGGTTCGCGCGCGCCTGGGCGGTGCCGGCCGCGCTGGCGGTGGCCGCGGCGGGCGTCGCGCTGACCCGGTTCGGCGAGGGCCTGGACGCCGCGCTCGCGCCGACCGTGGTGTTCACCGCGCCGACGTTCACCCTCGGGGCGGTCGTGAGCGTCGCACTGCCGCTGTTCCTCGTCACGATGGCGGCCCAGAACGTGCCGGGGATGGCGGTGATGGCGACCTACGGCTACCGGCCTCCGCTGCGTCCCGCGCTGGTCACCACCGGGCTGGGCAGCGCGCTCGCCGCGCCGTTCGGCGGCCACGCGATCAACCTCGCGGCGATCAGCGCCGCGCTGGCCGCCGGCCCGGACGCCCACCCCGATCCGGCACGGCGCTGGATCGCGTCGGTGACGGCCGGCGTCGGGATGACGTCGCTCGGGCTCGGCGCCGGGCTGGCGACCGCGCTCGTGGTGCTCGCGCCGCCGGTTCTGATCGAGGCGGTGGCCGGGCTGGCGCTGCTGGCGGCGCTCGGCTCGGCGCTGACCGCGGCGCTCACGTCGGCCGACACGCTGCCCGGGGGGCGCGAGGCGGCCGTCGTGACGTTCGTGGTGACCGCGTCCGGCGTCACCCTCGCCGGAGTGGGTGCCGCGTTCTGGGGCCTGATCGCCGGCGGTGCGCTGCTGCTGCTGTTCCGGCGACGCTCAGGCGCGTCCGTAGAACGGGACGTAGCGGGGGCCGATGAAGCAGCCGACCGCGCAGAGGAAGTAGCCGAAGATGCTCAGGTACGCCCAGGGCTCCAACTCGGCGCCCTCGGGGAGGGCCAGCAGCGCCGAGAGGTGCACCAGCGCGAAGCTCAGCAGGCCCAGGCCGGCCAGGATCCGGTAGCCGATGCCCTTGAGCTTGAAGAGCAGGACCGCCACACCGACGAAGACGACGAAGGCGACCAGCAGGATCACCGCCACGACGCCGACCGCCGTACCGGTGCCCTCGGTGTTGTACTCGCTGCTCAACGAGCTGGCGGCCGCGCCGACGAACAGCAGCGACAGCGCGGTGAAGCCGAAGATGACCAGGCCGATCAGGGTGTACAAGACCCCGTAGACGATCCGCCACCCGGCGTTGTCGAGCGTTCCGGCCATCGAGAGGAAGAACGCCCACACGACCAGGACGAGCCAGAGCCAGCCGAAGTAGTTGGCGCTGAACGTCTTCATCGCATCGCCGCCGGCGTCCCACAGGTTGCCCATCAGCTCCCAGAGATTGACGGTCTCCGTACCCGCGTCGGCCCAGGGCAGCGTCGGGCAGACCAGCCCGGCGACGAACAGACCGAAGAGCGGTAACGCGATCGAGGCCGACACCTTCGGCCGCCGCACGATCTTCAGCCCCGGTGGCAGGGGAGCCCCCACCAACTGCGGGGGGACGGGCTGGCCCGGGAACGGGCCGCCCGCGCCGTGAGCCGCGGCCCCGTACGGTGCCGCCTGGTACGGAGCGGCTCCGTAGGGCGCCGGCGGGTAGCCGTAGGCGGCGGGCGGCGGGTACCCCGTAGGTGGCGGGCCGTAGGGCTGGCCAGGTTGCATGTGTGAACTCCCCGTAAGACGAGTGGTCAGCGTACCGAGGGAAACCACTGGTACTGCTGGGTCTCAAGGGAACTCTGGGCGGTTCAGGCGACGGGCTCCTCGTCAGTTCGTGCCAGACGTGCGCGCAGGCCGTCGATCATCAGCCCGAGCCCGAACCGGAACACGGTGTCGTCGAGGTCGCCGGGCACCTCCCCGGCGGTGAGGTCACCGGAGAGCGCGTCGACCGCGGCGGCGAGCGTCGGGAAGCGCTCGGCGTCGCGCATCTGCCCGAACGCCTCCGCCTCGGCCTCGGAGCCCTCCCGGCCCTCCAGCAGTTGCCGCTCCAGCACGCCACCGATCAGGTAGTACCCGGCGGCCAGCAGGAACTTCATCGCGTCGACGGGCGGCACGCCGACCGCCGTCAGCGTCGACAGCTCGGCCTCGACGCCAGGCAGTGCGTCGGCGGTCGGCCGGTTGCCCGCGACGATCTGCGCACTGTCGCGATGGGCCAGCAGCCCGTCCCGGCCGGCGAGAAGCGTCTGCTCCAGCCACTCCCACCAGGGTTGACCGTCCTCGGGGGTGGTGCCGGTGAGCGTTCGCTGCTCCGCCCCGAGCCGCTCGGCGACCGCGTCGAGCAGCTCTCGCTTGTTCCGGAAGTGCCAGTAGAGCGCGGGCGCCTGGACGCCCAGCTCCGCAGCGAGCTTCCGGAGCGTCAGCGACTCCAGCCCGGCCTCGTCGATCAGCCGCAGTGCGGTCCGCACCACCGTGTCCCGGTCCAGCGCCATGGTTGACAGCTTAACAACGTTCGATCCATCCTTAACCTCGTTCAATTGAACAACGTTAAGGAGGCGGTATGTCCGCAGCGATCCGCGTCGAGGGGCTCCGCAAGCGCTTCGGTGAAGCCCAGGCGCTCGACGGCGTCGACCTGGCTGTTCCGGCCGGAACGATCTACGCGCTGCTCGGTCCGAACGGCGCCGGCAAGTCCACGACGATCCGGGTGCTCGCGACGCTGCTCCGCCCGGACTCCGGCGTCGCTTCGGTGGCGGGCTTCGACGTCGTCGACCGGGCCGCCGACGTCCGGCGGCGCATCGGGCTGGCCGGGCAGTACGCGGCCGTCGACGAGCTGCTCACCGGACGCTCGAACCTGCACGTCGTCGGCCGGCTGTTGCGGCTGTCCCGGGCCGCGGCCCGGCGTCGCGCCGACGAGCTCCTCGAGCGGTTCGACCTCGTCGCGGTCGCCGACAAGCTCGTCCGTACCTACTCCGGTGGCACCCGGCGCCGGCTCGACCTGGCCGCGAGCCTGCTGGTCGCCCCGGAGGTGCTCTTCCTGGACGAGCCGACGACCGGGCTCGACCCGCGGAACCGGGCCGTGATGTGGGACCTGATCCGGGAGTTGGTCGCCGAGGGCACCACCGTGCTGCTCAGCACCCAGTACCTGGAGGAGGCCGACCGCCTGGCCGCCGGCATCGCGGTGATCGACCACGGACGGGTGATCGCGGAGGGCTCACCCGCCCGGCTCAAAGCCTCGGTCTCCGGCGAGCGGATCGACGCGGTCGTCGTCCACTCCGCCGATCTCCCGGCCGCGGCCGCCGCGCTCCGACGGGTCACTGACGTCGAGCCGACCGTCGACCAGGAGGCGCTGCGGGTCTCCGCGCCCGCCGACGGCGTCACCACGCTGCTCGGCGCGGTCCGGGAGCTGGACGGTGCCGGTGTCGCACTGGCCGACCTGCGCCTGCGCGAGTCGACGCTCGACGAAGTGTTCCTTCAGCTCACCGGGGCGGCCGACACGCACCTGGCGGTGGCGCGATGACCGAGACACCGATGCGTCGGCTGCGCTGGGCGGCCTCGGACACGCTGGTGGTCACGTCCCGGCACCTTCTGCACGTCGTCCGCGTGCCGGAGGAGGCGATCGCCGGGCTAGTGCTGCCGGTCGTTCTCGTCGTGCTGTTCGCGTACGTGTTCGGCAGCGCGGTGGTGCTGCCGGGCGGCGGCAACTACCGGGAATTCCTGATGCCCGGCATCTTCACCCAGTCGATGGCGATGATGTGCACGGCGATGGCGGTCGCGGTGGCCACCGACCGCACGACCGGCTTCATCGACCGGCTCAAGTCGCTGCCGATGGCCCGCTCCGCCGCCCTCGGTGGCCACGTGATCTCCACGATGGTCTCGGCGGCCCTGGCGCTCACGACGATGAGCATCCTGGGCTACCTGGTCGGCTGGCGGATCCGGACCGACGTCGCGCACGCCGCGGCGGCCTACGGACTGCTTCTGCTGCTCGCGGCGACGATGCTCTGGATCGGTGCGTACATCGGGCTGCTGGCCCGCACCGTGACGGTCGCGGACAACGCGACGTTCGCCTGGATCTTCCCGCTGACGTTCCTGGCCAACACGTTCGTGCCGTCCCGGGGGCTGCCGGGCTGGCTCCGGCCGCTCGCCGAGTGGAATCCGGTCGCCTCGACGGTCGCCGCGGTGCGGACCCTGTTCGGCAACCCGGTGCCGCCGCACGGCGGCTCGCTCCCGCTGCGTCACCCGGTGCTCTCGGCGGTGTGCTGGTGCCTGGTGCTGCTGGCCGTCTGCGTGCCGCTCGCGGTTCGCCGGTACCGCGTCGCGACGAAGTAAGGGTTCCCTGACCGACACGGCGGGCGGCCCTCCGGTGGCGGGGGGCGCCGGTCGTACAGTGGTCGCCGTGGCCGTCGACTACGAGTACTTCGTCGCTTCTCCCGACCGGATCGCCGCGCTCGACCTGGGGCGCAGCCCGGTGAGCCAGCTCCCGTCCGAGGTGGCCGCCGAGTTGCCCGGCGTCGACCCTGCCGTCGTCCTGCTCGGGCTGGTCGAGGTGCTCAGCACCGAGCGGTACGAGGTGCTGCTGGCGAAGACGGCGGGTGAGGTCGTCCACGACGGCGGTGACACCGGCCCGTGGGTGATCGCGATCGACGACTTCGTCGTCTCGGCCATCCAGGGCGCCGACGGCGACCCGGAGATGGAGTGGGAAGACGCGGTCGGCCAGTGGAGCACGCTGGTCGGGGACGAGCTGACCGACGCGATCGGCGACGGCGACGTGGACGAGGACGCGCTCCTGGAGATCACCGACGAGCTGCGACGCCTCTGCGGCAGCGTGGACGCGGAACACCGGCTCTACTGCTGGACGCAGCGCTGAGCGCGTCGAAACAGCATTAAAGTTGCATTAACTGGTGCAACCATAGTGCCGGTTCCTCTCAACTACACAGTGGACAACAGCTGTCCGCGATGAGGGAGGAACCATGCAACGGGGTACCTGGCGCCGGTTGACCGCGGGGGCGGTGGGCGTCGCGTTATTGGGGGCGGTCGTGACCAACGGGGGCGGGGCGTCCGCCGCTGAGGAGAGCGTCGCCGGGCGACGCCCGGCCGCCGACGCCGCGCTGGCCGCCGCTCTGCGCAACGCCGTCGACGGGCAGCGCTTCGCCGAGGTGCTCGACACCGTGCCGCCGTCCACCACCGCGGCGACGCAGCTGTACAAGAGCCCGCTCCAGCCCGACGACAAGGGCCGGGCGGCGGCGCCCACGACGCTCGCGGCCGCCGCGCCGATCCATCAGACGCCGCAGCTCGACGCGACCGTGATCAAGCTCGACCGGGCCGGCCGCCCGGTCGCCGCCGCGGACGTCCTGCTCAGCCCGCAGTACCCGAACGGCAAGATCATCCCGCTCGACGCCAACCTGTCGACGACGCAGGTGCGCTGGCGGCAGTGGGACGACGCCACCTGGGACAACAACAACGCCCAGGGCACGGTCGACATCGTGCCCGGCCGGGAGAGCGCGCCGGTCGACTTCATGTCGCCGTACCCGGCCTCGGTGCTCAAGCTGATGGTGGCGTTCGGCATCCTGCGGATGGTCGACGCCGGTGAGCTCAGCCTCTCCGACACCTACGCGTACACGCCGGTGGGCACCCCGAGTTCGCTCTGCGGCGCCGCGCGGGCGGCGACCCCGATCACCCAGCTCTTCGACGAGATGATCACGGTCTCGTCCAACCCGTCGACGTGTGCGCTGATCAAGCTGATGCACGACCGGGGGAAGATCGACGGGCTCAACCAGACGTTCGTCGACCTCGGCCTGCCCACCCTGCGGCTGAAGGGCACCAACCCGAACACCGGGGGCACCTGGGCGAACGCGGTGACGATGAGCGCGATCGACACCGCCAAGCTGTTGCTGCTGTTCAACGGGTCGCCGGGGAAGCTCTGGAAGGCGCCGTCCGGAACGCCGGTGACCGCGGCGGTGCTCAGCGCGTCGTCGCGTTCCTACCTGCTCGGCAAGCTCGGTGAGCAGGGGCTCAACCAGGTGCTGTCGACGACGAACTACTGCGGGCGCGAATACCCCGCGCAGGGCATCCCGCAGGTGACGCCCGCACGCTGGATCGACCCGGCGACCGGCGTCGTGACCGTGGTCGGCCGCAACTACGGCCAGGACGTCCGGCCGTGCAACGCGGCGGCGACGGTGACGTTCGCGCACAAGACCGGGCTGGCCGACACGTCGGGCAACGACGCGGGCATCGTGAAGTCGCTGCCCGGCAAGCCGTTCAAGTCCTACATCGTCGCGGTGCACTCGAACCTGGGCTACCGCTACGTCGACCCGAACCGCCCGGCCGACCCGGCCGGCGTCTACCCGGTGCAGTACACCGAGAAGCTCGCCCTCCTAGGCCGCGCGATCAACGCACTGTAGGGCTGGTTCGTTCTGACGTGGAGCCCGCTGAGAGCGGGGCTGGCAGTCGAGCGCACCGACGTCGTGACATCGGCGAAGCGTCATAGGTGAGGTGCGCTCAGCCTGACAGCGTCGTTCTCAGCGGGCCGTGCAGGAAGAAAGCCAGCGGTCTACTACGTCGTTGAGGACGGCTAGGGGGAGGCTGCCGGCGCCGAGGACCGTGTCGTGGAAGTCGGCGAGGGTGAACGCGTCGCCGAGCTCCTTGGTGGCGCGGGCCCGCAGCGCCTGCAGCTCCAGCCGACCGACCATGTAGGACAACGCCTGACCGGGGTAGGCGATGTACCGGTCGACCTCGGTCACGATCTCCTTCTCCGAGACCGGCGCGTGCGTCGCCATCCAGGTCACCGCCTGCTCCCGCGACCACCCCATCGAGTGGATCCCGGTGTCGACGACGAGACGCGCGGCCCGCCAGGAGTCCGTGGACAGCATGCCGAGCCGCGCGACGTCGTCGGAGTACAACCCCATCTCGGCGGCGAGCCGCTCGCAGTAGAGGCCCCACCCTTCGGCGTAGGCGGTGTCGTTGAGCAGCCGCCGCGCGAGCGGCAGCCCGGTCTTCTCCTGGGCGAGCGAGATCTGGAAGTGGTGCCCCGGCACCGCCTCGTGGAACGCGACCACCTCGGCGGTGTGCCGGAAACGCTCGGTCGGCGCGTACGTGTTCAGGAAGTACGTGCCCTTCCGGGAGCCGTCGATCGCACCCGGCAGGTAGTAGGCCGGCGGTGCGCCGGGCGCCGAGGCCGCCGGTACCGGCTCCACCACGCACTCGGTGGACGGGCGGTGCCCGAACCAGCCCGGCGCCGCCGCCCACGCCCGCTCCACGGCGGCCCGTGCCTGGGCGAGCATCTGGTCGCCGTCGGAGTAGCGCAGTGCCGGGTCGGTGCGCAGGCGGTCGAAGATCTCCGCGAGGTCGCCGGTGCCGAACACCCGCGTGCCCAGCTCGACGTACTCCGACTCCAGCGCGCTGATGATCTGCAGGCCGACGGCGTGCAGCTCCTCCGGCGTCCGGTTGGTGGACGTGTGCTTGCGGACCAGCGTCGCGTAGACGTCGTCGCCGCCGGGCAGGAACGTCAGCCCGACGCGGTCGTCCGGCCGACCGGCCGGCAGCACCTCGTTGCGCAGCACGTCGCGGTAGGTGGTGAGCGCCGGAACGACGGCCTCGGTGAGCAACCGGTCGCGCTCGACGGTGAACGCCGCCTCGTCGGTCACTCCGGGACCGCCCGGCACCCGCAGGCCGGACAGGTTCTCGTCGGAGAGCACCCGATCGAGGTGGTCGATCGCCGCCTGCACCAGCGACGCGACCGGGACGCGCCCGGCCGCGAGACCCTCGCGGTGCCGGTCGGCCACGGCGGCGAAGTACGTCGGGAACAGGCCCAGCCGGGACAGGAAGCCCTGTGCCTTCTCCGGAGTGACCAGCGGGATCCGGGGCAGCAGGTCGATCAGCGAGGCGGCTGGCGCGACGAAGAAGTCCGTGATCGTCCACTCGACGGTGTGCAGGCCGGCCAGCTCCCGCTGGGTGCGGGCGAGGTGAACGACGAAATCGCGGGTCTGCCGGTCGGTCTCGGACAGGCTCTGCGAGTCCAGTGCCGCGGCACGCTCGGCCAGGTCGCCGAAGAGCGCGCCGTACCGGTCCTCGGCCTCGGCCGACATGTCCGCGAGCCCGTCGTCGTAGCCGGGGAGGCCGAGCAGGGAAGCCCCCAGCGGATCCGCGGTGCACACCAACGTCAGCAGTTCGTCAGCGAGTGAGGACGCGGTCACGCCGAGATCAGAGGTCACGAGCAAACCGTACGTCAACCGATCGGCCGATGTTCCTCGATCCAGTCGTCGATCCGCTCCCACCAGCCGTAGAGCCACTCGACCTGCTGCTCGGGATCGGATCTGGGCACCTCGGCGGCGGGCACCAGCCAGAACCGCATCGTGATCGTCTTGTCCATCGGCAGCTCACGCCACACGTCGGCGACGGTCAGCATGTGGTCGAGACCGGTGTGCGCGACCAGCAGCACGTCGGCCTCCGGGGGCGCCGCGGTGAGGGCGGCGACCACCCCGCCCGGGCGCGGGGCCAGCACGTGGATCATCTCTTCGGCGCGTTGGGCGGCTCTGTGCAGGCCTTTGCGCTGCAGGCTGTCGATGATCTTCGCGCGGCGTTTCGGGGTGAAGTTGCCGCCCTCCGGAAAGATCACGAACGCGTCGTTCTCGTCCAGCCCTGTCGCGAGCGCGGCGATCTGGTCCTCGACCGCGCCTCCGCCGGCTCCCGGGTTCGGTGAGATGAACCGGCTCGGTAGCCGGTTGAGCAGGACGTCGACCGCCGGATCCCACTGCATCGTGTCTTTGAGGACGATCCGCGGCTCCCGCGCGTACTTGTTGATCAGCGCGTTCGTCAGCAGGAACGAGTCGCCGGGGCCGGCGTGGCGGCAGAGGACGATCAGCGGTCGCCCCGGGTGGGCGTCCGGGTCCGGTCCGTCGGTCCGGATCCGGAGCTTCAGGACGCGGCCCGCCTGTCGGGAAGCGACCCGCAGTACCCAGCCGACCAGCTGGTAGTGGCGCAGCTGGAACTTCGGGCTCCGGACGCGTTTCGCGCTGCACCCGGCCGCCAGCCAGAGCCCGAACAGCTCGAGCAGGACGACCAGCTCCATGACGCAATACACCATGAGCAGCCAGACGACGCGCAGCAACCGGCGTCGTCCCTTCAGACCGATCGAGACCAGAGCGACGACGAGCAGCCAGAGCGGCATCGTCAGCAGCAGCCCGAACAGGACGCACGCCATGGCCGGGGCGAAGACGACGCGGCGGAACCACCGGGGGACGGGCATGTCAGAGCAGCCCGTTCTCGGCCAGGTAGCTCTTGCTGGCTTGGTAGGCGCGGTCGATCCGGCGGTCGATGAGCCCGAACGACCGGTACACCAGCGGCGAGAGGTCGTTGAGAGCCTTGTCCTTCTTGTCCTCGGCCGGCTCCCCGAGCCCGGTCGGCAGGACGTGCACCTCGGTGCTGTTGGGAAGCGACGCCATGTCGCGCGCGAAGCGGTGCCTGCGGGCGATCTCGAAGGCGACCATCGCCACCTCCCACGGCTTCGAGGGTGCCTGCAGCGGTCTCTCGATGCGGCCGACCTGCAGCACGAACACCTGGTCGGCGCCGAGCTCGATCGCCCGGCCGACCGGGATGCTGTTGACCAGGCCGCCGTCGAGATAGTGCTCGTCGCCGATGCGAACCGGAGGCAGCAGGCCCGGAACCGCACAGGAGGCCAGTACGGCGTCGATCAGCGGGCCCTCGTGGAACCACTGCTCGGCGGCCCGCTCGATCGACGCCGCGCAGCACTGGAACGGGATCCGCAGGTCTTCGAAGGTCAGGTCGGCGATGGGTGCGAGGAGGGCGCGCAGCGGTGCGGCGGAGTGGGCGTGCGTGCCGGTGCGCACGAGCTGGGCGGCCTGCCTGGCGACGCTCGCGCGGAACACGTCGCGGGCCGCGGGCGACGCCCAGAGCTCGGTGAGGCGCTCGGTGGCCTCCTCGAACGGTGCGGCGGCGAGCACGACGCCGTTGAGCGCGCCGATCGAGGTGCCGACGATCAGGTCCGGGTGGATGCCCGCCTCGTGGAGCGCGCGGATCATGCCGACCTCGACGGCGCCGAGCACGCCGCCGCCGCCCAGCACGAATCCGACAGTCCGGCCCATGCGTCGATCCTCACATGCTCGTCGGACGGGAGCGCCTGGGCGCCCTGTATGGACAGTGATCTCACGATCGGTGGTCGCTGCGGTGTCGTTGAGTGATCGGTCGTGGCCGATCGGGTGGGTAGGGGCTGACTCTTCGGTCGACTGCCGAGCTTCGGTTAACTGAAGGAAAGACCGAGGGTCCATGTACCCCGTTCATCTCCGACCTTTACTTTTGCCCGTGGAGTAACAAAGGACGCTGTGGTCGTTCCCTTCCGCACCTGATAGCAAGGATGGTCATGACCGGCGACTACCCGCCTTCGGACGGACCGCCTCACCGGCGTTCGGTGGGGTGGACCGCTGGCGACGGCGCGGGCGCCGAGCCCCAGCCGGAGCCAGGGGCGGGGCCGCCGGGAGTGGGCGTGCCCGGGGTGGGCCCGCCCGGCGTGGGCCCGCCCGGCGTGGGCCCGCCGGGGGTGGGGCCGTCGGCGGGCGAAGACCGCGACGACCGGGACGGGCCATCGGCCACCGGGCTCCTGGCCCGCACCGGTTTCATCCAGCGCATCGAGCAGCGGCGCAACCGGCCCGACGAGCGCGGTCGGCATCCGGACGACGGTGACTACTACTTGAGTTACCTGCACACGTCGGGGCACCGCGTCCTCGGCCCGGCAGAGGTGGACGACGACTTGCCCGATGCCGACGAGTACCGCGACCAGTACGGCGAGCCCCGGCGAGCCCGCCGCGACGCGGCCGGCCCGGAAGGCTCCGGCCGGGATGCTTCCGGGTGGGAGGCTTCCGGCCGTGGGGGAGTGGGCCGCGAGGAGCCCGAGGCCCGTTACGACCAGGCCGATTACGACGACGCCCGGTACGACGAGGCGGGTCGGGCCGGGCCGGCGTACGGGGCGCCAGGGGACGGTTACCGCGAAGCTCCGCGGGACGGGTACCGGGACGAGGTGTACCCGGCGGGCCACGGCGGCGCGTACCCCGCCGACCGTCGCGGTGGGTACGACGAGGGGCGCGAGCGCCGAGGGCGGGACGAACGGGCCCGGCCGGACCGGGACGACGACTACGGCTACCCGGACGAACGCCGACGGGCCGCCGACGAGGGCTCTCGCCCGCCGGGGGGACCCCAGGCCGAGGGCCGCTCGCGCCGGCGTGCGCCCGAGGACGAGGACTTCGCGGGCGCCCAGGGGCGTGCGCGTCGGCGTGCGCCCGAGGACCGCGGGCCCCACGACGAGGACCCTCGTGCAGCGGAGGGGCGCTCCGCCGAGGGTGGGCGGGCGGCGGCTCGCCGTGCGCGGGAGGCTGCGGAGCGGGCGCAGGCCGAGGACCGGCCCTACGACGCCGACGACCGGTACGAGGCCGAGCGTCGCTACGCCGCCGAGGACGGGCGGCGGGCCGAGCCGTCCCGGCGCTCGCGCTACGACGCGGACGAGGGCGGCTGGACGACGGGCGACATGGACCCCGAGTGGGAGGTCCGAGGGGGCGCGGGGCGCTCCGGCCGGGCGAGTGCGGCGGTGCCGCGTCAGCGGCCGAACCGCGAGCCCGGGCGGGAGTGGGAGACCGGGGACCGCGACGCCGTGCGCGACACCGGCGGGCGTGCGTCCGTCCGGCCGCTGGGCGGCGGCCGCGCAGCAGTCGCCCCGGTCAGCGGCGCGGCTCCCGTCCACGGTGCCGGCGCGATGGGTGGTGCGGCGCCGGTCAGCGGCGCGGCCCCGGTCTACGGTGCGGCTTCGGTGGGTGGCGCGGCGCCGGTCAGTGGAGCGGCTCCGGTGTACGGCGTCGGTGCGGCGGGCGGTGCGGCGCCGGTGAGTGGCGCGGCCCCGGTCAAGGGTGCGGCCGGCGCTGCCCCGGTGAGCGGCGCGGCTCCCGTCTACGGCGCTGCCCCGGTGAGCGGCGCGGCTCCCGTCTACGGCGCGGCTCCGGTCAGTGGCGCCGCGCCGGTGCACGGCGCGGCTGCCGTCGGGGGTGCGGCGCCGGTGAGCGGCGCGGCTCCGGCCCACGGGGCGGGCCCGGTAGGTGGTGGCGCCCCCGTGGGGGGCGTGGCTCCGATCAGCAGCGCACCGTCGTCCGGTGCGGCTGCGGGGCCGGTCGGTCCGGTGGGGTGGAACGTCACCGGCGGCGTCCCGTCGCCCTGGACGCCGGATCGCCCGCGCGGAGCGTCGCTCGAGCCGCCGGACCCGGGCCCGAGCGCGACCCAGCCGATCTTCACCAAGCCGATGCTGGCCGGCCTCACCGGGGCCGGCGCGGTGATCGCCGTGGTGTCCTGCCTCGTCGGCTCGGTGGTCGGCATCCCGCTGCGCGGCGAGCCCGCCCCGGACGTCAACGTCAAGGTGACGGTCTCACCGTCGCCGGTCTACGTCACGGTGACGCCCAGCGCGTCGGCGCCCGCCGGCGCGACTCCCGACGGCACCGACGCGGGCGCGGGCGACCAGACCGACCCCACCCCCTGACCGCACCCGCGGCGGATCGGCGGTACCCCGGAGCGGACACACGAAGAAGGCCCACGGCTGCTTCGCCATGGGCCTTCGCGCTGTCTACTGTGGTGCCCTCCCTACGAAGGCGAGGGGGGCATCATCGCCGCCACCCGATTCGACAGCTCTCGTGGGTGAATCAGGCTCGGGGCAGCCGGTCAGTCGAGGTCGGTCTCGATGCCGTGCCGCGTCAGGGTGTTCACGGCGGCGTCCGAGCCACCGGCGTACGAAGCCAGCTCCGCGAAAGCGCGGCGCTCGCCCTTCTCGTCGACGAGACGGGCCCAGGCGTCCCGGGCGTGCCGGGCCGACCGGGCACGCACCAGCGTGTTCGCGGCGGTTCCGGAGAAAAACATGTCGACACTCCTACTCTTCTGAGCGCTCTCTGCGCCCACGTCGACTGTAACGATCAAGTAGGCCACCGTCATCCGGATAAGGACGTGACGGTGGTCATGGCCGACGGGTCCGTCGAGCGCCCCTATACCCTGGGGGGCACTATGAGCGTCCAGTCGGTCTTCCCTCGCCTCGAACACCTCCTACCCAAGGTGCAGAAGCCGATCCAATACGTCGGCGGCGAGCTGAACTCCACGATCAAGGACTGGGACGCCCACCCGGTGCGGTGGGCGCTCATGTACCCGGACGCCTACGAGGTCGGCCTGCCCAACCAGGGCGTCCAGATCCTGTACGAGATCCTCAACGAGCGGCCCGACGCGCTCGCCGAGCGCACGTACGCGGTCTGGCCCGACCTCGAGGCGCTGATGCGCGCGAACGGCGTCCCTCAGTTCACGGTCGACGCCCACCGCCCGGTCGGGGCGTTCGACGTGCTGGGAGTGAGCTTCGCCACCGAGCTCGGCTACACGAACCTGCTCACCGCCCTCGACCTCGCGGGCATCCCGCTCCGGGCGGAGCACCGTACCGAGGACCACCCGATCGTCCTGGCCGGCGGCCACGCCGCCTTCAACCCGGAGCCGATCGCCGACTTCATCGACGCGGCCGTGCTCGGTGACGGCGAAGAGGCCGTCAACGAGATGACCGACGTCATCCGGGACTGGAAGGCGCAGGGGCGTCCGGGGGGCCGGGACGAGGTGCTGCTGCGGCTCGCGCGCACCGAGGCCGTCTACGTCCCGCGCTTCTACGACGTCGACTACCTGCCCGACGGGCGTATTCAGCGGGTGGTGCCGAACCGGGCCGACGTGCCGTTCCGCATCCGCAAGCGCACGACGATGGACCTCGACGCCTGGCCGTACCCGAAGCAGCCGCTGGTACCGCTGGCCGAGACGGTGCACGAGCGCGCCAGCGTCGAGATCTTCCGGGGCTGCACCCGTGGCTGCCGATTCTGCCAGGCCGGGATGATCACCCGGCCGGTGCGGGAGCGGTCGATCACCGGCATCGGCGAGATGGTCGAGGCGTCACTCAAGGCCACCGGCTTCAACGAGGTGGGCCTGCTCAGCTTGTCCAGCGCCGACCACAGTGAGATCGCCGAGGTCACCAAAGACCTGGCCGACCGCTACGAGGGCACGAGCACGTCACTCTCGTTGCCCTCCACCCGGGTCGACGCGTTCAACATCGACCTGGCCAACGAGCTGTCCCGTAACGGCCGCCGGTCCGGGCTCACGTTCGCGCCCGAGGGCGGTAGCGAGCGGCTGCGCCGGGTGATCAACAAGATGGTCTCCAAGGACGACCTGATCCGTACCGTCACCGCCGCGTACTCGGCCGGCTGGACGCAGGTCAAGCTGTACTTCATGTGTGGTCTGCCGACCGAGACCGACGAGGACGTCCTCGAGATCGCCGAGATGGCGCACGACGTCATCCGTGCCGGTCGCCAGGCCGCCGGCCGGAAAGACATCCGCTGCACGGTCTCCATCGGTGGCTTCGTCCCGAAGCCGCACACCCCGTTCCAGTGGGCCGCGCAGGAAGACCCCGACGTCGTCGACGACCGGCTGAAGAAGCTGCGCCAGGCCATCAACGCCGACCGCAGCCTCGGCAAGGCGATCGGCTACCGCTACCACGACGGGAAGCCCTCCCTGATCGAAGGCCTGCTCTCCCGGGGCGACCGCCGGGTCGGCCGGGTAATCGAGCGGGTCTGGCAGGAGGGCGGCCGGTTCGACGGCTGGCACGAGCACTTCTCCTACGAGCGCTGGATCGACGCCGCGAAGGCCGAGCTCGAGCCGCTGGGTGTCTCGCTGGCGTGGTTCACGACCCGCGAGCGCGAGGAGCTCGAGGTCCTTCCCTGGGACCACCTGGACTCGGGGCTGGACAAGGAGTGGCTCTGGTCGGACTGGCAGGACGCCCTCGACTCGGTCGAGCTGGACGACTGCCGGTGGACGCCGTGCTTCGACTGCGGCGTCTGCCCCACGATGGACACCGAGATCCAGATCGGCCCGACCGGTAAGCGACTTCTGCCGCTTACCGTAGTTAACAGCTGATACGCGCTGAGGAGTCTGCCCTGTCCCGAATGCCCGACGGTCCGCCGCCACCGCCAGTCGTCCAGCGAGTCCGGCTCCGGTACACCAAGCGTGCCCGGCTGCGATTCACCTCGCACCGCGACTTCGCGCGCGCCTTCGAGCGTGCGCTCCGGCGCGGTGGCGTACCGATCGCGTACTCGGCGGGGTTCAGCCCGCACCCGAAGGTCAGCTACGTCGGCGCCGCGCCCACCGGAGTGGCGAGCGAGGCCGAGTACCTGGAGATCGGTCTGGCGCGCGAGGTCGACGTCGAGCAGCTGCGCCTGGCGCTCGACCGGGCGCTGCCCCTGGGCATCGACGTCCTCGAGGCGGTGCCGGCGACCGGTGGCTCGCTGCCGGATCGAATCGACGCGTCGCAGTGGGAGATCGCTCTTCCCGGGGTAGCCCCCGAGGTGGCGCGGTCGGCCGTGACGAAGCTGCTGGCGGCCGAGTCGGTGCCGATCGAGCGGCGCACGAAGGCCGGTCAGCGGACGATTGACGTGCGATCTGCGCTGGTCAGCGCAGTGGTGACCGAGGAGGTGGAGCGCGCCGGGGGTACGGGTGCCGCCCCGTCCTCACCGGTCACGGAGAGTGAGCTGGGAGTGTCCACGGCTGCCGCGAGCAGCCACTGTGCGATAATCATTTGCGTTGTACGGCATACGACACCTGCCGTACGGCCCGATGACATCTTGACCGGTCTACGCCAGGTGGCCGATCTGGACCCGACGGAGCCGCCCCGAGCCACGCGTTTGGTTCAGGGAGCGCTCACCGCCGAAGGCCGGATCGTCGATCCGCTCGACGCCGACCGCGGCGGGGTAACCATCGGTACGCCGACCCAACCGGCGTGAGAGAGACTCGGCGGTCGCCGGAACTCCGGTAGCCGCTTGACAGCACCGATACGACACGCCCCTGAGTGGCCGCGGACACGCGCCCGGGGGCGGACGGGAGACTTGCCCGGATGCTCGAGAACGAGCCGACCGGGGCCGGTTCGGCAGGGGATTCCCTGACCGGGTCGACCACCGGTAGCACGAATAGTGATAGTCCCGCCGGCTCGTCCGGCACCGACGCCGGAGCGGCGTCGCCAACCCCTGAACCCCCCGCGCGCCCGGCCAGGCGCCGCGCTGCCCGCCGACCGGCCGGTCCGCCTGCCGAGCCGCCGTCGAGCGCTTCCGACACCCCTGCGGACGCCGTCCCGGCGGCCGTGATCGCGCCGGCACCCTCGTCGGAGCCCGTGGGCGCGGTCCCCGACGACAAGGGCTGGCCGGTGGTGCCCGCGCCTGCCGTGGAAGCCCCGGCCGTGGACGTTCCGGCCGTGGACATTCCGGCGCAGGGCGCTCCGGCCGAGGGAGCGCCGGCCGCGCAGGCACCCGCTCCCGACGTGGAGCCCGCGCCACGACGCCGCGCCACCCGGTCCCGCCGCCGCACTGCCGAGCCCACCACCAGCGCCGACGCGGCCACTGGCGCCGGTATCGCGCCGGCGGCCACCGGGAGCGACGCGGCACCAGCGACGGACGGCCCGGCCGATCCGACGCCGCCCGACGTGGCGGTGGAGGTCACGGCTCCGCGTGCCCGCCGCCGTCGCCGCTCGGCCGCGGCCGAGACGGACGTCACCGCTCCCGCTGCCGACCAGGGCATCGAGGCCGCCGCCGCAGCACCCGCTACCTCGGCCGCCGGTGCCGGCGAGTCGGCGACGGATGGCCAGGACACCGCGAGCGCTCCGGCCGGAGTTCCGGTAGCGACCGGTCCGGCTGCCGAGGCCGTGGACGCCGCTCCCACTTCGCGCCGCCGTCGGCGCTCGTCCGCGAACGCTGGTGGCGCCGCGGCCACGGACTCCGCTGCGGCCGACGCCACCGTGACCGGTGGCGCCGTGACTGGTGACGCCGCTGTGCCCGACGCCGTTGTGACCGACGCCACCGTGACCGGCGGAGACGTGGCCACGGCGTCCGACTCGGCCGCGAGCACGGCGGACGCCCCCGAGGCGGCGGAGCCGGCGACCACCCGGCGCGGCCGCCCGACCACCTTCACTCCGTTCGCCGGCACCACGGCCGCCCCGGCGGCCGAGTCCGAGCAGCCGACCCACCGCACGCGCGTCCGTCGCGCGCCGATGGTCACGTTCATGGCTCCCGAGCCGCCGGTCGTGCCGATCCGCCAGGCGGAGACGGAGGCCGTCGAGGCCGATGAGCCCGAGGACCTCGACGAGACCGGAGCGGAGTACGCCGAGGGTCCGGAGACCGAGGTCACCGACGACGCCGAGGACACCACGGCCGACGACGCCGACGGTGACGACGAGAGCGACGACAGCCGCCGCCGTCGTCGCCGGGGTCGCCGGGGACGGGGCCGGGGCCGCGGCGAGAACGGTGCGGACGGCAGCGAGAACGAGTCGGACGATCTGACCGCCGACGGCAGCACCGAGGACGAGGCGGACACCTCCGCGTCGGACGAGGGCGACGAGGGCGACGACGAGTCCGGCGCCGAGGGCTCGGAGGGCGCCGACGACGAGTCCGGCACCAGCCGTCGTCGCCGTCGTCGCCGTCGCCGGGGCGCCGGGGATGCTCCCGAGATCGGCACCGACGACCCGCCGAACACCGTGGTCAGGGTGCGTCAGCCGGTCGCGGCCGCGCCGCCCCGCTCGATCGAGGACGAGGTCCAGGGAGTCAAGGGCTCCACCCGGCTCGAGGCGAAGCGTCAGCGTCGCCGCGAGGGCCGGGAGAGCAACCGGCGTCGCCCGCCGGTGCTGAGCGAGGCGGAGTTCCTGGCGCGCCGTGAGGCCGTCGAGCGGGTGATGGTCGTCCGGCAGATCGGCGACCGCACCCAGATCGCGGTGCTCGAGGACGACGTCCTGGTCGAGCACTACGTCACGAAGGCCAGCTCCACCGCGTACGCGGGCAACGTGTACCTCGGCCGCGTGCAGAACGTGCTGCCGAGCATGGAGGCCGCGTTCGTCGACATCGGCAAGGGCCGCAACGCGGTGCTCTACGCCGG
>Ga0190269_10000499_pt1 | contig 19861 bp, 13 predicted proteins | sample Popmic249IS_FD_133749 | JGI IMG/M metagenome (GOLD analysis project Ga0190269, IMG submission 133749) | Populus adjacent soil microbial communities from riparian zone of Blue River, Arizona, USA - 249 IS | ecosystem: Environmental > Terrestrial > Soil > Riparian zone | place: USA: Arizona... | reverse complement strand
GGAGGTCGGGAGCCGCGGAGCTTGCGGAGCGGGTGCCGCGACCGCCGCAGTGATTAGAGCGGAGGTCGGGAGCCGCGGAGCTTGCGGAGCGGGTGCCGCGACCGCCGCAGTGATCAATAGACCTACGCAGGTCTTTGTCAGGCCCAAGCAGGTGAGTCCCGCGAACGTATGCAGCTGAGCGCGGCAGCGCCGCATGTTGCGCGCTGAAAATCGCACACGCAACGTGCACGGTTTCATGGCGTATTCCACGTTGCGTGGGAAGCTTGCCCGCATGACCACCACACTCACTCTCTTGTGTGTGCTGTTTCAAAGCGCGGCCTTGCTGCACGTCGCGCTCGGTTTCGCGCTTCTGCATCAGAAGCTCCGCATCCACGCGGGCTACGGCTATCAATCGCCGACCACGTTGCGCGACGCCGCTGCATGGCGCGCCGTCAACGTCGCGACCGGTTGGGACCTGGTCGCGATCGGCGTCACGCTCGCCGTGCTCGCGATGTCGCTCTGGTTGACCGGCGCGCCACCGGGTACGTTCGGCATCACGTGCGCCGGTTGGCTGCTGCTCGGTGCGACGGCGATCGTGCTGCACGCCTTGTGGATGTCTCAGCGTCGTTCCTGAGCCGCTTCACTTGCTCATGACTTCATCGATCGCGCGCATCAAAGTGGCCGCCGTGAACGGCTTCGGCAGTACGGGGTGACCGAGCCCGGCGTGTGCGGCCTCTTCGCTGTAGCCGGTGATGAACAACACGCGCGGCCGCACGCCGCTCGCGGCCAGACGCGCGATCAGCTCCGGCCCGCGCATCTGCGCCATCGCCACATCACAGATCACGAGATCGGTCGTCGTGCCGTGCTCGGCCCACATGCCGAGCGCCTCTTCCGGTTGACTCGTGACTCGCACCGAGTGCCCGCGCTTCTCGAGGATGCGCCGCGTGACCTCGGCGACCTTCGCGTCGTCGTCCACCACCATCAGAGAGAGCGCGCGCGGCTTCTGGGCTGGATTCGCGGAGGGCTCTCTGCGCGTGACGGTGGGCTCGTTGCCGGCAGCTGCGGCCGGCAGCACGATCGTGAAGATCGAGCCACCGCCCGAGCGCTCGTCGACCTGCACCGTGCCGCCGTGTTGCTCTGCCGTGCCGAGCACGGTGGCGAGGCCCATGCCCGTCCCACCGGCGTGCTCACGCGTCGTGAAGAACGGCTCGAAGATGTGCGGGCGATCGGCAGCGTTGATGCCCGAGCCGTGATCCGCCACCGAGATCGCCACGTGCAGCTGACCATTCACGTGCCGCACGCCCGTGCTGATGTGCACCACGCCACCGTTCGGCATGGCGTCGCGCGCATTGACGACCAGGTTCACCAGCGCCCGCTCCATCTCGAGCGTGTCGAGCCGCACCTGCGGTAAGTCCGGCGCCAGCTCGATCTCGAGTCGTACTTCGTCGCCGACCAGCCGGTGCATCAGCGCGCTCGTGGAGCGCACGAACACGTTGGGGGCCACGAGCTTCAGCGAAAGCTGCGCCTTGCGACCGAACGCCAGGAGGCGCCGCGTCAAGCTCGCGGCGGAGCTCACCGCCTGCAGCGAGTTGTCGAGCTCGGAGGCCGGGCCGATGCGACCTGACAGGAGCTCGAGGTTCGCGGTGATGACAGTCAGAAGATTGTTGAAGTCGTGCGCGATGCCGCCTGCCAGACGACCGATCGCTTCCATCTTCTGCGCATGGGACAGCTCTTCGCGCATGCGCACCTGGTCGGTGACGTCCAGCATCGTGCCGCGCAGCTCGAGGGTGCCGTCCTCGCGCGGCACTCGATGGCCCGTCATGCGCACGTGACGGATCTCGCCGTCCGGGCGCTGCACGCGGCCATCGATCTCGCAGCTCTCGGCGGTCGACAGCGAGCGCTCGTGCTGCGCGAGAAAGCGCTCGCGATCTTCCGGCACGATTCGCTCGAAGAACAGTGCGGGATCCGCCGGGACGTCCGGCGCAATTCCCGCGATGCGACGAAACTCCTGCGACCACTCGAGCTCGCCGCTTTGCGGAACGAAGCGCCAGCTTCCGAGTCGCGCGAAGCGCTGCGCCTCTTCGAGCAACGCGAGCGCCGAGCGCAGCTTGTTCTCGGTGGAGAGACCCTCGGTGCGATCGAGCACTCCGCCGACGATGCGGCGGATCGTGCCCTGCGAGTCGAACAGCATCGAGCTCGACGACGTCGTGTGACGGATCGAGCCGTCCGGGCGAACGATACGGCAGTCGATCAGCGGCAGCACGCCGTCGCGGATCGATTGCTCGCTCGCGGCCTCGGCGCGCGCGCGATCTTCGGGGTGCACCGCGGAGAAGAATCGCTCGACGGACGGCGTGACGCTGCCCAGCTCGAGACCCAGGATGCGAAACAGCTCGTCCGACCACGTCACGCGCCCGCTGCCGAGATCCCACGTCCACGTGCCGAGGTGCGCCACGCGCTCGGCCTCACGCAGCAGCTCCTCGCGCTCCGCGAGTGAGATGCCATCGGTGTCCTCGTGGCGTGCCGCTGCCCGCTGCAGCTCGGCGACGCGCTGCCGTAGCGCGACGACCTCACGCAAGAGCGCGCTGTCCTCGGCACCAGGTCCACGTGTCACAGACATTTCACCCAGTCTACCAGCCAGACGAAGGCAGGCATACCTGGGCAAAGCGCCGGCTCCACACGAGAAGTGTCAGCTCCAACCTGGGAATCTGCCGGCCGTCGCGGTCGGACAATGTAGCGCGCTCGCACGGCTGCCCTTACCTGGACGAGGGCTTTCTGTCGTCACCGAACGGGTTGCCTTGCCGTAAGAGTGCTCGAGGTCGCGCTGCTGCGGCCTGCTTCGGATCGGCAACCGCGCCTTGGGCAGCGGCGCAGCGCTTGCGCGCGCGGAAAATGCGCGCGGGGAGTGGGAAACGTGCGAACACCTGGGACGTCGCCGCTGTGCGCTCCGTAGAGCTGGTAGGGGCCCGAGCCGCCATCCGGCCGGGTATTGCCCGTGGACCGAGTCCCATGCGCTAGGAAGCCGACCATGACGAGACCCCCTGCGGACCCGAAGCGACGTCGCGAGGCCTTCGCGCCGTGCATTCTGTATCTCGCTCAGTGCTACGCCGCCGCGAACACGGAGCTGCGCGCGCTTTTCGAGGCTTGTGGGTACGACGCGATCGAGCTGGCGTACGCCGAGTGGCAGAAGCAACGCCGCAGGCGCGAATACGACGAGCTGCTCGTGGAGCGAGCGACGCAGTCCATGCTGCGCGCGCTGCGCGCGTGCCCCGAGTTTCTCGAGGCGGACCCGGCTCTCCTGCAGCGTTTCCTGCGCACGTCGTTCGCCCGTCATCAGGCGCTGCTGCGCAGTACCATCCGCGATGCGGCGCGCCTGCAGCAGCTACAGCTGCACTGTGAGGCCGAGATCACGGCCGCGTTCTTCGCCTGGGACGGCGAGACCGCGTTCGAGCTGTTGCGGCCCGATGGCTTCGAGACGCTCGCCGCGCGCACGGTCCGCGCGGCGCTGCCCATGGGAGAGGCGCTGCAAGATCATCCCGAGCTCGCAGGCCCCATCATCGCGGTGACGAACGACTGGATGGAAGCGCTGGCGGAGCGGATCACGTCGATCGCGGGTGTGCCCATTCGCCTGGTGATGGTCGGCCAGGACAAGGTCATCCGGCGCTTCCACGCCTGGTCCGTGGAGCGGCCGTTTCGGCCGTGGGCGCGCACGGTCGCGCGCAATGCGATGATCGACGTGCTGCGCGAGGGTAACGCGGACGCGCTCAACCAGCAGCACTCCCAATCCGAGAGTGAGAGCGTCGTCGATAGCGGGCGCAATCGCCTCGCGCTGCTGCACGGGCTCGACCGCGTGCTGACTGAGCTGAACGCCGTCTTCGAATCGCTGCACGCGGATGGCACGTTGACGGGCAATCGCGTCGAGGCCTGTCGTAGTGCGCTCGAGGCCTGGCGCAACGATCAGGACAAAGACTCGACCCGCCCGCTGTCGCGCAAGGACAAGCAGCGCGCGCGTGAGAGCGTCGAGGCGGCGTTGCTGCGGGTATATGCGGTGTCAGATTGTGCGGGCGTCGGTGAAGTCGTCATCGATATGCTCCGACGTTTGTTTGGAAGTCTGGAATCGACGAGGACCATCACACCTCGCGACATCGAGCGGCTCGAGAAGGCAGGGCTGCTTCTCAAACAGCAGCTGCGCGACGGCCGGTACCAGGTGCCCGAGTGGGCGCTGACCCTGATCGTCGCCCTGCTCGAACTCAACGCCATTACCTCTGAGGACGTATGATGCCAAGCCATATCGATCGAACGCTACGCCGCATCGCCGACAGCTGCTGTGCGACGGAACAGCTTGAACAGTTTGCCAGTGGAACCTTGAAGCCTCTTCACACCGCCTGGGTGGCCATGCACCTCGAAGAGTGCGACTCGTGCAGGGCGCGCCTCGCGCTCTTTCAGGCCGTACCGGTGCCCGCAGTGGAGCCTTCGCCCCCGGGGCTGGTAGAACGCGTGCGCAAGGCGTGGTTGGACGTGATCGACACGATCGGGATCGAGGTGAGCGAAGCTGGCTTTCAGCTGCGCGCCGGAGGCCTCACGCCCATCTTCGCAGAGCCGACTCTGCGCGATGGCATCAAGATCCTCGCGGGTGTGCTCGAGCTGCAGATCAGCGAGCACGATACCCTGGAGCTGCGCGTCGAGCGCGCGAGCGCGGCGACGATCCTCGTGAAGCTCACGGCCTTGAAGCCGCTGTCGGCGGTGGTGGAAATGCGCGACGCGCACGGCGCGCGCCATGCACGGCAGCGACTGGACGACGTCGCGGAGTTCGAGCTCGGACCACAGGCCTGGACCTTGCACCTGCGACTCCAGGGCCAGGCGGAAGATCTCACGATCCCCATCAACGTGTCACTGGCCGCGCCACAATGACTGGAGAGACACGATGGATACGATGCCCGAAGGGCGTGAGCTGTGTTTGGTCGTCCTCGAAAATCAAACCAAGGAGGGTCTGCGTTTCGAGTACCACTTCATCCAGCGCGGCGCGCTTCAGCTGTGCGGTCGGTCGAAGCCCCTGTCCGCGCTCGACCTCGAGCAGACGCTCAAGGAGCTGAGCGAGCTCCGCGACCAGGGGCAGCGGCAGGAGCAGGGCAAGCTGCACGAGCGACCATTCGAGACGCTCGAGAGGCTCGCCGATGAGCTGTTTGGTGTGATCGCGCCGATCGATGGGCTTGCGACGCTGCTACAGCGCGTGCAGGGTGCCGAGAGCCGCCTGGTTCCGCACGTCACCCTCGCGGTCTCGGGCGCGCTCGCGCGGCGCGTACCTTGGGAGATGTGGAGGCTCGAGTGCCTGCAGTGTTCGGGCTGCGGCCTGCACTATGCGTCGCGCGCGCAGCTGAGCGCGGCAGATGGCTGCCTCGCGTGCAAGCAGCCGCTCCGTGACGAGCGTGTGGCACTGTTCGACTGCGCGGAGCTCGCGCATGTGCCCGTAGGGGAGATGTTGAGCGCCGGCGCTGCACGGCATCGAGACAAGTTCGTGATCGTCGTGGGCGCGCTCACGGCCGCCGAGCTCGAGGCGTTCATGCCTCACATCGCGACCGTCGACGAGCGAGCGCGGGCGCTGTTCGGCGAGGATGCGGTGGTGATCAGTGAGCGGACGCACGCCAGCGTGAAGAACATCAAGAGCTTGTTGCGTGAGCCGGACGTGCGCGGCTTGTACTACTTCGGCCACGCCGACGATCGAGGACTCAAGCTGTATGGGGATCAGTATCTTACGGTCGAGGCAGTCATGCAGGCGCAGCCTGCGATCCCGTTCGTGTTCCTGAATGCTTGTTACGCGGCGGCGCACGATCTGTCAGAGACGAAGCTTGCGCTGGCGTTCGCAGGCGCGGGCAAGCTCGTGGTCGCGCCCACCACCGAAGTCATGGCCGCTCACGCGGCGGAGTTCGCCGAGTCGTTCTTTCTGGCGCTGCAGACGCAGCGCTGTCCGCCGAGCGAGTGTCTGAGCTACGCGTATCGCTCGCGCTTGAAACACGGCGTGTCGCCGGTCGCGGGGGTGTACCGGCGCTTCGGTAGAATGTCCGTGCCGCTCACGGCGGCGCCCACGCCTGCGCGCGGTGTGTTCAGCCGTCCGGTGAAGGGTGTGCTCGATCCAGAGCGCTTCTCGTTCGACATCGCTGCCGTCCTGGGCCACGCGCAGCAGGTGTCCGGCGAGGCGCGCATCGATGCGCGCCAGCTCGTGGCAGGGCTGCTGCGCAAGGGGCAGCTGACGCGCTACCTGGTGCGCGGGGTCGTGGTGGATCCGGATCGCTTGCTCGGCGAAGTGCCCGCACTGCGCGGGCCGGGCGCGCGGGTCGAAAAGCCGGCGCGCTTCGGGCGCGAGAACCTGGGGGAGTCCGTGCAACAAGTTCTGCAGGAGGCCCATCAGGCGGCCGCGCTGCGCGGCGAGGACAGGGTCAGCGAGCGCGACGTGCTGGCACGCCTGCTGCGCGCGCCGGAGCTCGTGGCGGCGCGGTTTTGGCCGCGTGACGTGAGTCGTGCGGATTTCCTCGCGTGCCTCAGGGATACGCAGCAGGTGCCGAGCTTGGATGGGGATGGGGCGTTGTTCCTGGAGGATCTGTCGCCCGTGGCCGAGCGCGTGGTGCGCGGCGTCATGGCTCAGGTGGAGCGCTTGCAAGAATCGAAGCGCGCGCTCGAGGTGGACGAGGACGCGATCTGGCTGTGGTCGTTCCTCGCGGAGCCTGGCAGCTGTATTCACGAGTACTGTCGCGCGTGCGGCATCGAGCCGAACATCGTGCTGGGCTTCTTGCGCAACGAGTTCGCGCTGCCCGCGGAGGACGCCGCGGCGGCGCAGGCGGACCGTCCGATGCAGAGCTTCACGGCCGTGTCGCAGGCGATCGTGCCCATCTTGCGCTCGGCGCGCGCGGAGGCGCATAGGCAGGTCAGTGAGCATCATCTGCTCGCGGTGTACTGCAGGCGAGCGAGCGGCAAGCTCAAGGTGATGCTGGAGCGGGAAGCGGAGCTCGTGCTGAACGACTTCTCATGCAAGTGCCTCGGGCCTAAGTCGACCTTGAGCGACTTGCCGGACGAGCTGCGCCCCTGCTTGTCCGTGTGTACCAACCGGGCGCGTGCCGTGCTGCTGCGGTTCTGGAGCCTGGCGCTGGAGCTCAACTCCTGCTCGAACCGCGTGCTGCTCGCGGCGTTTCTCGATCAAGACGACGAGACGGCCACGGCAGAGCTGAGCTCCAAGGCGCCGCACGCCACGCGCAAGGCGCTGAGCGAATATCTCTCGGAGCGCTCGCGCCTGCCCGAGGTCGATGCGCAGCTCCACAGGCGTGCGCTCACCGACATGATCAAGCGCCTGGTGGACGGGGCGCGCAAGCGCGGCTCACAGGAAGTGCACGCCGGGAGCTTGCTGGATGAATTCATGAGTCAGTGCCCCCGATCGTTTCGGGATGCGCTGCGCGAGCTGCCTAGGCAGGAGTGGCGCCAGTCGCTCGCGTCGATCGCGTAGCGCTCGGGCTCAGCGGAACGTCGCAGGGTCGAAGCAGCAGCAATCGGCCTGGGCTTGCAGCGCGAGCCGGTGAAAAGACGAGGGTTCGGGCGCGGGGCGGCGGGGCTTCGCGACCTGGTGCACGCAACGGCAAGCAGGTTTGGGATCGTCCCGTTTGTCTTTCTCGTAGGTGACGACCCAGATGTCCTGATCGTACGGCTCGAGGCCTGCCATCTTGGCTGCGTTGCCGTTGGCGTCCGGCTCACTGGCCACGCTCAGCTCGCGCGGGGGTGCAAAGATGGCTTGCACGCAGTCTGCCGCGGACATGTTCGGGCACGGGTTTTTTGCCGCTTCCCACCGGCGCTTCACGCTTTGGTCGCACGGGGTGCGCGCGCTGAGCTTGCTCGGCGCTGCGTTCGCCGCTCGCGGCTGCAGGCGTGCGCCCGGCGTGTGCACTTCCTTTTGCAGGCTCAGCACGCGGATGGCGCCGAGCAGCTCCTGCGGCTCGAACGGGGTGGGCTTCGGGGTCAGGATCGAGACGGCCTCGGCGAGCATGTACAAGCTGCGACCGATGTTGATGGCGTAGATGGAGATGGCTTCGTTCTCACACAGCGTGTCACCGGGCGGCAAAGAGCACGGCATCTCTCGTCCGCTGATCACGTAGCGCAGGCCATCGAACACGGCGTTATGGCCCTTGCGGCCTCCACCCGGGTCGAAAATGCGTGCCGCAGAGTAGTCCGCGACCACGCGTCTCACGGGTTCCAGATCACCGCCGGGTAGAGCGCGGCAGCGGTCGCGGAGCGGCTGGGCGAAGTCCGCGCGCAGCTGCTGCCAGCGACCGAGGTAGAGCCAGACGACGTTCTTGCTCTTGCAGAAGCGAGCGACGTCGGCGTCATTCACGGCCGCGTTCACGGTCAGCGCGGACCCGTACTCCTTGACGCCTCGCAGCAGCTCGTCGTGGAGCTGTTTACGGTATTCGTCGTCGTCGGGGGGTGGCGTCCCGGCGATGTCGCCGAACGACACCAGCAGCTCGCCTTTGGCCTCTCCCTTCAACATGTCCGCGGCTGCCGCCAACATGGCTCGCATCTCGAGCTCGACGGTGGTTCGAACCGCGATGAAGCTGCTGAACTGGCGCGCGTAGCGCGCGGCCAGGATCGTGCCGATCGAGATGATGCCCTCACGGTCGAGTGTGCGGATCGTGTCCGCCGTGCCAATGTAGCTCTCGACGAAGCCGAGCACCGCGACTGGGGCGTTGCTCTTACTCTTGCGGCTCCAATCGACCAGCTTGTCCGCCACCCGAGATCCGTATTTCAGCCGATCCCCGGCGTTGGCGAGCACGACCTGAATGACGGGGCCGGAGCTTTGTTTGTTGAGCTCTTTCTGCGCGTAGATGAGGCCCTTGAGCTCCACGGCCTGCGTCTTGTACGGACTGGTTGGGTCTTGCGGCGAGCTCGCAGGTTGCGCCGGTGTCTGCATCGCGTGCTGCGGCGCAAGCCACACGACGCGGATGAGCGGCCGGCCGTGAACGTGCGCCTTCCAGGCGGCCGTGTTTTCCTCGAACGCCTCGCGAGACGCGTTCGCCAAGTTGGAATCCTTCGTGAGGTACTGGTCACAGCTCCACTGCGGAATCCGCTTCGCCTCCGGGAACGCGGCGAGTTGGTAGCCGATGCAGTCGTGCGGGTGATCTGGGTCCATCCAGCCTTCGAAGGCTTCGGGGCTGATCATCGGACTGAGGTCGTCGATGCGGGGAGGCGGGGCGGGCTCGCGCTTCGGTGCCGGTACGATGAAGGCCACGAAGATCGCGACGGCTGACGCGACGGCGGCGTATGCGACGAAGCTCGCCCGTTTCGGTAGCAGGTGGGGCCTGCGCGCTGCGACCGGCGGCGTACTGCGCCGCTGCGGGATCTCTGCCGGTGGGGGGTTCGAGCTGTGCGTCGAGCTGGGTGTGACCGCCGTCACGCTGGCGGCGGGTGTGGCTGCCTCCGGGATCGCGGTCTCGACGCTCACGGGTCCAACCAGCGTGGTCTCCGCGAGGCTGGGCCGCGTGCTTTCGGTCACTGCGCTCAGACGCTTGCGAGCCTCGTCGACGTGCTTGATCTCGCGGCTGATCAGGGCATCGATGAAGGCGTTGAAGGGGCCGAGCGCAGGCGCGTTCGGATCGAGGCCGGTGCCGCGATTGCGGTCGCGGCGCCAGACATCGTACTTGTTGTTGTGAGCGAGCTCGAACAGCAAGGTGCCGAGCGCCGCGAGGTCGCCCTCTGCCGTGGGCGGCACCGCGCTCTTGAGGTCCGAAGGCTTGCCTGCGATCGTGGCCATACGATAACGCGCGATTCGCGGCTGCCAGTCGTCGCGCACGCGCACCGTGCGGACGCTGAGATCCCCGAGGAAAATGCCTGCGTCATGCAGCGCATGTAGACCCTCCAGCAAACCGCCGGCCAAGGTGAGCAGCTCGCGCAGGTTCGGTTTGCCGCGCTTGCCCTGCTTGATCTCGCTGATGATCTCGACGAGTGACTTGCCCTCCGCGAGCTCCATCACCAGGAAACGTGGGACCGAATGGCGGCCCGTATTGATCGTTTCGCCGTCCGGCGTGGAATCGCTCGACTCCACCGTCTCGCTGCGTTTCGAGGCGTCGAGCGTCTTGACGAGATACGGGGACGTCAGGCTCTGCGTGCGTAGCCGCTCTTCCGCTGTCCACGCTGGAGAGTGCGCGAACAGCTTGACCGCGACGCGCTGGTCGCTGCCTTCTCTACGCCCCTCGTAGACTTTGCACTTGTCGCCTTTGCCGATGTATTGAATGTAGACATAGCCTGGGGGCCAGCCCGCAGGCGGGCGCGCCCGCGAATCGTCGTCGGAATCAGACATGTGCCGGTCCGCTTCAGCAGCGGCCGTTCGCCGCGCTGACGCCCTCCCTCAAGGCAGATACTACGCGCGCAGCCGGCATGACAAGTACCTCGTCCTGGCCGGCCGTCGGGCGCTCTGCGCGCACGCGGAGCTGTGCAGATGTATCTGCAAACCGGTGGCGCGGCGGGCCGAAGGATCGAGGGGTACTCCTCTGCTGCTTGCGGCGGCGAGGGGCGACGCTGCGCGCGACTGGCTTGCACTCGTGGCGCGATGGTTGGCTGGGCGAGCGAATGTCACACTGGCTGCGGGTCCGGCGTATAGTTCGTCGCTCGCGGGCTGCGCTGGCTTGCGCGCCCGCGCTCGATCCGGGCCTGCCCTCGGCATCGAGCGTTTGTGTCGTGACTGTCAGAGATTTCAACAGACGCCATGAGCCCACGGAGGGAGTCAGCCTGGCGCCGATGGGCCGAGCGCCGCGCCGCAAACAGACGCCATGAGCCCACGGAGGGAGTCAGCCTGCGCGGGCGGGCCGAGCACCGCGCCGCAAACGGCTGCCGCCCAGCGCGTGCGGTTCTCGCCGCAGCCGGAGACGCGTGATCGTGGCTGGGAGGCAGCGCTGCTCGGCGCCCCGCCGCGCGCTCAGCTCAGTGTCGCGCGCTTTCGGCTGCGAGCAGCGCCCTGGAGCGCGGTCCAGCTCCAGGGCGTTCTCGCAACGCAGTCACCTCCCGTGAGTTTAGAGCGGCGGCGTTCGGCGTGACCTACGCGGCTGCGGCGGTCGCGCTGGCAGCATCGGTCTCGGCTTCCACTTCGCCAGACGCGCGCTTGTCTGGTGGAGTCAGCGCGAGCAGGCGCTGGCGCACGCGCTCGCTGAGGGCGGCATCGGCGAGCAAGGCCTCGCGGGCGCGCTCGCGACCTTGTCCCAGGCTCGTACCGTCGTACGCGTAGTACGAGCCACTCTTCTTGATCACCTCGCGCTCCACGGCCTTGTCGAGCAGGTCCCCGATCGCGTCGATGCCGTGGCCGTAGCGGATGTCGAACTCTGCGATCTGGAACGGCGGCGCGAGCTTGTTCTTCACCACCTTGACGCGCGTGCGGCTGCCGAGCACCTCTTCGCCGATCTTCACGGGCCCGATGCGGCGAATGTCCAGCCGGACGGATGCGTAATACTTCAGCGCGTGCCCGCCGGTGGTCGTCTCCGGCGAGCCGAACTGCACACCGAGCTTCATGCGCAGCTGATTGATGAAGAAGATGGTGGTGCCCGTGCGGTGTGTGATGCCTGTCAGTTTGCGGAGCGCCTGACTCATCAATCGCGCCTGCAAGCCCATGTGCTGATCGCCCATCTCGCCTTCGATCTCCGATTGCGGCACGAGCGCGGCCACGGAGTCGATCACCAGCAAGTCTACCGCGCCGCTGCGCACCAGGGTCTCGGCGATGTCCAGCGCCTGCTCGCCGGTGTCCGGTTGACTGACCAGCAGCTGCTCGATGTTCACGCCGAGCGCCTTCGCGTATTGCACATCGAGCGCGTGCTCCGCGTCGATGAATGCCGCCACACCGCCGCCGCGCTGGCATTCGGCGATGGCGTGTAAGGTGAGGGTGGTCTTGCCGCTCGACTCCGGTCCGTAGATCTCCACGATGCGACCGCGCGGATAACCTCCGCAGCCCAGCGCCGCGTCGAGTGAGGCACAACCCGTGCTGATCGCGGCGACTGGCTCGGCGCGCGCCTCCCCGAGCGCCATGATGGCGCCCTTTCCAAACTGTTTCTCGATGTTGCTGATGGCGTCTCGAATGGCTTTGAGTTTGTCCTTCACAGACATGCGTGGGCTCCTTGTGCTGACTGACACACTGCGCCGCGTTCGGGATCTGGCGCGGCTACGAACGTTTCATGCTTCGCCGCTGACGGCGGCAAAGTGCTGCGCTTCCAGCGGCTCGCCCGGATCGCGATCCAGCTTGCGGTATTGCACCGCCTCGGCCACGTGGCGCTTGCGCACGGCGTCGCTGCCGTCGAGGTCGGCGACCGTTCGGGAGACGCGCAGCACCTTGGTGTAGGCGCGCAGCGACAGCGCTAGCCGGTCGATCGACTGCAAGAGCAAGCCGAGCGCATCCGCGTCGAGCGCGCGCTGCAGCGCCGCGCGCGTCTGCGCACCGCGCTCTGCCGCGCAAGCCCGCGCCTGCGCCACGCGCGCCCGCACCACCTCGCTCGGATCACCGCGCCGCTCCTCACACAACGCGTGTACCGGAACGGCCGATAGATACAGATGCAGATCGAAGCGGTCGAGCACCGGTCCCGAAATCCGCGCGTGGTAGCGCTGCACTTGGTCGAACGTGCAGCGACACAGGCGCTTCGAGTCCCCCTTGTAGCCGCAAGGGCAAGGGTTGAGCGCAGCCACCAGCAGCGGCTTGGCGGGCATGCTCACCCGCTCCCGCGTGCGAACGATGACTGCCTGCCCCGACTCCATCGTCGGTCGCAGCGACTCGATCGCGTTGCGGCGAAACTCCGGCAGCTCGTCCAGGAACAACACCCCGCGATGTGCGAGCGTCACTTCGCCAGGCTTGATGGGGTTTCCGCCGCCGATCAGCGCCGCCTCACTGCACGAATGGTGCGGCGACCGAAACGGCCGCACCCACCCGCACTGCGGCCCGCGTGCGAGCCCCGACACGCTGGCGATGGTGGCGATCTCGAGCGCCTCCTCGGGCGAGGGATCGGGCAGGATCTCTGGCAGGCGACTCGCGAGCATGGTCTTGCCCGCACCCGGCGGACCCACCATGATCAAGTTGTGCTCGCCTGCTGCCGCGATCTCCAGCGCGCGCTTCGCCGTCTCCTGCCCGAGCACATCGCTCATGTCCCCGCGATCGGGCACGAGCACGTCCAGCTCCGAACGTGTGGCGGCCGCGCTCGCCAGAGTAAGCTGGTCGGTACCCTGAATCGCGTCCACGACTTGCTTCAGATCGCGAGCCACGTGCACCGTCAGCTCGGGCACGAGCTCCGCCCAACCCGCATCCTCGTAGGGCACGATGGCACGCTGCAGCCCACGGCGGCGGCCGCTGCGCAGCTGTGCCAACATGCCGCGCGACGAGCGCAGCTGCCCGTCGAGCGAGAGCTCCCCGAGAAACAGCGTGTCCTCGAGCCCCTCCATGGAGCACAACTCGCCCGCGCCGAGCAGCGCCACGGCGATGGCCAGGTCGAACGAGGCCCCCGACTTGCGCACATCCGCAGGAGCGAGGTTCACCACATACTTCCGGTCCGGCAGCTGATACCCACTGTTGGCGATCGCCGTCGTCACGCGCACCCGACTCTCACGCAACGCAGCCTCGGCAAGCCCCACGATGTCGAACCCGGGCAAACCGCGCGTCTGACTGATCTCGACCACGACGCCGATGGCGTCCGTACCGCTGAGCGACCCCGTGTGGACCTTGGCAACCATGCCCGGCACTACTTCAAGCGCCGTGCCGCGCGTCGGCGGATGAGATTTCGAGGAGTTGCATCGCGCCACGCCGGCGGAAACGACGAGCTCCGTCGGCGGCCGTCAGCCAACTCGCGCGCGTTAAATGTTGCCGGCCGCGAGCACGGGTTCGCCCAGCTCCTGCGTGGCCAGTCTCAGCTTGTGCTCATCGCGCGCGTTCAAAGTGTTCTGCTCCTGTCTGCGCAGCGCCGTGACGCTCCGCGCGCGCTGGAAGCAAGCCTGCCACTCGCCACCCCCATGAGGTCACCGATCGCCAGGAACATGGAGCCGGGTGAGAGACTCCGACGACCGTTGCTGTTGATGCCACATGGCCGCTTCGGCTGCAGCTTCACGACCGGAGCCGCAGGCGGAGGCCCGTCCTTGGCGATGTCCGGTTTCAGTCTGGCGCGGTACGACTCTCCATCGGGCGCTCGGGGTCAGACGCAGCAACCCTGACTGGATGACGCTGCTGATGTGCGACTACTGCGAACACGCAGCGCGTCGGGGAGCCGAAAGGGCGCACAGGTTTACTTCTGCGTGGTGTGTGGTGGTCGTGCATCCACGAGAATTGTTTCATCGGACACGCGTTCGGGCCATACCATAGACGAGAGTCCGCGTGCGCGAGGACGCCTGGGGGACAGGCCGCGCACGCGCTGCGACTGGCTCGGGAGTTGTGTACACATGGGGAATCGTTCGAACTTGGTCTCGCGCGCGTCGACTGCGGCCTCGTTGCCGCCCTTCACCTGCCGGGTGCCCGCCGTGGTGCACGCGCTGTGGGCGACGTTGTGTCTGAGCATCGCTGCAGCCTGTGGCGGCGGAGCCTCCACGGACCTGGGTTCCGGTTGCACCAACGACGAACAGTGCAAAGGTGATCGAGTCTGCGTGGATCGCACATGCGTGGACCCGACGAGCGCGCCTGTCGGAGGGAGTGGCCCGGTGGGCGCAGCCGGCAGCGGCGGAATGAGCGCAGCCGCCAGCGGCGGAAACGGAGGCAGCTCAGCACAGGCTGGCGCGGGCGGCAGTCGTGCGTACAGCGGAGGTTTGGACGATCCGGAGCTCGAGGCTGCGTGCAGTCGAAACTGTGAGGCTCGAGTGGCTGCTGGCTGCGGCATGACGGGAACGATCGATCAATGCCTCGCCCAATGCTTGGTCATCGACGAGCAGAACTACGGCTACTGTTGGGACGAACAGACGGCACACTTCGCGTGCTTGGCTGCAGGTGGTTACACCTGCACAGCCTCGTATCCGCAGCCCAAGTCGACCTGTTTCCCCGAGGGTCAGGCGCTCAACGCGTGCGCTCAGAAGACGCCATGCTTGCGCTTCTGCGAACGCGCTGCGGGCCAGTGTGCGCCGCAAGGCAGCGAGTGTTTGTCGTCGTGCATGGCGAAGTCAGCGAGCTTCGAAGACTCGATATGCGGGCATTACTACACGCAGCTGGTGAGCTGTTGGGGACAGAGCCTCACGTGCAACGGCGAGATCCCGGCCATCGGATCCTGCGGTGCGGCGGCCGTGGAAGTGGCCGGCTGCGTCGCGCGGCGACAACACGTGTGTGAGGGCTATTGCTGGCTGGCCCAGGCGCTCGGCTGCGGCTCGGACAACTGCAGCAGTGAGTGCCGGGCCAAAGTGGACTCCTCAACGTGCGGAAGTCAGTACCGCAACCTGATCGAGTGCACTTACGATAACCGGGAAGTGCGCATGACCTGCGAGAACGGCTCGCCTGCGCCGAGCGAAGCGTGTGCGAGCTACCGCACGTCCTACGAGACCTGCATCGCCACCCACTAAGGACCTCGCGCTGGCACCGCAAGGCGTGCCTCTCACGATGGGCGACTTTCTGGGTGACTTCTCGCGCGCGAACGTGGAGTGATGAGTCGCGCAGCTCCGCTGGGCTCGTTTTGGGGTGATGGGCGCACTCAAGAGCTCGCGCTCGGCGATGGGAGCGCGCGCTCCGACTATCCGACTGAGCTTGGCCGCGAGGCGACTGCGGGGCATCATGTCGGCCTTCGATGCGCGCTGCCGCTTCGCTTCTTTCACTCCTTGCATTCGTGCTTGCGACGGTGCTGCCGCGTGTCACGCTCGCGGAGCCGCTCGCGCTCGACTGGGATGCGCCGGATGGTTGTCCGCAGGAGTCCGACGTAGAGGCGCTCGTCGCGCAGCGGCTGGGGGAGCATTCGACGACGAGCACACCGAGGCTCTCGGCTTCCGGGCGGGTCACCCGAACGCCGACGGGCTTTCTGCTCACGCTCACCACGCCGACCGGCGACCGCAGACTCGAGAGCACGCGCTGCGATGAGCTGGCACACAGCGCCGCGGTCATCCTCGCTCTGTTGATCGATCCGCGCGCGCTGCCTGCTCCCGTGGGCGAGCGCGAAGCTCCGGAGCCCGAGCCTCCGCCCGAAGCCCTGAGCGAGGCGCCCTCGTCCGTCACCTACACTCGGCCGTTCGTCACGCACTGGTTCCTGCGCGCAGAGCTCGTCGGTGATGTTGGGCTCTTGCCGCGCGTCAGTCTTGGGCCGGGCATGGCTGGCGGCGTCGTCCTCCATCGAACGTCCCTGGAGATCGCGGGCACGTATTTCCCCGGGCAGGACGTGCGTGCCGAGGCCGGCTACGACGTGGCTGACCTGCGCGCGTTCAGCGGCCGCCTCGGTGCCTGTCAGGCGCTTCTTGGTCGGCCGACGCTCGGGCCCTGCGGCTTCATCGAGTACACGCGCATGACTGGCCGCGGCGACTCCGGGCTCGATACCTCGCGCAAGGTCGACGCCACCGTGTGGTCGCTGCTCGCAGCTGCACGCCTGGGAGGTGCGCTCAGCGCCTCGTTTGGCTGGATGCTCGAAGTTGGGGTCGCCTTTCCGCTCGAGGGGGCATCGTTCCGGGTGGGCGCGGGGGACGCGGCACGGAGCGTGCATCGGACGGCGGCGGTGTTGGGTCGTGCGCGCGCCGGGATCGAGCTGCGCTTCTAGATGAGGATGAAAATCGAGGAAGACGCGCTGGCTACCGAGCTCGACCGGGGCGGGTCGAGTCGCGTCCGCAGGGCGCTCTTCGTCACGGAACCTGCGGCTTGCGGCCACTCAGGGCCCATGCGCGTGGAGTCGGCGTGGTCGAAGCTCGGCCCGGAGCCGGTTGCTGCACCTCCCGCGCTCACGCTGAACGTGGTGTACGAGACCCACTTCGATTTCGTCTGGCGGAGCGCGCGACGCCTGGGCGTCGCGTCGCTGTACGTCGACGACGTGGTTCAAGAGGTCTTCCTCGTCGTGCACCGCAGGCTCGGGGAGTTCGAGGGCCGGTCGTCGCTCAAGACTTGGCTGTTCGGGATCACGCGGCGCATCGTGCGAGATCAGCGGCGGAGCGCGCGGCGCAAGCCGTCGGAGCCACTGGGTACGTTCGAGCCACCCGATCTGGGGCCGGCCGCGGATGTGCGCATGACGCAAGAGGAAGAGACGCGCCTTTTGCATGCACTGCTCGATGAGCTGGACGAGGACAAGCGCGAGGTCTTCGTGCTCGCAGAGCTCGAGCAGATGTCGGGGCCCGAGATCGCGGAGGCTCTCGACGTCAATCTGAACACGGTATACGCGCGGCTTCGCGCGGCGCGTGCCGCATTCGAGCAGGCCGCGACGAGGTACCAGGCGCGTCAGCGGAGGTGTCCATGACCGACGAAAGAGATCGGTTGGGCTCGTTCGCGAGGTCCCTTGTGGAGGCCGGCAGAACCTCCGATTCGCCGGAGGATCATGACCGTGCGCGGCTCAAGGCGCGGCTGACGGCGGCGCTCGGTGTATCAGCGTTTGCGGCAGCAGGCTCCCAGGCAGCGGCAGCCGCTGCGCTGGCGACGGACGGCTTGGCGGCTGTCGGGGAGGGCGTCGCAGCGGCGGGCGCTGCAAAGGGCGCGGGCGGCGCGGCGATCGGCGCTGGTGCGGTTGCGCACGGAGCGGGTGCTGTCGGCGCGGGCGCTGCAAGCGGCGCTGGAAGCGCGGCGGTGAGCGCCGGTGCTGTTGCGCATGGAGCGGGTGTTGTCGGCGCGGCCGCTGCTGGAAGCGCGGCAGCGACGACTCTGAGCAGCGGGTTTATGGGCGCCCTGGGCGCGAAGGTGTTGATCACGTCCGTCGCCGCGGTTGCAGCTGCGGCCGTTGCGACGACGACCTGGACGCAGCGCAACGCGGAGAGGACTCCGGCGGCGGCACACGTCGTGAGCGCTTCGCCATCCCAAGCCGTCCATGGGACGTCTGCCCCTGCGCGGGCGCCGAGTGATGGCGTTGCGCCAAGCGTCGCGAGTGCATCGCCATCCCAAGCCGTCCATGGGCCGTCTGCGCCTGCGCGCGGGCCGAGTGAGCCCGCTGCGCCGCGCGTCGCGAGTGCTTCGTCGTCACGCGCCGTCGATAGGCCGTCCTCCCCTGTGCGCGGGCCGAGTGAGCGCGTTGCGCCGAGCACCGCGAGTGCATCGCAATCTCAAGCCCTCGATGCGCCATCTGCCCCCGCGCGCGCGCCCCGTGATACAGCGGCCCAAAGCGCCGCGCTTGCGCGGGCTCCGAGCGCCGCCGTCGCGCTTGGGCGAGCGCCGGATGAGCCCGAGATCCGTTTGATTCCAGGGGCAGCACGTGCTGCGCGTGTGAACGCGGTACGGCAGGCGAGTGCCGTCGCTGTAAGGCCCAGCGAGGAGGTTGCCACCGCCGCAACCGAGACACGCGCGACGCAGCCCACAGCTGCGCCTTCCAACGCTCCCAGCTCGACCCCAACAGCTCCCATGAGCGCGGACGCCCAGGAGCCGAGCGCGATCGCCGCCCCGCCTCCAAGCGGACCCCCTCGCGCGCCTGCCGCCGAGAGCAGCAACGCCCCGCGCGCGCTCGGCTCCGAGCTCTCGCTCATCGCCGGCGCACAACAAGCCCTTCGCGACGGCCAGCCGGCCCGCGCGCTCACGGTGCTCAACGATCACGCTACCCGCCACCCGTTCGGCGCGCTCCGCCCGGAGCGGCTGGCTGTCCGCGCGGTCGCCCTCTGCCGCATGGGGGAGACCAACGCCGGACGTGCCGAGCTCCGCAAGCTCGAGGCCGAGACGCCGGGGTCTCCCCTCATCCACTGGGCCCGCACCAACTGCGGCCACTCAGCAAAATAGTTGTGCCACGTTGTGCCGGCCCATGACTTTGGGATCCGTTCGCCGCTGACCGCGGCAGGCCACGTAAGCTCGCGCAGTTTGTTTCGTTTTCGTTCACGGAATGACTCGGGCTCGGCCACTCCGGTTGCGTAACGGAGGCATGCACATGAGTCGACTCCAGTCACTCCCCACAACGGCATTCATCTTCGGGTTTCTCGCGATCGCAGCCGTCGGCTGCCCCAGACAAGACTTCGACTTCGGCGACGACGGTGGCAGCGCCGGGAGCGCTGGCGGCGAAGCTGGTAGCGGCGGAAGCAGTGCGGGCAAGGCGTGCGGCAGCCGCGGTCTACCCGAATGCGCCAGCGACGAGTTCTGTGCGTTCCCCGCCGGCTCTAGCTGTGGCGAGAGCGACAAGCCCGGCGTCTGTCAAAAGAAGACGAAGGGCGACGTCGCCTGTCCCGCGATCTACTCACCTGTCTGTGGCTGCGATGGCAAGACGTACGGCAACTCGTGCGAAGCCAACGCTTCGAACGCCTCGATCCGCGACAAGGGCGAGTGCAAGGACAACGGCAAGAGCTGCGGCGGCCTGCTCGGCGGCAAGTGCGCAGCGGACGAATACTGCGACTACGCGAAGGATGCGCTGTGCGGCGCGGCCGACGCGACCGGCACCTGCAAACCGAAGCCCGACGCCTGCGCGGAGATCTACAAGCCCGTCTGCGCCTGCGACGGCAAGACCTACGGCAACGAGTGCGACGCGCATAGCAACGGCCAGTCGGTCGTGAGCGACGGCGAATGCGGCGATGGCAATAGCAGCGGGAAGAGCTGCGGTGGCTTCGTCGCGCCCGGCACGGACAACAAGTGCGCGGACAACCAGTTCTGCGACTACCCGATCGACGCGATCTGCGGCGCGGCCGATGCGCCAGGCGTCTGCCGAGACAAGCCGCAAGCCTGCACGTTCGAGTTTGCACCGGTCTGCGGCTGCGACGGCATGACGTACCCATCTTCGTGCGCTGCAGCGAGCGCCGGCGTGAGCGTCGCGAGCAAGGGTGAATGCGC
>Ga0190269_10000498_pt1 | contig 19894 bp, 11 predicted proteins | sample Popmic249IS_FD_133749 | JGI IMG/M metagenome (GOLD analysis project Ga0190269, IMG submission 133749) | Populus adjacent soil microbial communities from riparian zone of Blue River, Arizona, USA - 249 IS | ecosystem: Environmental > Terrestrial > Soil > Riparian zone | place: USA: Arizona... | reverse complement strand
TGTTCCCCGTAGCGCCGCGCCAACTGCTCGACGATCCGCAGCGCGTAACGGCGGAACACCGGCGAGCTCGGGCACCATCCCAGCCGCCCGCCCTGCCAGTACCGCACGCCCTCACGCGAGACCGGCAGCACCTCGCGGTGCGCCTGGTGCAGCCAGATCGGCGGCGACGCCGTCGGCGTCGCCAGGTCGACACCGACGCCGTGGGCGTGCAGCAGGTCGATCACCCGGTCGAGCCAGCCGAAGTCGAACACGCCGTCGGAGAGCTCGAGGTTCCCCCACGAGAACACGCCGAGGGTCACCATGGTCACCCCGGCCTCGCGCATCAAGCGGGCGTCGTCGGCCCAGACCTCTTCGGCCCACTGCTCGGGGTTGTAGTCACCGCCGAACGCGATCACACGACGTGCCGAATCGCGGTGATCGCGGCTGCCCAGGCGTAGGCGCCGAAGTCGAACTCGTGCCGCGTCACGGCAACCGGTTCGGCCGCCGGATCCAGCCGGTCACGCATCCCACGGTCCACCGCCGTCCCGGCCAGCTCCAGCACCGGCAGACCCTCGCCGGTGACCACGACCTTCTCCGGGTCGACCAGATTGACGATCGCGGCGATCGCGGCGCCCAGCGCCTCTCCCGCGCCCTGGAACGCGGCCACCGCGACCGGGTCGCCGGCGCGGGCACGCGCCACCGCGTCGGAATACCCCTCCGCCCGGGCGTTCGCGATGATCGCGGGTGCCGTGGCGTACGCGGACACACAGCCGACGTGACCCCGGTCGCAGCTCGGCCCACCGGCCGTCACCGGCAGGTGTCCGACCTTACCCGGATGCCCTCGCGCACCCTTGATGATCGTCCCGTTGACCACGATCCCGGCCGCGATACCCATTCCCAGCCCGATCACGGCGAACGACTGCAGGCCCACCCCCGCCCCGAACCAGTGATGGGCGGCGGTGAGCGACTGCACGTCGTTGGAGGCCACGGCAGGAAGCCCGGTCGCGTCCCCGACCAGGTCGGAGAGCGGCACCTGATCCCAGCCGAGGAAGTGCGAGCCGACGATCAGTTCCCGGCCGCCGGAGCCGTCGACGTCGCCGGCGAGGCACACGCCGATCGCCGTCACCGACGGGTGGTCCGCGCGCAGCCTCTCGACCACCGCGCCGATCTGCGCGACGACGCTCCCGACCTCCCGGGACTGCAGCGCCTCCTCTTGCTGGTGCAGCACCGTGGCGTGCAGATCGGCCACCGCGACGTAGAGCGTGTCACCGGTGAGCTTGACGCCGACGAAGGACGCCGCCTCCGGACGGATGAGCAGCATCTCGGAGGGCCGGCCGCGACCGGCCACCGGCCGGATCTCCCCCTCCACCACGATGCCCAGGTCGACCAGCTCGCGCGAGAGCCGGGAAAGGCTCGTCCGCGAGAGCCCCAGCCGCCGCGAGAGGTCGGCGCGCGACCTGGACCCGTGGATGAGAACTTCGAGCACGACCGCTCGCTGCGCGTCGGAGAGCTTGGGCCAGGCTCTCTCCTGCCTCGTTGCCGCCGGTGCCACGGGAACGGAGCTTAGTCGAGCACGCACCGGGAAGACGCGCACCCACCCGTTATTTGTTTCACTTCGGCACTAAATCGAGCCGAGGTGCTCACGCAGGAACGTCAGCGCGTGCTGCGTGTCGAGCGGGCCGCCGCCTTCGTGCCCGTTGTAGTCCCAGGTCAGTACCTGACGCTCCCCGCCGTACGCGTTGATCGCCGCGTACACCGACGACGGGGGGCACACGTCGTCCATCAGCGCGACCGAGAACAGCGCCGGAGCGGTTGCCCGCGTGACCAGGTTGACCCCGTCGAAGTACGACAGCGTGCGGTGGACCTGGTCGACTTTGTCCCGGTGGGTCGCCAGATAGTCCGCGACCTCCCGGTAAGGGTACGAGTCCGTGATCCGGGTCGCCCGCGGGAGGTCGGCGAGGAACGGCACGAAGGCCACCACGGCGGCGATGTCGTCCCGCAGCCCGGCCACGGCCAGCGACAGTGCGCCGCCCTGACTCCCGCCGAGCGTCGCGATCCGCTCGACGTCCACCTGGGGCAGTGATCGGGCGGCGTCCACCGCGCGGACCGCGTCGGTGTAGAGGCGCCGGTAGTAGTACGTCGACGGATCCTCCACGCCGCGGGTCAGGAACCCCGGAATCTGCGGACCGGCCGCGGCCGAGTCGGGCGTGTGCCCGACGCTCCACTTCGACCCCTGCCCACGCGTGTCCATGTACAGGTGAGCGAATCCGGCGGCGGCCCAGACCAGGTTCTCCAGGACGTGCCCGCGGCCACCCCCGTACCCGACGTACTGCACGACGGTCGGCAACGGGCCGGTGGCCCCGGCCGGAACCCGCAGCCACGCGCGGATCCGCTCGCCGTCATATCCGGCGAACGAGACGTCATAGGTGTCGATCGTGGTCAAGCCGGCCGTCACCTCGTCGGCCGTCACGCCGATGTCGTGCTGCCGGGCCGCGGCGAGCGTCTCGTCCCAGAACTCGGCGAAGTCCGCCGGGCGGGTCTGGGCACTGCGGTAGGCGATCAGGTCGTCGAGGGGAAGATCGGTCAGCAAGGGTGCTCCTGACGCGGGTAGCGAGTTGCGATGCCGACCGCCATGATCCCAATCGCCGGCGTCCGGCCTCGCACGGGTGTGTTCGCCGACGACGACGAAGAAGATCGGTGCCCGCGGACGCAGCTCGAGTCGTCGCGGTCCACGCCGCGTGCGCTCGCAGTCGACCAGGCGCCTTGCACCGTCCTACGGGCTGGCGGATTGAGGTGTCGAGGTATGCAAGGACGGCGAGGACCCGTCGGTTCTCGGCCATCGCGGCGAGCACCTGCCGTTCCCGGGGGGTGCGGGCCTCCAAGTCAGACCGCCGCCGACTGCCGGCGAAGATCTGCGTGACGACCTCAGGATCCAGCGCGGTACCGCCCGCGCCCACCCGTTCGGCGGCCGAGACGAAGTCTGCGACGTCGGCCACGCGCTCCTTGAGCAGGTAGCCGACCTGGCGGCCCGATCCCGCGAGCAACTCGGCGGCGTTCCGAGCCTCGACGTACTGCGAGAAGACCAAGACCGCGGTGGCCGGGCGGGCTCGTGACCGTCACCGTTCCATCGACCGCCCGGAGCCGTTCGACGAGACCGCGCAGCCCAGTACCACCGTCGTAGTCGGGTACGGCCTCCGTGGTCAGCGGCGGGAACCCGAGTTCCCGGACCACGACGGCGCGGCGACAGCGCCGCCCCGCATCGTCGGATCGATGAGGATCTTCGCACGGCGGTCCGGGGCACCGAGCGCCTCGAACGCGCCGGAGACACCTTCCGGCCCGACCCGACCGGTGACGACCGACGCCGCGTTGATGGCGCCACCGGCCAGCGCGTACAGCGTGTCGCGGAATTCCAGCGGCGGGTATCGCCTTCGAAGGCTGGATCACCGCCGACGTCACTGGGAGGTCCTCGGCCGCGGTCGTGTCCATCAGGTCGGGAGGTCTTGACCGCGGCGTTCGGTGAGGATGCGGGCGAACTCGCGGATCCGGGTGGAGAGCGCGGCCATCTGCGGGCAGGTGCTGGGATTCGCCGTTCGTGATGTCTTCGAGTCTGGCTTCCAGCATCATGGCCGGAGTTGTGAGGGAGGGACAGGCATGGGGTGGCGGGACGCCGTAGAGAGGCGAAGGCAGCGAACTCGCTCTCGCCTCCCTCCACCGAGCACCGCGCCGAGCTCGCCGCCGCCGCTGTCCCCGGAGGACGCAGAACTGCACGAACGCGCAATGTTCGCGTTCAAGATCGGCGTGCACGGCGAAGCCCGCTGGCTGTTCGGCGAACTGGCGTCACAACGGTCGACCACGCTGGGACCCGAGCACCCGGAGACGTTGAACGCGAGAAGGTACGAGGCCATAGCGGTCCGCGGGAGCGGCGATCCGGAGTGGGCCTACCGGCAACTCGAACGGATCCTCGACGTGCGCCGCCGGAGGCTCGGAGCGCATCACCCCGACACGCTCTCCGCGATGCACGACCTGGCCGAGACGCTGCTTCTGACCAGCGGCCCCGATGCCTCCGCGAAATCGCTCCGGCGCGTCGTGGCCGCTCGGCGTCGAGCACTGGGCGCTGAGCACCCCGACACAGTGGCCTCCCTGGGCCTGCTCGTAGAAGTCCTGCTCAAGGGTGATGACCTGGCCGCAGCGCTGAAGGTCAACCGGTCGTTGGTCGACGTCTGCCGACAGGCGATGGGGCCCGACCACCCGACCACGCTGCAGTGGCACACCAAGCTGGCCTACGTACTCACCGAACGCGGTGACCTCACTGAAGCCCGCCGGGTCAGTGAGGATCTGCTCGAACGCTGCGAACGGGCTCTGCCCGCCGACGCCCCAGCCCGGCTTGCGGCGATAACCAACTACGCGGTGCTTCTCACCCGCGTCGGTGAACCGACGCAGGCGCGTGACCTCAACCGCAACGCACTGGAGATACGCCGCTCGACGCTGGGCGACGATCACCCTGACACGCTCATATCGATGAACAATCTCGGCCAAGCGCTCCGGCTCACCGGCGAACTCACCGAGGCCAAACAACTCGGCGAGAAGGTGATCGCCGCGTGCGAGAGGGTGTTCGGTCCGGACGATCATCGGACTCTCGCGGCGCGGTACAACCTCGCCAGGACGCTACACGACCTCGGTGACCTGACCGCCGCCCACGACCTGCACAGCGAGGTACTCCGGGAACGGCGTCGATTACTCGGTGCCCACCACCCGGCGACCCGCGACTCCGAGCGGGAACTCGCCCGCGTCCAACACTGACCGTACGACCGACCGATGCCCGCAGGGCTCCCGATGAGGCGCCCGCAGGGCGCCCGATCGGTGGCGGTGCCGGTGGCCTCCGGCCAGCGAGACCACTGACCACCATCGCCGAACAACACACCAGGGGGTCAATTCTCGGACGTCGCTACGGGGTCAGAATTCGGCCGTCGTTGACATCCCTTACGCCGGACCAGCCGTACTCGTGAGCTGTGCACCGCACCTGCCCGCGCGACCACCACCTGCCCGCAACGGCTCGGGACGAGCTGGCAGCGGCGTTCATCGGCGTCGGCGGCGAGCCGAGACAGGCCGAGACGGTCGCCGCTGAGTTGCTCGCCGCTGCCTCCCGGTTCGGGGGGCATGTGCACTGGGTCGACCATGCGGGTCTGGTGTCTGCCTGGGCGACCACAGCCCACGCCGGTTCGGCCGAGCGAACGGCCACCTCGCCGCGATGACCACCGCGTTCGGCTAGCGCCACGTCAATCTCATCAACTGTCCCGTCCCCTCACGACCAACCGGCGCACGGTCTGCCGCAAGACCTCAAGAGTCCGAGCAGTGGAGTGCTGACCCGCCGGCCGCTACAGAGCCATCTGCACCAGCAGGACGCCGGAACCTATGCGATGGGTGGGTCCGCACCCGCGCCACTTCACCTGTAGGAATTCGGCGTCGTGTCCCGTAACCGTGTCGGCCCTGCGAAGAGATCCATACGGCTTCATCACCCACCGGCCCGCGCGGCGGCGTTTGTGCGAATGCTGCCTGCTGATCGGTGGGGGCTGAGTGTTGGTCAGGTCACGCTGACGACGACCTTGCCCAGCGCGTGTCCCTCGCCACCCGGGCCAGTGCCTCGGGTACCTCGTCGAGGGTGAACGTGCGGTCGATGTGGATCGTGAGGTCACCCGCTGCGCATCGTGCGGCCACCGGTTCGAAGTGCGCCGGCCCCTCCTTGACGGCGAGCACACTGAGCCGTCGACGCGTGAGCGGACCGGTCAGTGAGCCGAGGATCAGGACGCGAAGGAGCGCAGATACCGATCCGCCGACACACCTGTAACGGCCGCCGGGGGCCAGCGCCCTCCGGTAGGCGAACACCGACCGGTGCGCCACCAGGTCGAGGATGAGGTCGTACGGGCCGCGGCGGGTGAAGTCCTCGCTGCGATAGTCGATCACCTCGTCCGCCCCGAGTGATCGCATGAAGTCGAGCTTGCCGGCATTGTCGACACCGGTCACATGCGCACCGAGTCGCTTGGCGAGTTGGATCGCGAACGAGCCGGAACCTCCACCGGCACCGTTGACCAGGACCCGGGGACCGGCTTCGGTGCCGTCGGTCCCTTGCCAGGCGATCACACCGGCCTGCGGAATGGTCGACGCCTCGGCCAAGGTCAGTCCTGAGGGCTTCGTCGCCAGCACCGACTCAGGAGCGATCGCGTACTCGGCGAACCCGCCCTTGAGGGCGAGGTTGTCGCCGTACACCTCGTCACCGGGCCGGAACCGGGTCACGCCCGAGCCGACCGCATCGACCCAACCGGCGATGTCCGAGCCGAGCGTCCGGCGTGCCGGCGCACGCAGCCCACCGATGCGCGAATACAGCGGTGTTCCGCGCAGGGTCTCCCAGTCGCTGAGATTGACCGACGTCGCCGCAATCCTGACGAGCACCTGCCCGGCTGCGGGCGACGGTATGGGAAGACTCTCGATTCGTAACACGTCCGGTGGCCCGTAACGGTCGTAGACGACTGCTCTCATCCGCGTCGTACCCCAAACTCTCCGCTCGACGGCGGCCGGTCCGGCATCCAGTGCGGAGGGTCGGCAACCACGTCCTTCTGTAGCACGCCGAGACAAGCGGTTGATGTTCTGTGACCGCAGGGGTTCGCCAACCGGAGCGCCCGGACGACGGCATGCGTGCAAGCGACTGGCGTGGAGATCCTCGACTTCGGCGCGGACGGCGAGATCAAGTGCGCGCTCATCGGCACGGTCGTGCGGCTGAGCGACGTTCCAGAGGCCATGTAGGCGGCGAGGATGTAGTTGGGGTGGCGATCGAGGTTCTTGCGTGCTCGGTGGTAGCGCATCGTCGTCCGCGGGTCGGGCAACTTCGATCGGCGAGGGCGGCGTGCGGCGGCAGCAGACCCGCCCGCTCCCGGCCGACGCACACGGCGAGTGAGACGCACGACCGGGATTGGCGCACTCGCGGCGGCAGAAGCGACTGATCGCATCGCGCAGCCGCCGAGGTTGCTGAGCGTCCGCGCTCACCGAGCATCAGGCACCCCTCTCCGGACGGAGATGCTGACGCTAGCGCTATGGCCGAGTCGGTGATCGGCCTGCTCATTTCCGAACTGATCAAGCTGCGGGCCATGACGAACGCTTGAGCAGGTGGAGATCGTCGGCGTCGGGCGCAGCGGGTGCGATCTTCAACTCGGCGGGGCCGAGGCACGGTAGAAGGGCCAGGCGTCGCGGACGTAGAGGGTGAACGGGATCCACCAGATCAAGTCGTTCGTGGCGATCAGTACGACCGTGCTCGCCGGCCACTGTCCAGTCACGATCAGCCAGGTGAGCCCGAGTGGACCGAGCACCTTCCCGGTGAGGCCTACTGCGGCGACGAGCCAGCCGCGTTCAGGCACGCGCGCGACCTCCAGGTACAGCAGCCCGTAGAGGCCGAGGACCATGCCGAGCGTCGCGAAGATCTGCGGGGTGTTCGACAGCGGAAGGCCGGTCAGCCGGAAGAACCACTGCGGGTCGGCGACGGCGTACAGGCCCCAGACGATGTTGTAGACGCCGGCTGCGGCGAACGTGACGCGGTGAAGCGGGCGGCGTTTCACCGGGCGCGGCTCGCCGTGTGGCCCGGCCGCCACGGCCACCGCGCGAGCGGCCTCGGGAAGCCGGCGACGGCATACGCGTCCCGGATCGCCGAGACCAGCGTGCCGACGGCGAGCGCCGTCAGCCCGATCCGCAGCCACAGTGGGACAGGCGGCGGGTACGCGACCAGTCCGGACGGCAGGTGCCACCAATCGATCAGCACCGGAATGAGGTTCGCCAGGATCGCGCCGTAGACGATCGCCATGATCGTGTGCGTCGTCCGCTCGCCGGGCAAGAGGCCGCCGAACGGCTTGCGGACCTGGTCCTCGACGATGAAGTCGGCGATCGTGATGCAGACCTCGGTCACCAGCAGCAGCGCGAACACCGCCGCCCAGGCTCCCTGCCAGGACATCCATGGCAGGGTGCCGAACACCGCGACGTAGATGAAGCTGCGCCCGGCGTGCAGGACCAGCTCCGGGCGAAGGCCGGGCAGCTGCGCGGGGAGCTGCCCTCGGATCTCGTGGAAGTAGATCGTGTCGAAGGCGCCGAGCAGCCCGAGCGCCGCCAGCAACCACAGGACCTCAGCCATCGCCGGCTTCCTCCTCGTGCACGTGCCCGCGGTAGGCCAGGAGCAGGCCGACCGAGGGTACCCAGATCCGCGCGTCGACCTCGAACGAGGGCCGGTCGCCGGCACCGGCGGTGGCCACGGCCGACGTGTGGGGCGCCAGGGCGCGGGGCAGCGGGATCCGGACCGGGCCAATCCGCAGCGCGCCGCCGATCGGCGTGAGTTCGAGGTGATCGAGCCGCACCGTCAGCCGCATCCGGATCTCGACTGGTCCCGCTAGTTCGGTCACGACGTCACCGGACCGCCGCTGCGTGCTGTCGAGGCGCCGACCACCGATGTCGCGAGCCCACAGCTCGCCACCGGTCGGCGAGCGCTCGATCCGGACGCGCAGCGGTACCTCGGTTCCGGTGACGGGGAGTCGCAGTGCTGCCGCGAGCATGCGCGCGGGCCAGCTCGCGCCACGCTGGACGTTGAGCGTGCCAGTGGCGGTGACCGGCCGATCGCCCAGGTGGAAGCGGATGATCCACGCGTCATGCGCCCTCATGGCCAGTGACCCTACGACCCGGCTCCGACGACGCACCTGCACTGGCGAAGGATCCGGCACCGGTTGCAGCCCAACGGCGACCGGGTGCAGTTCTCGGGGCTGGGCGGAACATCCGACCATGGGCATGAGCGCGCATTGCCGAGCGGTCGGCGGCGCACCAGACCTAGCCTGCCGCACGTCGCCTATCCACATGCGATCGGGTCAGGCCCGACCACCGACTCTGCGCCAGAACCTTTAGAAGACAGTCCCCTCCATCGCTATCTCCACGAATCACCGAGGTCTGAGTGGACCAGCGAGGCTCAGCTGAAACTCGCTGTCGGGAGATGATCCCCGACGTACCCCACGTAGACTCTTCCGGTCGTTCCACCGGAATCGTCATGGAAGTGCAGTCGCGGGCTGGGAACGCCGCCCTGGGTGATCTTCACGTGGGCCGGCATGTAGAGCTGGCGAGACGCTGCCAGTTCGGCCGGTACCGCGAACGTTCGTGCTTTCCGCAGCTTGGGATTGGTGTCGGTGGTCTCGGATTCCTTGAGCGCGACCCAGGTGGCCGGAACGGCCGCGTGGCCGGGCAGGGGTTCCTGGCACCAGGCGAGAAACGAATTAGACCAATCGCCCTTGAACCTGGCGGCAGCGTACGTGTCCAGAGCTTCGAGCGCCTGCCAGATTTTGATGGCCCAGCGTTCTGCTTGGGGGTAGACGTCGAGTCGGGCGGCAGCCTCCGCGGTGTCGCCGAGCACGAGGCGCGAGAACCGATCGGCCGCCAACTCGAGGACTCCGGTGATGCTGTCCGGCGCTTCGGGGAGTTGCTCCGGTGGTAGTGCCACGCCGATGAGATGCGCGCCCTTCGCCGCGAGCTCACTTTCCAGCCAGCGCACCCGCGCTCGGAGATGATCAGCGGAACGCTCGGCGTCGGTGAGTTCCAGTTGGGCGAATTCGTGGTCGTACCGGAGTTGCTCCAGAGCGGTCAGCGCGTCCTGTCCGGCGCTTAGCCGTGCTTCGAGGATCTCGATCTCCGTGTACAGGACCGCGTTCTCTTCCTCCGCTTCGGCTAGCCGGACAGCCAGATCGCTGTTCTCGCTGTCCGGTGGTGGGGGCGCTTCGCGGCGCACGGCATCCAGAAGTAGTTCCTGTAGTGCCTGACGCTCAGCGGCGACCTGCGCGGCGGTGGACTCCGGAGCGGAGACCGGGATGCCGCCCGGATCGAGACCGCCGAGTACCAGGCTGGCTCGCACGACTTGATTGGCCTGATGCCCAGCCCAGTCGAGGGGCACCGAGGTCGCCGGCTCCACCGTCTCCGGTAGCGGCAATGCCAGCGGCTCGGTTCCGCTGATCGTCGACGGGCGCGACGGCAGGGGGCGACGCTGATGGCCGAGGGTTCGTCGTACGGACCGCCTGGCTAGCGCCCGCTGGACCAGCGGGTAGGACGCGGGTGGTGGCCGACGGGTGGACAGCACCAGCACCTGATCGCGGACGACGTTCGCCGATCGCCCGCCGAGCGCTCGCCGGGTGGCTGCTGAGAGCACGCGGTGACGTTTTGGGAAGAGCTCCTGTGGTTGCGCCCCAGGAAGGTAGGTGCGCATTCCTCCGCCGTACACGTGTAAGGCCGTCCCGATTCGGCGGGTGAAGGCCGCAGCGGCGGCAACGTCCGCGAGACGGGCGACGACGGCCACTCCGGCGACGTCGCGGGCGAGTCGGTTGGCGAAGCGCTCCTGCTCCCCGGCATTCTGCGGGTCCGGGCTGAAGACGATCACCGGAACGCGGCGTTCGGCTTCGAAAATCCAGCCGACCAGTTCCTCGATGTGTCCCTCGGTGATCCGCAACAGCTCGGAGGTGAGCGGGAGGGAGGCGTCGGTTCCTTCGACCCGGGCGAGCAGATCGCGGATGATGCGGGGGCTTCCCGGCCGCAGCGGGTGCCGATCCGCGCCGGGATGGTGCTCTAAGTCCAGCCACGCCCACTGGCGTTCGGGCCAGAGGTCAGTCTCCCGGCTGTGATCGAACAGCATCGGCTGACGGAATTCGGCCTGTACTGGGAAGAGCGCGTCTTGTCGCACCACCGTCGCTGTGGTGAGAGAGGTGACCCAACGGTCGCCGTTGGGCTGTCGTTCCTCCAGCTGGAATGCGGCGGCCAGGAGATGCCGACCGCTGGCACGGTCGGGATAGGACGCCGCCGCCCCGTGCGCGACGCAGCGCACTCCGTCTCGACCGGTCGCCTCCAGCGGTGGGCCGTCGAGGAGCGATCCAGCAGTGGCGGGAAGGCCCTTGCTCCGGAGCCAGCTCGCGAACTGCTCCGTGGCCTGCTCCCGCAGGTCGGGAGCTGGTGACGTGAACTGGCTCCGGTAGACCAGCGCACTACTGCCCGCGGATTCCCTCGGCAGCCAGGTGCTATTCACTGGACGTCACCGGAAAGCGGCGTCGGGTTCCCTCCCAGACCGAAGGCGCGACCGCCGGCGGCGCCTCCGACAGAGGTCTGGTGTCAGACCGTTCTCGTTCGAGGATCGTTGTCCACTCGGTGACTGCCCCGGTTACCACGAACGGGCCGAGCTCGATCTCTACTGATCCGTTCTCGGCCCTGACGGCGACCTGCTGGGCGCCGGTCTCCAAGTCCGTGGAGATTCCGTCCTGAGCTTGCGTGATCGCTTCGTCCACGGCGTTGGCTTCCAGCATCGCGCGCCACTCGTCCTCGTGATCACGGGCCTCGATCAGCAGCTTCGGTTCGTCCCAGCTGCTTTCGAAGCGGGTGAGTACCAACGAGCAGTCGTCCAGATCGTCGCTGGGCTCGGACGCGGCTTCGTCGAGCCAGACGGGGCGGAAGCGGTTCAACAGCTGAGTCATGGCGCTGGCCAGCAGGGAGCGACGGGCTGACAGGAAGTCCCGGTACCGGTCGGCCGTCCGGAGAGTCGGGTCGAGCGGGACGAAATGTGCGGTCAGGTCGGATTCATCGAGGGTCGGGAAATACACGGCCGGGGAGCGGTCGCTGATGGTCTGGTTGGCCGTGGCCGAGATGAAGGCGTAGTTGGCGAGGTCGTTGATTTCCGCTTTGCCGTAGTCGTTCTTGAGGGTCGCCCGGGGGTGGATGTGGTGGTACTGGAGCTTGTGGCCGTCGTCGGCGCCGAGATCGATGCCTGCTCCGTGGAACCAGTCCTTGGCGCCCCGTTCGCGGCAGACCAGGAAACTCAGGAAGAAGTAGGGGCTCGTCACGCTGCGACCGGTGAGCAGCGGTGCAGTCACCTCAACGGGCGTGCCGACCAGGCCGAGATTGCCCAGCAGCGTCACCAGGGGCTGGTCGTCCCGTGCGGCGGGGATGTCTTGGCCCAGCAGGGTGTCCGCCGCGCTGCTGTACCGGTTGCGGATGGTGGCGACCAGGAACCAGTAGAGGAGGCCGTTCGCCGTCTCGGTATCGAGCGGACCGGGCTGGCGTTCGCCGAGCAGCACCACGAGCGGCAGGAGGACGTTGTGCGAGGGAAGGATGCTGCTGTGGGTCACGCCGAGGTTGTTCTTCAGCAGCGGCACCAGGGCCCGTAGCCCGCGTTGGACGGTGGCCCAGCCGTGTTCGAGTTCTGTGTCGGTCGCGGCGACGAGTCTGCTGTGAGACCAGGTCGAGAGGCCACGGCCAAGGACGGCGCCGGTCAGAGCGCGGGTCAGGAAGGTGACGTCGAGGTCGCCGTAGTTCCGGTGCCGCCAGTAGCCGGCTTCCTCCTCCAGCTTGGCCAGCACACCCGGCCAGCGCGCCGAGAGCGTCGCGAGAGCCAGGTCGGTCGTGCGTAGGGACCGTCCGCCGCTGTTCACACGGACGAAGATCTGGGCGACTTCCTCGTACGGCAGATCGGTGATGACCTCGAGGTGGTAGCCGTATTTCGGTACGTTCATCAGCCGTTGGAGCCGCCGGCCGACGGTCTTGCGGTCGACGCTGAGTTCGCTGTAGTCGAACTTCTCCAGCGTCTCGACCAGATCGGCCTCCGGGCTCATGAGTTCGAAGACCTTGACCCAGCGTGCGTCCTTGCTGGTCGCCGCACTCTGGTTCTGGAACGCCTCGGTCTCGACGTTGAACACGATCTGCGCGTCGGGATGATCGTTGAGCACGCGGTGCAGCGAGGTCAGACGCTGTTGACCATCGAGCAGGTAGAGCGGAAGAACAGCGGGTTTCGCGGTGGGAGCGTTCGCCGCGACGGCTCGCGTCTCCGGCGTTTCGTTGGTGCGCCAGAACAGCAACGAGCCCGACGGGTAGCCCCGGTAGAGGGACTCGACCAGCCGCGCGACCTGCGTTGGTTTCCAGACGTAGCCGCGCTGAATCTCGGGCAGCCGGATCTCGCCGTTGCTGATCTGGCCGACGAGGGACGCGATGTCCTTATCGGTCTTCTCGACGGCCACTACTCACTCCTTTTCAAAACCGAACTGGTCGAACTTGAGCGTCCGGGCGTTCTCACTCACGACCCGGACCTTGTCTGCCGGGAAGCCGTCGTGCTTCTGGGCGCTGATCTCGATCGTGACCTCCAGCGTGGCGCCATCGACGGCCGTCAAATGCTGGAGAATTTCTTGCGCCACCCGAGTCATGTCCCGGCCGTACCGCTCCGGGTTGAGCTTGACCGAGCCGAAGAAGCGCACGTTCTCCGGAGCTGGCTCCGGCGGTACGACAGGCCCGTTGCCGCCGGTCCCGTCGTCGCCTTGGGTGGGTTCTTCCGTTCCGCCGGCGCCGCCCGTCGGGTCTTTGACCACGACCCGCCGTTCGGCGGCCTTCTGCTGGCGGGCCTTGACCGGGTGAACCAGCAGCGTGGTGTCGGCGATCGTCCCGAAGCTGCCTTCGTGGGGGATCACCAAACCCTCGTAGCGTCCGGTCTCCGCGTCGTAGCCCGTTGCCAGGGCGAAGCCCTCGTCGTCCCAGGTAATGTCGTTCAGCACCGATCGGACCGCGGCCTCCAGCACGGCTCGGTCTCGGAGGCGGGTCAGGTACGGGTAGCGGCGGTAGTACGACCACAGATCGTCCACGGAGATGTGGCCGACCTGCCAGACGGTCGCCAGCGGGCCTTCCAGATCCATCCGGACGTTGCGCGCCCCGAACGTGGTGGCTAAGAGCCCTCCCTGCCGCAGCTTCACGGTCACCCGATCGGCCAGGTGCGGCTGAGCGCCCTCGGCCCGCTGTGCAGCGAGGTGGGCTGGCCTCGCGGGGTCGAGCTGTTCCGGGGCGAGGACCCAGATGTAGGCCGCCGGGATACGGAGGTCGACCGTACTGTTGGCGCTGGCTAGACGGCGCTCGGCCATCGAGGCCTGCTGGGCGGTGAGATTCAGGTCTTCGATCCGCTGACAGACGTTCTGCCACGCCAGGAAATCCCGGACCCCGTCAGCCAGTTCTTCCAGGCGGCGGAGGTCAGGAGCGAGAAACACGAGCGCATTGCGGTTGATTCGCTGAGCCGAACCGCGGGTGTTCAGGCACAGGTCAGCGAACGCCAGTGCGGTGGAGTCGTTGTTGCCACGGCTGTGGGCGTATTGCGGATGCAGGAGAACGAGCTTGACTTCCTCAGTGTCCGGCACCGCGCTGCTTTCCTCGGGGCAGGTGTGCACGGCCAAGAAGTCACCCCGATGAGTACGCTCCTTGGCCAGCCGACGTACGAGCTCGGCCCAGACTTCCTCGGGGTGCTCGCGGAGACGATCGGCGTAGTCCTGAGCGGTCCGGGTCACCGACGCCTGCGTGTCGTACCAGTAGCGAGCGCCGTCGACGTATAGATAGGTGGCGCGCTGGCTGAGAACCTCGATGGACGACCCGAAGTTCCCGACGGTGTCACCGGGGACCGCTACTCCGAGCCAGACATTCTGCCGCTCGATGCCTTTGTGGGCGGTGTGCAGCGTTGGCGCCGAGCCGAGGAACAGGGTCCGGGAGATCCGACGGGTCAGCGAGCGGGCACCGAACGTGGGCCGCTCGGCGTCGACCTTGGCCGGGGTCGAGCCTTCGCCGTCGATGTCGGCGTCGATGATCGGCTGCCAGGCGTCCGGCAAATACTGCCGTAGCTCGCTCGCGACCCGACTGTGATCCAGCGGAACCGAACCGGCCATGATCAGCGGAGTGGCGTCCCCACGCTCCCACAACGTCTGGACGACGTTACTCATAAGACGCAGGACCCCCCGCGTGCGCTGGAAGCGTTCCAGCGTCGACCAGTCCTTGTAGAGCCGCTCGAAGAGTTCCGGATGGATCGGGTACGCGTTGCGAATCTGCTGTTCGTAGGCTGGTTCGCTGCTGCCGCGCGGAAACTCGCCATGGTGCTCGCGATAGAACTCCACGAACGTGCGGGCGACCGCGGAGATGTCACGTTGGGCCGCGGCATCCGGCGCCATGAAGAGTCGACGGCGCACGATCTCGAACGACTCGTTGGCCGAGGCGGGGCGCCAGTGGTCAGCGATCCGCCGGACGACGTTCTGGAGGCGGCGCAGCGCTTCCTGACCGTTGACACCGCCGACTTCCAAGTCGCTTCCGCCAGTGGCCGGTGTCGCGTTGGGGTCGGTGGAGGCGGTCGCGGTGTCCGAAGCGGGGATCGAGATCACCAGCAGCGCACCAGGCACCGATTTGACCACTTCGGTCAGCGTCTGCGCGAACGTGAACTGGGTGTCGAACGTGCCCGCCGGTAGTTCTTCGGTGGGGCCGTAGAGCTGCCGGGCGTAGGCCACCCACTCATCGATCAGGATCAAGCACGGCGAGTACGCCGCGATCAACGTGGAGAGCGCCGCTCCCGGGTTGGTGGAGGTCTGATCGGACTCCGCGATGAAGTTGTAGGCCGCGCGTCCACCGAGTTGCCAAGCCAGCTCACCCCAGAGCGTGCGGACCTGGGTGCCGTCGTCCTTGACGCTCGGCTGGCCGGGCATCAGGTGGTTGCCGACCAACGCCACCCGCCGCACCGTGCCCGCCTCCGGCAGCCCGGTCTTGCCGACGACATCTTGGACCTCCTGGGGAAACTCCGAGATCGTCCGGCCGGAGAACAGATGGTAGAGCGCGAGCATCGAGTGGGTCTTACCGCCGCCGAAGTTCGTCTGCAGGTTGACGATCGGGCTGGCCGTCAGGTCGCCAGCGATCCGCTGGGCGGCCCGTCCGAGCAGTTCGCGGAGCCCTTCAGTGAGGTAGGTGCGCTGAAAGAACTCGATCGGATCCCGGTACTCTCGGCTGACGTCGGTGTTACCGCTGGCCACCATGTACAGGTCGGCGGCGAACTCGGCGGCCCGGTACTGGCCGGCTGCGACGTCAGGGTGCGGGGTGATCACCTCCCGCCACGGCTTCAGACCGCTGCCGGGAACACTCACCACCGCGGCGGCCTTAGCCGCCTTGCGGGTCTCGGCTTCGTAGTGAGCGCGCTGATGGTCCAGACGGAGCTTCTGGACCTGTTCAGCCTGCTGCGGAGCGCCCGCTGCGGTCAGCAAGCGTTCGATCGAATCCAGCGTTCGGTAGGTGTCGTCACTACTGAACTGCTTGTTATGCGCCCAGCTATTCCTCGCGTCGCGAAGCTCTGTGGCGATCGAGAGATCCGTGCGGGAGAGCTTCTGCCGAAAATGCTGCTGCTTCTCACCGATGACGCGCAGCAGGACGTGCGGGTCATCGGGATTGATCGGCCGAGGTGCACCGTTGCGCGCGTCGCGCGCCGCCAGGCGCTCGAGCCAGTCCGCCTCTCCCACACCGCTCATCACGGTGTCGACGAAGGGACGGAGTCCTTCGGCAAGGAGCTCGAATCCCCGACCGACGCGTTCCCGATTGCTAGTAGCCACGTCAGGTCACTCCCCGTCCATGCCGAAGTCGAGTTCACCTTGGGCGGGCGGCGGAGTCAGTGCCCCGCCGGCCCGCGCGGCGGCCGCAAGGTCGGACCACGACGTACCCAGTCCGTTGAACAACAGCGCGGTCTGCGTCCAACCGCGGCGCTCACAGATCGAGAACAACAGATAGGCCAGCTCCTTGGCGGCGTCGAGATCGACACGCTTCTCAGACTGGGCCATGATCCGAGCCGCTTCCGGGCCGCCCTGCTCGTTCAGTGCCTTGGCCATCCGCAGAACGACTTCCCAGATGCTGATCCGTTCGTCGGCTTCCACGTGCCACTCATCGGAATACTCGACCGGCTCCAGAAGGCGCGCGCGACCTGTCCGCGCCCAAAAGATGTCGCCCCGGACAAGACCATCGACCGAGGTATTGGTCGACCGGGATAGTTCGTCGGCGCGGCCGTACTCCTGCTCGTCCCACCCGAATTGGGTGAACCACTTCACGCAGAATCGGGTATCGGCGTCAAAGTCGCCTTCTTGTTCCGAGAGCACCTCGTCGAGCACCTGGTTGATAAGCGACAGAGCGGTTCGCACCGTCATTCTGGTGCCGTCCGGCTCAAGCACGCCGGAGTAGCGAGAAAAGATCGCCATGCCAGGCCCAATAGCAGCTTGGGCCAGGTCGACCGGCGCCACGCTTCCCTGCTGAAGCTCGCGTAGCGCCCTAGGAAGGTCGGACTTCAATTCAGCAATGAAGCTACGGCGGCTTACATTTCCGGAACCCTCGGGCCGGGGGCGGCAGGCGAGAACGATGGACGAGGCAAGCGCATTGGTCCCACTACTGATCATGCGGTTGCTGAGCTCGGTGCGCATGGGCCAAGTAGCGGTAACCGAGAGCCCCGCCTCGATTAAACCGTTGAGCATCTTCTCCCAACCGGTGGACACCGTTCCGGAGTCGTCACTTTCAGCCTGCTTGAATGCATAGAAGACGGTTAGCGGAACTGTGCCGCTCTGACCACTCCGCACTCCTGCGAATGTTTCCACAAAACCGCTCTCGAAATGAAGATCGGCGTTCTTCTTGCTACCCTCGAAGCGATACGGAGTGGCAATCAACTCGTCGGCCTTCGGCGCGAGCATTGTACTCATGAGCGTGGGATAAATATCTACCAGGATGTGTCGTAGCCATACATAGAAGAAGTCCGAGAGGTCCGCATAACCAATGTTGTCGTAATAAGGTGGATCGGTTGCCACCACTTCGTTTCGGTCCATCCGGAGGGTTTGCGCCTTGCTTTGTGCAGACATCCCTGCTGGCCCGGCCGACGGAAGATGGTCGAGGACGCGAGCAATCCAAGCTGATCCGGTCACAGGAGAGCAGGGCCCCCCTACAAAGGGATTTCCTTCTGCGTAGTCCCATACCATCGGTATGGCCTGACGAGCAAACGTGTCATTGATGCTTTCCTTGGCCGCGTCAGGCCGCCACCTGCAGGTAGTGGCGTTTGTCGAACTTGCCCGACTGACAGCGAACGCGAGATAGGTTGCTACTGCATCGGCGTACGATCCTGCAACGAGGGGTGAGAGACCGATTGCGGCAGCGTCTTGAACTACACGTTCGCGCACTTCACTCACGAGATGACCGAATTCGGTGAGTGCAGTTAGCTGGCGACCAGTGAATAAATCTGCGAAATTTTCTAGACCGAATCCCGGAGGGGAGAACCAGCGAGGATTTGTGGGGATGGGGGCGTCCGGGAAATTCTCCGGCCGGGGGATATGCACTGCGACCGAGTGCACACGATCTGAAGGCAGGTAGACTCTCCGACGGTTACCTTCGGCAACAATAGCAAGGAGCCGGGCGCTCATTCGGCCCGAGTTTGCCTCGGATTTCACGTAGGCATCCGTGGTGATGTCTCCGCAAACTAGACAGGAAAACTTGGCACCGCGTCCTACCTTCGGCGGCGGCGGCGGACCAGCCTTGTCTACCATGATTTCAAAGGTGATGGACTTTCCGCTGACAACTGGAAGAATCCAAGTCGGACGTGACTTTTTCTTCGCTAGCCACCAGCTGCTGACAAGCGGAATCTCAGCCCCGCAGGCAGGGTTCGGGCAGGTCACGGTTCGAGCACAGATCCAGGCAATGACGTTGGCCTTGCCTCCGTCGGGCAACGTTGCCTTCGGGTAAAGGTGACCAATGCGTTTCTCGGCCTCGTCTCCCATCCACTGTCCATACCGCCGGACGTCCTCGGCCAGCCCGGTGGCGCGGGGCCAGTCGCCCATACGCGACTCGGCAGCGCCCGGGAAAACCGGCGGCTGACCCGCGAACTTCGGCGGGAGCTCGATCAGGGCCTTATTGATCAGCACTGCGACCGGATTGAGGTCACTGGCATGTGCCTCCAGGCCCAAGCGTTGCGCTTCCAGGGGAATCGATCCACCGCCGGCGAACGGGTCGAGGATCGCCGGCGGCTTTCCGTCGAAGCAGGCGGCGATCTCTTCGTGAGCCTCGCGCAGCAGCCGCTCGTCGTTGGTGTTTTCCCAGACGACGAGCCGTTCGATCAGGTCGAATAGCCGGCGTCGCTCTTTGGCCTGTAACTCCTCGGTTGGGAACTTCTCGGGATGGGACGACGGGTCATCGACCAACTGGGCGAAAAGTACCGCTCGGCAGGCTGCTAACGGTCGGCGAGCCCACCAAAGATGCAAGGTGGAAGGGTGCCCATGCCGGATCGATTTTTCCCGCGCCGATTCGCGGTTGATGGCCTCCAGCGGGAGGGCTACTTCGATGAGCTTTCGTTTGATCGGCACATCCGTGTCGCTCACAGTGGAGCTTCTCCCTCGTTCCACATGTCTCGCCAGTTACCGCGGACGGCATCCGCGGCAAAGGAACCGAACTCGAATCCCCGGAACGGGTCGCGGACATACCGCACCTCGTCCCGGTGGGCACCGTCGGGGTGAACGCTGACCAGCGCTAGCCGGTACCGATCAGCGGTTCGTCCGAACAGCACTTCGTTGCGGGTAACGATGAAGTCGTCGGCTCCGGCGAGGCGGCCTTTCACCTCGAGATAAACGACTTGTCCCTCACGAGTGAGCGACCTTACATCGTACCCCATGTTGTGGTGGGGCATTTCGGTGGGCCGCCGGCCCAGTTCGCGTTCCGCCGCTAGGACCGCGTCCACGGCTCGACGTTCGACCGCGGCTGTGTCCTTCGCATAGGTCAGCCCGGCGCCGTCGGGCTTTCCGGCGAGGCGATCAAGGAGGCCCCGCGGCACCACCAGCGCGCCACCTGCCAGGACTGGCGGCAGAGGCTGCACGGATTCGTCCGAGTCCAGATCCGCGAGTCGCTTTTCCAACCTCCGTTCAAGATCTCGCGCGCGCCGCTGAGCGGTTTCCGGTCTAACTTTCAACTTTCGGCCGCTGGCCTCCTGGTCGAGGAGGTCGGCGTGGCGGGCGTCCCAGTAGTTGATCTCTTGAGTCAGCCGTTGACGGACCTGCGCCCTGGTCCGTCCGACGCTCTG